>Ga0187867_10002484_pt1 | contig 15251 bp, 12 predicted proteins | sample June2016WEW_13_1_FD_132976 | JGI IMG/M metagenome (GOLD analysis project Ga0187867, IMG submission 132976) | Peatland microbial communities from SPRUCE experiment site at the Marcell Experimental Forest, Minnesota, USA - June2016WEW_13_10 | ecosystem: Environmental > Terrestrial > Soil >... | reverse complement strand
TAACCCTGAAGCCCCACGATTTTGGTCGGATTGTTGGTCATGAGCCTCATCTTTTTGATACCAAGATCAACCAGCATTTGAGCTCCTATTCCGTAATCGCGCAGATCGGCTTCAAACCCAAGTGCCTCGTTCGCTTCGACGGTATCGTAGCCTTCCTCCTGAAGGGCATAGGCTTTGATCTTGTTTGCGATGCCTATTCCGCGCCCTTCATGGTTGCGCATGTAAAGGAGCACCCCTTTTCCAACGCGGCCGATCTGAGTCAGAGCCGCCCGGAGCTGCCCGCCGCAGTCACACCGAAGAGAGCCGAAGACATCGCCCGTCAGGCATTCCGAATGGACACGCACAAGCACTTCATCTTCAGGGTCAATCTCACCTTTTACCAGCGCCAGATGGCAGTATTCGTCTATATCGTTGGTGTAGGCTATGATGTTGAATTCCCCTCCGAACGTGCTCGGCAGCTTGGCCGTAGCCGCCCTGTGGACAAACAATTCGTGCTGCATTCTGTACTGGATCAGGTCTGCTACGGTTACGATCTTGAGCCCATGTTCAGCACCGAACTTCTCCAGGTCGGGCAGCCGTGACATCGTCCCATCGTCGTTCATCACCTCGCAGATCACCCCGGCAGGCTTCATTCCAGCCAGCCTCGCCAGATCCACCGATCCTTCGGTCTGTCCCGTTCTGACCAGAACGCCGCCTTTTTTCGCACGAAGAGGGAACACGTGGCCGGGACTGACCAGGTCTTCAGGTTTCACGCTGTCGCCGATGGCGGTGAGGATTGTATGAGCTCTGTCTGCCGCGCTTATGCCCGTAGTTACCCCTTTTCGCGCCTCGATGGATATGGTGAACGCAGTTTGAAAAGGCGATTTGTTCCTGGCGACCATCATGGGGAGGTCAAGACGGTCCACCATTTCAGCCGAAAGAGAAAGGCAGATCAGGCCACGCCCATATCTCGCCATGAAATTGATGGTCTCCGGGGTCGCTTTTTCCGCCGCAATACAGAGATCGCCTTCATTTTCCCGATCTTCATCGTCTACCAGGATAATGGGTTTTCCGGAGATTATATCTTTGAGCGCCTCGGGAATCGTTGCCAAAGGCATCGGTGTCTACTCCTTCTCAGAATCTGTGAGCGATTGATAACAAGTTTCCGTATAACATATTTTCAATTATCTCTTCAAGTTAGCCGGTCGAGCGTCCATCTGTCTGGAAAAGTTTTGGTGCGCTGCTCTCCGCTTAGCCCACCCTACAGGTCTTTTCATGGTTTCAGGGTGTCCCCGAGGGACATGAGAGACTGCGGTTCACATGAACCCGTGTTGTTTTAGAAAATCGAAATCGATGTTTGTTTTACTCCCGGGTTTTTCAATCGTGCCTCCCCAAGCATGGACCATTTTTTCCACATATTTCCCGATCAAATCGGTTTCTATATTGACCTCCCTGCCGATCTGAAAGTCGCTCAGTGTGGTCTCCGATGCTGTATGGGGCACTATATTCACATCGAACCCCCCGCTCGAAACTCCGTTGACCGTAAGGCTTACTCCGTCTATGGCGATAGAGCATTTTTCAATCACGTATTTCATAATTTCCGCAGAGGCTTCGAGAATCAGCCTCAGCGAACGGCCTTCAGATCTACGCTCTTTGAGAACCGCAATCCCGTCGATGTGTCCAGTGACCAGATGCCCGCCGAGGCGATCGCCAACCTGAAGCGCTCTCTCGAGATTAAGCCGGCTCCCCGGTCCTTTGCGTCCGAGCGTCGTGCGGCTCAGCGTCTCGGCGGAAACGTCCGCCGTCAAAGCATCCTGTTGGAAATCCACCACCGTTAGACATGCACCGTCGACCGAAATACTCTCACCCAGGACTATGTTCTCCATCCGGAAACGGGCGCGAATCACCATCCGCGCATCCGGTCCGAGACGGTCCGTTCGCTGCAAAGTTCCAATTCCTTCTATAAGACCGGTAAACATTATTCCTGGCCCTCAATAGAGCTGCTCTCGGAATCTGCCGGAAACAAGCAGATCCTCCGAGATTTTTTTCGTCCTGATCCCGTAAGCCCGAACGCAATCAGCTATCTTCAGCCTCGGCTGCCCGCTAAACATGCTGGCCCCTCCAGGATCACCAAGGATTTTGGGGGCATAGAAAAAGTGGAACTCGTCAGCAAGCCCGCTTTGCAGAAAAGATCCCAGAACACGACCGCCCCCTTCCACCAGCAGGCTGGAAATACGCCTGCGACCAAGTTCTTTCAGCAGAGACGCAAGGTCAAGGCCTGAACCCTCAGAGGCTACCCTTAGTACATGGATACCTGCATTCCTGAGAGTTTGCTCTCGCATATCGGAGGCGTCTTGCCGGCAGACAGCCCAAACCGGACTGGTCGATGCGGTTCGAACCAGTTGAGAATCGAGCGGGATTTTAAGCTCGCTGTCAAGAATGATCCGAACCGGCTGGCGAAGGTTTTTTTTCCGAAGCCATCGGGCGGTCAGAAGTGGGTCATCGGCCCAAACAGTTCCAACGCCGACCAGAATGCCGTCCGCAAGTGACCGAAGCCCATGCCCAAACTGCCGTGACAGCTCAGAGGTGATCCACTTCGAGTCCCCGGCCGAAGTCGCGATGAAACCGTCCAACGTTGCAGCGGCTTTCAACGTAACATAGGGGAGACCGGTGGTTACGTATTTTATGAAGGGCTGATTGAGTGCTCTGCATTCCAGCTCGAGAATGCCTCCATCGACCTCGATTCCCGCCGCCTTGAGGTTTTCGCAGCCCCCTCCGTCAACATCGGGGTTCGGATCGCGCATACCGAACACTACCCGTGAAATACCCGCATCAATGACGGCTTTGGTACACGGAGGGGTCAACCCGTGGTGATTGCATGGCTCTAACGTCACATAAAGAGTCCCGCCAAGTGCAGCGACGCCTGCGGCATTTATAGCATTCACTTCCGCGTGAGGCCCTCCGAGCACCTGATGATATCCCTCTCCGACAATGGCGCCCTTATTTACAATAACGGCGCCAACCAGAGGGTTGGGACTGGTCTTGCCGGCGCCCGACGCAGCCAGGCTAAGGGCTCTTTTCATGTACTGAACGTCAGGATTGGTTTTAGCCATATTTCCCAGGCGCCACTTTCCACGTCGAAATCAAACTGGGGCGGCATAACGCCAGCCCCATAAAAACTTCGTAAATTCCCGGCTCTTCGCGAGGACATTAAATCTTATACATGCAGGGAAAAACCGGAACAAAATTCACAGACCTCACAGGCCAGTGTTTTAAGCCTTGCTTCGTTGCCCACCGATTCCAGAGCCTGGTGCATGAAACTCCCGATGGTCTCCATGTGCTCGGGCCCCATTCCGCGGGTCGTCACCGCAGGCGTGCCGACCCTGATTCCGCTGGTAACGCTCGGTTTGCGCGTGTCAAAAGGTATGGCGTTCTTATTTACAGTAACTCCTGCCATATCCAGGGTCTGCTCGGCGACGTTTCCCGTTAACCCTTTCGGAGTGAGATCCACTAACATCATATGATTGTCGGTACCCCCGGAGACAAGCCGGTAGCCATGGTTCGATAACACCTCCGAAAGCCGCCTGCTGTTCGCAATAACCCGCTCCTGGTATTGCCTGAACTCGGGCTGAAGGGCCTCCTGAAATGCCACGGCCTTGGCAGCTATAACGTGCATGAGCGGCCCGCCCTGAATTCCCGGGAATATCTGGCTGTCGAGCATCTTGCTATAGGAGGCGTGAGACAGAATCAGACCACCGCGCGGTCCTCTCAAGGTCTTATGAGTGGTAGAAGTTACGAAATCGGCGACCGGGACGGGATTGGGATGAAGACCCGCACTGACCAGACCGGCAATGTGCGCCATGTCTACCATCAGGTAGGCGCTGATACCTTTTGCAATCTGACGAAAACGCTCAAAATCAATAATCCTGGGGTATGCGCTCGCCCCTGCTATTATGAGCTTCGGCCGTTCCTCCCTTGCTATCTGCTCGACTTGATCGTAGTCGATCTCCTCAGTGTCATGCCGCACTCCATAGGAGACGACCCGGAAAAGCCGGCCGGAAAAACTCACCGGACTTCCGTGAGTCAGATGTCCACCCTGGCGCAGATCCATCCCGAGTATAGTATCGCCAGGCTGGAGCACAGCGAAAAGCACGGCCATATTGGCCTGAGAGCCCGAATGAGGCTGAACGTTTACGTAGTCGGCATGAAACAGCTTTTTGGCGCGGTCCTGCGCCAGCTTTTCCGCAATGTCAACATATTCACAACCGCCGTAATACCTCTTCCCGGGGTATCCTTCCGCGTATTTGTTGGTCAGAACGGACCCCTGAGCTTCCCGTACCGCCCTGCTGACAAAATTTTCGGATGCTATAAGCTCAAGGCGGCCTCTCTGGCGTTTTTCCTCCTCCTCAATGACCGCAGCCACTTCAGGATCGATCTGCTGCAAGTAAGACATTACTTTTCCCCAAAAAAATCAATACTGAAAGAAATCTTCACAACCGCAAATTCTACCGCCACCTCCCGTCTCTTGCCTGGCAGGTGCGGCGCCACAATGATCGAATAATACCCCAATGAAGCGAATTTAGCCAGAGATATTGCCACGGTAGGAATGACACGGCAAAAAATGGAAACTCCGGCCACATCGAAGATCCTGCTTTCTCAGGACACCTGAACACCGGATCTTAACCTCATAAAGAAAGAGCAATCAAGAGGCCGGAGAATGGAAATTTGAGACCCCTTTCGTGTGTCGAGTTCCTATGGAGGAGAAAAAAGAGTCCTTGAACCACGGATTTCACGAAGTGCGTGATGCCGGGAAGACATACGTCCCGGGGTGCAGCGCAAATTAGCAGAAAGGGACAACCTCTGCCAAATAATTGACTAGGCAGATAATGGCGGCCAGGGGCCGAGTTTTCGTTTACCGAAGCGGTTTTCGCCTATCAGGCAGTTGGAGGGAGAGGCCACTTCTATGACTCACGTTGCATAACCGGGTGAACAGCTTACCCCACATCTATCCCCCAGTCGCAAAAAGGCCCAAGCCTTTTAATCTAAGCCTCCGATTTTTGCGGTTCACCAAAACAGTGGGGCGCTCCCCTCCTTAACCAAAGTTCAATCTGCAAACCAGGTATTGCTTTCGCTGTGACCTACCATAGTGTCTGAAAAGCCAGATCCGGAAAACCGCACGTATTGAATCGTCGAGTGCATAGATCTACGCAGCTTTCAAAATAATTTCACGTTAATTCCGCTTTGTGACGATCATTGAACCAATAACAAATGACGTTTTTAGGCAAAAATAGTGACGGAAATTGTCATTTTTTGTCTCTCCAACACAAGCTAACAGGGTGAAGCTGTTCGATTTCGCAGTGGCATATTCCATGCATTGCATCAGCAAACTCGACCAGTTAGCCGCACCTGCTCAAGCAAAGGAGATGTGCCATTATGAAGCTAAGACTGATATTGATCTGCCTGCTCGCCGGACTTTCATGGGTTGTTCCGTCCTTGAGCTCCTCCCAGGAGTACAAAATCGGGGTCCTGGCAAATCGCGGGCCAATGCAGGCATTCACTGAATGGAAAGCTACCGCTGATTACCTCAGCAGCAAAACAGGCAAAAATTTTTCCGTTGTTCCCCTCGAATACGATCAGTTGCCCCAGTGGACGAAAGACAAAAAGATCGATTTCGTTTTGACCAACTCAGCGATGTACGCGGAGCTCAACAAGGTTTACGGGGTTCAGGCTATTGCGACGCAAATCAACCAGTACAATGACCAGCATCTGGACAAGTTTGGTTCACTGATACTGGTGAGGCACGATAGCCCCGTCGAGAAGCTTTCCGATCTCAAGGGGAAGAGTTTTGCGTGTGCCTCGCGTTCTGCTTTCGGTGGATGGTTGATGGCGGTACGCGTGTTACGGGAAAATGGCATCAATCCGGATTCGCATTTTTCATCCGTCCGCGAATTGAAGACTCACGATAACGTAATTTATGCAGTACTCAATGGGGCTGTCGCCGGTGGATCGGTGCGAACGGGGACTCTTGAAAAGATGGTCCGGGAAGGAAAAGTGGAACTTTCCAATTTTAAGGTCATCCATCAAATTTCCGATGATTTCCCACTCCTGCACTCCACACAGCTCTACCCGGAATACCCGATGGCCGTCTGCCAACACGTCCCATCCGACGTCAGGAACGTCGTGAGCAAGCTCTTGCTATCCCTTACGCCTTCGGACCCAGCTATCGTAAGCGCCAAGATAGTCGGCTGGAAAGAACCGCTTGAGTACAAATCTGTCGTGGAGTGCCTGGCTTCTATAAAATACGGTGCATTTGAGGACTCCGCCTCAGCGAGTGGTGAGGATAAAAAGGACAACTCCGTGCAGTCCTCCGCAAGCGCTCAGGCACAAACCCCTGCTGTCCGAACTTCAAAAGGGCGCGCCGTACCGTGAGCGGGATTTCGTGATCAGTACAATTGTCGCGAGGCTTACTCGCAAATAGAAATCACAACATGTTCTTGAACGACAATTTCCTACCCGGTATCGACAAGATACTTAGCGCATTCGTCGGATTGATTGCAGACGGGACTCTGCTCCGGCACTGCGTTGCCAGTCTATATCGCGTTACGGTGGGATTTTATCTGGCGGTTCTGACAGCTATTCCCCTGGGAATATTCCTTGGACGTTGTCGATCAGTTGACCGGATCAGCAACCCGCTCATCCAGTTCCTGAGACCAATATCGCCACTGGCTTGGGCTCCGTTTGCCATACTCTGGTTCGGGATTGGGGATCTACCTGCAATTTTCATCATCTTTATCGCCTGTTTTTTCCCTCTCCTTCTTGCGGCCACAAATGCAGCCGCAACCATCCACCCCATGTACTTTCAGGTAGCGGCGAATCTCCAGCTTACCCGCTGGAGTTCATTCTGGAACCTGACACTTCCGGCAGTTATCCCCAACATCATCGTAGTGCTCAGAGTCACCCTCGGTATGGCATGGGTGGTGGTGGTTGCGGCTGAGATGATTGCAGTAAAGAGCGGTCTGGGGTTTCTCATTATAGACAGCCGAAACGCCATGCGGCTTGACCGCATCGTAGTGGCCATGGTGACTATCGGGACTGTGGGTGTAGTCCTGGACTTCTTTATGTCAAGACTTGAGCGGCTTGATTCGGTGAGGTGCAAAATTGAGCAGAAGTAAGATTTGCCTCAATGGAGTCACGCTGGAGTACGGAAACAACCACAAACGCGGATGGCGCTTCTGGGGTCTAAGGCAGCGCAGTTCGAATGGCGGTTCCAATACTGTACTCGACAATATCAACCTTGAAATCCAACGGGGTGAGTTCGTATCGATCCTCGGACATTCCGGGTGCGGGAAATCAAGTCTGCTTAAAATAGTCGCTGGATTCGTAAAACCCACTAAGGGAGATGTCTGGATAGATGACAGGCCAGTCGAAGGACCTCGGGGGGACCACGTTTTTGTATTTCAGGAGGGCGCGCTTTTCCCTTGGCTCACCATCCTGAAGAATGTGACCCTTGCCCTGAACCGCCTGGAAAATCCCGAAGAAAGGCTCGCAAAAGCCAGGCACTACATTGAACTCGTGTCGCTGGAAAATTTCGAGGACTACTACCCCCACATGCTCTCGGGAGGCATGCGCCAGAGAGCCGAAATGGCGCGGGCACTTGCCGCCCAACCCGATGTTCTCCTGGTTGACGAGCCTTTTTCAGGCCTGGACTATCTGACACGCCTTCAAATGCGGGAGGAAATACTCTATCTCCACATGATGCTTCAGGAAACCACGATTCTTTTCGTCACTCACGACATCGATGAAGCACTGCAGTTGAGCAATCGGGTAGTCATCATGAGCGAGCCGCCCGCCAGGATAAAATGCTGTCACACCATAGATATTCCCCACCCGCGGCTCCTTTCAAGTCCAGCCCTGGCTGAACTGCGGTCACAAATATATCACCACCTGGGAGTCCATGCGGCGCTATGAGAAAACTATCGCTACATTCAGCGGGTCTTCGAATCAGTGCCGTAGCGTTTTTGTGGTTGCTGCTGGTAACCTGGTCGCACATGGTTCTAAATAAGGAATGCAGCTTCCGGAACCGGGTAATAATGGGCTATATGCCCGTTGTCTCCAATCTTGCCGCACCGCTCGTCGATTGCGCTACCAAAGGCGACGACCCTTATTTCGAAGCGTTGAAATTCTCTTCGTTTTCCGAAATGGGGGAAGCCTTCCGTTCAGGCCATATCCAGGCCGCCTTCATCATTGCCCCTTTAGCCCTGATGCTCTTCGATCAGGGCGTACCACTAAAGGTTGTCTATATCGGCAATCGCCACGAAAGTACGATGGTGGTGCGAGCTTCAGCAAGATACGACTCCGCATCCGACCTGATCGGAAAAACGATAGCGATTCCTCTCAGATATTCCGGTCACTACCTGGCTTTGAAACGCTATCTTCGCGAACATGGATTGACGCCATCCGATGTCCGCATCATCGAGATCCCTCCCCCCGAAATGCCTGTGGCTTTGGCTGCATCGGAGATAGACGGTTATTTTGTCGGGGAACCTTTCGCAAGCAAGGCCCTGCAGACCGGAATCGGGAAACGTTTCCTGGATGTTGAATCGATCTGGCCAAAATTCATCTGCAACGTCTTGATTGTCAGACGAGAACTTATCCAGGCACATCCGGAGTGGGTGCAAAAGCTGGTCGAGACGGCGATAATGTCCGGCTTTTGGGCTCAGGACCACGTCGATGAGGCGATAGGGATTCTTTCCAGCTACTGGGGCCAGGAACCCCAACTCATTCAATACGCATTTTCAAATCCGCCGAACAGGTTTCGCTTCGACCTTTATACTCCCAAAGCGGAGGAACTGGATGAAATCCTCCTTGCAATGCGCCAGGAGGGGCTCGTGACAGGCAAACAGGACTTTAAGGCGATGGTGGAAGACCGGTTTGCCGTAGCAGGCGGTGAGTACAACAAAGCATCCCAAGACCTTTTCTCGAGACTGGAGCGCGCAACCGGGTTCCATACGCAGGCGGCAAAACAATGAAAGTGCTGATCCTCGGCGCACCGGACAATAAACCGGCAGTGAAAGAACTAACCGCCGCAATGGGCGATCTAAGCATCATCCAGGGAGAGGATGCGCTTGGCGTTCCCAAAGATCCGGCACAAGTCGATGTCATCATTGGGTTAGGCGATTCTTCTCCGGGTTCAGCGCTCAATGATTCCATGATCGGCTGGCGGACTCACCCTCACACCTATTTGATTCCCTGCTGGTTTCAGGTAGAAAAAAAGGTATTCGAAAAAAACGGCATCTGGCCGAGGCTGGCAATAGATCGCTTCGATCCCGATTTCCATACTGAAGCCCTTTCCGAGTGGTTGCCGGCAGTTTCCGAGTGGCAACAAAATCGGATGCAGTTCAACAACAACGGCAGCCTCGAAGCCCGAAGCGCCCTCGAACTCGCCACCTCCTTGTATTTGCGCAGGGCGAGCGGGGTACTCTCGGTTATTGACAAGGGTGGCGCTGAGGGCACTTTTCTTTTCAGTGACGGAAATCTGATCTCGGCAGCCATGGAACATCTACGGGACAGCGAAGCCTTTTATGAGTTCCTGTGCATGTCTGACGGCTGGTACACGTGGGAAAGCAAGACGAATCTGCCCAATGAGGCAGAGCCCCAATCCATTTCCAGTCTCCTCGCCGCAGGACTTCAAAGTATTCAGGACGCCCATCTTCTGTTCTATTTCATCAAGGATTTTGACTGCGCGATAACGAGAACCGAATCCCAATCGTCTCTGGACGATTCCGCGGCCGCCTCCTTCCAGGAAAAGAAACAGCTCTATGCGCTAATCGATGGGAATGTGCCCATCTCCCAGATAATACAGTCATCCCCCCTTTCTCGTCCAAGCACGATGGCCTCTCTTGCGAAGTGGTTTTCACTGGAGGACATCACGATTCCGAAGACGCATGCCGAATCACCATGCCGCGTGCTCGTTGTCGACGATTCGCCTCTTATGTGCAGGGCGCTCCAGACTATTTTCGCTGAAGATCCCCGAATAGAGCTTGCAGGAATCGCCCACGACGGACTGGAAGCACTCCAGTTGATTGGCGAATGCAAGCCCGACGTGCTCACCCTTGACCTCCAGATGCCGAAAATGGACGGGCTCACAGCTCTGAAGCACATCATGATCCGCCATCCCAAACCTGTGGTCGTGGTGAGCGCTTTCACCCAAGAGACTTCGCGTCTGACTTACGAAGCTTTCCGATACGGCGCGGTCGACGTGATGGCCAAGCCTTCAGGAAAAGACACGGCCTTACGAGAGAAGGGAGCTCAAGAGCTCCGCGACCGAGTAGTGCAGGCTGCGTGCGTCCGAATCGAGGCCGCCCAGTACATTCGTCGCAGGCCCAACGCCGTGGGAGCGTCTTCGCGGTCGGACGGGAATGGCTCCGGAGGCGAGGGAGCAGACTTCCTTATTGTAGTCTCCGACGCCGGAGGGTTCCCGCTGCTGCTCAAAGTCTTTTTTGCCCTTTCCGGGATGCACGAGGCGCCTTCCGTTGTCTGTTCCACCGGTTTGTCCGCCAGTGCGGTCCAGGCGCTTGTCCCCTGCCTTGCCGCGGATTGCGGGCTGGCCATCACGCCGTTTTGTCCTCCAGGAGGTGTTCTTGCCCCCCGTACTTCGATGGTCGGCTCGCGTGTGCACCCGTTTCGTCCCGTGGAGGCAACTGGCGGAATCGCCGTCGAAACGGTCAAGACCAACGGCTCCGTTCGTCCTTTCGACACCCTGCTTTCCGGGGCCGCCGACCTTCTCGGAAAGCGCGCGGTCGCGCTGTTGATCTCCGGCGAAGGAGATGACGGCCTCGATGGAATGCGGCGCATCCGGGAAGCGGGAGGAAGGGCTTTCGTTCTTTCTCCGGAGATGTGCCTGAAACAGGACCTGCCGCGAAAAATCCTGGTGGAGGGCTACGCGGTGGAACTCAAAACGGTGTCCGCCATTGTTGACGAGCTTGCCGCCTGCCCACAGGAGTCGTGCGGCGCTGCGGCCAGGAACGAAACATGCGAAAGTCTCGCTGTTCGGGCACCTTAACGAACGCCGAATGGGCGACGTTCATTTTTGCCCGTAAGCTGCTGTTTTTTCGTGTTGACTGGATGGGGACCCCAGCCCCGGCAAAAACCCGGCCGGTAATGAAAAGGCCGAAAAAGGCTGGTTTCCAAAATTCCGCTGAATGGCATGCATGAAATGGAGGTAATGAATATGAGACCGTCTTCTCCCCTTTCGCTGGGACAGCGGGTGCAGGAGGAAGCCACGCCAATGAGGCAGCTCGTCGGTTTCCGCATCGGAGACGAAGAGTTCGGGGTCGACATTCTTATGGTGCAGGAGATCATCCGGCTCCCCGCCATCACCCCGATCCCCAATGCTCCGAGCTTCATCCTGGGCATGATTAATCTGCGCGGGCGAGTCATTCCCATCATCGATCTGCGCCAGAGGCTGCGGATCAATGCGAAGAATCCCGGCGAGACATCCCGGTCGATGCGCATACTGATCCTCGAGATGGGTTCTCATCAGACCGGGTTCATCGTGGATTCGGTTTCCGAGGTAATGAAGGTACCAACGGCCGAAATCGAGCCGACTCCGCACCTGTTGGCTCTGAGTATCGACGCCCGCTACATCGAAGGCGTTATCAAACTGACAAACCGGCTGCTCATCCTGCTGGACTTCACGCAGATTTTGAGGCCGCACGAGCAGAAAGAGTTGAACGAAATCGGAGATATCGGCGCCGAATTTTCCGGCAAAGAGCACGGGTCGATATCGCACGCGATGTCTCTATAAAGGGACGAGAGCAGGAAGGAGGAATAGGTCATGTTAGGGAAAGGACTTATCAGAGGGTCTTTACGGAACAAGCTGCTGTTGGCGCTGATCCTAATCACCATGGTGCCTGTTAGCGCATTTTTCACCATTAGCTATTTCACCCTCAAGAGTCAGTTGCAAGATGACATCCAGACGCGTCTGGAGGACAACTCGCGGCGTATTGGGCGAGCCATCGACATGATGATGAACGACCGGGCTATTGACGTCACAGCTACGGCGGGTATGGAGGTCATCCGGACAGCTATCGAGATCGGCGGCGGTCAGGCAGGCGCAAACGAGTTATTGGAGGAGTACATCAAGTCCTCCGGGAACTTCGACCTGATGGCTGTCCTTGACCGGAACGGGAACTGTGTATCATCCAACGTGCCGCAGGCGATCGAAAAAAGCTTCGTGGACCAGAGCTGGTTCAAGCAGGCAATGGCCGGGAAGGTTCAGATCGCAGAGTTTGCAAACAATGCGGTACTCAATACACTTGTGCCTTCCTCCGGGGGATGGAGCCTCGCGATGGCGGCGCCGGTTACGGTCGGCAAAGAAGTGGGCGGAGTCCTGGTCGGGTACGTGCGATGGGAGACGGTCAACACGATCACTCAAGCTTTCGCCCTTGGGAAGACCGGCTACACCTACATCGTCGACAGGAACGAAATGAGCGCCATTAGCCACAAGAACAAAGAGCTCTTCGGCGTAAAGATGACCGATCCCAAGATCAACCTTCCGCAGGTCGCCCAGTCGTTCGCCACAACCGATCACGGCCTGCTCATCTACGACTTTTTCAACCAGATCACCAAGGTTAACGCCCGCCGCGCCGTAGGCTACTACCGGAGCGAAGGTTTCGCAGGCTTTAAAAAGAACTGGGTGGTTGTCACGGGCGCCGACTACGACGAAGTGTTCGAAGCCTTGCCCAGGCAGCGGAACAGGGCCGCCGGCGTTTTGACTTTCATTTTGTGCGTACTCGTTCTCGGAGCGCTTTATCTCAGCCGATCGATCTCGCGCCCGATCATGGAAGTCTCCGGCGCCATGTTGGGCATTGCCACCGACCTCGACTTTACCCGCCAGGTAAATGTACGCGGAAACGACGAAACCGCCCGGATGGCCGAAGCGTTCAACCGACTTATCCAGAAGCTTCGAGACACCTTCGGTACTCTGATCGACGGCAACCGGCAGGTTTCTGTGGCCGTCGAGCGCGTGAAGCTCATCTCGGCCAAGATCGTGAGCAACGCCGCCGAGCAGACCAAACGCGCGCAGGACGTACTGCAGACCATCGAGACCATGGGCAAGACGGCCGGCGAGGTACAGAAGAACGCCAGTGAGAGCCAGCAATCCTACGACGGCACGGTGCAGTCCATCTCCGAACTGAGCGCCAGCATCAAAAACATCGCTCAGGGGGCCCAATCGCAGGCAACGATGGTCCAGGAAGCCAGGGACATCATCGGGCAGATGGGTGAGACCGCCCAGCAAGTCAACTCGCGCGCCGTCCAGCAACGCGAAGCGGTGGCCGAAACAGCCCGCGCAACCGAGCAGATGTCCGCCACGATTACCGAGGTCACCCAGAAAGCCTCTCAGGCCGGGACGCAGTCGAAAACCTCCTACCAGGCGGCCGTTACGGGTAAGGAGGCGGTCGAGCAGGTGGCACAGGGCATGCAGAGCATCGCGGAAAGCTCCGAGCAGATCACCGAAATTATTGAGGTTATCTCCGATATCGCTGACCAGACGAACCTGCTAGCCCTAAACGCTGCAATCGAGGCCGCCCGCGCCGGTGAGCATGGCCGCGGATTCGCGGTTGTTGCCGAGGAAGTGCGGAAGCTGGCGGAACGGACCGCGGAATCGACAAAAGAGATTTCGGGCCTGATCAAGAGTTCCGGGGAGCGCGTCCGGGAAGGAGCGAATCTGGCAAGCGCGAGCCAGAAGGCCCTCGGAAACATAGTTGAAGCTGTCGCGCAAACCGCCGGGCTGATTAATGAAATCGACTCGGCCACCTCCGAGCAGAACAAGTCCATTCGGCAGATCTCGGTTGCCATGGAACGCCTCCAGGGACTGGCCAACGATATCTCCGGCTTGACCGCAGAGCAGGCCGAACGGCGCCAGCGCGCGGGCGGCATCATGACCGAAGTGAACGAACTCACCAATGGCATCTCCACATCTACCAGCGAGCAGGTGCAGAGCGCAAACCAGGTCATGCAGGATTCGGTGAACGCCAACCAGCGCGCGGTCAACATCACTAACATGACCACGCAGCAGAAAGAGCGCAGTCTCGCGCTCCAGCAGGTCGTAAGCGAAATGAGCACCGTGGCCGCCGCAAACGTCTCGGGGGCGAAGATCTCGCAGCAATCCTCGGAAAATCTCGCTGAAATGATGAACAACTTCAGTAACCTCATCGCCCAGTTCAAGATCGGTGAAACCACCGGGAGCGGAAACGCACATCCTGAGGCAAAAGAAGGAGCCACCGGTCAATCCCAGCGTGCTATGGATGCCACGCAGGGCGGCAAAGAGCAGCAACCGGGGGCCGGCAACGGTCAGTGGAACGCGAAGGCGCAGGCGTCTCCTCCTTCGCAGGCAGCGGAGCAATCTGCGGTTCGCGGCGGCGCAGCGAACGTCAAGCATCCGTCTGGCGATCAGGTTAACACGAAAGACTAAACTTGGAGAGCCGTTCGCATGGCCAAACGTGTTCTTGTAGTGGATGATTCAAATCTTATGCGGCATTGCATCGTCTCGTGTCTCGCCGGAGCGGGCCACAGCGTCGTGGGCAAAGCCCGCGACGGCGGCGAAGCGGTTGCCCTGTATCGGGAGCTGTTGCCGGACGTCGTCACGATGGACGTAACGATGCGCGGAAAAGACGGCATTGCAGCGGCCCGTGAGATTCTGGACTTTGACCCGGGGGCGTCGATCATCTTCTATACGCTCCTCGACGAGCCCGGCATAGCAAAGCACTTAAAGGAGATCCCCGTGCGGAACGTGGTCCGCAAAGGGGACGAAGTGGAGCTGCTCCGGGCGCTCGAAGCGAAGACATAAACAGGGACGATGCAATGCAGGTTGCATTCAATGCGGCGAGAATGTGGACAACCCGGTGGAGCAGTCCAGCGTATCGCTGGACTGGCTTACAAACAGCGGCAACGACTTGAATGCAGTTTGATATTGGGAGGTTAATGATTCGATGGCACCCCAGGATTTCCTGCAGGAATATGTCGAAGAGGTGCGCGAGCACCTTCAGGACCTGGAACGCTCGCTTCTCACCCTTGAGCAGGAGGGGGCTCACAAGGGAGAGATCCAGCAGATTTTCCGGGTAGCGCACAGCATCAAGGGAGCTTCCGCCTATATGGGGTTTGAGCGCCTTGCAGGTCTCACCCACGAATTAGAAACCCTTATCAGCCAGATTCAGGCGGAGGCGCGCCCGGTAACGTCCAAAGGCGTTAGCGCCTTGCTCTCCTGCGTG
>Ga0187867_10002481_pt1 | contig 15254 bp, 21 predicted proteins | sample June2016WEW_13_1_FD_132976 | JGI IMG/M metagenome (GOLD analysis project Ga0187867, IMG submission 132976) | Peatland microbial communities from SPRUCE experiment site at the Marcell Experimental Forest, Minnesota, USA - June2016WEW_13_10 | ecosystem: Environmental > Terrestrial > Soil >... | reverse complement strand
CAAGGGAATTCCCGTCTTCGCCTGGAAGGGCGAAAACCTCCAAGAGTATTGGTGGTGCACCGAACGCGCCCTCGATTTCGGCGACGGCCGCGGCCCAAACCAGATCGTCGACGACGGCGGCGACGCCACGCTCCTCATCCACAAGGGCTACGAATACGAAAACGCCGGCAAAATTCCCTCGCCCGATTCCACCGAGAGCGAGGAATTCAAGGAAATCCTCAAACTCCTGGCCAAGTGTCACCAACAGAATCCCCAGCGCTGGCACAACGTGGCCGCCGAAGTGCAGGGAGTCTCCGAAGAAACCACCACCGGCGTTCATCGGCTCTATGAAATGCAAAAAGCCGGCACGCTGCTCTTCCCCGCCATCAACGTCAACGACTCCGTCACCAAGAGCAAATTCGACAACCTCTACGGCTGCCGACATTCCCTCGTCGATGGCCTGATGCGCGCCACGGACGTGATGCTCAGCGGCAAGGTGGCCGTCGTCTGCGGCTACGGCGACGTCGGCAAAGGCTGCGCCCAATCCCTCCGCGGCCAGGGCGCTCGCGTCGTCATCACCGAAATCGATCCCATCTGTGCCCTCCAGGCCGCCATGGAAGGCTTCCAGGTCCTCCCCGTCGAAGACACGCTCCCCTACGCCGATGTCTTCATCACCGCCACCGGCAACCACCAGATCATCACCGCCGACCACATGGCCAAAATGAAAGACAAAGCCATCGTCGGCAACATCGGCCACTTCGACAACGAGATCGACATGGCCGGCCTCAAGAAGACCAAAGGCATCAAGAAAACCAACATCAAGCCGCAATACGACATGTGGACTTTCCCCCCAAGTGCTGACCGCAGGTCTGGCCACAGCGTTCTGATCCTGGCCGAAGGCCGGCTGCTGAACCTCGGCTGCGCCACCGGCCATCCCAGCTTCGTCATGAGCAACAGCTTCACCAACCAGACCATCGCCCAGATCGAGTTGGCCACCAACACGTCCAAATATGAAAAGAAGGTTTACGTTCTCCCCAAACACCTGGACGAAAAGGTCGCGCGACTGCACTTGGCCAAGATCGGCGCGAAGCTGACGAAACTGACCAAGGACCAAGCCGATTACATCGGCGTGCCGGTGGATGGGCCGTATAAGGGGGAGAATTATAGATATTAAAATTATTTGTAAGTATTGCTGTTATATCGTGTTATGCATAGTGTATTGTATAACACTATCTATAACACTTAATTAATACACTTGACGGACCTTGATGTTATGGGTAGGCTATTGGCATGGCTGCAAAGATTTCAGAAACCACAATTGGCTATGTGGAAGGAAGAAACGGGCAGTTCGGTCGGCACCCATTTTATTCGCTGGAACTGCCGCTGTCTCAATGTGCTGAACTCGATAGGCTGCTCGGACAAAGCGATGGCGACGCTCGAAGGACCACGACATTGGTCGCCAGTTATCATCAGCCGGATCGTCTTCGCCTCAAGCAGGATGACGCTCCAGCCTATGAAGCCAGTTTGGCGCCGACCTATGTTCGCGGCGACATGCTGCGCGTACAAGGCAAGGAAAATGTGAGCTGCAATCTCGCGGTGTCCGCCAAATTCGGAGTGCCCGCGCTGCGGCAGCAACTGAACGCCGCGGCCGACCGGGCCAGGGAATTCGTCCTGATGCGCGTTCCTACTCGCAACCGGGACGTTGTCGAATTTGTGCCCGACGTCGATCTCCCCGGGACCTATCTAAGCGCGAACCCCGAGGTGGTTGCCGGCACATTGGCCGCCGCCGCGATCCTCGGGCCGGAGGATTTCAGCGACTGGGAGAAAAAGAGTCCATCCAAATGAGCCGGTTGCAACAAGGCGCCGTCGTTTGGGCCAGCCTGCCCCCACCGGCGGGGCGTCGTCCTGTCGTCATCCTTACTCGCGAGTCGGCGATCCGTCACCTGAACGCCTTGACGGTCGCTCCCGTGACTCGAACGATCCGCCGGCTTCCCACGGAGGTGATTCTCGAACCCGTCGATGGCGTTCCTACCATCTGTGCGGTGACTCTGGATAACATCTTCACGATCCAACGAACCGCGCTGGCTGAAGTCATTGCGGTACTCAGCCGCGATAAGCTTTTGCGGATATTTAAGGCGGTGCGCCTGGCTTTTGACATGCCCTGAAATTCTGCTTCTAAGTATGCGTTGCCCTCCACCGCGAAAATCGCGGCCGCGTCCGCGGTGCGGGCGACGACATAGGGTTTGAATGGCATCAGGTACTCTCAAAATGACCACCTTCCAGGGCGAATTACAGGTTAACCGCGCCGCCGCCGCCGACTTCGACGCGGTTTACGCCATCATCGCCGAGGCCGCGGAATGGCTCCAATCGCGCGATATCTCACAATGGAACTGGTTCCTGACCGACCCGGGCAAGGATTTAGTTCGCCATCGCATCGAGACGGCCGAGACGTATCTTGTCCTCGATCCGCGCGCCCAGCCTCTGGCCACGTTTACCGTTCAATGGGATGACGAACTGATCTGGGGGCCACGCGGCAAGGACGGCACGGCCGGATATGTCCACGGTCTGGCCGTCCGCCGCCGCGCCGCCGGGATCAGCCTGGGACTCAAAATGCTCGAATGGTCGTCCAACCTGATCGCCCAAAAATCCCGCCGGTTGATCCGACTCGACTGCATGGCCAAGAACGAGTCCTTGTGCGATTACTATCGCCGCGCCGGCTTCACCGACGCCGGCAGAAACGACGTCCTCAGCATCGGCGCGGCCCAGCAGTTATTCATACAACTGTTCGAGAAGCGGATTGACTGCCCGTCGGGAAAAAGCCGGGCATGACCCGTGGATTCCCATGGCATATCTCCGTTGCGCGCTATCGGGTTGGCAATGCGCTATGGTATTATGTTCGGGATGCTATCCGATAGAATACCGGTTTCTGCGGACCAACTAGCCGCCTTCTGTCGCAAATGGAAGGTGAGGGAGTTGTCCATTTTCGGTTCGGTGCTCCGCGATGATTTTCGCGAAGATTCCGACGTAGACGTGCTCATTGAAACGTTGCCGGAGAGCGAACTCGGTTGGGATTGGCTGGACATGCAGAGCGAGCTCGCCGCTTTGCTTGGTCGCAAGATCGATCTCGTGTTCAAGGATGGATTGCGCAATCCATACCGCCGGCGCGAGATACTTCGCACTCGCCGGGTTCTTTATGCCGCATAAGCAGCGGGACGTCTCGTTTGTATACGACATGCTCGACTCGGCTCGTTCGGTGCGGAGCATGGTAGCGGCAATCCCGTTTCAGGGATTTATACAGGACCGCAAGCTTTACCGTGCCGTGGAACGCGAGATTGAGATCATCGGCGAAGCCGCCAATCGCGTTTCGAATGACCTGAAAAATGCGCACCCGGAAGTCCCATGGGAAAAAATTGTCGGCACTCGTCATCGATTGGCCCACGAATACGATGAAATCCAACTGGCAATCGTTTATCGAATCGCGACGGTTCACATGAATGAGTTGATTCCGCAATTGGAACAGATTCTCACGGCCTTGCCCCCGGGCGGATGAGTCGATCGCGAGTCTTGGTCATTCGAATTTGATTCGCCATTCCAGTTTCACGGTCTGGCCCGACGCCACGCTCCGCGACGCGGCCAACGAAATGATCCTGCACGATGTCGGCCGGCTGGTCGTCGCCGATCCCGCCAACCCGCGCAGGGCGATTGGCATCATCACTCGCAGCGATCTTCTGCGTGCCCAGCGTCGCGTCCTGGACGACATGATCCCCGCCGCGCCCGCCGTTACCTGGCGCCGCCGAAAGCCGCCGGCGAGCGAGCGCATGACTGAATCGGCGGGGGCGGCGTTTCCGTGCGCGCCTGGTAGAATAGGGGCCGATGGCAAATGCCGGCCCTAAGACGCCGCTCGGAGCTATCGCAACTATTGGTCTCGTATTAGTTTTTTTCTGGCTGCGAAAAGGGGTCAAAAAAATTCTGGATGCCGTGCATGCCAGAGGATTGAATCCACCGCCCGTGTTCGTCTGGTTTTCGATTGCTTTAATAATCGTACTGCTGTTGAGCTTTCTATCTTTAATAATCCTTCTCGCGGAAGGGAATTCAAATTAGGGTAACAATATACTTGACTCAGGTAAATTTCCTGCTAGAATATAGCCATGGAAACGAAAAATACTGAATCGGTCAAGTATCCCAAGACGCTGGTCGGAGCCATTCGCCAATTCTCCGATCTTGATTATGCCACGATGTTCTTTGCTGCGATGCGCTGGCCGGATGGCGTCCGTTGCCCGCACTGCGGATCGGCGAACGTTGATTACATTGCCCACCGCCGCGTATGGGAATGTCGTAGCAGCCATTCGCGGAAACAGTTTTCCGTGAAAATTGGGACGATCTTTGAGGAATGCCGTCTCTCCATCGACAAATGCCTCATCGCGGTTTGGCTTGAAGTCAACGCGAAAAACTCCATCAGCAGCTATGAAATCGCGCGTTCGTTGGGCGTGACGCAAAAGACCGGATGGTTTTTACTCCATCGCATTCGTCATGCCCTTCACGTCGGATCGTTCGACACGAAGCTTCAGGGCGTCATCGAGGCGGATGAGACTTTCGTGGGTGGTCTGGCCAAAAACATGCACAAGAAACAGCGTGAAGCGAAGATCAAAGGCACCGGCAGTAGCACCAAGACGGCCGTTATGGGATTGCTCGCCCGTCACGATGGGAAAAAGCACAGTACGATCCGCGCCGAAGTGCTGCCGAACGTCCAGCGCGCCACGTTGCACGATGTAATCCATCGCAATGTCGAGCCCGGTTCGACCGTCTACACCGATGCGTGGAAGGCTTATAGGCAAATGGACCCGATTTTCTTGCACGATTTCGTTGACCACGCCGAAGCCTACGTTAAGGGCGCAGTTCACACGAACGGGCTAGAAAATTTCTGGGCACTCTTCAAACGGTGCATCAAGGGCACGCACGTTTCGGTTGAACCCTTCCACCTTTTCCGCTACGTGGACTCGGAAGCCTACAGATTTAACAATCGGGAAACCGATGATTCTGGCAGGTTTATCAGTGTTTTTCAAAATGTGTCCGGCAAACGACTGGATTATCGGACTCTGATCGGCAAAAATATCTCGGAGCCGCTCTCATAAAGCGGCAAATGCGGCAAATGCGGCAAAGGTAGGTTGATTGCCAACACCCAAGCAGGAAATAACCGTCAAACTTGATGGAACCAATAATGTTCTGCGCCCTGAATCTGTCGCGTCCGTAATTGAAAATCTGGTTGAATTATTAAAATCCATTGATGCCCAAATGTGGAGGGTGGGCAAGCCGCGATATCGCTGGCGAATTTCTCGTGCGTCGATGTCCAGTCCATTTTCGATTACATTTGAGGCCATGCTAGCTGTACCGAACGGCCCAGATGCAGACGTAGTCGGCAGCCTCCGAATTGGGCTCCAAGAGCTTGATACGGATAATCCCCAAAAACGTCCAAAATACTTTTCGGATTCCGATTTAGAAAGAGCAAAGAAAATCGTTTCTGTATATCGTGACGGAATCGGAAACATAATCTTGGAGTTGCCGCAACAAAGGAGAATCAGCCCAACGCTTAGGATTGCGCACAGTGCCGATTCTCTCATTCGTCGTGCTGCAACAACGCCAAGCGAGTCGTATGGTTCCGTCGAAGGAATTCTGCGCCGCGTAACGGTTGATGACCGCGAAGATCACGAGAAATCGGAAATACAGATAATTGATCGGTTGACGGAGCAACTGGTCGAATGCAAGCTTGGCGCGACCACTGCGGAAGAATTGGCCACACACATCAGAAAGCGCGTGATCCTATTCGGGCGCGTTAGATATGCGTCTCCCGGAATTCCTACCCACATCGACGTTGAGAGCTATCGCACAATCAACGATTCCGACATTCCGTCCCTAGAGGAAATCCAAAACCTGAATCTAAACATAACGAACAACAAAGACCCGGCTGAATTCATCGAAGATTTAAGGGACTCGGAAGGATAACGTGGCCAAAACCCGGATAGCTTTGGATTCGAGCGTAATCCTTGATGCTGTTGAACAAAATCCTCCATGGTGGAAGGATGTCGAACCGATTTACGATGATGCCGCTGCCGGACGGTTGGAAATCATCGTTTCAGAGATATCCGTCGCCGAATGTTGTAGGCTGAAGTCTCTTTTGGCGTCGGGGGTTCCGCTCAGTGTGGCAATGGGTAAATTGCGGAAATGTTTCAATAATGCGTTCATTATCCGCGCGCCGGTTACGCAAATCGAATCCGAAATGGCTGCCGAGATATGCAGGGACCACAACCTGGAGACCTGTGATGCGATAATTGTCGCTACGGCATGCGTTCACAAATGCGAGGCCTTATATACGCGAGATGGGACCAAAAAACGGAAACCCAATAGGGTTAGTCCTCTCAAATGCGATGGCAAAATCGGGAATCCGGCTCTTCCGATCTTACGGCCCAGCGGTTATAAAACGGGGCCGCTATTTGCGCCGAAATCCTGAAAGCCAAAAACGCGCGCCGGTAGCTCAAGTGGATAGAGCGGCGGATTGCTTGGTGGCACTCGCGAGTGTCCCCAACAATCCGCCGGTTGCGGGTTCGAGTCCCCTCCGGCGTTTTTAGGAGAAATTATGCCTCCCAAATCATCATCGCTTGGCAAACCGCATCTAGGCCCGGAAGACTTCAACGAAGGCCCGGCAGCGGCAGAGCGATTCCGGTCTGCCGTGGGCCATCTGGCGGCGTTGCCGAAGTCAGCGATTCCCAATGGCCACGTCCACCCGAAAGCTAAGCATCGCAAGAAAAAATAGGCACCAATAACACGGATAGCCAAATGGACCTCGAAACATTCGTATCGCAATCCCTTTTACAAATCGTCGCTGGCGTCCGAAAGGCACAGGAGAAATTCGCGAACAATCCCGCCGGAGCCAAAATTAACCCACGCGGGACAACGGCGCTTGGCCATACTGAATTAGGAAGAAAGGCCCCTCACGAAATGCACACAAAACTCCCGGTTCATCAAATGGAATTTGATATCGCCTTGACCACCGTTGATTCATCCGAAGGAACGGGCAGCGCGGGGCTTCGCATCATGGCAATAGGCATCGGCGGAGAATTGGCATCAAGAAACGAGGCATCGTCGGTAAGCCGGGTGAAATTCTCTGTGCCTATCGTATGGCCCGACCCAGACACGATCCCGCGCCAAAACCAGCCAACCTGAGTCAAGTATATTGTTACCCAAATTAGGACGCTATCCGGCAGGCGCGGCAAACCGGCTCCGCTGGACGCCGCAGTCCAACTCGCCATACAATCACCCGTTCGTTCGAAAAGGAGCAATGATTATGAGCATGTGGGGTCCGAACATGACCGGCAGGCCGTATCCGCTGGATTATTCCGCCGGCACGCGCGACAGCGCGACCATCCACTTTTTCAACGCCGTTTACGCATGGATGGCCGTGGGATTGGCCGTGACCGCCTCGGTCGCATGGCTGGTTTTCAGTCATCGCGACGCCATGGCCGCCGTGTTCACTCCCGGTGCCATGATCGGAATATTCGTCATTCAGATCGTTTTGGTGCTGGTTATTTCCGCGGCGGTCCGAAGCATCAGCGCCCCCCTGGCCACCGGACTGTTCGTGATCTACGCCGCGCTCAACGGCCTGTTGTTCTCCAGCATATTTTGGATGTACACGTTGACCAGCATTGCCGGCACGTTCGGCGCCTGCGCCGCCATGTTCGCGGTGATGAGCCTCTACGGAATGTTCACCAAAACCGACCTCACGACCATGGGCAAAATCCTGTTCATGGCCCTGATCGGCCTGATCGTCGCATCTTTAATCAACCTATTCGTCGCCAGCAGCGGGCTGTATTGGCTGGTCTCTTACGCCGGGGTCATCATCTTTGCTGGATTGACCGCTTATGACACCCAGCGTTTGCGGGGGATCGCCGCCTCGACGCAGGGCGACGCGGCCATGGCCGCGCGTCTTTCGGTCAGCGGCGCGCTGATGCTCTATCTCGATTTCATCAACATGTTCCTGCTTCTTCTGCGATTCATGGGCAAGCGGAAATAATCGAAAGATAATCGCGGTCATTCCTCTTCAAGCTGTTCGATGGCTTGCGGTTTTTCTCCGCGCAGGCCGAATTCGTCCACCGCCACGCGCCGCACCCGCGGTCCGATCCGGCAGAAAATTTCGTAGGGAATCGTCCCGGCCAATTCGGCAATCCGATAGACGCTGGCCGGCGACAGCGGATCGCTGTCCAGCACCGTCACCTCGTCCCCAATCGTCGCCTGCGGCGCGTTTTGAAGATCGATCACCATCAAATCCATGCTGACGCGCCCGGCCACCGGCGCCGGCTGGCCGGCCGCCATCGTGATCCCACGATTCGACAACGATCGCGGATATCCATCGGCATATCCGACCGGGATCAAACCCAGCCGCGTCGGCTTTTCCGCGCTCCACGTCTGGCCGTATCCCACCTGCGTTCCCGCCGCCACCTCGCGGATGGCGATTAGCGGGGCCGTCCATTTCATCGCCGGCCGCAACGGCCGATTCATGTCCGGCCGGCACGTCGGATCGATCCCGTAGATGCTGATCCCCGGACGCACCATGTCCAGATGTGATTGCGGCTGGAAGAATACTCCGCCGGAATTGGCCGCGCTGAAGTGCGGCCGCGATTGCCGCCCGCCCGACAAGCTCGACGTCGCCGCCAAAAATCGCCCCAATTGCTCGCAGTTCAGCGGATTGCCCGGCTCATCCGACGATGCAAAATGCGTCGCAACGCCCAGCAATCGAAGCGCCGGAAGAGACGAAATCTTCTCGACAAGATCGTCCAATCCCGCCAGGTCCACGCCGGCGCGATTCAATCCGGTATTCACCATGATCTGCATATTGGCGCGTTGCCCGCGGTTCTCGGCGATCCTGGCCAAATCCTGCGCCGCCGCCGCCGAGCAGAGCGACAGCACCCACCCATGCCGGGTCGCCGCCTCCAGCCTTGCCCGCTGGCTGCCCAGATAGGCGTTTTCCACCGGCCGCAGGACGATCACCGGCAGATCGCACGCCATCAGCGCCGCCGCCTCGTCCAGGTCCGCCACCGCCAGCGCATCCACCATCGGCGGCTCGGCCTCGCTGTTGGAAAAATTGCACAGCGTATCCACGACGATGTCCGCGCCGTGGCCGTACGCGTCCGCCTTGACCACGGCGCAGATTTTCACGTCCGGCCCAATCGCTTTGCGGATCAATCCGACGTTATGGAGAATCGCCGCGCGGGAGATGAGACATCGCGGCTCGCCCAGGGAGTTCTTCGCGTCCATGCGAACGTCCGTAAAAAGACCGCCGGATCCATCCGGCTGGGAGGGAGTATAACATAAGACATGCCAAAGAGTGAAATGGCTGGTTGACCGGCCAGAAAGTAGATAGCCATCGCTCGATTCCGTGGTAAAATTGAAGGTGATGGTGCTCCGCGTTCCAATCTCGGTCGAGACTGAAGTATCCCTTAAGGCCAGGGCCGCCGCCGCGGGTGTCGATGTGGAAACCTATGCGGCCAGGCAGCTTGAACTTCTCGCCAAGCCTCGGCATTCGCTCAAGGACCTCAGCGGCCCGATCGCCGAGGAATTTGCCCGCAGCGGGATGTCCGATGCCGAACTCAGCGACTTCCTTGAAGCCGAGAAACATGCGATGCGAGCCGAGCGCCGAGCGAAGCACGAGAAATGACCACTCCCGCGCGAGTCGTTTACGACTGCAACATTTTCCTTCAAGCGTTGGCGGCTCCCGAGGGTCCGGCAGGCAAGTGTGTGCAACTTGTTTTTGACGCAAAGGTGAATTTATTCATCTCGCATACGGTCCTTCGAGAATTGCGCGACGTCACCTCTCGTCCCGGAGTCATTCGCAAACTTGGTCTGGTCCCCGATGGGGTTGAGATGTTTCTTACAGCCGTTGAAACTGTCGCCACGTTGCTCGATGGATTTCCAGAGGTATTTAATTACGAGCGGGATCCCGATGACGCTCATTACGTCAATCTGGCTCTTGCCGCAGACGCGAGGCTGATCGTTTCGCGAGATAAAGATTTACTTGACCTGATGGTTTCGGCGGATGCGGACGCTGTCCAATTCCGAACGCGTTTTCCCGACCTCCGCATCACCGACCCGGCGGCGTTTCTCGCCGAAGTCTCCATTACTTGAGAACTATTCGACGCGGCCTAAACAAACGCAGAGGCTGGTCATCCTTCATGCCGAGCGGCCGAACTGCTCGCTATCTTCCCGGAAATCACGCAGCGCGCGATCGAGGATGCGACGAACCTGTTTCTCCAATTCGTCAATATTCTTTCGCTTCCGCGGAAGAGACATCCAGCAAAATTGGATCGTCTGGCGGATGGCATGATCCACATGCGCGGGGCCAAAGAAATCGGCCATCCGTTTGTAGGCTTTTTTGTCGCCCTTGCCGCCTTTGAACGACTCCATCGCCATGTCAGCCTCCCCAGTTACGGGCATCGGAACAAATGAACGAAAGAATTTGAACTCGCGGCTAAATTTTCCTCGCCCCCCGCAACGGGTCCGGTTGCCCCGCCTGTTGAAACGCCGCCTCGCGCGATCGGCAGCCGCGGCAGGTCCAGCAGGCCTCGCTGGTTTCCTCCAGGCAACTCCAGGTCCGCTCGAACGGCGCGGACACCTGAAATCCCACGTCCACCACCTGCCACGGTTCCAATTCCAGCAGGGGGGTCATCAATTCCGTTTCGCCAAGCCCGCACGGCAGTTGGATCATCTCGCTCCATATCTGGCAAAACTCCGAGGCTTGCGCCAATTCATCCGTGCCCGGGCCGACGCGCAGCCCAAAATAAACCGCCGCCGCCTGATGGTGCGCCGCCGATTTCACCGCGACGGCCAGGATCGGCAGAAGCTCCAGCAGTTGCGGAGAGACGTTGGCGGACAATCGCGGATCGGCGGCGATCGAGGCCGAAGTTTGCGTCGGCCCCGACCCCGCCTGCGCGATCGGCACGGAATATTCCCGGTACGGTTTGAAATGCGCCACCTGTTGATCGTACGCCGCTCGCATCCGCCCCGACGCTCCGGGCGCCGTATCGGCAAAGATCATCACCGGCCGATACCGTTGCGACGCCATCGCCGTCACCACCGCGCTATTGATGCTTCCGTTGTTGAGTACAATGGCGAGGTCTTTTGCCATCGGAAATCCTTAAGAAGGGTCATTTGTCATTGGTCATTTGTCATTTGTAAAGGCACTCGCAATCGGCGAGGCAAATGACCAATGACTAATGACAAATGACCAATGACTATTCCATATTTAACAGCACTTTCAACACTCCCGGCCTGCCCGCCAGGTCCAACGCCTCCACGCCTTGCTCAAGACGCATGCGGCGAAAGATCAGGCTGGCGACGTCCACCTGCTTTTCGGCCAACGCCTTGATCGCCTCGCGGAACGGTCCGCACCGGCTGCCGACGACGCTGATTTCGCCGATCACCAGCGGAGCCAGATTCATCGGTTTGCCCACCGCGAACGTGCTCTTCAACACGATCGTTCCCCGCGGGCGCACCATCTGCATCGCCAGCTCGAATCCGGCCGCGCTTCCCGTGCAGTCCACCACCACGTCCTGATCGTGGCGGGGAAGGATGTCCCTGAGCGGCCGGCTGCGAATCTGCCACTTCTCGCACAACGCCAGCTTCTCGGGGTGTTTCCCGATCACCCGAACCGGGCAGTTGGCGTTCCGCAGCACCTGCGCCACCAGCAAACCCAGCTTCCCGTCCCCCAGCACCGTCACCCATTTCCGTCCGCGCGCCGAATCCGCCTTGGCATCCACGTTGATCTGCTTGAGGATTTGGAACGCCGCCGCCAACGGCTCCACGAACACTCCCGAATCGTCATCCACCGTCTTGGGCAGCACGTGCAGATTGACCGACGGCAAACGCAAAAAATCGGCGAACGCGCCGTCGTGCTTCTGGATGCCCAGCACCGTGCGGTTCCGGCAATGCGACGACAGCCCCGACAGGCACAAATCGCAGTGCCCGCAAACGACGTTGATTTCCCCCACGACGCGCTGGCCGACCAGGTCTTTGTCCTTGTTCTCGGTCGAGACCACCTCGCCGACGAATTCATGTCCCAAAACGCCGGAGAACCCCATGTATCCCCGCAGAATTTCCAAATCCGTGGCGCAAATTCCGGCCTGGCGCACCTTCACCAGCGTATCGCCGTCGGTTTGCGCCGGCTCCGGATGCCGCGGCCGGAAACTCACCGATTGATCGAATACCAGTGCTCGCATGTCTCTAAGGTTCCAAGTCACTCCCCAGCGACCAATGACCAATGACAATCCGCTCACGTTCCCGTGGCTGCCAGGTAATTTATCCACGCTTGGGCGTCATAGCGAAAATCCTGACCGGTCAGCAGTTCCAGGCTTTGCCTCGACTGCCACGCCACGCCGAAATCTTCATCGTTCAATTCGTTGATCAGCGCCTGCATCGCCTCGTGGGTGTGATAATTCCGCAGCGCTTCGGCGCAGGCGATGCGCACGTCGGCGCTCGGCTCGACGTTGGCAAGGTGAGCCACCAGCATGGGAATGGCGTCCGGATCGGGGACGTTGCCCAGTGCGTCCGCGGCCTCCAGCCGAATCAGCTCCTGATCGTCCGTCAGGGACTCCACGAACAGCAAGGTATGCCCCTTGGCCCGGCACCGGTTCAGCGCCCGCAACCCCGCCGCCCGCACGGTGTAATCCCCGCCGCTTCGCGCCGCCAGCGTGTATCCCTTCAGGTAAATCCCACTTCGAGCGAACTCAAAATCCGTCAGTCGCAGCATCCCCTCGCGCTGATTGTCCGGCGACGACCTGTCCGCCATCTTCCTCGCCGCGTAGGCCGCGTTGTCATGGGTTACGTAATCGAAGAAATTCACGAACGGCTCGCAAAACAATGCGTCCAGCCCCACCCCGACCGCTTCCAGCGGAGTCTTATACAACGGCACGACGCGGACGTCCTCGCCGGCCAGCCGCTGCTGGTTGTCCAGGATCGCATCTTGATACAGCCCGCGATCGACCGGTCCCGGCGCGGTGGCGTCGGACATGCTGCCTCCGCATCCGCCCAGCGCCGCCGCAATCATCCACGCCAGCCAGCCTAACTTCCGCATCGATCGCCTTTCATCACCAACGGTCCTTGGCCCGGATTTTACCGCGATGACGCCCAGCGCGCCATGGCCGCAAAAAAATATTACCGCGAAGACGCGAAGAGCGCGAAGTTGCGCGAAGTCAGATTGGTATTTCTTCGCGCAACTTCGCGCTCTTCGCGTCTTCGCGGTAAAACTCTTCAGGTTGCGGGCCCAGCAGGGCTGTGCATCTTCGCGGTGAAAAATCCGGTTCATCCGGCTGCCCGCAGCACCACGGGCGCCGAAGGCTCCGGCGCGTCCAGCGGTTTTACCAGCGTCGGAGGCTCGATCTCCATTTCCAGGAACCGCGACGCCAGCATCGCGAACCGTTCCGGATCGTCCGTCACAAACGTCCGCAACGTCCCGGTTGCCGAGGGCGATTCGCCCATCGCCGCCGTATCGTCCGGCGAGCCTACCGGCTCCTCCCACGAACCGACCGGCTCGCGCAACAAGCCCTTCCGCTCCAGCCTTCGCACGACATCTTGGGCACATTGCTCCGCCGAGTCAATCAGCCTCACCTTCGGCCCAATCACTTTGGCGATCGCCCCCTTCAGAAGCGGATAATGCGTGCATCCCAGCACCAGCACGTCCACCTTGCGAAGAATCATGCTCTGTAAATATTGCCGCAACGCCGTCTCCACCAGCGGGTCATCCCCGGTGCGGCCTTCTTCGATCATCGGCACCAGCAGCGGGGTTGGGCGAAGCATCACCCGCGCCAGATTCCGGCGCTGGAAGATCGCCCGCTCGTAAGCCTTGGACCGCACCGTCGCCTCGGTGGCGATCACGCCGATCGCGGGCAGACGCCGCGCGCCAGCCGCCGCCACCGCCGCTCGGGCGCCCGGCTCGATCACCCCGCTGATCGACAATCCCGGAAACTCCCCGGCTATCGTCGACATCGCCAGCGCCGTCGCCGTGTTGCAGGCGATTACCAAGTGCTTCGGATTCATCGGCTCCAGGAACCGCACGATCTGCCGCACGAACCGGCATACCGCCGCCGGCGATTTGTTCCCGTAGGGAAGATGGGCCGTATCCCCAAAATAAATGAGGTCCTCGGCCGGCAAGACGCGGCGCAGGGCGCTCACCACCGTCAGCCCGCCGAGCCCGCTGTCCAGAACGGCGATCGGGTCGGTTTGTTTCATGATGGACCGGCTATTTATCGCAGTGGGTTCAAGGGTTCAAAGGTTCAAGGGTTAAAAAGTTCAAAGGAAAAACGTTCACCTTGAACCCTTGAACCCTTGAACGCCATCACCAACGGCGATGGCCCGGCTATTTATCGGACCTTCGCCCGATTCCGCTTGACATTTTCGCCCCGCAAACGAAAGTGGGTGGTGCCCCATTTTTCCCGGAGGCAATCATGAGCGCAGCACTGGCCGGAAAAAAGATCCTCCTGGTGGACGATGACAGCGACATCCTCGCCAGCATGCAGGCCGCTTTCGAGCCCACCGGCGCGGTCATCGACACCGCCGCCAACGGCAACAAGGCCGTTGAAATCGCGGAAAAAACTCAACCGGACCTGGTGATCCTCGACATGATGCTCCCCGGCCGCAGCGGGTTCATGGTCCTGGAAAAAATCAAGTCGAAGAAGCTCCGCAATGCCAAGCCCTTCGTCATCATGATCACCGGCAACCTGGGTGCCAGGCACAAGCTCTATGCCGAGAGCCAGGGCGTCAGCGAATACTTCACCAAGCCCGTGAAGATGGACAAGCTGATCGCCACCGCCGAAAAGCTCCTGGCCCCGCCCCCGGCGGCATAGGCGAAATCCGCATGCAAGAAACAAAGCCCCCCGAACCTGATCCCTGGCCCGTGGGCTGGGAGTCCCATCGCAACCACGAGGTCGTCTACACCGCCCTCAATACCACGCCGGCCCAGCGATTCGCCTGGCTGGAGGAAATGCTGGAACTGCTCCGCCCGCAGATGCCGGAACTGTTAAAAGCCCGGGAAAATGACCCGGATCGGAAATATAAGAAAGTGAATGTCTCGGATCAGTGCTAGTAGATATCATCCACGCCCAAACAGCCGCCGCACGTCGGGTCGGACCAGGATTCGGTAAGCCCAGACTGTTCCCGCGAAATAGACCATCCCCAATACGATGCTTAACAACTTTTCGGGCTGAGTTGGCGGTTTTCCAAAAAACGCGACGTTG
>Ga0187867_10002480_pt1 | contig 15275 bp, 8 predicted proteins | sample June2016WEW_13_1_FD_132976 | JGI IMG/M metagenome (GOLD analysis project Ga0187867, IMG submission 132976) | Peatland microbial communities from SPRUCE experiment site at the Marcell Experimental Forest, Minnesota, USA - June2016WEW_13_10 | ecosystem: Environmental > Terrestrial > Soil >... | reverse complement strand
TCGAGCTTTATCTCGACCACCCCGTGTCGCGAACCCAGACCAGCAGGGCCGTCCATGGCGGCCTATTCAAGGGCCTCACTAAGTTCACTCAATACTTGAAAGGCGTTCCCGACAAGCGCGGCAGCAGCCCCGCACAGCGCACCCACATTCCGCTGGACGCTTCCGTGGATCTGCCCATCGAAGATCCCATAGCCACGGTGACTACGGGCGACCTGATCGGTGAATTGGCCGCCCTGGCGGCGCTGAAACAGGAACGGTTGAAGCGGCCGAAGTTCTATCCTCGTTCGGCCACCGCGCGCGCCAGGACCGAAGTCGTGGTGCTGGAGATGCTGCCGAATATTTTGAACAACGTCCTCTATAACGCGCCGGCGTTCAAGGACATGCTCAACCGCAACTATCGCGCGCGCGCCCTGGATACGCACCTGCGGACGGTTCCGGCCTTCAAGAGCCTCAGCGCGGAGTTTCTGAACCACCTCCGGGAACGCGTGGAACTGGTGGACGTGCAACCCGGTGAAACGATCGTCCGGCAGGGCGAGGTGGCCGATGCGTTTTACCTGATTCGTATGGGCTTCGTCAAGGTCTCGCAGAATTTCGCGGGCGGCGAGATGGTGCTCACTTACCTCTCGCGAGGTTCGTATTTCGGCGAAATGGGATTGCTGCCGCCGGCTTTCCGCGTGCGCGCGAAGGGCGCCGACCCGGGGCAAATCGCGGAAGGCGTGGTTTCCAACCTGCCGCTGATCTGCGGGCGGGCGCCGTCGGCCGAGCGCTCCCTACCGGTGCCCTGGGACGAATACATCTCGCGCGAGCACTTCGAGCTTCGAGTGGAAGGCCGCCAGGTGCGCGCCACGCGGCTGGCAGCCGGCAAGAACCCGCTCAATTTCCGCATGAAACCGGCCGACACCTTCCTGATGTCGAGCGGCGAGACTTTCGTGGCCGGCGGCACCACGTTCGAACTTCTGGAAGATCCGCTGCAAGCCGGACGCCGCACGGCGACGTGTACCGCCATCGATTACGCGCAATTGGTGCGCATCAAGGGCGAGGATTTCGCGCGCATGCTGCAGCAGTTTCCCGAAATTGAAACCGGCATCACCGAAGTGGCGCGCGCCCGCCGCCAGGCCGACGCCCAAATGCTCAACCGGGTGCAGACGATTTCGGTCAACGACTTTCTGACCCAGGAACTGATGCAAGGCCAGAACCTGCTGCTGCTGGACCTGGACAAGTGTACCCGCTGCGACGAATGCGTGAAGGCGTGCGTGGCCACCCACGACGACCATGTCACCCGCCTGATCCGCGACGGCCTGCGTTTCGATCGCTACCTGGTGCCCACAAGCTGCCGCGCCTGCATGGACCCCCTGTGCATGACCCGCTGCCCGGTGGGGGCGATCCGGCGCAAGGACTCGCTGGACATCGTCATTGAAGACTGGTGCATCGGGTGCGGCAACTGCGGCGCCGATTGTCCATACGGCAATATCAACGTGGTCAACCTGTCCGTAGGCGGCGGGGGGAAAGCCCAGGCGGAACTGCGTCCGAAGGCCGTGGTCTGCGATCTCTGCGTCGAGTACGCCGAGCCCAACTGCGTGCGCGCATGCCCGCACGACGCCGCCATCCGGGTGGAGCCGCGCACGTTTTTCGCGCGGGAGCTGGCCGGGCTGCAGCTTGCCGTGCCCACTGCCCTGCCCCCGGCGGCGGTCCCGCAGGAGCCGGTGGCCAACCTGGAAACACGCATCTACTCCAACGCCGCCGACCTTCTGCCGATGCTCCCGCACCTGCGCATCGCCGCAGGACCGCGGGCGGGCGCGGTGTTGCAGTTGCGCTTTCCGGCAACTACGTTCGGCCGCGCGCCGGAAAACGATTATCCCTTCCCCAACGACGAGAAGATGTCGCGCGCCCACGCCACCATCTCTTATGAGAGCGGAAAGCACTTGCTGCGCGATCTCAATTCCACCAACGGCACGCTGGTCAATGGCGCCACGGTTTCCGAAGTCGAACTGCAAAACGGCGACGTAATCCAAATGGGCGAATTCCAGGCGGAATTTCTCTTCGGGGCGAAAGCATGATCGTCGACCGCACCAGCACGCGATGGATTCTGGGCGCGGCCGCGGCGGCGCTGGCCTCCACGGCGATCTATGGCGTCTACGCCCTGCTCGCGGCCAACGGTCCGCGCGGAGGCTCCGCCGTAGGACTCGTTTTTGCGTTTGCAGGGACGGGAATCATAGTATTCGAGTGCCTGCTCAGCCTCCGTAAGAAATATCCCGCCTCGCCTCTGGGCCGGCTCAAGACCTGGCTGCGCGCGCACGTTTGGCTGGGCCTGTTGAGCTTCCTGCTCATCGTATTTCATGCCGGGTTCCATTGGGGCCACGGACTTGCCGCCGTCATTATGTGGATGTTCCTGGTTATCACCTTGAGCGGCGTCTACGGCTTGGCTTTGCAGAATTACCTGCCCCACCACATGACGCAGTCGCTCGAGCGCGAGACCATTTACCAACAGATCCCCGTCATCGTTTCCGAGCTCCGCGTAGACGCCGATGAGCGCGTGGAGTTCGTCACCGCGGATCTGGGCGTCGTTGAGGCCGAAGGCGAAGCCGTCAAGGCGGGGGGCGTCAAGCAATACTTCGATCCCAAGCAGAAAGCCAGCGCGGCCGAAAAAGTCGAAGCCGAGGCGCAGAGGCGCAAGACCTCGCCCCAAATCGCCGCCGAGGAGACTGCCGCGCAGGCGTTGCGCGCGCACTATCTGCAGGAAATGCGCCCGTTCCTGAGCGAACGCCCGCTGGCTTTCTCGCGCAAATTGTTTGGCACGCCGGAGCGGGTAGCCGCCTATTTCGCCTACATACGCACGCTGCTGCCGGAGCCCACGCACCCAGTGCTGAACGACTTGGAAAAGATTTGCGACGAGCGCCGCCAGTTGCTGGCGCAGGCGCGCCTGCACCGCTGGCTGCATGGCTGGCTCTTCGTACACGTGCCCCTCTCATTCGCTTTCCTTCTGCTGACGTTCGTCCACGCCGTGTGGTCGTTGCGCTACTGACATGCCAAAAGAAGAGAAGCCCCTCGAATACCGGCACCGGGTCCTCGACACCAAGGGTTTGGCGCAGCGGCTCGACCTGGAGTATCTGAACCGGCCGGACCACTGGCTGCTCTGGCGCCGGCGGCTGGGTTGGATACTGCTTGGCGCGGCCCTGGCAGCCGCCATTCCCCTGGTGCTGGGAATCGGCGGCGCGAACAAGGCGTTCTCCAACGGTCCGGTATCGCGCGCGCACTTTATTTTCGGCGACCGCTGCGAGAATTGCCATTCTCAGGCCTTTTCCAGCGTGCCGGACGGCGCCTGCTTGAAGTGCCACGACGGCCCCGCGCACCCTGCCAAAGCCATCGATACGGCTACTTTGAAAGACAATCCGCATTGCGCCCAGTGCCACGTAGAGCATCGCGGCGTTTCGCGGCTTTCGGAAATCGGCGACGCCAACTGTACGCGGTGTCATTCCGACCTCGAACGCCACGCCACTGGCGCGCGGATCAAAAACGCGGCGATCACCCGCTTCCGCCCCGGAAGGCACCCGGAGTTTTCCACGGCCAGCCGCGCCGACGAGCGGCCTTTGAAGTTGAATCATGCGGCCCACATGCCCTCCCAGCCCAAAACCATCAACGGCATCAAGCTGCCCATGAAATGCGGCGATTGCCACGCGACCGGCCTCAATTCCGCGAAGGGCGACCTGCTTCCGGTCACGTTCGACCAGAATTGCTGCAAGTGCCACAGCCGCGAACTGGAATTCGACGTTTACCAGTTGCTGCCCGCATCTTTGCCCGCGCCGCACGCCAAGAGCGTTCAAGCGATCCACGCATTCATCGCGGACACTTTCGCCGGCGCCCTGCGGGCCAACCCTTCCATCGCCGGAAAGCCGCTGGGGCGGGACCTGGAACCTATCCGGGATCATGCGGCTTGGCTGGAACGCGTGGTCCGGGATTCGGAAAACTATCTCTTCGACCCGGCTCGCGGCAAATGTCTTTACTGTCACGAATATCAGGGCGACAGCGACACTTTGATCCGGAAGGTAGGGCGGATTCAAGGCCAGTACGTAGCGGGAAACCCGGAGGGCGCGCCCTGGTTTCAACGCGGCGAATTCAGCCATCGCGCGCATCGGGCCGTCGATTGCACTTCGTGCCATACAACGGCGCGCGTTAGCACCCGAACGTCCGACGTCCTGATTCCCCTCATGCGGAATTGCACTCCCTGCCATGGGGCCGGCGGCGCGCCCCTGGACAATTGCGCCCAATGCCACCTATTCCATAACAAATCGAAAGAGACCGACAGGGACCGCCGGCCGGTCGAGCAGTTGATCGGCAAAATGCCGGCGCTCCCGCCGTTGCCAAGGTTATTCGATGGCGGTCGCTTATAGCGGATTAACCCATCCCGGCCGCGTCCGCACGAATAACGAGGACGCCTGGCACGTCGATCCCGAATTACGCCTGGCGGTGCTGGCCGACGGCATGGGTGGGCACGCCTGCGGGGAGGTGGGGTCGGCGCTCACCATCGAAGGAGTGATCTCCTATCTTCGCGAACCACCGGAAGCTCTCCCGCCCGAGCAACTCGTCAAAGAAGCGGTGCGCCATGCCAACCAGCGCGTGTGGGATGCCGCCCAAGCACGTCCGGAATGCTCGAATATGGGCTCCACGGTAGTCTTGGCGCACTGGTCCGCCGACGGGTTCATCATCGCCAATGTGGGAGATAGCCGCGCCTACCTATGGAGGGACGGGGGGCTGGCGCAGCTTTCGTACGATCAAAACGTGGCCGGGGAATTGCGCGCCCGGCTGGGGTTCACCGAAGAGCAGATTCAGCGGGTGCCCGGCCACCAAGCACTCACCATGGCCGTGGGCGGCGCTGAGCACGTGCTGGTCCTCACGCGCGCGGAGACTTTCGAAGATGGCGACCAGGTGCTGCTGTGCTCCGATGGGCTGCACGGACCCGTGGGAGATGAGATGATTCGAGATGTGCTGGCCGCCGGCGGAACACTACAGGAGAAGATCAAAAAGCTGGTGGATTGCGCCAATGACGCGGGCGGGCCCGACAACATCACCGCGGTGCTGTTGGAATACCGGACGGACGGCTTATGATACAGAAGCTCGGCGCCTATCGGATCCTGGGGACTGTGCGCGCGGGCGCGCGGCCATTGTACAAGGCGCAGGCCGCCGACGGACGCTTCGTCGCGCTCAAGACCGTTCCCGTGAACGGCGTCACTCCCGAGGAACGCGAGCGCTTCCTGCGTGAGGCGCAGATTTGCGCCGGCCTGGACCACCCCAACCTGATGAAAGTTCACGATTCCGGAGAAGCCGATGGGATCCTGTATCAGGCTATGGATCTTCTGGAGGGTGCCGACCTGGCCAAGATCTTCGGTGAGGGGCGCCCGTTCTCGTGGGAGGAAAAGCTTTCCATCATGGATCAGGTATGTGCCGGCCTCGAGTACGCGCACCAGCGCAACCTCGTGCACCGCGACATCAAGCCCGCCAACATTTTCCTGGAAACCTCCGGCAACGTCCGCATCCTCGACTTCGGCATGGTCAAAACCGGTTCCTCGAACCTCACCCAGGTCGGCTCCACGCTGGGCACGGTGAACTACATGGCCCCCGAGCAGATTCGCGGCGAAACCTGTACCGCCGCTTCCGACGTGTTTTCCTGTGGCATCGTCTTTTATCAGCTCTCCAGCGGCCGGCATCCCTTCTCGAAGGCGGGCAGCGGGCTGGCGCAGATCGTCAGCGCCATCGTTTTCGAAACGCCGGCGCCCCTAAGCCAGGTGGCGGCCGGCGCCCCGGAAGGCCTCGAATTCATTCTCACCAAGGCCCTCGACAAGGATCATGCCAAACGCTGGAAGGATGGCGGCGACTTCAAACAGGCGTTGGCTCTGTGCCGGCTGACTCTGAAGATGCAGCCCGCAACATCGAACGCCCCGGAGGCCATGCGCGTGGCGGCCGCGCCGAGCCAGGATCTGGGCAAGACAGTACTCATATCCAGGGTGCAGGCTCCCGCGCCGCCTCGTCCGCCCGCTGCGCCGCCTGCTGCTCCGCCGCCCCCACCCGCGCCTCCCGTCCGCCCTGCTGCGGCCCGCCAGCCGCCCCAGTCGCATGTGTATTGTGCCGCATGTACCACCGCCAACCCGCTGGGAGCCTTAACCTGCTCCGGTTGCGGAGCGCCTTTGACCGCGGTCGCGCCCCAACTTCCGCCTCCCGCTGCGATTCCGTGGCGCACCATTGCCTTCCTGGCCGGCGCCCTGGTCCTGATTCTGATCCTGGCGTTGGTCGTGTTGCTGAGGCGCTGAGCTGAAATGAACGCCAAACGTGTGGTCATTGTGGGCGGCGGATTCGGCGGCATCTACGCAGCCCGGTACCTCGAAAAGCTGCTGCACCCCGGCGAGGCCGACATCTGCCTCATAAACCGCGAAAATTACTTTGTCTTTCAGCCGCTCCTGCCGGAAGTACTTTCCGGTTCCATTGGAATCGTCGATACCGTCTCTCCCATTCGCCGCCTCTGCCCGCGCACGCGCCTCTTCATGCGGGAAGTCGAGCGCATCGACTTGGTACGCCGCATCGTGGTGCTGGCCCCCAGCTTGCGCCCGCGCGCCATCGAACTGCCCTATGATTTCCTGGTCGTCGCCGCGGGTTCCGTCACCGACTTTTCCGGGATGCCCGGCATGGCCGAACACGCCATTCCTTTCCGCACCCTGGGCGACGCTCTGCGCCTGCGCAACCGCGTGCTGGAGGCCCTGGAAGAAGCCGCCAACGAGAGTGACCCTGCCTTCCGCAGCCGCCTGCTCACTTTTGTAGTGGCCGGAGGCGGATTCTCCGGCGTCGAAGTGATGGCTGAACTCAATGACTTCCTCCGTCGCGCTGCGCGCCATTTTGGCAATATCCGCCGCGACGAGATCCGCTGCGTACTGGTGCATTCCGGAGAACAGATCCTGCCGGAAATGTCGCCGCCCTTGGCTCGGTACGCGCAGCAGCTTCTGTTGAAACGCGGCGTCGAGCTGAAGCTTAAATCGCGCGTCGTTTCGGCCACCGCGGATTCGGCCGTCCTGAAGGGCGGCGAAGCCATCCCGACGCGGACGCTGGTTTCCACAGTGCCGTCCGGCGCGATGCCCGTCGTCCAGGCGCTCGACTGTGCGAAGGAAAAAGGCCGCCTGCTGACGAATGCGCACCTCGAACTCCAGGGCCATGAGGGTGTCGTGTGGGCACTGGGCGACTGCGCCACGGCGGGACCGCCCACCGCGCAGCACGCTACGCGCGAGGCCAAGGTGGCCGCCTGGAATATCCGTGCGGCCATTCGCGGCGGACCCAAGACCACCTTCGCCTTCCCTGGACTCGGTAAGCTCGGATCGCTGGGCCATCACTCCGCCGTCGCCGAAGTCTTCGGCATGCGATTCTCCGGCGCGCTGGCTTGGTTTCTCTGGCGCGGAGTGTATCTCATGAAAATGCCGGGGCTCGATCGCAAGTTCCGCGTAGGTCTCGATTGGTTCACCGCTTTGCTCTTTCCAACCGACCTAGTGCAATTGCGTATCCAGGCTTCCGACAACATCACCAACGAGCATTTCGAAGCCGGAGAAACGATATTCGAACAGGGAGACGTCGGCGATCGCCTCTACGTCATTCGCAAAGGCGAGGTAGAGGTTCTGCGGGACGGCGCGCACGTGGCGCTGCTGCGTGCCGGCGATTACTTCGGAGAGATGGCCCTGCTTTCCAGCGCGCCGCGTAACGCCACCGTACGCGCCGCCACGCCGGCAGATATCCTCACCGTGAATAAGGGCGACTTTACCAAACTGCTGGCGGGCTTCCCGGAATTCCGCAGCGGCCTCGCGGATTTGGCCAGCCGCCGTGGCAGCGATAGCGCCTGAAGCGGGCCGCGACTAACGAGGGGAGACCCGTGGTGAATGTGTGCACGTCGATAAAGTGGGCTGTCTTGCCCGCAGCCTGCTTTCAAAGCGTGCTCTGTCCCCTTTACAATCTAGTATCATGCTAAAGGGAAAATCGATGAAGCTACCAATCTTGCTTCTGGTTTTGGCCCGCCGCCGAAGGTCGGCGATCTGGTCGGCAGTGCGGTGGCGGCGGCCGCCAACCCCGCGATCGCGGTAGCGGTGGTCGACCGCAGTGGCCGCAGCTTGGCTATTTTCCGGGGAACCCAAGCCGCCGACGCTATCGTGGAGACGGCCTTATCGCTGGCGCGTGCGGGAGCTTTCTTCAGGTGGGCGCTGAAATACATCGGGGACGCTGTGATGGCAGTATGGTTGCATGACCGGCCCGCGGACAAGCAGCGGCAGATCGTGCGCATTCTGCGGGCGTCTTGTGAATTCGCCCGCACCACGGCGGCGTTGCGGCAGCAGTTCGATCTTCCCCACCCGTTCCTCTTATACCCAACGGGCATCAGGCGGAACACAATTTGATCTATCAGGCTTACTTGGATCACCTGGCTTTAGCCAAGGTCATCGAGCTGTGCGGATTTATGCCGTTGGTACCTGCAATACCGATCACGCCGATCGCTAAGTTTCTCTCGATCCCATTTTGAAGCGCGTAAAAGCGATTGACTGGATCTACGGCGAAGGGTGCGCGCGGACCTGGCGAGCGCGTTCCGCGACTTCCCAGTCAAAGTTTCGAAGGAGCAATTCCCCAGCGTCCTCGATGGTATCGCCGGTGTCAGCCCGAATTCGGCCACCCAAAACGCACCCCTAGATACACTTTTCGGGGGTCGGGAAAATCGCGCTTTCGCCTGCGCAATTTCGTGCCGCGACAATCGCTTCGCGCAAGCCGCAGCAGTTGCACGCTCGGCGCCGCCGGTCCGAGGTGGCGGCGCGCGCGATGGCCACCGCGAGCGGCAGGATGGTCCAAGAACCCTCGGCCTACCCAATGCTGTTCCACCGTCTCATTACTGCGCGTTATAGCATGGAAACGTGAACCTTCCCGTAAACCCGCCCATCTTGCCTATGCTCTCCAAGCGAATCGCGGAACTGCCGGCTGGTGGCGATTGGATCTTCGAGCCCAAGTGGGATGGCTTTCGTGCGCTGATTTTCCGTGACGGAGACGATATTCTGATTCAGAGCCGCGATGGAAAATCGCTGAACCGCTATTTTCCCGAGTTGCTTGATAGTCTGCGGGCGCAGCTACCGGCGCGCTGCGTGCTCGACGGTGAAATCGTGATCGCCAAGGATGGCGGCCTGGACTTCGAAGCGCTGCAACTCCGCATTCATCCGGCCACGTCGCGGGTGAAGATGTTGTCCACTGAAATCCCGGTTTCGATTGTGTTTTTCGACTTGCTTTGCACCGGCGACCGGAATCTATGTGGCGAGCCATTTCGGAACCGACGGCAGGAACTGGAATCACTCCTAGAGTCCGCGGCGCCGCCAATCCACCTGACGCCGGCAACCTCAGATTCGATTGTGGCTTCCGATTGGTTTCGCCGGTTCGAGGGCGCCGGATTGGACGGAGTGATGGCGAAACTTGTGTCGGGCACGTACGAACCGGACAAGCGGGTGATGTTGAAGGTCAAACACGAGCGGGAGTGCGACTGCGTAGTGGCCGGTTTTCGATGGCACAAAAATGGCGGGAATACCGCCGTCGGATCGCTGCTGCTCGGACTTTTCGACGATTCCAGCGTGCTCCAGCACGTGGGCGTCTGCGCCACTTTCACGCTGGAGAAACGCCGGGAACTGGTGGAATTTCTGGCGCCCTATCGCGCAGACGCGCTCGTCAATCACCCCTGGAGGGCTTGGGCCGCGCACGGATCCGCGGAGGACGCCGGACATCGGATGCCGGGAGGCCAGAGCCGGTGGAGTCACGGGAAGGATCTATCGTGGGAGCCATTGCGACCCGAACTGGTCGTGGAAGTCGCGTACGAACACATGCAGGGTTCGCGTTTTCGGCACATGTCCCGGTTTCGCGGATGGCGCACCGACAAAAGACCGGCCGATTGTACTTACGCCCAGCTTGAAGTGGTTCCACCGCAAGAACTGATGGCGATCTTTGCCGGCGGGCGCTGAGATTGGCTCATAGCTCCTCCTCTGCGGCGCGCTTTGCAGCTGGTATGGCGGCATACCTGGCGCGCCATTCGCGCGTGGGATCGTCATCCGGGTCGGGTGTATCTTGCGGAGGACGTAGCACTTCGGGCACATGGCGGAGATTCACACGGATCCGGATCCATGTGGACGAACGTCCCCGCATGGAATCGACTAGCACATCATCCACAGCCAGCAATGCGGCTGCCTCGGCGTATTTGTTCTTCCACCGCTCCAAACCGGCCAGCGCAGCGTCCTTATCGGGAGAATTTGCTATAACCAGTAGCGGCTTTTTGGCGCGCGGCTGCGGTTTCTTTACAGCGGATCTGGCGCGCGAATGGGCTACTCGCAGCGCCTCGCCCTCCATTTTGCGAAAGTGCGGCGGCCACGGCGCGTCGCCCAGCCCCGCGGCCTCGTCTCTGGCAGCCAACTCCAGTAATTTGTCGAGCGAACCAGGTGCCTCGTCCATAGCGGCGTGGGGATCGCCCAGTTGAGCGAATCGCTTCGGAACGGTGAACACGGTAAAATCGGCCGGCTCACAATCCGGCACTTCGCTCCAGTGAAGGGGCGTGGACACGCGCGCGTCAGGGAGCGGCCGCACGGAGTAGGCAGAGCAAGTCGTTCGATCCTTGGCGTTCTGGTTGTAGTCCAGAAAGACGCCATGACGCTCCTCTTTCCACCACTTTGAGCTGGCCAGAGCGGGCACCCGGCGCTCGACGGCACGCGACAGTGCAATTGCCGCACGGCGCACTTCAGCAAAAGTGAAGAGTGCATCGATCCGCACGTTGATGTGCATTCCGCGTGAACCGCTGGTCTTGGGCCAACCGCACAGTCCCATCTCCTCGAGGAGCGCTTTCACTTCGAGGGCGACAGTGCGCACGTCCGCCCAGCCGACGCCTGGACCGGGATCGAGATCGACGCGCAACTCATCCGGATGGTCGAGATTGCCTGAGCGCACGGGGTGCGGATGCAGCTCGATGCAACCCAAGTTTACGATCCACACAAGTCCGGACGCATCATCCACCACGAGCTCTTCGGCGGTTCGTCCAGAAGGAAAAGACAATGTGACCGTATGCAGCCAGGCAGGCCGTTCTGAAGGTGCGCGTTTCTGGTAAAACGCCTCTCCTTCGGCGCCGTTTACGAAGCGCTTGAGAACCAGCGGACGATCGCGGATGCCGCCGAGAGCACCCTGCGCCACCGACAGGTAATAGCGTACGAGGTCGAGTTTGGAGAGCTTTGCCTGTTTCGAAAAATATGGCTTGTCCGGGTGTGTAATGCGGATCTGCCGGCCGTCAATCGAAAGCAGTTCGGCGGAATCTTTCTGGCCCACAAAAACAGACTACACCTATTTGCCGGCGACAGGCGCGCCGCCACCTGTAGGCTGTACTCTATCGGGTGATTCAGACATCCGGCGCGGTCGGCGTGACACGCGCGGCCTACCGCTCGCACACCTCCAGCGACCAGCGTCCCGTCGCGATCGCGTCGTCCATCCGCCCGCCCGCGGTCGCCGCGAGGGACAACGGACGGCGGGCGCCGAAATGGTCCGGGGGCAAGCCGCGTAAAGCGCCAGCCGGGCTCCTGGGCTGCGGAGCGGCACCGGTCCGACGCCGCGGCGCTCACGATGGGGCACGTCGAGTGTTCGGGATGTCCGCGCACAGTGGCCGCGAGGGTCTAGCGCGTGCTTGAAGCAATGATGCATGACGGCGAAATCAATCGCACCCGCGCGCTCGAACGCGTCGGAATGGTATTTGCGCGAAAACGCCCGCAAACTCTACGGGTTATAACCAGCCGCCTGCGTCAACGGAAACAATCAGGACCTTTTGCGGTTGTTCGAGCGTATCTATAGCAAATGGGATCCGCTAATCAATTCAAGCACCTGCTGCGCAGGCTCCTCCGGTCGCCGATGTTCACACTCGTCACCGTGCTGACAATCGCCATCGGCGTGGGCGCAAACGCCGCCATCTTCAGCGTGATCAACGGCGTTTTGCTCAAGCCGTTGCCTTATCCCGATCCCGAACGGCTGGTAGGTGTCTGGCAGTCCGCACCCGGGATCGGCATTCAAGATTTGAATGCTTCTCCATCGGACTATTTCACGTTTCGCGATGAGAATCGCACGATGCAGCAGTTTGGCGTCTGGACTGGAGGCAGCGTGAGTGTCACCGGACTGGCCGCGCCGGAGCAGGTGCAGAGCCTGACCGTGACCGAGGGAACTTTGAATGCGCTGGGGGTGCAGCCTTTGTTCGGGCGCTGGTTCAACGCCACGAACGATCGCCCCGGAAGCCCGGACACAGCCATTCTGACCTACGGATACTGGCAGCGCCGGTTTGGCGGCGACGTCTCCGTGGTCGGACGGCAGATCCGCGTGGACGGACAATCGAAGCAGATCATCGGCGTGATGCCGCAGAATTTCCGCTTCCTCGATCAAAAGCCAGATCTGATCCTTCCCCAACAGTTTGACCGCGCCAAGACCACACTGGGGAACTTCAGCTACCAAGCCCTGGCGCGATTGAAACCCGGGGTCAGCCTGGCTCAAGCGAACGCAGACCTCGCGCGGATGATCCCGATCGTGAATACCAAGTTCGCGCCCCCGCCCGGCTTCAGCGCAAAGATCTTCGAGTCGGTGCGGATCGCTCCGAATGTGCGCCCGCTGAAGCGCGACGTAGTCGGCGACCTGGGTAAGGTCCTATGGGTGCTGATGGGCTCCATCGGCGTGGTCCTATTGATCGCCTGCGCGAACGTGGCAAACCTGCTGCTGGTGCGGGCCGAAGGACGGCAGCATGAACTAGCCATTCGCGCAGCTCTGGGCGCCGGTTCCGCACGGATCGGCCGCGAATTCCTGATGGAGAGCGTGTTCCTCGGGTTGGCCGGCGGTGTCGCCGGGCTCGGTCTGGCATACGCTGCCCTGCGGCTGTTAGCGTTGATCGCTCCCGCCTCTTTGCCGCGGATCGAAAATATCACCATCGATCCGCTGGTCCTGCTGTTTACACTGGCCATCTCGTTGGTAGCGGGTGTGCTTTTCGGGATCATGCCTGCGATCAAATATGCCGGCGCCAGCCTAACAGGCACCTTGCGCGCGGGCGGACGGTCACTCAGCCAGAGCCGCGAGGCGCATCGCGTACGGAACACCCTGGTAGTGCTGCAGGTGGCCCTTGCCGTGGTGTTGCTGATTGGTTCCGGCCTGATGATCAGGACGTTTCAAGCATTGAGGCAGGTACAGCCCGGGTTCACACACCCCGAAGAGCTGCAGACCTTGGCCGTTTTTCTTCCCGACGCGCACATCAAAGAACCGGTGCAGGTCATCCGGACTTTCCAGGAGATTCAACGCAAGATTTCCGGCGTCCCAGGCGTGAGCGCGGTGGCGTTCGCCAACTCCGTACCCACCGATGGCAACAATAGCACCGACCTCCTATACGCGGAGGACAAAGATTACAAAGAGGGTCAACTTCCGCCGCTCCGGCGATTCAAGTTCGTCGCGCCGGGCTTCTTCCAAACCATGCAGACACGGCTCATCGCGGGCCGCGATTTCACCTGGACGGATACTTACGACCACAGAAACGTCACCATCGTCTCGGAGAACATGGCGCGCGAGCTTTGGCGCAGTCCGGCTGGCGCGCTGGGAAAGCGCCTCCGCGAAGGCATGAACGATTCCTGGCGCGAGATTGTCGGCGTGGTGCAGGATGTGCATTCCGACGGCGCGGATCAGAAGGCGCCGGCTACTGTGTATTGGCCCATGATGATGCCTAAATTCTGGGGCAATGAAATGTTCGTGCAGCGGCGCGCGGTGTTCGCGATTCGCGGCAGCCGCGCGGGTTCCGACAGTCTGATCAAGGAGGTCCGCCAGGCGGTTTGGTCCGTGGATCCCGACCTGCCGCTCGAGAGCGTGCGCACCATGGCCGAGGTCTATCGCGGATCGATGGCGCGCAGTTCCTTCACGCTGGTGATGCTCGCAATCGCCGGCGGCATGGCTTTGCTGCTGGGCGTCGTGGGAATCTACGGTGTCATTTCTTATTCGGTCTCGCAGCGGACCCGGGAGATCGGCATTCGCATCGCGCTGGGTGCCCGGGAAACCTCGCTTAGGGCGATGGTCGTCCGCCAGGGAGTGTGGCTGGCGGCCGGCGGCGTGGTGATCGGCATCCTGGCGGCTGTGGCTCTGACGCGGATCATGGCATCGTTTCTTTTTGCGGTGAGCCCGGTCGATCCGGTCACCTACGTTGCCGTAGCGGCGGGACTTGTGGCCGTGGCTGCTGCCGCCAGTTATGTGCCGGCCTACCGCGCTTCCACTATAAATCCGGTGGAGGCGTTGCGGACAGATTAGGAGCGGGAGGCCCGCAGGCTGCGCACGAGGATGAAGTCTATTTTGCAGAGGAGCGCAAGCCCTTGTGGGATTCCGGGTGCACGACGCTCTGCACCAAGCCCCACAGGCCGCCGGCTGCGCCATGGAAGTAGACGCCCTGAGCTGCGCGCAAAAGCAACAACTGCAGCGACACGGTGAAAGGACGCTGGAGAACCGGCCCACAGGTAACCTAAGTACCAAGTGGGTAGCCATCCAGCGTCCCATTTTTGGCGCTGTTGCCAGCCGCATCGCCGCCAGCCGAAGATCGACTAGAAAGTGATCTTTCCGGTGACCTGGAGTAGGCGCGGCGCAGAATCAAAGCCCAGGAAGTTACCGTAGGGGCTAGTCGGGGTTCCAGCCATTTGCAGGACACTTCCAAATGTTGGATCACCGAAGCCGCTGTCGGGAACGGCGTAATTTGGGTGGTTGAGGACATTGAAGGCCTGGGCGCCCAAACCGAATGTCACACGCTCGGCAAGCTTGAAGGTCTTGTAGAGCTGCATATCAATGTCGAAGTAGCCAGGACCGCGGAACTGATTGCGGTTCTCCGGTGAAATTCCGGGGTAACCCGTGAACGCACCCGAGGCGCTTTGAACAAAACTACCAGCGTTCAAGCAAGGCGTGTTGACTGCCGCTGCCCCGCAGCTAGACTGGTAAGAGCCGGTTGGATAAGCGAGGATCGGCGCGTCTGTATTGGTGATGGCTCCGCTCCAATTATTATCGGTGACGGTGAACGGCAGACCCGAGCGCAGGAAGATCTTGCCGGACACCTGCCAGCCTCCAAACGCGGAGTCTACTAGGTGGTTCCCGAAACGATACTTGGGCGTATACACCCAGTCGCCATTCAAGCTGTGCCGGATGTCGTAATCGGAGTTGCCGTAATTCCCCTGCCGCAACCCGTACGGACTGATCTGCGTCCC
>Ga0187867_10002477_pt1 | contig 15280 bp, 10 predicted proteins | sample June2016WEW_13_1_FD_132976 | JGI IMG/M metagenome (GOLD analysis project Ga0187867, IMG submission 132976) | Peatland microbial communities from SPRUCE experiment site at the Marcell Experimental Forest, Minnesota, USA - June2016WEW_13_10 | ecosystem: Environmental > Terrestrial > Soil >... | reverse complement strand
CTCGCGCTCCGCGACCAGGGCAAAGTCGATCATCATGATCGCGTTCTTTTTCACGATGCCAATCAGCAGGATGATGCCGATGATCGAGATCACATTGAGGTCGATCTTGAAGAGCATCAGCGCCAGCATGGCTCCCACGCTTGCCGAGGGCAAGGTGGAGATGATGGTAAGAGGATGCACCAGGCTCTCATACAAAATGCCAAGAACAATGTAGACCGCGAGTATAGCCGTGATGATGAGAAGGGGCTCGCTGGCCAGCGAAGTCTGATACGCGGACGCGGTCCCGGCAAAGAAGCCGCGCACGGTTTGCGGCATATTCAGCTTCTCCTGCATCTGGGAAACCAGGCGCGTGGCGTCGCTCAACGACATATCTGTCGCAAGATTGAACGACACCGTTACGGATGGAAAGGAACTGGTGTGATTGATAGTCAGCGGCGTCGTGCTCGCATGCGCCGAGGTGACGGTAGAGAGCGGAACGATACCCCTGCCCGCGGTATTGAGGTAGATGTTCTTTAACCCGTCGGGACTCTGCCAGTAGGGCGGCGCTACCTCCAGCACCACGTAATACTGATTCAATTGCGTATAGATAAGGGATACTTGCGACTGCCCAAAGGCGCCGGAGAGGGCGCTGTCCAAAGACGACGGCGTAATGCCAAGCCTTGCCGCAGTGGGGCGATCGTAAGTGAGCAGTTCTTCCAGGCCGCTATTCTGCGCATCGCTGCTCACATCCTGGAAACCGGGAATCTTTTGCATCCCTGCCAGCAGAACGGGCCCCCAGTGCGACAGATCCTGAACGTTGTCCGACTGAATGGTGTATTGGTACATAGCATTGCTCGACCGCCCTCCAATGCGCAGATCCTGCGCAGCCTGAAGGAAGGCTGAAGCTACCGGAAGCCGATTCAGCTTCGGCCGCAAGCGGTTGATAACATCCGCCGCGGAAATTTTCCGCACATTCAGCGGCTTCAGCGCGATATTGATACTGCCGGTGTTCCCTGAGCCCGTATGGACAATGACATTCGCGACTGCCGGGTCAGCCTGGATGACCTTTTCAATTTGCAGGATCGAGTTGTCCATCACCGAAAACGATGTATCCTGCGGGCCTCGCACGCTGCCTGTAATGACTCCGGTGTCCTGCTGCGGGAAAAATCCTTTCGGGATGATGTCAATGAGATAGAAGTTCAACGCAACTGTAAGGATCAGGAGAGCGAATATCGGCCAGGGGTGTTTCAGCGCCCAAGTGAGAGAGCGGGTATACGTGGAGAGCATCCAAGTAAATCCCTTTTCACTTAGTTGATATGCGCGGCCGTGCTTGATGGCTTTCTCGTCTTTGAGCAGATAGGCGCACATCATGGGCGTGGTGGTCAGGGAGATCAGCATGGAAACAAGGATGGCCGTCGAGAGCGTAATCGCAAACTCGCGAAACAGCCTGCCGACGATGCCGGCCATGAGAAGGATGGGGATGAACACCGCAATCAGCGACGTGCTGATGGAAAGGATGGTGAACCCGATCTCGCTGGAACCTTGAAATGCGGCCTTCATGGGCGGCATGCCTTCTTCACGGAGACGGGAGATGTTTTCCATCACGACAATGGCGTCATCGACGACGAAACCCGTGGAAATCGTCAATGCCATCAGCGAGAGATTGTCGATGCTGAAGCCGAACAGGTACATGACGGCAAAGGTGGCAATCAGCGATGCGGGAACCGCGACAGTGGGAATCAGTGTGGCTCGCCAGTTGCGCAGGAAGATGAAGACGACAAGAATCACCAGGACGACCGAGAGAATAAGGGTGCGTTCCACATCGCTGACTGAAGCGCGAATGGTTGTCGTGCGATCAACGACAACTGTGGTCGTGATGCCTTGCGGAATGGACGCTTCAATCGACGGCAATTCAGCCTGGACACGATCGACGGTGTCGATGATGTTGGCGCCCGGCTGGCGGAAGATCAAGACCGTTATGGAGGGCTTGCCATTCAGATATCCTGCATTGCGGATGTTCGACTGCCCTTCCGAAACATCGGCCACGTCCGACAGCCTGACTGCGGCCCCGTTCTTGTAGCCGATAATGAGAGGCTTGTAATCGGCTGCGCGGTTTATCTGGTCGTTCGTCACGATGTCCGCGGTCACGGCCCCGTCTGAGAGTTGGCCGGCCGGCTCGTGCGCATTTTGCTGGCTCAGTATGGACTGAACATTCTGGATTGTGAGTCCGTGGCTGTTGAGCAAAGTAGGATTCACTTCAACGCGCACTGAAGGACCGGAGCCTCCGCCGACCGTCACCTGCCCGACACCCGAGATCTGAGAAAGCCTCTGCGCAATGACCGACGACGCCTCGTCGTAGAGCGTCGGCTTGTCGTATTTGTCCGAGGTGAGGCCCAAGATCATAATCGGCGCATCCGCGGGATTCACTTTGCGATAAGTCGGGTTGGCGGGCAGATTTGCGGGCAGGTAAGTGCGCGCCGCATTGATGGCCGCCTCCACGTCTCGCGCGGCGCCGTCGATGTCGCGGCTCAGATCGAACTGCAGAGTAATCGATGTGCTGCCCAGCGAACTCGATGACGTCATCTCGGTAACGCCGGCGATGTGGCTGAACTGGCGCTCCAACGGAGTTGCGATCGAGGAGGCGGTGATCTCGGGGCTAGCGCCGGGCAAGCTGGCGGAAACCGAGATCGTCGGGAAATCCACTTGCGGCAAAGGAGAGACAGGCAGAACGTTGAAGGCGATGGCCCCGACAAGCGTGATGCCCGCAGTCAGCAGGGTTGTGGCTACCGGCCGGCGGATGAAGGGGGCGGAGATATTCATGTTCCCTCCGCCGGAAGCGGTTCATCGCCTGTTTCGACGCTCTTGGACGCGCCGCTGAAGCTATGGCCGATGCGATCGAAGAAGATGTAAATGACAGGTGTTGTGTAGAGCGTGAGCACCTGGCTGAGCAGCAGTCCGCCAACCATGGCAATGCCCAGGGGACGCCGCAGCTCCGAACCCATTCCTTGCCCCAGAGCCAGCGGAAGACCCGCCAGCAGGGCTGCCATGGTGGTCATCATGATGGGGCGGAAGCGCAGCAGGCAAGCGTCGTAAATCGCGTCCGTCGCGCTCTTTCCGTGCTCTCGTTCTCCCTCCATGGCAAAATCGACCATCATGATTCCGTTCTTCTTGACAATGCCGATCAGCAGGATAATGCCGATAATGGCGACGACGCTTAGGTCCTGCTTAAAGAGGATGAGGGCCAGCAGTGCGCCCACGCCCGCGGACGGCAGCGTGGAAAGAATGGTGATGGGATGAATGAAGCTCTCGTACAGCACCCCGAGCACGATATAGACCGCTGCCAGCGCGGCCAGAATCAGCAAGCCTTCATTGGAGAGCGAGCCCTGGAAGGAAGCTGCGGTTCCCTGGAAGCCATACTGGACACTGGCCGACATGTTCAGATCCTTTTGCGCCTTTTCGATGGCCGTGATGGCGCCTCCCAGCGCCGCGTTAGGAGCAAGATTGAAGGAGACGGTCACTGCCGGGAACTGCCCCTGGTGATTGATGGAGAGCGGCTCCGCGACTTTCGCAATGTGAGTGAACGCACTGAGCGGTACGGCATTGGAGGCCGCGGTGGTGGTGACCGCATTCGCCGTTGAAGTGCCGCTCGCGCCCACTCCGGACCGAATGGCATTCGAGGGCGCGCTCAATGCCGCCGACGAGGGAGTGTACGCTACAGCAGTCGTAGTCGCGTTCGAGCCGGCGGACGACGACCCCGAGGATGCGAAGGACGACGAAGCACCCGGCCCACTGCCGCCCGCGGAAGTATTGGTCTGGATATACAGATCCTGGAGTTTGCCGGGGCTTCGCTGATCGCTTGGAGCAGTTTCAAGAATCACGTGATACTGATTCAACTGCGTGTACATGGTGCTGATCTGACGCTGTCCATATGCGTCATAGAGGGTGCTGTCGATGGTAGACGGCGCAATGCCGAGCCGCGATGCGGTGACGCGATCGATGAACAGCGATACCGCCAGGCCACCGGTCTGCTGGTCCGTCGCCACATCCGCAAGCTGCGGCAACTTCTTCATCTGGTCCACAAGCTTGCCGGTCCACAGATTCAGTTCGTTCGGGTCGGGATCCTCCAGCGTGTATTGATACTGGGTTCGACTGACCCGGTCGTCCACGGTAATGTCCTGCACCGGTTCCATGAAGAGCTCGATGCCCTCTACCTGTTTCAGGCTTGTTTGCAGCCTGCGAATCACATCGGAGGCGCTCAGTTTGCGCACGCCGATCGGCTTCAGGTTGATGGACATTCGCCCGCTGTTCAACGTGGTATTGGTCCCATCCGCACCGATAAAGGAAGATAAGCTCTCGACCGCTGGATCCTGAAGGATGATGGCTGCCAGTTGCTGCTGCTTCTGCTCCATGGCCGCAAAGGAAATGGTGGCCGGCGCCTGCGAGATGCCCTGAATCTCGCCTGTATCCTGTGTAGGAAAGAATCCCTTGGGGATAACGATGTAAAGAACGACAGTGAGCACCAGCGTGGCGGCGGCTATGAGCAATGTGATGGTCTGGTACCCCAGAACGAACTTGAGCGTGCGGCCGTAAAACGCGATGATTCTATCGAAAACGCGTTCGGAAGCCCTGAAAAAACGCCCCTGCTGTTCTTCGGGAGTGTGGCGCAGAATCCGCGAGCACATCATGGGCGTGAGCGTCAACGAGACGACGGCCGAGAGGATGATGGTGACGGCCAGGGTGACCGCGAACTCGCGAAACAGGCGGCCCACAACATCGCCCATGAAGAGCAGCGGAATCAGCACCGCGATCAGCGAGACAGTAAGAGAGATGATGGTAAAGCCGATCTGCTCGGCGCCCTTCATGGCCGCCTGCATGGGCGTGTCCCCGGCCTCGAGATAGCGCGTAATGTTCTCGATCATCACGATCGCGTCATCCACCACGAAGCCCGTGGAGATGGTGAGGGCCATCAGGGAAAGATTGTCCAGGCTATAACCCAGCGCATACATGGCGCCGAAGGTGCCCACCAATGAGACCGGCACGGCAATGCTGGGAATGATGGTGGCGTAAATGTTGCGCAGAAAGAGAAAGATAACCATCACCACCAGAGCGACAGTCAGCATTAACTCGAATTCGACGTCGGATACGGAGGCGTTGATAGCCGTGGTGAGATCGGTGAGCGGAGTAACCTTGATGGATGCCGGCAGGTTTACCTCAAGCTGGGGCAGAATCGCCTTGATGGCCTTGACCACGCTGATGGTATTGGCGCCGGGCTGCCTTTGAATGTTCACGATGACCGCCGGCGTCTCGTTCATCCACGCTGCCTGCTTGTTGTTCTCGATGCCGTCCACCACCTGCGCGACATTGCTCAGCATGATAGGCGCGCCGTTGCGGTAAGCAATCACGACCTTGCGATAGTCGTCGCTGGTTACCAGCTGATCGTTGGCATTAATCTGGTAATCCTGATGAGGCCCGTCGAAGCTGCCCTTGGCGGCATTGACGCTGGACTGCACAAGCGCCGTGCGCAAGTCTTCAAGGTTGAGTCCATAGGACGACAGCGCGGTTGGATTGGCCTGGATGCGCACCGCCGGCTTTTGCCCGCCGCTGATGCTCACCAGGCCGACTCCGCTCAACTGCGAGAGCTTTGGCGCAAGGCGCGTATCCACCATATCCTCAACCTGCGAGAGCGGAATGGAGTCGGACGTGATGGCCAGCGTCAGCACGGGAGCATCTGCCGGATTGGTCTTGCTATAGACCGGCGGCGAGGGAAGGCTCGAGGGCAGAAAACTCTGCGCGGCATTGATCGAGGACTGAACCTCTTCTTCGGCAATGTCGATGTTCAGGCTAAGAGCGAACTGAAGCACAATCACGGACGAGCCGCCGGAGCTGGTCGACGTCATCTGGCTTAGCCCCTGCAGTTGGCCGAACTGACGTTCCAGGGGAGCAGTCACCGTGGTGGCCATCACATCCGGGCTGGCGCCGGGATAGAAGGTCAAAACCTGGATGGTGGGATAATCCACCTCCGGCAGGGCGGAGACCGGCAATTGGGTATACGCAACGATACCCACCAGCAGGATTGCGGCCATCAGCAGCGAGGTGGCGACCGGGCGCTGAATGAAAGGCCTGGACGGATTCACGGAGCATTGCCCTCAGCGGGATTTTCCGGAGGCGCCTGCTTCGACACGACGACTTTACTTCCGGCTTGCAACTTGTCGAAGCTGCTGGTGGCCACAACCTCGCCGGGATTGATGCCCGTAACCGCGGTCATGCCGCCGTCGGAAACCCCCGTCGTTACGTTGCGCACGCTCGCCGTTCCGTTCGCGATTGCATACAGGAAGGCCGCCTGTCCGTTGTGCTGCACGGCGCCGCTGGGAACCAGCGTGACCCCGTCGAGCGTATTCACAAGCAACCGCGTATTCACAAACTGGTTTGGGTACAGTGCGCCGTTCTTGTTTTCGAAGAGGGCGCGCAATTTGACGGTGCCAGTCGTTGTGTCGATCTGGTTGTCGATGGTCTGCAACTTACCCGCCGCTATCTTGGTGGTTTGGGAGCGATCCCACGCCTCGACGGGCAGCGTGTGTACCTTCCGCATCCGCGCCTGTACTTGCCCCAAGCTGTCCTCCGGCATTGTGAAGATCACGGTGGTGGGCTGCATTTGGGTGATAACCGCCAGAACGGTTGCCGCGGATGCCTGCACCACATTCCCTGGGTCCACGAGGCGAAGGCCGACCCGGCCGGAAATAGGCGCGATGATGTGACAGTAGCCAAGCTGGACCTGGTCGTAATTCACGGCGCCCTGATCGTTCTTCACTGTGCCCTGGTCCTGCAACACAATTTTCTCCTGGTCATCGAGCAATTGCTTGGAGATGCCGTTCCCCGCCCAGGCCGTGCGGTAACGGTCCACATCCATCTGCGCCTGCGCCAGAACGTTGGTGTCGCGCTCCAGTGTGCCCTGGGCCTGAAGCAACTGAGCCTGATAGGGGCGGGGATCGATGTCGGCCAGCGCATCCCCTTTCTGAACGAATTGTCCCTCGCTGTAATGCACCGCGGTCAGGACTCCGCTTGCCTGCGCAACAATGTTGGCGGTATAGACGGGAGTGACCGTGCCGATCGCGTCGAGGTAGATGCCGATGCTTCCCTTGGCGGCAGTGGCTACCGTGACTGTAACGGATGGCTTCACGGCAGCCAGCGCGCGCTTGGCCGCCGCTGCCTTGACTTCGTTTTTGTGGATGACCAGGACAATGATCGCAATCAGAAGCAGCAGGAGAAGCAGGCTCGTCCATAGGACCCAGCGCTTCCGATACCAGGGCGGCGGCGAAGACAACTGATGGTCTCGGCCAACGTGGTAAACATCCGATTGATCTTCGAAACCAGACATTCAGGACTCCGCGGCCAAGCAAAGTTGGCAATGTGCTCTTCCAAGATTACTGTATTTCGGGGAATTCTATGCTCTCTTTCGCTCATCTTTGAGGGAAGCAATGCACGATAAACAGGCATTCGCGGACATCGTTTTCAAGTTCATACCGGTAGGCTACCTTCGGTCGGCGCTTCGGGCATGAACGACGAAGCAAGCCGTCAGGAACCGGAAGGCTGGTAAAGATCGTTCACACTGGAGATTTGAAGGGAGCCAAAGCGATGTGTGCACTTTTGAGCAGCCGTCGTCCAGTAGATCGCGCCAACCTGATCTGAGTTCGCTGAAAAAGCGATCGTGTGCGAGAGCTTGCTCGGAAGGTGCGGTGACTGAGATGGAAGACCACCGGTGCATAATCGTGGCGATGGAGATGGAAGACCCGCGCTGCAAGAGCCTGCTCCATGGCTTGGTGCATGAGATGGAAGATCCGCGCTGCGAGAGCCTGCGCAGCGTGGCGATTGGAATGGAAGACCCCCGCTGCAGGATCGTGGCGCATGTGACGGAAGATCCACGGTGCGGGAGCCTGCGCATGTGGTGATTAAGAGTTCGGATGGGTCCGCAGCAATCCGCACGCGCTTCGATGAACTGGCCGGGTTGAAGAACGCGGCGCAACCAAATCAGAGACATAACCCTGGGGTTGCAACCCCGAAGGAAGGAGAGGACTGAGATGCTCATCATACTCATTATTCTTCTGGTGCTCGTGTTCGCCGGGGGCGGCGGATATTACGGCTACGGCCGGTGGGGCGCCCGCGGAGGAACAGGCATTGGGCTCGGCACAGTGCTGGTGATTCTGCTGGTGTGCTATCTGCTTGGGGTCTTCAGATAGTGCGCTTTGCGGCAAGTTTGGCCCGCAGCCGGGAGACTGGCCGCGGGCCTGAAACCGACGTCCAAGTGTACTGGGCGGGCAATGGAACCGGTGCGTGGAGGGAAGAGATGCGGATCGCGATGAGCAATTCGCTGGCGCTGATGCGCTGGCACGATTTTCGGTTCTTACAGGATTTCAGCAACCGCGACCTTGCCTGGCTGCTGATCGGGGCGTTGCTGGCCGGGCTGGCGATCTGGGCATTCTCGCACCGGAGGCGGCGCTTCTTTTAGATACCGGCATATCAAGCCGGCGAGAACTGAACGCTTGCGAAGCGGCTGCCAATCATCCGGCAATGCGCGAACCAACCGTGCGAGCGGCGCCGGGTTCAGAAGCGGCAATTTGGATCCCTGGCTATGTTCCTCTCCTCCCGACGGGAGGAACTGCGCTGCTTGCTCCGCTATTCCCGATTTAGAATTGCTGTTCAATCGGATCGCGCGGCACCGCGCCGATCTGGGGTGTGAACTGGGAGCTTTTGAGAAGAGAATTCAGAGGGGGTTTTATGCGGTAAGCCGCTCGAGCTGGTCGGGCTTGACGATGGTCAGGCTGGCGCCCTTGATGGTGATCCACTGATCGCGGCGAAACTGGTTCAGTAGCCGCGTCACCGTCTCGCGCGAGGTGCCGGCCATGTTAGCGATCTCTTCGTGCGTCAGGGCCATGGTAAAGCGGATCTCCGGCTTGCCGTTGGCGGAAGCGCGCCCCCAATCCAGCAGCAGGCGAGCCAGCCGCCCGGCCGCCGAGCCGGAGAGCGCCAGGCGCTTGGCATCGTGAAAGACAGTCAGGTACTCGCCGGAGAGAGACTGCGCCGCGTGCATGCTGGCGATGCCGTGGCGGCCCAGGAAGTCAACAAACTCCTGCTTGCGGACCGTCTTCACCTGGCAGGGCTCGATGGCTTCCGCAGTCACTTCGTGGGGAACGTTGGCCAGAACGGCGCTGAGTCCCATCACGTCGCCGGGGCCGGCGATCTTTAGAATCATGGTCTTGCCGTCACGGGAGGTGGAGGAGATTTTGACCTGCCCAAAACAGATGACAAATACGTTTCGCGCCGGGTCGCCTTCGGTAAACAACTTCGCTCCCCGGGCATGGCTCATCATGATGCCGATCCCGTCATAGTCGCGCAATGCCTCGGGTGTGAGATTGCAGAACATTCGCAGATGGCGATGCTCACAATTTACGCAATCTTCCGGAGGGTGATGGGAGTGGAACGATGCCATGGGAATCCCGTCGGTCAAATTGCAGTATAACGCACATTCCCATGCGCAAAGCAGGGATTCATTATCAATTCCCGCCGCGGCTGCAGGAAGCCGGGGTACGGGAACTTATCGATGCAAGACTTCTGGCCTATGCCAGCACCTCCCCGGTGTTTCGCCGGTGGGCCCTGGGCGAACGGTTCATGCAGCAGGCGATATAAGCGCGAGAGACCTCGCGGGCCAATTCCTCCAACAACTGCATGCGCAGTTGCGGACAATCCTGAAATGCCAGATTCAGAGCCTCGGCAGGCAGCAAAAGCACCGATCCGGGGGATTGCGCGCTAAGCGAATAGGTATGACGGCCGTCCCCCAGCACAGCCGCCAGCTCGACCAGATCCCCGGCGCGCGCCGGACCCAGCGTCACCCGCATCTCCAGCCGCTCGGTCCTGCGCAGGAACTGACCGGAGACCACCACGTAAAGCCCCCGGCAGAGCGCGGACTGGCGAAAGACAGTCTCCCCGGTATCGAAGTCGAGGCACTGGGCCGAGCCGTTCAGCAGATTGCCGGTCGCCGAAGGACAAGCCAGCAACTCCGCCAGCGGATGCGGCTGGACGGCCTCAATTCGCCTGGATATCTCCTCCGGCTTTATGGCCACATCTCTCCTTGCTTCATTTTGGCGTCCTGCCCGGCGATGAGTGGCGTCTCCATTCCTTCTGCCGGCCGATCCCTGGCGGGGGCGTTTGGTACCGCGGATTTGCGATGAACCGGACTTCATGGTCCACACTCCCTATCCTGCAAATCACTCCCGATGCAACGATTCCAGAAGAACGCATCCATGGGATGGGCTGTTGGATTGCTTCTTCGTCCATCCCGCATCCACAGCGAAGGTTCAGCTCCCGCGCTCCCCTGCGCTAGAGGGTCTGGCCCACGGCACAGGCCTCCTGCTCCCGGCACCAGTTCAAATCGGCGGGGGCCGCTTCCGGCGGAACGCATAGCACCGGCACTCGCGAGCGGGCAAGCAGGGCAAAGGCAGTTCCGTGCGGCCCCGGCGTGTCGCTGGCGCGCTTCACCCCAGCCACCAGGATGCAGGGATGGTACTGCGCGATGGCTTCCACGATTGCGTCTGCCGGGTTGCCGTCCTTGACCAGGCAGCGCACCGGGAAGCTTCCACTCGGCTTCACGCCCAGCTCCTCCAGCGTGGTGGCGCCTGGGTTCAGGAAGGCCGAGGCCGCCGCCGGCGGGCGCGCGTGCAACACCAGCAGCGTGCGATGAAACGTCTCCGCAAGGGAATGGGCCATTGCCACCGCGGCCGCCATCGCCTCATTGCGCTCCATGGCCAACAGCACCGGGCCGCCCGGAACGGGGCGATTTGCGCCCGCGTTCCAGTCCGCCGCCACAGCCAGCACCGGACACGGCGACAGGCGCACCAACTGTTCGGCAACGGCGCCCACGATCACCGGCCCGGCGCCCTCGATTCCCTTGGTGCCAATCACGATCAAGCCGGCCTGGTACTGCCGGGCCACATCCACCAGCATCTGCGCCACCGCGCCCTGGCGGATCTCCGAATGGCTGGGTATGCCTTCGCGCAGCAGGTCGCCGGCCAGGGTCTCCAGCGCGGCGCGCGCCTCCTCGCTCAGTTCTTTCAGCACTGGGCCGGGAATCGCGTCCAGAGCCGCATAATCCAGCGGGTCAATGCCGTGCGCCAGCACAATGCGCGCTCCATACCCTCGGGCTAGTTTGCCGGCATACTCCAGAGCCGCCTCCGACTGGCCGCTCAAATCCGTGGCCACGACGATGGTCTTGATGCCGGCTGCCAAGCTCATGGATGCCTCCCGCCGCATAGCGGCGCCTTGTTGATCCCTTTAGAACTCCGAGTCTGCGCCTCCCGTGGAAGCACAAGCAGTGACCCCATTCACCCCCCGCTGTGATTCTGGTCACACTGGCCTTTGAGCAGGCCTGGAGACGATTCGGCCGGGGCCAGCGAGTGCCGGCCGGAATGACCACACGGGTATACATGCGCGGGGCAAATGCTGTAGCCTTTTTCGTGCCATGAGAAACCCAAGACAATCCCCAAATCGATCGATTTCGCCCTCAACCCGCGCCTTTTTACTGCCGATCCTGTTCGGATGCGCACTGACGTTTTCGGTTCAGGTTTCGGCACAGGCTCCCGCGCCGGACTCGCCCGCTATCGAGGCCCAGGCCCACGCCATGCTGGCCAAGCTCACCCTGGAACAGAAGATCGACCTGCTGGGCGGCGTGAATGGAATGTTTACCAATCCCATGCCCGCCATCGGCCTGCCCCGCTTCAAGATGTCCGACGCTTCGGTGGGAGTGCGCACCTGGGGGCCGACCACAGCCTACGCCGGCGGCGTTGCGCTGGCCGCCACATGGGACCGGGAGTTCGCGCGCAAGCTGGGCGAGAGCCTGGGCAAGGATGCGAGGGCCCGCGGCGTCAACTTCCTGCTCGGCCCGGGCGTCAATATCGCTCGATCGCCCATCGCCGGGCGCAACTTCGAGTACCTCTCCGAAGATCCCTTTCTGAACTCCGCCGTTGTGGTTCCGTTTATCGAGGGCGTTCAATCCCAGGGCGTGATCGCCACCGCCAAGCACTATGCCTTGAACGACCAGGAGTATAACCGGCACAACGCCAGCGCCGACGTGGACGAGCGGACCATGCGCGAGATCTATCTGCCGTCGTTCGAGGCCGCCGTCACCAAGGGCCACGTGGACGCGGTCATGAACTCCTATAACCTGGTCAACGGCGTCCACGCCACCCAGAACGACTTCCTCAACCTGAAGGTGCTCAAGGGCGAGTGGGGTTTCCAGGGCATTCTAATGTCCGATTGGGACGCCACCTACGACTCGGTGGGCGCGGCCAACAACGGCCTCGATCTGGAGATGCCCAGCCCGCGCTTTATGAACGCCAAGGGCCTGCTGGCCGCCGTCAAGAATGGCACGGTCAAGGAGTCCACGATCGATGACAAGGTGCTGCGCCTGCTGCGCGCCGCGCTGCGCTATGGCTTCCTTGACCGCCCGCAGTTCGATCCGGCCGACTCAACCTATTCGGTTGCCGATCGGGCCGTGGCCCTCAACGGGGCGCTGGAGAGCATTACGCTGCTCAAGAACGACGGCGGGCTGCTTCCGCTGGACCCTGCCAAGATCAAGACCATCGCTGTCATCGGACCCGACGTCTGGCCGGCGGTGACCGGCGGCGGCGGCTCGTCCGAGGCCCAGGCCTTCGAGCCGGTCAGCATCCTCACCGGGATCGCCAACCTGGCCGGGCCCGATGTGCATGTTCTCTATAGCCGCGGCCTGCCTGATATGAACGACCTGTTCCGGGAGACCCGCTGGGACGGACCTGTGAAGGTGGCTATCTACCCCAGCAGGGATTTCACGGGAACGCCGGAAACCACGACGACGCCCTCGATCGGCGACTTCCGGCGCGAGAGGCACGGGCCCAGAGACGAGACCGCGCGCAGCATCCGCTATACGGCCAGCTACACGGCAAAACAGGCTGGCAAGTATTTGATCCTGGCGGTTTCTCAGACCTGGGGCAGCGACTTCAAGGTGCTGGCAGACGGCAAAGAGTTGCAGACCCCAACCCACGCCGAGGGTCAGGCTCCGCCATTCTGGACGCTCGACCTGAAGGCCGGCCAGACGCTGAAGGTGGAGGCCGACTACATCTCAGATTCCGGCGTCCGCTTCGGTATGGGAATCGCGTTTGAGCCGGATTTGGTCTCCGAGGATGCCAGGAAGTTCGCCGCCGGCGCGGATGTGGTGGTGGTGGCAGCCGGCTTCGATGTGTTAACGGAGGGCGAGGGACATGATCGCTCCTTTGCTCTGCCCTGGGGCCAGGACGCGCTGATCGAAGCTGTGGCCGCAGCCAATCCGCGCACCGTCGTCACCCTTATCGGCGGCGGCGGCATGGATACCCGGCGCTGGCTGGCCAAGGTTCCCGCGCTGCTCCACGCATACTATCCCGGCCAGGAAGGCGGCACGGCCGTCGGCGAGGTGCTCTTCGGCAAGCACAACCCCGAGGGCAAGCTGCCGGTCAGCTTCGACAACAGTTGGGAGGAGAACCCGTCCGCTCCCTGGTACTACCCTGTCAAGGGCGCAGACACGTCGCTGCACGTAACCGAGCCTGGCCGCGAGCCCGTCGATTACGTCATTCCCCATGTGAAGTATGGAGACGGCCTGCTGGTCGGCTATCGCTACTGGACCACCACCGGCAAGCACCCGCTCTACCCCTTCGGCTTCGGGCTCAGCTACACGACCTTCAGCTTCTCGAAGCTCGAAGCGCCCGCCTCGGCCGCCGCCGGCTCGACCGTTCCGATCAGCTTCGACGTGACCAATACCGGCAGCGTGGCCGGCGCTGAAGTGGCCCAGCTTTACGTCTCCGATCCCTCTGCCAAGGCCACCCGCCCGGAGCGCGAACTCAAGGGATTCGAGAAGGTGCGGTTGGCTCCCGGCGAAACCAGGCGCGTAACCATCGACCTCGACGCCCGCGCCTTCAGCTACTGGGACGAGACCGCGCACAAGTGGACCATCGATCCCGGCAAATTCGTGATTCGCGTCGGCGACTCGAGCGAGAATACGCCGCTGAAAGCGGAGATAACGCTGAATTAACCCACACATCGCAAGCAACAGAGACGGCCTGCCCCAGCACGGGCAGGCCTTTTACTTTGCGCTCGCGGGAACAGCTGAGTCGTGGCTCAGCGATTCTGCGTAAATCCTGGAATTCCCCTGGATAAATCGGTGTTTCCGGTGACCCAAGGCTGATTGACCCTTCTGTGGTGGTGTTAGCTCCGGGGATCATCGAGTCGATCACTGTTTGCTTCATGATTATGTTCACGCTCAATCAGGATCGTCTTCTGAGCCTCAGTTAGGAACGACTGAAGCCGCGCCTTGCTTTCGCTCACAAGGTCCTTAATCTTCATGCGACGAACCTCCCGGTCGAGCGTCTTGTCTCTTGAAATATCTCTCACCTGTTTTTCTCTGGCCTCGATGATTGGTTTAATCAGTTCCACTTGCGTTTCGCTGAGATTCAGGATTTTGCACAGTTTGTTGATCTGCCGGACGGGGCTCGTTTCGGGATTAGGTTTTGCTTCCCGCGCGACCGTGGCGCTCAAGCTGCGGCGCCGAGAATTCCTATTAGGGGTGATTGATTCACTTGATCCCACACCCTTCTCGAATTCACCAAAGTATTCTCTGACCTTGGCTGCATGAGCCTCAAGCCGATCAGTTGGGTATTCGCTTTGGATTGGGTTGTTGCGACACCAGTCAAAATATGACGTTAAGCATGGGGGCAATGCAGCAGCAATCTGGGAAGTGTCCTGGTTACCGATCCACCAGCGCCAGAGAGGAGTGGTTATCTGGTGCTTTCCTATCTGGCTAAAGGCCCTGGCCGACTCATGGACGAAGACACCAAATGGGGGAGCCTTCTTCTCATCTTCAAAGGCCTGCACAAGCGGCATGCCAATCAATATCGAATTGGCATACGCCGTTTCCTTGAATTCCTCAGCACCTTCCTTGCATTCTTCCCCCAATATCACGGGACCGTGCGCAAACGCGCCTCGAATTATCGACCGTTCTCTGTTCTCGAGCACAATGAACTCCGCTGCCATTGAGCGAAACACGTCTGAAATGAAAAAAACAATTGAGAAGAGGTTGTCGGAAACGACGTACATGCCATCGATGACAGGGAAGAGGCTCACCCGACCTAGAGCATATCCCTCATAGGTGTACACCATATCCGGAGAACCTGAACCACGCCAGCGCGTTGTCTGCCGTGATCTGTGGGAGCTGCTCCGCAATGGCCTGATCGAGAACCTCTCTGCTGCG
>Ga0187867_10002476_pt1 | contig 15283 bp, 18 predicted proteins | sample June2016WEW_13_1_FD_132976 | JGI IMG/M metagenome (GOLD analysis project Ga0187867, IMG submission 132976) | Peatland microbial communities from SPRUCE experiment site at the Marcell Experimental Forest, Minnesota, USA - June2016WEW_13_10 | ecosystem: Environmental > Terrestrial > Soil >... | reverse complement strand
GTACTGGGCGGTCAGCTTGTGGTCCGTCCTCGCCACCGCCGTGTTGCCCGTACCTACGGCGATGTAGCCTCCGGCGTACGGCGGGGTGCTGATCTCGCAGGCCCAGGTGCAGGTCGAGTATGTGGATGTCGAGTCCCTCCCAACGAGGGTGTCGACCGTCCCCGTTGTGTCGGTCATCGTGAATGTCGAGGACGAGCTGCTCGCGCCCTCGTAGGTGAGCCAGGACGAGAGGAAGTTCATGAAGTTGTTCATGACCATGTCGTCGTTCTGGGTCTCCGAGGCCTTCAGAGCGCCCGTGCTGTCGTAGACCTTGACGGAGAGCTGCGCGGAGACAGGGTAGTTCTGCGAGAGGCTGCCGGAGGACGTCGCGCCCTGACGGTCGAGGGAGAAGCCGTACACGCCGGCCATCGAGCTGACGGCGATTGTAACGCCGAGAAAGATCACGAGGACCGCCGTCCTGTGTCCGTGGCCGGTGACTTCAGAAGGATTGGCGGCGAATCTCAAAGAATCACTCCGTTACAAAGTGGGGAGCTAGAACATGCGAAGTGATTGTGAAAGAGCAGTAGGCAAATGGCACGATTACCAGTCGATACGGGTAATTGCGTCAGCGCCAACCGGAATATTGGGCAGAATATTTAAGCGCGAGCCTATGAAATGTCTTATCGTGCTGAGTTAGTGGGATTTGCGGAGCTTTGTCTTGGTATGGCATCCTCCTCTAAAAGAGGGCTATGAGGCCAAGCTGGCCGCCATAGTCAAGGCTATCAAGTAAGGGCTTCTTACCGCCGCCATGGCGGAATCGCGAAGCGAGCCGCTGACTGTGAACATGCGAACAGCAACAACTCTCCTCGAGGTCTTCGTAGTCGCCGTCGTGCTCGCATTCGTGGTCACCGTCGCGTCCGGGACCCTCGAGATGCAGGTCCTCGCCGCAGGGCTAATCATACCCATAATCCTTCTAAGTGTCGTCTTCATCAAGTACTGCAGGCTGAGGAAGGTCTGGAGCTTCGCCGGCGCTTCCATCCTTGGCGTGCTGGGCGTGGCCCTCAGAGTCGTCGTGAGTACACAGCCGAACCTGAACGTCGGCGGCGGGCTCCCAGTGGGGGTCACGGTGGTCTACATAGTCCTGGGCAGCCTCCTGGCGTTGAAGGGCTATGAGTCCGTGCTGGAACTTAGAAAAACCGGCCGATAGGGGGTCTTTAGATACCAAATCGGCCCGCTTTAGGCGCCTAAATCACTCACTTCCCCCCAGCGGCCTTCCTCTACAGTTCTTGGGACGACAGCGATGGCGATTACCCTCCTACTGACGAGAAGGCGATTTTCTGATATTGGCCGTCGCTGCTCCGAGGACGAGCGCCTTCAACGCAGCCTCATCCACCACGTCACCCTCGCGGTAGTCGACGGCCCGGACCGACTTGCTGTCCAGGCGCGTGTTGAAGACCTTCTTCGGGTCCTTCAGCTGAGCGCCTTGCGGGAAGGTCAGCCTTACAGCACTCTTCAGCGTATTTCCAACGCAGATTATTCCGTCGTGAGACCAGACGGGGACTCCCATCGGGTTGGAGGGCATCTTCCACTTGACCTCCTCGATTGTGGCGGGGTCGGCTTTCTTGATCATGCTTCGTAGCTGTGATAGCGTCTTGCCCCTCCAGTCGCCCGGCTCCTCGATTATGGCGTCAATCTGCTTGGAGGCAGACATCTCCTTCTTCTGGGGAAGGCTCGCGCTTGGCTTCTTCACCATCGGACCTTCTACTCACATGCTGCGACGACCCAGTATATACTTGTGCCCGACTTCACCCAGAAAACGCCAGGATGTCCCTTCGGCTGAACGCCGCGTCTATCGTCTGAAGGAGGTCGCGGTAGCACGCCCGGGGCACGATGAGATACAGCGTGATGCTCTTGCCACTGCCCTGCATGGTCCTGCCGGAGAGGAGCCTGATCTGAACGATGGAGCGCTGCGACTGGAACGACTCGCAGGTCTCCGCTTTGCCGTACGACACGACTCCATCCTTCATTGCGACGACATCGGGGACTACCCCGTCAACCTCGCCCGGCTGTTCGTAGCCCTCAGCCGCGGCATGGGTGACCTGCCAGCCGTCCCTACCCATCACCCCGACGAGCGCCCTGACCAGCCGGCCGCGCTCAGGGCTTTCTTCGCTAACGGCAGGCACGTGCTTCGCTCTTCCGTCCAAACTAAATAAGCGATGGGGCGCGGTCGTTCAGATGCCAAAACAGATTCGAATCTAGATACCCTCGAGCGGTAGTTGACAACTATCGTGAAAGCTATCAGGTAAGCAATCATTACCAAGACATGCCGTAAATAGCGTCGTGCGGCCGAAACGACAGAGGCGACAGACATGTCAGTTGATCAAGGGTCGAGCTCCGCAGGACCAGAGATGACCCGCAGGGAGACATGGGCTGTCAGGCTCGGGGTTCCATCACTTGCGGTCACAGTCGCATTCATGGCCCTCGTCTGGCCGCTCGTCTGGTTCGGCTACGGCAATCTGCTTTGGTGGATGAACGTCCTCTGGTGGGGGATCGTCATGCCGGTCTGCGTAGCTTCAATCATCCTGAGCAAGGGGCAGTTCGCAAGCGTGATGCACCACGCCATCAGGGACTTTCGCGCCTCCCACAGCCGCTAAGCTACCTCAGAATCATCAGAAGTTCGATTTTAGGGCTCTCCAATGTTCGGATGAGTTTGGGGCCGTCCAGCCTTGGACGATTAGGAAAAGTCACTCGTGCGCATCGTCTTCTTCTATTCTGTCCTCTGTCCACTCATGCTCACAGTACTTGCACCTGTAATGATACCTGACCTTCACCACCGCTTTCCGAACCTGCACGGGTGCAAAACGTTTGTCCCGGGTTCCTGTGAAGGGTTGTCCTGGGATGATTCGGCTGTCAAGATACTCCGTCCTCACGGTCTCGGTCGAAAAAAGCCTGTGGCAACCGGGACATACCAAGGGTCGAATCCCCTAACAAAGCAATCATGAGACAGCTGATTTACGCCTTCTCAATTGCGTTCGTGAGGAGTTCCGCCTACGGCGAGACCGACGTGTACGTAACCGTGAACGTGGAGCTCGATGCCGAAGTCGTCAGGCCCCCGAAGAGTCCAAATGCGAAGTAGAACAATGCGGCGGCGAGAATCGCTGCGGCTAACGTCCAGACCAGGCCGAAGATGAGCAGATACCCTGCTTCCTTCTGATTCCTGTCCTTCACGACGAGGTATGCAACAATCCCGCCCAGAAAAGCGAAGAATAGGGGGAGCAGCCAGTACAGCGCGCTGACGCTCTCGGTCGGCTTGGCGGCGGCCGTCGCTTGGCTCAGGTTGTTGCCGCAGTTAGGGCAGTAGAAGGTTTGAGGCGAAACTTCTTTCCCACATCTGGGGCAGAAGGCCATTGCATCAACGCGCGACCTTCCGTTTCTTATACGGCTTTCAGAGAGCCGGCGGCCTCCAGGGCTAAGCGTTGTTGAGGACGAGAATCAGTACTACCAGGCCAAAGAAGGTGGCGGGCCAAGCCAGCGAGAACACCCTATCCCATCGAGAGCCGTGCCACATGGATCTCAAGACCAGCAAGTCGATTATGACGATCACCGCCGAAGCCTCCGCTAGGTAGGAGACGCTCTGGTACGGCCCGTAGCCCCGCTCGGCTATCTGCTGGACCCAGATGTACCTCTGCAGGAAGAGCAACCCAATCATACCTGCGAGCAGGGACGCATGCGCCACAATCAAGCCTCCGTTGCTCCTGAGCACGAGGGGCGCGCTGCTCTTCATTGAGGCGAAGCTCAGCTCGGTTGCTTATACGCTACGCGTACGGGTCGCCATCAGTTCTGTTACCTCTTCGTCATTCGGAGCCTAATTTCAGGACTGTCAACTGTGGTCAGTCATCGGGTCGTTACTCGAGGCTATCAATCAAGTAGGGACGACTATTGAAATCGGAGTAGTGGGCGCGGAGACTGCATTGTCGGAGGTCGTTACGGCTGCGAACGTGACCGAATACGTCCCCGGCGGGATCGACTGTAGGTCGATCATGAACACAAATACTGTCTGATCATACCCGATTGTCGTCGTACCGTCGGCCACATAAATCGCGGTGTTTTCCTTGAAAGTAGCGTAGACCACAATGCTCAAGGGTTCAACCGGCGAGGTGACGTTGACTGTGATTCCTGAATAATGGCCCAGAGTGACATATTGGGCGCCATTGATGTTGAAGGTGACATAAACGGGGCCTGCAGTGTCCTGGGTGCTACCGGAAATTGCGGGAACGCTTCCCAAGACCATGATGGCTAAGATTACAATCAGCCATGAGTACCTTATCCATCTCATCCCTATTGCCAAGATGCATCGGCGTCTCTTGATGCTCCAGCATCTTAAGCGTTACAGTCACCCTTGTCACGTTGCGACATGTGACTCGCACTCCGGATGATTGTCTCAGTTATCTACCTAAGAAGACCTTGAGCAGATGACGACGGTTAACAGGGAGAAGATCCTGCCCGCGATGATGAAGAGTTAACAGAAACGTCCGAATGAGAGGAAAGTCTTCAAGTACGCTTTCGAGGAGAGGCTGGCCGTCACGGCAATGAGAGTCGACAACCACAGCCACATCATCTTCGCGGACATAGGGGAGATGGTCGCCGCGGCGAAAAAGCACCATATCGACCGCTACTCCATCACCGAGCACATCTCCCAGTTCAGGCCGATGAGGGAGTCCGTCGACTTCGGGTCCGTGCACCGTCAGGGGAGGATCTTCGAGTCCCTCAGGGAGTACAGGAGCGAGTTCTCCAAGGTCCCAGAGTCCGCCCTCTCGGGGATGAAGCTCAGGATAGGGCTGGAGGTCGACTTCTCGCCGCGCTACGAAGCAAGGGTGGGCGAGTTCGTCAACCAGGAACGGTGGGACGTCCTGCTCTGCTCAGTCCACGAGCTGTCAGACGGGACCGAGATCGAGGGCACCAGGCAGAGGGCCACAACCCGCGCAGAGGCCGCGAGGGAGTGGCACGAGTACTTCAGGCTCCAGCAGATGACGCTCGAGAGCGACTTTGTGCCATTCGCCGCGCTGACCCACCCGACGAGGCTGGCCAAGGGGATCGACAGGCTGCCCGATGATCTAGACGACCTCCTCCTGAACCTCGCGAAGACGGCGAAGAGGCGCGGAAAGGCCCTCGAGCTCAACGGGAACGACCTGGGCTACGCGCCGGAGCTCGTCCGCAAGGTGGCGATTGCATGCTCAAAGGTGGACTGCACGGTTAGCCTCGGCTCGGACTCGCATCTGCCGCAGGAGGTCTTCAGAAAAATGAAAGAAGCCACGTCTCTGGTCGACGAGTTCAGCCTTCAGCCCGTGTGAAACCTCATCATCACTGAGCCTCTTCACCATAACGGACAAGGACATCCAACCTGACCGGATATGAGGTGCAGTGAAACTGACCTTGTTCACCAAGTCGATTTACGAGCCGCGGGAGGAGAGCGACGGCACAAGGGTGCTCATCACGAGGTTCTACCCGAGAGGAGTGAAGAAGGATTGCTTCGACCGTTGGGTCAGGGACCTCTCTCCCAGCCGGGAACTCCTTGGCGCGTACCGGTCCGGGGAGAACTCTTGGGAGGTCTTTGAGTCAGAATTCACCGCCGAGCTTAACGCGAACCCCTCGAGCATGCTCGCCATCCGGAGCCTGAGAGAGGAGAGCAGGAAGGGCAACGTGACGCTCCTCTGCTATGAGAGGTCAGGGATGCCTTGCCATCGGTACATCGTCGCCGAGTTGGTGAAGAAGCACAAGAAACCCCGCACAGACGCGAAAAATCGCCAGGACAGCTTGCTTCAAAGCGCATAGCATCTCTCCTCAATCAGGAGTGCCGGCAGTCACATCTTGGGGCGCGTCCATGATCTCGGGTTGGGATTCCTCCTCAGACTCAAGCCAGCTCCTGAGAGTCCAGTACGGCGTCTCGCCTGAAAAGCTCCCGAACGCAATGCCGGTCATGCCGAGCGCGGCGAAGAGGACGCCTTGCTGGATTATGTACCCGATTTCCACAGGCGTGAAAATCACGTTGAGAAACGCACCCATGGAGTTGTTCGGGAACATGTTGCGGATGGTGAACGACCCGTTCAGCAGAAGGCTCGATATGTTGCCCTGATACACGGCTATGAAATTCTGGACGACCAGGAGGCATCCCCCGACGACCCCCATTGCGATCACCATGGGGACAATCCTGCCCAGCGGGCTTATCCTCATCCTGACGGCGAAGTAGAAGAAGAGAAGGAACGGGACGAGCTGGAAGAGGACCACATTCTGCCAGTCGATCAGGTCCGTGGACCAAGGGCTCGGGAAGAGGCCTCTCAGGAAGGCGAACTCATCGGGATACCGGTATACCGAGTTCAAAAGCTCATTCTCGTAAATCTGCAGGACGCTTGAGAGGAGGTTGACCGCGACCATTATGCCTCCGACGGCGAACGCGGCCTTCACTCCGTTCAAATTCGAGCCCTCACCGTTCTCGGGCGCTGGTTCGGGGACGACAGCCATCACATCCTCCTCCTATACGAGAGCAGGATAGCGGCGAAACCGACGAACGCATAAAATATCGAGACCTTGGCTGCTTCCGCCGTCGTCTGGATCACGGAATCGACCACGCTCGACCCAGCTCCACCGTAACCTGGTGAGAGCGCCTCGGGCAACCCGAAGAGCAGTAAGACCACCAGCGTACCTAGGAATATCGAGGCAGCCACTGCAGCGTAGTCGTTCCCCAGGTCGATGCGCACCCTCGACGAGAGATAGAACAGCGCGAAGACCGCGAAGGGGAAGAGAGCGAACGAGACCACTATCTGAACATCAAGCGGGAAGGCCAAGCCCGGGTACTGGTACTGGAACGGGAATAGCTCCGACACGGCCCACTGGAGAAGTTCCCCCGCGAAGACGATGACCAGACTGGCAAGGACGAAGCGGGGGAGGAGACCACGCCACTTGGTCGCGTACCGCTCGTCTGCCGCCATGAATGGTATTCTCAGGTGGCACCTTATACATCTGTGGTACCTCTCCGCGACATCGACTGGAACGACCTCCACATCAAAGAGGTCGCGCCCGCCGACGACCAAAGACTAATCAGCAACCCTGAGAAATGAGAGGGAAATTGGGAGGAACCATCAGGGTGGACGGCACGAATCTCATCTTTGAACTGCATGGCGTAGACCAGATACTCTCGTTCCAGAGATCCATCACGGTCCCGCTCTCACATGTCGTTTCTGTCTCCACAGACAAGGTTCCATGGATACAGGCTCTGATGAGAGCACCCGGAACAAATGTCCCAGGCATCGTGAAGGACGGCACCTACTACGACTCAGACGGGACGCTGTTCTTCGAGATGCACCATAGTGACAAGTGCATCACCGTCAACCTTGACCACGACGTCTACAAGAAAATCATCTTCGGGGTGGACGACAAGGAGGCAGCCGCGACGCTGATCAGAGAGCTAATCCATCCTCCCTCGTGATGACACGAAGCATCTAACCTCCAGTCGACTTGGTCTTTATTAGTCTCCGACACCTGATAGAATGACGGTTAAGATGCAAAGCCTGGAAGAGCCGCTCTCACAGGAGGAAATCGAGGAACTGCACAAACTTCTCGAATCAGAGCCTCTTCTGGAGAGGATGGTCGAGCGCGCCGTCAGGGGCATAAGGAAGTCTGAGCGAAGACCAAGAAGAGCTTCTAGCCCTGCTTGAATCACTACAGCGGATTCTGGGCCGGAGAGCCATCCGTGCATCGGTCAGGAGTCCCGAGACCTTGTTCGACGAACTCCTATTTCTCAGTGTAGTCTTGGAGCTGAAGGAGCGAATCGGGTAAGCAGGCGTACGCGCTCTCGCTGAGATTCAACCGGAAAGACAGGTAAGCTTCCAATATCGACAGATTCATTCGAATGAGGAAAGAACTCTAGGTAACTCTACCATGCGAAGCTAAATATAAAATCAGACGCCATCTACAAGATATCTATCATGCCGACGATCAAGACCAGAGATGGAACGCAGATTTACTACAAGGACTGGGGAACGGGTCAGCCCGTGGTCTTCAGTCACGGCTGGCCGCTGAACTCAGACGCCTGGGAGGACCAGATGCTGTTCCTGGCCTCGCACGGGTACCGTTGCATCGCGCACGACCGCCGCGGCCACGGTAGGTCCGCCCAGCCTTGGAACGGCAATGACATGGACACCTACGCCGACGACCTTGAAGAGCTGGTCAAGGCGCTCGACCTGAAGGACGCAGTCCACGTCGGCCACTCCACCGGCGGAGGCGAGGTCGCTCGCTACATCGGCAGGCACGGCACCAAGCGCGTCGCCAAGGCGGTCCTGATCGGGGCGGTCCCACCCGTCATGCTGAAGACGGCCTCAAATCCCGGCGGCCTGCCCATCGAGACCTTCGACCAGATCCGCGCTGGCGTGCTGGCCGACCGGTCACAATTCTGGAAGGATTTGTCAGCGCCGTTCTATGGGGCGAACCGCCCTAACTCCAAGGTCTCGCAAGGGCTGCGTGACTCCTTCTGGCTCCAGGGGATGATGGCCGGTCACAAGGCGGTCTACGACTGCATCAAACAGTTCTCAGAGACGGACTTCACCGAGGACTTGAAGAAGATTGACGTGCCGACGCTGATCCTTCATGGCGACGATGACCAGATTGTGCCAATCGCCGACTCGGCGATGCTCTCGGCTAAGCTGGTGAGGGGTTCCACCCTGAAGGTCATACCCGGCGCGCCCCATGGCATGTGCTCGACCCTCAAAGACACCATCAACTCGGAGCTGCTCGCGTTCCTGAAGCTCGGGCGCTCCTGACCGTCGTCGCCCGAAAGGGCGAGCTGCCTATTCGACTCTAGGCGCTGCTCGTTGGTTGGGCGACCGCCTTCTTCCTCACGACGACGATGGTACACTTCGTGGCGAACGCTGCGATCACGCCCGCCGCGGCCAGCCAGGGTGCGATGAGGACCCCGACCACCCCCGCGGTGACGGGTATCTCCAGGAGCGCCTTTCCATCCTCGTTCTTTACTATTATTCGTGAAACATTGCTTTCGTGAAGCAGTTCTCTCACCTTCTTCGTGACCTCGTCGGCCGAGACTGAGAACTCTTGGGTCGTCGTGTTCTTCTGAACATAAGCTCCGCACTCATTGCAATACTTTGCGTTCTCAACAAGGTTGGCGCCGCAACTGCTACAGGTTTCCATGTCATGCTTGTTGGGCACAGATGTAGATAAGCGGACTGTATTTTCTGCAAGGGATTGTAATCCTTGCGGCTGAGAAGGCGAACATCTTCGAAAGACCTTTACTGGAGAATGCCTGACACTGCGACTTGATGGAGAATGGACAGCACCGACAGCAAGCTGTACCTTTTACTGTTCTCTAACTCGAAGATTCCCTATAACGAACTTGCGGGAAGGCTTGTGGAACCATCTCAGAATCTTCAGGGGGTCGATAAGAAATGAATTCCACCGCTGCACAAAGCTGGAGGGGAAGAGGCCTGGCAATGGCCCTCTTGACCGTACTTCTAGTCGCGGCCGCGTTGGGTGTGGGACTCTATCTTGATGTTTCTGGTAAGGGTGGAATTCAGACCTCCTCTCAGACCAGCTCTCCGCTTCCTACGCCTGCAACGGTCAACGTCTTCGGCCTCGTATCTACTGTCGGTCAGGGGACCCACTTGGTAGCCTTGACATTCACCGACGTCAACTCTGGTGCGAACCTTTCCGCCCCCGTATCGGACGGGAAGTTCTCCATAGTCCTCCCCAACGCAGCCGTCTACGATGTCGTCGCAAGATGGGCCGGGAACTACTCTTGGCAGGCCGGCGACATCGACAGGGGAGACCTGACGGTCAACATGTCAGCTGGTTCGATGGGCGCGATGTCGTACAACCTTCAGCTAGAGACCCCGCCGACCATCCTCGCGGTTCACGGTACAATCACGCAGTCACTACCGTCAGCGCACCCATTCGAGGTGGTATACACGGCCTCGGACGGTGAATCCTTCGAGACAGCAGTTCAAAACGCAACTTTCTCCACAAGGCTCCCCAACATGATGGACTACCAGGTCAAGGTCTTCTGGCAATATGACGATGGCACGACCGACTACTACTTTGCGAGCATTCAGACCATCCATGAGGGAATAGGCGTAACCGGAGTGGACCTCGTCATTGGGTAGGGCGGGGGCATCGGCTACGGTGGACGCGCCTGTCCTGACAGAGAACCTTGCTAGCTCTTCCCCGGACCGAAGACCTGCTTGGTGAAGCTCCTCTTCAGCACGGCCAGCGTGGAGAGGTCCACTATCGGCACGATCGAGCACGTAGGCTCCATGCCCATGTTCGCCTGGAAGGGCGTCTGCGCCTGGAACGTCCCGGAGTTCACGATGAGGGTGCCGCGGTACTCCAGCACGTCGATCGCGTGGACGTGCCCGGAATGGAAGACGTCGGGGACCGGGTCGATGACTAGCATATCTCTCAGCTCGGGGGCCAGCGCGGTCCTCTTCCCGTACATCGGCGCCAGGTGCCTAGACTTGAGCAGGATCTGCATGGCAGCGGCGGGCCTGTCGTAGCTAAGGTTGGGCACCGTCGCGATGATATCGTCCAGGCTCCTCCCGTGGTACACGAGGAAGTTGACGCCGTCCAGCTTCACGGAAGCCGGGTTGCCTACGTTCTTCACGTTCTCCAGCGCGTACAACTGCTCGGCGACATCAGCCGAGATCGCGGGCTGAGGCAGCGCCTGCCGGACAGGGTCGTGGTTGCCCGGCGAAACCAACACCTTGACGTGCTTCGGGATCTCGGCGATGAGCTGCGCCGCGAGAGAGTACTGCTTCTTCAGGTTCCTCTCGCTGAGCTGGTACTCCTGCCCCGGGTACACGCCGATTCCATCGATGAGGTCGCCGGCGATTACCACGTACTTGACCCTGCTGACGATGTCTAGGTCGCCCAGCTTCCCGTTAAGCCACAGGATGAACCTCTGAAAGTCTTCCTCCAGGAACATCTTACTCCCGATGTGCAAATCTGAGAGCAGGACCGCATAGCCGCGGTGCGACGAGGTCACGGGCTTTCGGCTCGGGACGTCCGGCATCGTCAGCGAAGTCGTGTAGATCTGGCTCCCTTTCCCTCCTGACAGCTCGGCCACCACGAAGCTGTCGAGGGGTATCTTCATCGCGGTTGCGGCGAACTCATCGTTGCACTGTATGCGTGCGGTTCCGGTCGGGTCGTCAATCGTCAGCTCGACGTTCCCGTGCTTGCTGTTCCTCTGGGAAAGCAGACCGGCTATCTTCATCTTATCGAGCTTCTGTCCCTTCATGGCCTTCATGGACTCGATGCTGGAGATGTTCCTCGAGTCAGGCCTCCTTCTTGCAATCCCGAGCAGCCGCCAATATCTATCCTGGAATAGTTTCTTGAACCCTATGTCCGCCTCAGCCGGGGCGATCTGGTCGGTGGGATCGCTCATCACTTCTATCTCCCCAGCCTCGCCTGAGATGCGCAGGACCGGCTCCTGGGTCGCGAGAAGTTCCTGAGGAATCACCTGTTCGATGTCCGCCTTCCGTATCACCTTGTCCTCGTTCCCAGCCTTTCTCCGGATGGCGTTCTTGACGAGAAGCTCGATGTCGGTACCCGGGGGAAGCCCCGAGATGACTCCAAAAGCCTCACCCTCTATCTGGTACCCTTCCGAGAGGGCCTTTGAGATAGCATTGGTGAGCTCAAGCGACACTGTCGGTCACCACTGTACCTTTCCGGGCCCTGCCACGTCCCCCAGAACCTTCTTTCCCGTACTGAGGAGCTCCTCGAGCCTGACCGGGTCCAGTGACTCGCAGTAGATCCTCGTCTTCGGCTCCGTACCCGAAGACCTAAACATTATCCACGACCCATCCTTGAACACTATCTTCAGACCGTCGAGGCGCCTCACATCGGATATCCTGAACTTGGCGAACTCCGCTTCTATGCTCTCCGCGGCGCTGGGAAGGTCCACCGAGACCGGGATGTTGACCTGTTTGTACTGCCACTTCGGCTCCGCGCTTACGAGCTTCAGCAGGTCCGGCTCTCTGGCCACGGCGTCGGCGATCAGCACAGCCGCAAACATCCCGTCCTCCCACATCCCCCACCGCGGGTCTACGACTTTGCTGGGCTCCGTGGCAAACGCGGCCCCTTCCTTCTCTATCTCAGCGAACGACTTGCCAATCCTGCTTCTCACGACGCGGCAGCCCATCCTGACGGCCTCCTCTTCCACTGCGGAAGACGTGTTCTCCGACAGTACGACGACCCGGCCCTGCTGTACCAATGCCTTGAGAGCCAGTATCGAGACGATGGAGTCCGGGAGGACCCGCCCAGCCGGGTTGATCAGCACCAGCCGGTCGGCATCTCCATCATGAGCGAGCCCGAGGTCGGCTCCCAGCGAGGAGACGACCGCAGCAGTGTCGGCCAAGTTCTGGGGCGTCGGTTCCGGCAGCCTTGCCGGGAATCTCCATGAGATCTGGGCGTTGAGCGGGATGACCCTGTGCCCCAGCGAATCTAGCGCCTTGGGCGTGACCAGGGCACCGGGCCCGTTGGAACAATCAACGACTATCTTCAGACCCTTTGGTACCTTCTGAAATCGAGCGCCTAGCTTCTCAAGGTACGGACCTAGGACGTCACGACAAGCCACCTCCCCGAACTCTGGCGAACTCATGTTCGCCTCGACGGCCATCGCTCTCTCTATCCTCAGCTCCTGCTCCTTCGGGAGCTCCATACCCTTTCCATCGAAGAACTTCACTCCGGAGTACTCTGGCGGGTTATGTGAAGCGGTAACTGAGAAGCCGATCTTGCATCCCTCCTCCCTCGCGCCGAACGCCGTCACGGGAGTAGGGACCAGTCCGAACAGAACAGGGTGGCTTCCAGCCGATGAGATGCCTGCGGCGACCACGCGCGCCAGCAGCGCCGAGCTCTTGCGTCCATCCCACCCAATGCCGTACGACCCCCTCCCGAATGCGAAAGCAGAGGTCAGGGCAAGCTTGTACACCTGTTCCGGGGTCTGGGTGGAGTTGAAGACTCCCCTCACGCCCGCGGTACCGAAGACTGGCAACGTATCACGGGTCCTCTGTCCGTCCGGGAGTCACAACACGTGCCATTACACAACGACCTCTCTAATGCACATTCCCATATTAAAGTGAAACCTGCACATAAGGCCCCCTCGTCGGAATGTGTCAAAAGGAAGTAAGAATTAATTAACATAGACAATCAAAGCGGAGAACGAATGAAGTTTGTTGAACCACAGGTCTTCCTAATCGGCGAGACCAGGATTGACGCTGCCCAGGTCAAAGAGATGCTCGGCGCGATAGGAGGGTCCATAGCCACAGAATGGTTCTCAAAGACGCAGAAGGCATCAAAATCCGAGGGTGAGCTCCTGACAGAGGTCGCAGGGCGGCTATGCTACAAGAGCTTCGGGGTCGGCCTCAACCCGAACGTAACCAAGATCCGACAATCCTCGGAGGACTACATCCAGAACACGCTCTCAAAAGGTGACGGCTCCATCTTTGAGCATGCCACCTGCACCTTCGCGTTCATCAACGTCAGCAGGGTGTTCTGCTATTCCAGAGATACGGAAGTTCTGACCAACAAGGGCTGGCGACGGTTCGACTCCATCGACGGAACCGAAGAATTCGCCACACTGGACCCCCATACCTTCTCAATCCAATACCTGCCTGCAATAGACTATATCGTGAAAGATCATGCCGGAGAGATGACTCGGATACGCTCCTCGATGGTCGACCTTTTGGTTACCCCTAATCACAGAATGTTCATCTTCGATTACGACAAGCGTTCGAGTTCCACACGAACCTGGAAGATCCAGGAAGCGGGAGGGCTCAAGGGAAGGAGGTTCCGTCTAAAGACCGATGGCGATTGGCAAGCTAGTGATATCCCTAAGATGGTGATTGATGCGCAGGTGATAAGCGCTGTTCGGACTGACACAGGGACGCGATACGAGCGCGATTATCAGAGCTTAGAACTGCCATTCGACAGCTATGCTTCCTTCCTTGGGTACTTCGACGCGGAAGGACACATCGCGCACGGCGAGGACTCGTCTTACAGAATAACCATCAGCCAAAACTTGGACTCACCCCACATTGAACACGTCCTGGAGGCAATCAAAGGAATGGGATTCGACCCGAGCGTCTACAAGGTAGGTCAGGAAAAAGAGGCCGCTATACTCGTACACAGCTACCAGCTATACAAACATCTTGAAAAGTTCGGGACTGGAGCTACGGAAAAGCGTGCTCCAACGGAGATTAAGAATGCCTCGTCGAGACAAATAAGGTTGTATCTGGACGCCTACATACGCGGCGACGGTAGTGTACACGAGAACGGTCACGAAGTAATCTATACCAGCTCAAGAGGCATGGCTGATGACCTGCAGGAGCTGGCGCTCAAAGCTGGCATGTCGGCCTCCATAAGGCTGGATGACCGGGTTGGAGAGAAGCACTACAACGAAAAATGCGGCGGCTGGGTTGGGCAGACCAGTCCCAACTACATCGTGAGCTTCAGACAGGAGGTGAGCCTTCAACCAATGATTAACCAGCAACCCAAGGCCGAACGGAACCAGGTCTCATCAGAGACGTACACGGGTCGAGTGTACTGCGTCTCCGTCCCACCCAACGAACTGCTCTATGTTAGGCGGAATGGCAAGCCGGTTTGGTGTGGCAACACGCACGAACTCGTCAGGCATCGGGTGGGGGTTGCGATAAGCCAGGAGTCCTTGAGGTACGTGCGCCCATCCGAGCTGAGCTTCTGGCTCCCTCCAGAGCTCGCCGGCAAGAAGGCCAAGGTCAAGACGATTGTGGAGAACATCGAGGGGAGCTACAAGGACCTCGAAGGGGAGTTCGACTGGGAGCGCATGAACTTCGACGTGAAGAAGCGGATAACATCTGCTCTGAGGAGAATCGCGCCCGACGGGATGGCGACGTCGATCATCTGGACCGCGAACCACCGCACGATCAGGCACGTCATCGCCATGCGCACGGCGGAAGCCGCCGAGGTCGAGATCAGGTACGTCTTCGACAAGGTCGCGCGGACCATGAAGGAGAGGTTCCCGCTGATCTACGCGGACTTCGAGTACACCGAACTCAGCGACAAGACCAGGAGCTGGCGTCCGAAGTACGTGAAGGCATAGCGGTGCTGGTCCGAGCCAGTTCCTTGCAAAGAATAAAGAGGGCGCGAATGCCCGGTGGCTTTGCCGGGATGGCGGAGTCTGGTTAACGCGCGGGCAATCCGTTCCCTACGTGGGGGCGAATCCGCAACTCGAGATCGAAGACTAGTCAGCCCGTGCCTCTTCGGGGGC
>Ga0187867_10002475_pt1 | contig 15283 bp, 10 predicted proteins | sample June2016WEW_13_1_FD_132976 | JGI IMG/M metagenome (GOLD analysis project Ga0187867, IMG submission 132976) | Peatland microbial communities from SPRUCE experiment site at the Marcell Experimental Forest, Minnesota, USA - June2016WEW_13_10 | ecosystem: Environmental > Terrestrial > Soil >... | reverse complement strand
GAAGCGCGGCGTCGAGAATGCCGGCCGCCTGGTGTCTTCCGCCAAGTCGTGGCTCTCGCATGGGGGCGTGGACCGTACCGCACCCATCCTGCCCTTCCGTGCGCCCGAAGGCGTGCCCAAATATTCCCCTGTCGAGGCCAGCCGCCGCTATCTGGACCATCTGCGCCACGCCTGGGATGCCAAGATGCCCGACGCGCCTTTCACCCAGCAGCATGTGCTGGTGACGGTGCCGGCCTCGTTCGATGCCGTGGCCCGCGACTTGACCCTCAAGGCTGCCGAGCAGGCCGGCTACCAAAACATCACGCTGCTGGAAGAGCCGCAGGCCGCCTTCTACGCCTGGATCGAGCGCCATCCCGACTGGCGCCAGCATGTCCAGGTGGGCGACCTGATCCTGGTCGTCGATATCGGCGGCGGCACGACCGACTTCACGCTGATCGCCGTCACGGAGCAGGCGGGCGAACTGGCGCTCGAACGCGTGGCCGTCGGCGAACATATCCTGCTGGGAGGCGATAACATCGATCTGGCCCTGGCCCGCCTGGTCGCCGATCAGCTCGCGCAGCAGGGCGCCAAGATCGATAACTTCCAGCTTCAGGCGCTATGGAACAATTGCCGCACCGCCAAGGAGAAGCTGCTCGAACCCGGCAACAAGAAGGATGAGGCGCCCGTCACTATCCTCGGCAAAGGCGCCGGCGTGGTGGGCGGGGCGATCAAGGCGAAGTTGCAGCGCGCCGATCTGGAGCGCCTGCTGAGCGACGGCTTTCTGCCCGCCGTATCGAGCAACGATATGCCCGCGCGCCAGCGCCGCGCCGGCTTGCAGGAGATCGGCCTGCCCTACGCCGCCGATGCGGCTATGACCCGGCACCTGGCCCGCTTTCTGCGCCAACAGGCATCCACCGCCGAGCATGGCGGCGTGCGGCGCGGGCCCAGCGGCTTGGCCTGCCCCACCCATGTTCTGTTCAATGGCGGCGTGCTGAATGCGGGCTTGATCCGCGAGCGCATCCTTGCGGTGCTGAATTCCTGGCTGGCCGAAGAGGGCATGTCGCCCATCCAGCAACTCAGCGGCGAAGATTTGATGCACGCCGTTTCGCGCGGCGCGGCTTATTACGGGCTCGCCCGCCGGGGCCGTGGCGTGCGCATTCGGGGCGGCGTTCCACGGACTTACTACGTGGCCATCGAAAGCGCCATGCCCTCGGTACCCGGCTTCGCGGCGCCCCTGAAAGCGCTCACCGTGGTGCCGTTCGGCATGGAGGAAGGCACCGATTTGCGCATCCCCAACCGCGAATTCGGCCTGGTGGTGGGCGAGCCCGCCGAGTTCCGCTTTTTCACCTCCGCCGTGCGCAAGAACGACCAACCCGGCGACCTCATCGAAGACTTCGGCGACGACCTGGAAGAACTCGCGCCCATGGAGGTCAACCTGCCCGCCGAGCAGGACGCCGCCGATGTCGTCCCCGTCTCGTTCGAGACCGTGGTCACGGAGACGGGCATGCTGCAGTTATGGTGCGTGGCGCGCGACGGCCGGCGCTGGAAGCTGGAGTTCAATGTGCGCGAGCGGGTGAGTGCGTGATCTTACGATCCAGCCTCAGGCATCACGCAATACCGCGTGAAAGCCTTCTTGCTCGAAATGCCGGTCATTCGTAAGAGCATCCGTCAGTCCTTGCCCGCGCATGGTCTCCATGGAGATGCAATCCGTCAGGCTGTAACCCTTGTCCGAACGGTTCCGATACAATTCGAGCCCGGAGAGAAAAGAATTGCGGCTCTGCGGAATCACGCGCACGCTCGGATCGTTTAGAATCGCGTCGGTATTGGCCGCCGCTCGACGCCGCAAAAGTTCCGGCGATCCGGAAAAGAAATTGAGGTACTCGGTGAGGACTTCATCCGTGGTCACGATATCGTTCGTGATCTGTTCGGCGCCCTTGTAGCCCGCGTCGCACGGAAGCGTGAGTGCGATCCAGTAGAAAGTGTCGCCGAAGACCTCCTTCACTTGTTCCTCTTGGGCGAGCCGTAGATGTAATGGTCGTGTTCGCTGGCGCCATCCTTGGGCATGGCCGCCAGAATTTCAGGCGGCACGTCGCCCATATTGTCGCGGATGACCTCCGAGATATGCCGGCGCGGCGTCGGAGCGGATTTTAGGTCTTGTTCCAGAACCAGCCGTGCGTACGCTTCAGCCGTTACACCCTGCGCGCGGGCCTTGGCGGCCAGCCCCGCAATCTCTTCCTCTGGCAGATCGATGGTCAATGTCATAGGCGGACATCCTGACTCCTATTATCGCAATTCCAAAACACAGTAGATTCAGCCGCGACACCCGTGAATATGTCAGCAGCCGCCGAGAGGGTTACGGTCGAGCCCGGCAAGCGTGGCGGTAAGCCATGCGTTCGAGGATTGCGAATCACAGTGTGGGACATCCTCGGATGGCTGCGTGCCGGAATGACCGAAGCACAGGTTCTGGACGAGCATCCGGACCCGGAGAGGGACGACTTCCCCGCAGTCTATCAGTTCGCCGCCGAGATTGGCCGTCGAGCGTTGGCGGGTGAGCCTGCGCCTGGACGAAAACCTGTCTCCACGTCTGCGCCATCGGCTTTCATCGCTGTTTCCGGGTGGTCCAGGCGCGGGACGCCGATTTGAAGCACGCGTCCGATGCGGTCATTTGGGGCTGGGCGATGAGCAAGAGGTACACAATCGTCACAACGGACGCCGATTTTGCGGGGTTGGGCAGACGGCTGCGATGACCACCGAAAAGTGTCCATCTTATCAGGCCGTTGCGTATCGACGGCAGCATTGCCGCTTCAATCGCGGCGGGGAAAGCTACCGACGCGCATCGAAAGGCTGGTCAGCGGCGTCGCTGTGACGGAATGGGGGATAAACCGTGCGATCTGCCGATAAGAGACAGAGAGGCTAAAGGTGAAACTGCTGCTGATTCTAGGCCTAGCGCCGGCTCTGTGGGCCGTTGACCCCGCTCCAGTGCCGGAAGCTGTCGCGAGGGCCCAAACCGCCTTCCTGAGGAATGACACCCAGGACTACAAGACGTTCGACTACCTGCGTGACAAGCTCATAAACTCGGGTATCTGGGCCTTTGCCACGGAGCCCAAGTACGCCGATATCCTGCTGGTCTTCGCCGTGGAAAACCAGATCCTTGGAACTGTCACCCGCGAGCACGGCGCAGCCGTGCCACTTGCAGGCGCTGTCTACGGGAGCGGATCGACTGTGACAACCAACTACGTGCGCAGCTTCGCGATCCTCCGGGTAGAAGATCTTTCCGGTAAGCCGCTGATGGTTTTTGAGCGCGAACGCAACCGAGGATGGCCCGGTCCGCGAGGGACAGCCAACAGCTTGACGAAGCAGTTTGAGGAACGCTTTCCGAAGAGCCGGAGGCGTTGAATAGCTCCGCCTACATCGAGGTGCCGACGACCATCCGCCGGCCCTGGTTCCGGCTCAGGTGAGCGGTACATCAGGTATCCCAGCACTGCCAGCACCAACGCGACGCCCATCCATGACGCACTCGCCGTAGGGCACCGCATCCCATCGCACAGCCAGCAAGAGCATCAAAACGGGCGCCCGCCTGCAATACGGGATCTTTCGCCGAGATCGTTCATGAGTGTGACTTTCCTCTCCGCATTATCCGAGAAGATTTTCGTTAAGCCCTGCCGAGTAGACCGTGCGTGCGGAAGCGGCCCTCTAGCGGAGACCCAATCAGCATGAACCCGTTTGGCGGTATCCTGATTCGTTATGACCGCCATCTCGATCACCGCCTTGTATCGCCGCTTGGCCGCCGCCGGCTTGCTCTTATGCGCACTTGCCTGGTGCACGGCCGCACAGACTATCGATGTCGCACAACGACTCGACGGCTTCGATGCCTACATGGCCAAGACCCTCAAGGATTGGAATGCGCCCGGCGTCGGCGTGGGCATCGTCGTCAACGACAAACTGGTCTTCGCCAAGGGCTACGGCTTCCGGGATTATGAGAAGAAACTCCCCTATACCCCGGCCACCATGAGCCCTATCGCGTCCAATACGAAACTGTTCACCGCGGTGGCCGCCGGCATGCTGGTGGAGGAGGGGAAGCTGACCTGGGACAAGCCGGTGCGCGAATCCGTCCCCACGATCCGCTTTTTCAACGATCAGCTCAATAACACGGTGACCCTGCGCGATATGCTATCGCACCGCACCGGAATCACGCGGCACGACACCATCTGGTACAAATCGGACTTCACCCGCAAAGAGCTCTTCCAGAAGTTGGTCTACCTGGAACCGGAGGAGCCCATGCGCACCACTTTCCTGTACAACAATCTGATGTTCGCGGCAGCCGGGTACCTCATTGAGCTGCAGTCCGGAAAAACCTGGGAACAGTTCGTCAAGGAGAGAATCTTCGATCCACTCGGGATGCACTCCACCAGCTACAGCGTCGCGGACATGGTAAAGCGTCCGGAATTCGGCGTTGGCTTTACCGAGAGGCGCGATTCATTCGAGATCTACAGGATTCCGTACTACGAGGACATCTCGGGTGTGGCCCCTTGCGGCGCCATCGTTTCCAACATTGAAGACATGTCTCATTGGCTGATCGCACTGATGAACGACGGGAAATACGACGGCAAACAGGTGCTTCCCGCCGAAGTGTTGAAGGCCACCTTACAGCCGGCCATCGCCCTGCCAAATACGGCGCTGGAAACCAGGGGTTGGTCCGAAGTCCTGAATATGGCTTACGGCATGGGGCGGGAGACGGCTTCCTACCGGGGCCACCTGCTCACCATGCACGGCGGCGATTTGCCCGGCTTCCACACGCAGGTTTCGTTCATGCCCCAGGACCACATCGGCGTCCTCGTATTTGAAATTGGGAACCATAGCCAGCCGCTTTACAACATCGTCAGCTACAACGTTTACGAAAGGTTGCTGGGCATGGACCTGACGCCTTGGAGCGAACGTCAACTGGCGATCCGGCTGAAGAACAAAAAGGCGGAGACTGAATCGCGCACCAAAGCCGGCGAAGGGCGGGTAACAAATACGGAGCCGTCCCACCCTCTTTCGGGTTACGTGGGCGCCTACGAGAACCCCGCTTACGGCGTGATGACCATCGGACTGAAAGACAACCAACTCCAGTTCGACTTTCATAAGATCAGACTCGCCATGACGCGCTTTCACTACGACCGTTTCGACACGCCCGACGACGAGGAGAACGGCAAGTGGTCGGTGAGCTTCCGCACGAATCCGCAGGGCGATGTCGATCAAGCCGTGATGTCTCTGGATGAAGCGGAAGCCGTATTCACCCGCAAGCCCGATACCATTGACGCGAAGCTGATGCCTCAGCTCGCGGGCGCTTACGAAACGCCAGGCGGCGTCAAGATTCACGTTGAGCTGGCGGCGGACGGTAAACTGTCGCTGGTTTTGCCGGGAGAGCCAGTGATTCCGTTGAGCCAAGTGAAGGGCCTGATATTCCGGACCCCGCAATTCTCCGACGTGACCCTCGAATTTATAGTGCAGGACGGCCAGGTGACGGGGATCAAGCAAAAGGATCCGTCAGGCGAATTCACGTTCCCGAAAAAGTAGGTGGACGAAACCGGCGCCCGGCAACTCAGCGCGGCAATGACCTGACTCGTTTTCTAGCGTCGCTATCGCCCGCGTCCAGGCCCTTCTGGTACCATTGCCGCGCCACCGCCAGATCCCGCGGGACGCCGGAGCCTTTCTCGTAGAACGTCCCCAGCTTAGTCATCGAAGGTCCGTCGCCGGCCGCCGCGGCCTTTTCGTACCATTGCCGGGCGGCGGCATAGTCCTGCGGCACCCCCAGCCCCTTCTCGAACATATTTCCCAGGTTGCGCATTGCATCGCTGTCGCCGGCCTCCGCACCCTTCTCGTACCATTGCCGGGCAAGCTTGTAATCTTTTGGCACGCCGAAACCATTTTCGTAGAGGGCGCCCAGATCCGTCATTCCCCAGGAATCGCCGGCGGCGACCGCTTTTTCATACCATTGGCGCGCGGCCGCATAGTCTTTTGGCACGCCGTGCCCATTTTGATAAAGACCGCCGATGCCTGTCATGGCGCTGGTGAGGCCAGCGGCGGCGGCCTTCTGGTACCAATCCCTCGCGACCCCGTAGTCTCGCGGGACTCCATGGCCGTTCTCGTAGAGTGCGCCGAGATCGTACATCGCCCAACTGTCCCCCGCGCCGGCTCCTTTCTCATACCATTGCCGCGCCTTCTTGTAGTCCCGCGAGACTCCGCGGCCGTTCTCGTAGAGTGCGCCGAGATTGGCCATGGCGATTTCGTCGCCGGCGTCCGCGGATCGTTCATACCACTGCCGCGCGGCCGCATAATCCACTGGCACGCCGGCGCCCCTCTCGTAAAGGAGCCCCAGGTCGTGCATGGCCCACGGTTCGCCGGCCGCCGCCGCTTTCTCCCAGTACTCCCGCGCCTTCGCGTAATCCCGCGCCACCCCGTGGCCTTCCTCGTAGAGCAGACCCAGGCTGGTCGTGGCCGACATGTTGCCCGCGTCCGCGGCGCGCCCATACCATTGCTTCGCGGCCGCATAATCGGGCTTCCCGCCCCGGCCGTTCTCGTAGAGGACTCCCAGGTCGTTCATGGCCCAGGCGTCCCCTGCCGCCGCCGCCTTCTCATACCACTCCCGCGCCTTTCCATAGTCCCGCGCCACCCCGTTGCCCTTCTCGTAAAGGAGCCCCAGGTTTATCATTGCCGGCGTGTCTCCTGCCGCCGCGCCTTTCTCCCACCACTCCCGCGCCTTTTGGTAATCCAGCGCCACGCCGCGGCCATCCCCGTAGATCAGGCCCAGGGCGTTCATGGCGGCCACGTTGCCGGCGGCGGCCGCCCGCTCATACCACTCGCGCGCCTTCCCGTTATCCTGCGCCACGGCGTTGCCCTTCTCGTAAAGGGCTCCCAGGTTATACATGGACCATGCGTTCCCGGCCAACGCCGCTTTCTCCCACCACTCCTTTGCCTTTCCGTAGTCCTTTGGCGTCCCGGAGCCATTCTGGTAGAGCAGACCCAGGTCGTTCATCGCCGAGATTTCTCCCGTCGAAGCGGCCTTTTCATACCATTCCCGGGCCTTCACATAATCCTGCGTAACGCCGTGGCCATCCTCGTAGAGCAGGCCGAGGTTAGTCATGGCCGGCCCATTGCCGGCGGCCGCGGCCCGCTCATACCACTGCCGCGCGGTCGCATAGTCCGCCGTCACGCCAAAGCCGTTGTTGTAAAGGATTCCAAGGCTGTTCATGGCCCACGGGTCTCCAGCCGCCGCGGCTTTCTCGAACCACTCCCGAGCCTTGCCGTAATCCTGGACCACCCCGTGGCCGCTCTCGTATAGAAAACCCAGATCGAAGCAAGCGCGCGCGTTGCCGGCCACCGTGCCCCGCTCGTACCATCGGCGCGCCATCGCATAGTCTTGCGCTATGCCCGTCCCGTACTCGTACGATTCACCTAACCAGGTCATGGTCCAGCCCAGCAGTTGGTCGTTCGGCGGCAGCGCGGCGGCCATTTTTTCGATGGCCGCCTCCAGGCCGGAGGCGGGCATCGCCTGGAGGATGGTGCCCATCTCCGTTTGAAATTCCGCGCGTTCCCCGAGGGCGTCACGCGCTTTCAGCAGGATCTCGAGCGCCCGGAGCTGCCCGCCGGCCAGCAGCGCCGTGTGGCTCCAGTTCACGCAAGCTTCCGGCATGCGCGCCCACACCGCCGGCAGAGCCGCCTGTTGCGCGCGCCCCAGGGTGAAGTATTCTTCATACCTTTCCCCCGCCTTGGGGTAGTCCCGGAGTGCGTACCATGCGCCCGCCGCCGCATTCAGCAGAGGCAGCCGCTTTTCAGGCAGACCCGCCTCCGGCAGCTTCAAAGCTTCTTCAAACGCGGCTGCCGCCTCCGAGTTTTTTCCGATCAGCAAATTCGCGCGGCCGCTTAGTTCGCGCGCTTCCAGGCTCACGTCCGTCTTGCGGATCTTGCCTAGCGCGGCCAGCGCTTCACGCGGCTGTGGGGAGCATCCGTACGCCGTTTGGACCATTGGGTCGCACAGCAGGGCCAGCGCCGCCCGTAACAAAGAAGCCGGATCCGAATCGGAGATTTTATCCACGCCCGACTGCCGGACCGTGCGAATGCGGCTGAAATCTCCGGCCGCCGCGGTGGCTAAATCCAGCGCGAAATCGGCGGCCTCTTCGCCATTCTTGCCCTGCAGCTCCAGTACGCGCGTCGCGGGGGGATAGACTTTTTCGGCTGTCAGAACTTCCACCCGTCCTTCGGCGGTGCGGCCGTTGGCCGCAAACACGATCTCCGGCCGCACGCCATACTGCGCCGTCAATTTCTCATCGTTGGCCTGCTTGTATTGCAAATCGACGCCTTCCACCCCCGAGAGCCGAATGGTCAGATATTGCATCAACAGGCCCGCCGCGCGCGATCCGTTCTTGCCGCCGCCTTTGACCGCCACGGGGAATAGATCCACACGAATCCGCGGGCGCAGGTCTCCGTTTAGGTCGGTTGCCAGTTTTTCGCCGATGGAGCCGAACGTTTCGAGCACCGCCGAGAGGGCGAATTTTTCCGTATGGCTCGAAATAACCTTGCACCCCGGGCTTTTCAGCAGCTCGTAACCGACTAACACCTCGGGGTCCGCCGCCTGTCCCGGCCCGTGCGTGTCGATCGATCCGCGCACCGTGTATGCAGGCAATGCCGCGGACAGCGGCGCCACATTCTCGGCGTTTTGCGAGGACGACCCGCGCGGCCCCTGAATCTCGCAGGGCCCTTTCTGGGTGAGGGCCATCTGGACGAATGGGATCTGCCCCAAACGCAGTCTTACGGCGTAGGTCAGGAATCTGCCCAAGTCGGGAAACAGCGCCAGGTCCCCGCTTTCCTGGAATTGGTTTACATACACCGGCGTCTGCGCCGCATGCGCCTGCCCCTGGACCGCGTTCCCGGCCAGGATGCACACTAGTGCGGTAAGGAGCGCTCGGGCCTGAATTGACCGTTCTCGACTATGCATGTCAAACCTTGGTGGCACATGGCGTCGTGTTCCTGAACCAGCGTTGCCAACGACCGGTCCCATTGCTGCACGAAGCACTCTTCAAAGGTCGCATCGGCCGCGCAATAGTGGTGGCCGATTTCGCCCCGCCGCAGGCTGTGCGTCGCCGCGCCCTCTTCCTGCACCCAAAGCGAGAGCTTTCCCTGACGCCCCGTGGGGTCGTCGTTCCAATGAACTTCCAGTGCCTCGCAGTTCTGGAGAGTCTTGCCTTTTTCAACGCACGCCTGGTCGGCCGTAGTTTGATTCTTGCTTTCCGCACATCGCTTCCCACCCTCCGGAAGCAGAGAGGCCACCTTTACCCTAAAGTCCGCCAGATGCGGATAGAACTCCTCCTTTTCCGCCTGGCTGAGCCGCACCGCCAGGATCGCGATCCAGTATGTCGGTTTCCCAAGTGTCCGGCCCACCAGAAAGAGGGTATCGTGCGCAGCCCAAGCCCCCACGGTCCAGGCCAGCGCCAGTATGGCGGCCAGCATCGGTCCGCGGTTTTTCGGAGAGCCCACCTTCATATTTATGCCCGCCCGCGCGAGGGCGGCCAGACAACCATTATCGTCTGCTTTTCAGGGCAATTTCTCGCACGGATTCATTCTTTTGTAGTTGCGCGCGTTGGCCGCCACGGTCAGTTCCTCGGGCTTGCATCCCTCCATGGCGATTGAATAACGTCCCCATGGCAGCAGCAACGCGTCCGTGGTCTCGGTCCCCGACGATTCAAATGTCAGCGCCGGTTCCTCGCCCCGCGGTTCGGACAGTCCCGACCTGTGGAGATTCGCGGGATCCAGGAAGTCGTCATCGAAATTCCCGTCTAACATCCGTATCGTGACATGCGCATTTTCCGGCGTGTCGATATCCGTCTTGTAAACCCTGCGCCAGTCCCGGCTATCCTTCAGGAACCCCGCCTTGACAATCTGCCACCAGGAAAGTTCAATGGTCCGTTTCACTGCGTTCTGAGGTTCTCCTTGGCCCGGCGCCAATGTGATCGTGTGGCTGTGGATGGTCAGCCACGTTCTTTCACTTGCGGACCTGGGTTTATCGTCGATCGCGAATTCCGTCCCGTCGGGCTTCACATTGGGGGTAATCGGGACCGTTTTCACCAGCAAAGCGATCCCGATCACCAGCAGCGCCGCTTGCGCCGCGCGCACCCACGCCTTGCGGCTCCAACTGAGCAGATGGTCGCGGAACCAATCGTTCAAGACCACGAACGTGCCGCCCAAGAGCCACGGCAGAAAGTCCTTAAGGAATTCCAGGGGCCCTTTGGCATCTTCAGGAAATAGATGTGTGAGAAGAGCTGCGTCGCCTGCGAGAATCACCAGCCAGAGCACGTCCTTGCCGGTGGGCTTAAATGCAGGCCGGGGCGGCTGCGGCGGGCCGCCCATTTCCTCTCTGACCACGGCGCGAAGGCTCTTTACCAAATCCTCAGCCGCCGACTGGCCGTCCTGACCGGGCTCCGCCATGGATGCAATTGTAACAACCAGGACCTAACGCCCGGCGCCGGCAGGAAAACCGATTTACCCCAGTTCGCTGTCCAGCATCCGCATCTGACGCTCGTCATAGCGCGTTCCCGCGATTGCCGAACCAGGTATGGTCTCTTCCATGCAAGCCATCTCATCGGCCGATAGACTTACCCGTAATGCCGCCAGCGATTCCGAAAGCTGCCTCCGCGTCCGTGCGCCGATTACAGGAATGATGCGCCGCCCCTTGGCCAGCACCCAGGCGATGGCCAGTTGCGCGGGCGAAACGCCCTTGCCGGCGGCGAGCTGCTTCAACCGCTCCACGACCGTCTGGTTCCGCTGGAAATTCTCACCGCTGAACCGCGGCAGGTGTGCGCGCAGGTCGCCCCTCCCAGCGGGATGTGAGCCGCTCAGCAGCCCTCGAGACAGGACTCCATACGCGGTGACGCCGATGCCGAGTTCCTCCAGCACCGGAAAGATCTTCGCTTCCGGGCCGCGGCTGATCACCGCATACTCAATCTGCAGATCGCTGATCGGTACGACCGCATGCGCCCGCCGTATGGTATCCGTTCCCACCTCCGACAAGCCGGCGTGCCGCACGTATCCGGCCCGGATCAGATCGGCGATCGCTCCCACGGTGTCCTCGATCGGGACACTGGGATCCAGCCTGGATGGGCGATAAATATCGATGTGGTCCACACCGAGCCTTTTCAGGCTGTATGCAGCGAAGTTCCTGGCCGCCGCCGGACGGCCGTCAAAACCTCCCCAGCCGCCGTCGGGAGATCGCAACGCGCCGAACTTCACCGACAGCAGCGCTTGATCGCGGCGCCCTTGCAGCGCCTGCCCGATGAGCATCTCATTGTGGCCGGCGCCATAAAAATCGCCGGTGTCGAGCAGCGTCACCCCTTGATCGAGTGCCGCATGAATCGTGGCGATGCTTTCGTGGTCGTCGGTGTCGCCGTACATCCCGGACATCCCCATGCAACCCAGCGCCATGGGGAACACTTTCAGCCCGGTGGCGCCCAACTCGCGCATCTCCACTTGATTCTCGCTAGCCATGTAGCCCATCGTACAGTGTTTCCATACGAGCTTTGGAGTAGAATGAGGAACTATCCAGTGTGCCCAAGAGAGGAACCACAAGGCCGCCAGCAACTAAGGCATCCGCGGAGATTGGGCATAAGGAAAGACCTTTCGCAGTTGCTGCCAGCAAGTGGTTCCCCTTAATCGCTATTCTGTTCGGCGCGGCCGCATACTACAACAGCCTGCACGCCCCTTTTATTTTTGACGATCGATTTCATATCGTCGAGAATACACGCATTCGCCAGCTTTGGCCTCCCTGGCCGTTTCTCCTGCACACATCCCGGCCCGTGGTTTACCTGTCGCTGGCCCTGAACTACGCGATCGGACGCCTCGACCCGCTGGGATATCACGTTTTTAACATCGCCGTGCACATTGCCGCGGCGCTGGTCTTGTATGGCATCCTGCGGCGAACATCCATCTACGCGGCGGGAATGATCGCACTCATCTGGCTGGTGCATCCGCTCGAAACGGAGAGCGTGACTTACATCGTTCAGCGCGGCGAATCGCTGATGGGTTTGTTTTACCTTCTCACGCTGTATTCCGTCATTCGCGGCAGCGAGTCACCGCACCGCACCCGCTGGTACGCCGCGGCGGTGGCGAGCTGTTGTCTGGGCGTCGGATGCAAAGGTGTTATGCTGACTGCGCCGCTGGTGGTGCTGCTATACGACCGCGTTTTTCTCGCGCGATCGTGGCGCAAGCTGATCGAACGGCGCTGGGGATTGTACGCCGCCTTGGCCGCGACCTGGTTGTTATATCCTCTACTGCTGTCGCAAGCTCCCGTGGAGTGGAAGGAGAGCGCCGGATTCGAATATGCAGGCGCCGCGCCCCTGCAATATGCCATGACGCAGCCGGCTGTGATCCTGCACTATCTGCAACTCGCGTTCTGGCCCGATAAGTTGTGTCTCGATTATGGCTGGCCCGTTGCGCACGGCATGGGCGAGGTCTTCCCGCACTTGCCGATTCTCGGCGTCTTGCTGGCGGCTACCATTTGGGCGTGGCGGCATAAGCCGGCCCTGGGCTTTCTGGGGGCGTGGTTTTTCATCATCCTGATTCCCACTTCGAGCTTCATACCGATTGCCGATCTCGCGGCCGAACACAGAATGTACTTGTCCTTGGCCGCCATCGCCGCGTTGATTGTTGCGGGCTTATTCGCGTTCGCGCGTCGCTTGGGCGTCCCCGCCATAGCATGGCCGGCAGGCGGGTTGCTTGTGCTTGCGCTGGTAGTTCTGACGGCGGGGCGCAATTCGGACTATCGCTCCGAGCTCGCCATCTGGCAGGACACCGTAGACAAGAGCCCCGGGAATCCGCGCGCCCAATACGATTTGGCGCACGCGCTGGAAGCGGAGAACCGGCCGCAAGAGGCCATCGCACATTACGAAAAAGCGCTCGAAGAGAAACCGGACTACGTGGAGGCGCTCAACAACCTGGGACACCTGCTATCGGTGTCGGGCCGCGCGCCAGACGCTGTGGCGTACCTGCAACGGGCGATCCAGATCCAGCCCGGCCTGGCCGAAGCGCACTTCAATCTGGGCTATGCTCTGGCGCAGCAGGGAAGCATCAAAGACGCCATCGCGGAGTTGAGGGAGGCGATTCGGCTCAAGCCGGATTTTGGCGAGGCGCACAATAACCTCGGCATTGCCTTGGCGATCGACGGCCGGACCGTGGAGGCCATCGACCAGTGGCAGCAAGCGCTGCAACTCGATCCGGATTCGGCGGATACTCACAACAACCTGGCGTACGCTCTCTCGCGAACCGGCCGCATGCGCGAAGCCATCGCGCATTATGAATCGGCGCTGCGGCTGAAACCCGATTACGTCCAGGCTCTGGACGGTCTCGCCAAGCTGCTGGCAACCCTCGGTCCGGCGGACGGCGGCGATCCGAATCGCGCCATCGGCCTCGCTTCGCGCGCCTGCGCCATCACCGGCAACCGGGTGGCGGGGTACCTGGAAACGCTGGCCATCTCCTATGCAGCCGCCAAGCGTTTCGACGATGCCATCAAAACGGCGCAGGACGCCATCGGGGTGGCGCGCGCCAGCGGCCAAGCGGATGTCGCACGAGAGATTCAGACCCGGCTGGATGGCTACCGTCGCGGCCGATAACATGGCGGTTTGATGGCGCCCATTCGCTCAGAACAGGAACTCGACGATGTGTTGTCCGCGCCCAGCGACGCGGATCGGGCCGCCCTGCGCGCTCTCGGCGGCGGCCTGCTGATTCTGGGCGCCGGCGGCAAGATGGGTCCGAGCCTGGCGCGGCGCGCGCGCAGGGCGGCGGATGAGGCGGGAATATCGAGGAGCACCGTGGCGGTATCGCGCTTCTCGGACCGCGCCGCGGAAAGCCAACTGCAAAAGGCCGGCGTAGAAACGATCCGCGCCGACCTCCTCGACTTCAGCCAGCTTTCCCGCCTTCCCGATGCGGAGAATGTGATCTTCATGGCGGGCCGCAAGTTCGGTTCGGCGGGCGCCTCGTATCTTACATGGGCGAGCAATGTTTACCTGCCCGCGCGCGTGGCCGAGCGCTATCGCCATGCGCGGATCGTGGCCTTTTCAAGCGGCAACGTGTACCCGTTCGTCCCGGCCGGGAGCGGCGGTGCCGCTGAAGAAACCGCGCCCGATCCCGTAGGCGAATACGCGCAGTCGGTTTTGGCGCGCGAGCGCATGTTCGAATTCTTCTCCGCGCGCTATGGGACCCGCGTGTGCCTGCTGCGGCTGAACTATGCCGTGGAGCTGCGCTACGGCGTGCTGCGCGATATCGGCATTCGAGTGTTTGAAGGGCGGCCGGTGAACGTGAGCATGGGGCACGTCAACGCCATCTGGCAGGGCGACGCGAACTCGGTCTGCTTGCGCAGCTTCGCTTTGTGCGCATCGCCGCCTGCCGTGCTCAACGTCACCGGCCCGGAGACGCTCTCCGTGCGCGAAGTCGCGCGGCGCTTCGGCCAACTGTTCGGACGCGATCCCGTGTTCGACGGCCGCGAGGCGGATACGGCGCTGCTTAACAATGCGGCGCGCTGCCACCGGCTGTTCGGCGCGCCATCGGTAAGCGTGGAGACGGCCATCGCTTGGACCGCGGAATGGATTCGCAGCGGCGGACCGGCATGGGATAAACCGACGCACTTCGAGACCAGGGACGGCAGGTTCTAGCTCGCTTGCAATTAGGCGAATAAAAAGCGAAAATAGGAGAATGCCTGAGCTCATCGGCATCGCCAAAATGGCCGCCCAAAGCGAACTGCTGGAAGCCAAGGGCCCCGAACGCGCCCCGGTCGAATACTTCCAGATCGAAGCGCGCAGCATCCTCAATCGCACCAAACCCAACATGCCCTTCCAGTGGACCATCAACCCCTACCGGGGGTGCGAATTCGGCTGCCACTACTGCTACGCGCGCTACACACACGAATTCATGGGCATGGAAAACGGGCGCGACTTCGAGTCCAAGATCTACGCCAAGGCCGCCGCTCCCGAAATCCTGCGCCGGGAATTACGCAAGCTGGATCGCGCCGACGCCATCGCCCTGGGCACCGCCACCGACCCCTATCAACCCGCCGAGCGGCGCTTCCGCCGCACGCGCGCCATCCTCGAAGTCTTCGCCGGAGAGAAGGGCCGCCACTTGTCCATCACCACCAAATCGGACCTGGTTGCGCGGGACATCGATCTGCTGCGCGAAATCGCGCGCCGCAACGTGCTCTCCGTCAATATCACCGTGACCACCATCAACCGCCGCCTCGCTCGCCTGATGGAACCGCGCGCCCCCCGGCCGGACTTGCGCCTGG
>Ga0187867_10002468_pt1 | contig 15315 bp, 13 predicted proteins | sample June2016WEW_13_1_FD_132976 | JGI IMG/M metagenome (GOLD analysis project Ga0187867, IMG submission 132976) | Peatland microbial communities from SPRUCE experiment site at the Marcell Experimental Forest, Minnesota, USA - June2016WEW_13_10 | ecosystem: Environmental > Terrestrial > Soil >... | reverse complement strand
TTCCCCAGGTGGGTCGTTGACCGGGGGAAGAAATCGAAACAGACCACAAAATTTTTTTTGCGATTCTAATCAGAGGAACAATGAATGACTCTCACTAAAGCCCACATCATGGAAGAGCTTTTCGCGAGAAGTAGTTTCACGAAGAAACAATCAGCCCAAATCATTGACACCCTGTTCGAGCTGATAAAACTGTCCTTGCAAAATGGTGAAACCGTTCTCATCAGCGGATTTGGAAGATTTTCAGTGAAAGAAAAGCGTCAGCGTAACAGCAGAAACCCCCAGTCGGGCGAGCCCATGACACTGCCCTCCAGGAGAGTGGTAACATTTAAGTGCTCTGATGTTCTGCGAGCTGCAATGAAGGTGGAGGATGGCTGAGAGATAAAGAATCTAGCTGGAGAATTCCTGATAAGAGCCACTCGGTTAGAGCTTCTTCACTTTGACCGCCGCAGGTCCCTTGGCGCCCCGTTCAATTTCAAAGCTGACACGATCACCTTCCGCAAGGCTCTTAAAACCCTCACCTTCGATGGCACTATGGTGAACAAAGACATCTTTTCCGTCGTCCGCCGTGATAAATCCGTAACCCTTCTGATCGTGGAACCACTTTACTGTACCTTGAGGCATACTCTTTAAATCCTTCTATATTGTTGGTTTGGACCCCTCTAAACGAACATTAATGTCAAATCGTGGTGGAGACAAGAAATAAAGCAGGAACGCCTGGGATCAGAAGAGACGAGAAACCGTTGCCAATAGCCCATTTGTTGAATTCACAACCCAGTCACACGAGCACTCAATCATAGCATTCACCATCGCCCCGCTGCTCTCTCCGGCTCTGCGGAAATCAGTCCTGATCCCGATGATTTTTTGTTCGGGCAAGACTTGAAAAGGTTATCTCTCCTCGTAACCAGAGAGTGTGTTTTCTTGCGTCGGCGCTGGACATAGACGTTAAGGAAACTTGTTGTCTGGACAATTTCTGATGCGATCTCGATGAGGTTTTTGGACATTGGAAATCCTTTGCACGGCAGCTATCACATTCTTGCATAACTTCATTGATCCAGCAACTCTCCCTAATTTCGATCTCCATCAGCAAATCCGCTGAATTAGCCTTGGCGATTCAAATATTTGGAGTTTCAGTGATTTACAAAATCCATCAATGCCAGGGAAGAGTGTTGCCGATGTGACATTCATTAATCGTAGTTTTCTCAGGCCATCAAACCTCATGGTTTTATCCAGAATGTATTTAATACAGGTTCCGTCATCGAAGCCATAGTTTGCAAGGATTTCGTCGAATGTTTCATAATTAGTGCTCGGCACAAGAAACAGACCTTGCTGGCACGAAAGCCGTTCATTTCTCATTTCAGGTTCGTAAGGGTAACAAAAGGACCTACTCCCACGCTGATCATCAAAAACTTTGTCTTTGTAGTTCTCGCCCAGAGATTCTTGGTCCACGTCAGTAAGCTGTTTGTGGTTTAGAGCATAAATGCAAGAATCTTCGTTTCCAGATACTAAAGCAAAGTAGGCAGCAATGTAGGGAGAGAATGTCCAATCCAGCAATCGTGTCGGAGCTCCGTAGTGTTGCATTACCGAAAGCCACTCAATTTTTTGCGTTTTCTTTGGTAATGAAGATAGATACAGGTGAGCATGAGATTTAAATATAGAAATTAATCCATTTTCATAGTCATCTTTGTAAGTTTTTGTCTTTAGTATTCTCGCTTCGCAGCAATCTATAATCATTCGGACATCTTGAATTGCTCTAAAAAGAGAACTTTCCAACTTCCATGTAATGTCCATATGCCCTCTGTAAATCCACCTTCTGGGTGTATGCTTGGATATATGATCTTCAAATTCGGACCAACTATTTATATTCTCTATCTTGAAGGGGTCTTGTTTGCCAGTCACAAACCAACCTCCTGTCTTACTAAGATCTTCATTAGTTAGCGGACATGAAACGGTCGCAGTCGGAAAAACGACCCGCGTAACCACTATGTCCGATCCCACTCTATGTCCGGATATCAATAAAGGTATTAGTAAATGTTCATCAATATCAATCATCTACTGTGATTCCGAATGCCCTGAATGCCTCTTTTATTTTGTCTTCGTAATCGTCTTCCGTGGTCTTACCTTCAGAGGCGTGGACATCGGATGATCTCAGTCTTTGTTCCACGCTGGGCAGCAAAGGCTTCGATCTTCTGGATAGTAGCTCGTATCCAGTCTCTCTCAGCCTCGGAGAAAAGTGGCCCTGCAAAATAGATTTTCATCGGTATGCTTTTATTCTGCCTTGTGTGGTGTTTTGGACTGCCGACTCAATCACCGTAATCTCTCTTGCAAGCCCCTTTGAATTGGAACCGACAGTATCTCAGTTAAGACTCATTCCGCCGAAAACACTTGAACCGAAAGTCATTGGAATTCCAGTCATAACCGATAAAAAAATAGCGTTCTCGCAGGGTCGGATTTTTGAATTTTAAAACTCTCTGTATCAGTCTCTCGGCGGTTTTCTCGACATCGTATCCTTGGAAGATCATAACTTTGTATTTAGTGTTGGCGACCAGCAATTTTTCAAAATCATAAAGGATATCTTCCCACCCACCCCACTCTATCTCCATCGCCAGCACGGAATCAGTGACGAGATCATTGTTGGTGTCTTCGTCTGTTTCCGTATCGAGCCACATAGGTCATATAGCCACTCGGGGTCATCCGAGTTTCCGCATCGGTTGGCACATACCGAAAGCCTGAGGTCCTCATGTCCAATTTCCGAGACGACATTCTTAATTTTGCGAGTCCAGGCGCTATCACTCCAACGAATGCCAGCATTGGCTTCGATTGGGATTTTTTCAAGGGCATGTTTTATTTTAATTTCAATCTCGTCTAGTTCCTGTGGCTGCAATGAGAACATTGGTTCCTCCCGTGAATGTGTGTTGGTGTCGTCGGCTAGTAAACTGCCTTCTGATTCTTTTTCACCCCCGTAGTTTTCTGAACGAACGAAGTTAAACTGAAATAATGGCTTTAGAGAAAGTTACCCCATCTTCTTCGGGCTAAATGCCTTCTTAACTTTCTTGACTCTCTGAGCTCCTGGACCGTTCGATTCAGGAGGCGTTTTCGCCTTTGCTGTTGCCTGCTTTCTCGCCTCTATCGCCTTCTTAAGATTCTCGGGCAACCCTCTCTTTTTAGCCGTTTTGCTCATGGCTTCGACTAACGACTTGGCGGCAAGGGGTGTTTTCATCGAAAATCCGTATTTTTGTCTGTATTCCTTGTGGTTCATCCCATGAGAAACGAGATGCTTCGACGTGAGCTGTCTCATTTCAGCGCCACATTCGAGACAGCTAATTTTGTCATTCTGGATGGAATTCTCGGGTGTAAGGATTGGTTTCTTTTGGGGAGCTGGTTCTTGACTTATCCCTGCGGTCCTCACTATCTCAGTTGCCGCTTGAGTGAACGGTTGGGCTTTCTGCTGCCTTCTGGCCTCCTGATATTGTATGAGCTTCTCGGGTAGTCCTCTTTTCTTGGCAGCTTTGCTCCGGGCTTTGGTCAATGACTTTGCCGCCAAGGGAGTCCGCATTGTGAAGCCGTATTTCTTCCTGTATTCTTTCTGGCTCATCTCATGGAAAACCAGATGTTTCGCCGTGAGCTGTACCATCTCTTTTCCGCATTCGAGACAGATCACTTTGTCTTTTTGAATAGAATCCTGTGGCGTGACTGCGTGGGGCTGCGGCGATTCTTGTGTTTTGGGTAGCTCGATCTCACCGGACTCGGCTCTCTGCAGTTCATGGAGAATGCCGAAAACCTGCCGAAGAGAGGACCCAATGTCGATTGCTGTCATGGGGGATTTGGATACCTGAGTCTGGACGATCTCTGATGCGATTTCGATGAGTTTTTTGGGCATGGGGAATCCTTTATTCATTTTGCGTGAAGGGAGTGAGAACGTCAGTATTCAGAGCGCTATGCATTTTAGAAGGTTAGTACATGAATGCAATGTTTTTCGAATCCGCTTGAGAATATCCACATGGAAGACCGATCTGAATTGATCACCCCTGAATATCTGGGACGATGGTTATTGAGATATTATCGACTTTCAAGTATATCCCACATTATCGCTTAGGTTTGCATACCGCACATCGTTTGAGAGGGAGCTTATGAAAAACCGTAATTATTGGCTCGACCTCTTTACAGGTGCTACCTGGAAGGAATTTACTGAAGCTGGGGGAAATGTTTCCGGTTTCCGCCAGTCCAGGTGGAAGGCCGTTCGGCAAATCAAAAAAGGCGACTACCTTCTCTGCTACGTTACTGGCATTTCACGGTTCATAGGGGTTCTTGAGGTGATAGGTGAGTCGTTCCAGGATAGCTCACCAATCTGGTCGGACGAGGATTTCCCTTGTCGTCTAAACGTGAAGCCTGTCATTGAGCTGACCTTTGAGACAGCCGTGCCGGTTTTGGAGTTTAAAGACAAGCTTAGCTTCTTCCGGGATATGAAAAACCCCAACGCATGGACAGGTCGCTTTCGAGGCTCACCAACAAAATGGAATGAGGCCGATGGGGGAGCTGTGGTTACGATTCTGCGGGATGCGCTGAAAAACCCCTTCTCGAAGCCTTATGACCCAAAAAAATTGAAATACAGGCCCAAGACTATCAAAGCGCAAATTGGTTCAGTCACAATACCTGGACCAACCGAAAACAATGATCCAGAAGAAGTAATACTAGAGGCCATATCGAACGATCTAACATCCCATACTGAAATCCAGTGGTTATTGCTACAGCTTGGGTCAGGCATGGGATTCAGCGTCTGGGTGGCAAAGAATGATAAAGGCAAGGCGTTTGGTGGCAGGAAGTTCAGTGATCTCCCGAAAATCAAAACTGAATTACCGTTACAGTTCGATGACGCCACGAACAAAACCATCGAACTCATCGATGTGTTGTGGCTGAAGGGCAATGCCATTGTTGCAGCCTTCGAGATAGAGAGTACCACTTCCATATACTCCGGCCTTCTCCGCATGTCCGACCTCATTGCGATGCAACCAAATATCAATATCCCCCTTTATTTAATTGCGCCGGATGAACGCAGGGATAAGGTACTGATGGAGGTAAACCGACCAACTTTCTCGCGCTTGTCTCCCCCCCTCTCAGAGGTGTGCAGATATATTTCTTTTTCCGGACTGAAAGAGCAGATGGAAAAAGCTGCGCCTTTTATTCCCTATCTTAAACCCGAATTTCTTGATGAAATATCGGAGTCCTGCGAGCTGGAAGATGTATAAGGTCTTGTATTTGAGCCTGTTCCGGACGGAACTTTTTGAACGCCAAATTATTTCCAATCCTTCGCCGCACCTTTTCTCGAAGATGTGCTGGGACTTCTGGTCAGCGTGAAGAAGCCTGAGTAACCACTTGAAGGGCATGGAATAGAAGGAACAGAGGGGCCTACTGTCGCAGGGTGGTGGCCTTCTTTTCAGCCAAGTTCCATTCAACGAAATAGACATCGTGTTTGTGGGATTCCGTCCCTTAAACTGTCTGGACAGAAAGCTCTTCCCCAAGTGGGACATGAAGGTTTTGCGCCGATACCATAACTGTCCATACCACAACTGTCGATACCATAACTTGGCAAAAGTGCGAGAATCTGCTAGACTGTCCTACGGAGCTTTTTCTCCATTTAGGTTTTTGTATCACGTCTTACGCTGCTATTCGCTGCACTTCAGAATACGGAACTGTCGTGGGCGACCTGCGGGATCAAATTAAAGAGGTATCGAAGTGCAAAAATTGAGCGCTACGAAGGACGAAGGCAGTCAGGTTTTACGACAAATGCTTCTATGTGAAAAGGCAGGTGTGCTCAGAGGGGCGAGCATCACGAATGGTGGTCTGGTTCGTAGCTACCTTGAGCCAGAGAACTACAAAGAGGCTCCGCCGTATAACCAAGCGGATGAGACCCTTCCTGAATGCCTTTGGAAGCCTTCAGTGGCACTCGATCCCAGGCACCGCCCTCAGATATGGGGTGAACCCAGTACCACTGTTCGCCGTGAATGGTGCCGTTATCCACAAGAAGCACACCTGCTGGATGAACCTCGTGGTCGCTATCGACGATTGACAGTAGATGAAATGGCAATCATTCAAGGTTTTCCAACTGACTGGTTTGATGTTCCTTCTCTTTCTACAAGAAACCGTATTCGTGCTATTGGCGATGCAGTACCTCCACCTCTTGCTCGCGCGGTAATCAATGGCGTGGCATCAGTTTGGGATTGGAAGAACCTTACGGCCATAGAAATTTGCGCTGGTGCTGGAGGACTTGCCTCAGGAGCAAACTATATTGCGGGTATGAAGCATGTGCTGGTATTAGACCAATGGCCACCAGCCTGTGAGATTCTTCGACATCGATGCACCGTGAAGGTTTCCGACGCCGAAGCTAGGCCAATAAAAGCATGGCCTGTGGAATCTGTGCGTTGCCAGGATGTTCATGAGTACGACTTCTCCCCTTACAAAAGGGGCATCGGATTACTCTCTGGTGGTCCGCCCTGTCAACCTTGGTCGCAAGGAGGACTGAGAGCTGGCAGTACGGACTCTCGTGACCTCCTTGGTTACATACACGAACTCGTAAGTCTGATTGAACCAGAAGTATTCGTTTTCGAGAATGTGCCAGGATTGGCGTGTGAACAGAACACAGGTTACTTCGAGAAGGTTCTTGATAGTCTTCGCAATTGTGCCAAGCCGCACTGGAAGTACGGTGTGGTTGCTGGAATTTTGAATGCTGCCGATTTTGGTGTTCCACAGATCCGTCACCGCTTGTTTATTATTGGATTCCGCGATCAACCGTGCTCTTTAGCTTATCGCGCTTTTGATCGAATTGCGGCTAACGCCACCCACCGTGACCCAACCAAGCCTCACCAAAGCAGGAAACCCTGGATTACACTGGCCGAATCACTGGGCTCACGACCTGATCCTGGGGGCTGGCGTGGATGGATTACCAAGTCTGCGGGACTTTAAACGTGACAGATGAATCTTCCGGTACGAAGCAGATCGAACTGCAGTGGCCAGAAAAGGGTAAGATTCCTCTTCAGAAGGCTAGTGGAGAATACGGCTTCCGAGAATCGAGCGATAAGCTCGAGCTTTATCCACTAGTCCTACAAACAGAATACGGGGTCTCCCTTAACTCCTACTCCCTGATTGTCTCTGGAGATCGACTCGCTGCTCTTTCCACCTTGAGACGGATAGTTAAGAACCACGCTACCTTAGTTTATGCCGATCTGCCTCGTATTGAGGGATTCGATGAGACACGCTCACTCCAGACTGAGAATGGTAGAGTTTGGGGCACATGGCTTTCAGTGGTCCGGGAACATTTGCGTGGGGTATCTGCCTTACTTGCCCAAAAGGGAATTATTGTTGCTCAAGCTGGTGACCTTGAGGAACCTTATGCACGGTTGGTGATGGCTGAAGTTTTCGGGCCAAAGAACTATATCGGCAGCTTCGTGTGGCGCGCCCACTACTCCCCGAAGGGCGGTAAGGACTCTAACGAGATTGCTGCAATTCATCAACCGCTCATTTGTTTCGCGAAGGACCGGTCGATACTCAGTCGTCTGGCTCTGCCCCAGGATGCTGAAGGCTTTTCGAATCCTGATGGTGATCCAAGAGAGGACTGGCGAGCAGCACAGAAAGATGCCGGGAGAGATACAGTTCGGCTCGTTTACAATGTGCCGCCATACCGATGGGAGATGATCGCGGGAGAGTTACCACCCGGTATCTGGCGTGTTTCGCCCATGTCAGGTGTGATCTGGGGCGTACCAGAACGTTCTGGGCTCTATGAGTTCACAGTCCGTGTTGCAGACTCACATGGTAATTCATCGACAAAGAAGCTTACGCTTGAAGTTCGCCAACATGGCGAATCTGGCTTTCCTATTGATGTATGGTGGAGAACTGCACCGGCGGAGGCTTCTGCTTCGGAACTCTCAGTGTGCAGCGATTCACTCGCTCCAGCCGTTATTGGCAAAGAGTATAGTGCTGTTATTCAAGCCAAAGGAGGCATCCGTTTTGCTGGACAGCCAAGGCCATCCAGGGGATGGGGGTTTGGAGAGAAGACGCTTATCCGTAGCATTTTGGAAGATAGTTGTTACTTCGGTCAAAAAGGAACTAGCATCCCACAGCCTAAAACGTACCTTAAGCGTCTTCCCGAAGGTCAACGTCTGGTTAATTTGAGCAGTTGGTGGGATGGTGCTGAAGTTGGCTGGTCTCAGGATGCAACAAAACATTTAAAGGAGATGGAGAGCGCTGGGTTCATACAGAGGTATATTACCACGGCCAAACCGGAATCACTCATGTCACGGCTTCTTGATGCGTTTACTCAGCCTGGAGAAATTGCAGTTGAGCTCTTTGGGAATGCGGGTGACTTGTCGGCAACAGCTTTGAAGAAAAATCGAAGGTTTGTCCTGCTCTCCGGTGCAAGCGATTATGACCATGAGATTCTTGAGAAATGTGCTCTCGGCCGACTACGGGCAGTTATAGATGGTAAAGACAATTTCGGTTCTGAAACCGAAGAGTCACAACCTAAGAAGACAAACAAGAAACAGAAGCTCAGTTCTTTGCCAAACCCGGGAGGTGGAGCATATAAGCATTTTACACTAGGGAAGTCTTTGGCGATCCAGGATAGACACCATGAGTTCCCGTACCTTCTTTCTGATAACTACGGCAAAGATTCGAACCTATGTAATGCCATCCTGACCAGTGAGGGTTTCATTCCACAGGGGGCCGCCTCAGGCATTTTCACAGACATCTTCCTCGGAGTAAGCCTTGGCGGAAAAATAATGGCCTTCTTATTGGCTCCGAGCAAATTCCTTGATCAAGCTACTGCAGGGCACCTGTATTCTGTCGCTAGCGAGGAATATAAGCATGTAATCATCTATTACTTCCGAAGCGCAGACGACTTTGAGGCACCTCAAGGAGCTAACGGCGCATCTTTCAAGCGCGTCCCAATGGACTTGACCAAGTAGGAGAATGGAGGAAAGTAGTGTCCCTGAGGAAGTACAGACTGGAAGCTGCCTTTGAGAAGGTCCGGATGCTCATGCGCCTGAGACGCCCTCAATGGGAAGCACTGGCGAAGGTCCACGAGATCCTTTTAAACATACCGGGAAACCTTTCGGACTTCTCTCCCAAAGAACTTTCTTCACATATAAAAGATCTTCATCCCCAGTGGGTGTTTGGTGGCAACCATCCGCAAATGACCTTCGCTTTGGCTACAGGCGTTGGGAAAACGCGTCTCATGGGGGCCATAGCTGCCTACCTGTTTATAGCTGGGCAGTCGTCGAATTTCCTTTTGCTCGCTCCCCGTCGCGCCATTCTCCGCAAGCTTATCTCTGAGTGTCAGCCAAATGCAGAGAAGTATATCTTCGTGGACCCAGCAGTTATTCCTGAACCTGTTATTTGGCATAGTGGTAATCTTGAAAATTTTGGTCAAAGTGCCCTTCCTATTGATCTCAGCAACCGCGTTCCACAGGTTTTTGTCTTCTCTCCTCAGAGCCTGACAGGTGACGACAAACTTATTAGCCGAACATCTGAGTTTAGTCCACAGAGCATCCTGGAGTTCCTGAAAACGGCTAAAGATCTCGTAGTTCTTTCCGATGAATCTCACCACTTGGGAAAGCTTGCTGAAGAAGACACTAAAGCATGGACTCAGGCGGTTCGAGAGTGTACACCACACATTCAGTTCAACATGACCGCCACTCCTCGCAAAGAGCTTGGGGCAAATGTTGCTTACAGCTACGATCTTCGAACCTGCCTGAAAGAGAAGTTATATACAAAGGATGTTCGAATCATCGTCAGGGAACGAACAGAATCTGCAGAAATCTCGGATGTTAATTGGGATCACGTTACTCTGGATTTTGCTCTTGATCGTCTGACTCGCAAAGAGCACATACTTGCGCGATATCGTGCAGAGAACCAGTTTCCCGCTATTGCTCCAGTTTTATTGGTTTGTGCAGAGGATACATCCCATGCAGATGAGTTGGCGGCTTGGTTGAAAAATGAGCGAGGTCTGAGCGAAGAAAAAGTTTTAGTTACACACAGCCACCGAACGAAAACAGAGGAGGAACTGGAAAGACTTGTTAATATCGAACAATCGGAGAATAAGGTACAGGTTGTCATCAATGTCTATGAGTTGACCGAAGGTTGGGACGTGACGAACGTGTATGTTATTGCTCCTTTACGGCGCATGGGGACTTTCCAAGGGGCGATCCAAACAATTGGCCGAGGATTACGATTGCCGGTGGGACATAGGTTAGGCGTGGAGGAGTTGGATACGCTCGATGTCCTTTGTTTTGGCCGAAGCACTCTGCAGCTAATTCTTAACTCCGCTCTCGTGGAATTCGGCGAAAAGGAGGATGCAGAATCTTACGTCCGAATTCGTGATTCTCGTGATGAAGACATCAATCGTGAAGAGGAGATTAAACAAGTAGTCATCCCTCTAGCTCGCCAAGTGACCATTACGCTCCCGTCGGTCACGCCAGAACCAATTGAACCAGATTTGGACTTCGAGATCTCAACCATGCGGAAGTTAGCGGAACGCACAGCGGTCGAATTCGATCTAATTCGCGCTGAGGTATCCCGGACTACAGAAGGCCTCAAGTATGAAATCGATTCATTTGTTCGTTTGGTGGCGTTGCGCGTTATCCACGACCTCCGATACCTCAGTGAACCATTGCACCGGGATAGTATAGAGCATCTTGTGCAGAAATTTATACAGAACCTAGGGCCTGGCCACCAAGTATTGGTGGAACTTGACTGGTACGCCGTCGCACAGGTCATCAAGGAGGCGATCGACCGACCATACCGTAAGAAGAAGATGCACTTTCGTGTTGTTGGCGAGGCAAAACGTTTGATTTTCGGCGATGTGCAATTGTGGGTTCCGAAAGATTACTTAGCCCCAGTTAATTGTCTAGCAATTGATGAGTGGATTCCCAGACTCCGACGGACTCCGATTTGTGGTTGGCATAAGTGCGTGCATAGTGCAGTAGCATTCGACACTAAGCCTGAGTACTTCGCAGCGCGTGTTCTTGATCGTCAGGAGGGCGTCGACTGGTGGATGCGAAACGATCCCCCACAAGTGAGAATTCCTACTCCTATAGGGTATTACGAACCAGACTTTGTCGTTAATTCCGGTGGTTGCCATTTGCTCTTTGAGATTAAGCGGGCTGATCTGTGGGCACCACCCGATTCAGATGCGAGAATTAAGGCACGAGCCGCCGATGCATGGTGTAATGCCGTTAGCGAGAGTGGCACTAAATGGGATCATTGGATTGTCCTGGACATCGATGTTCCCGAGGCTACTAGCTTTTTAGATTTTGAGAGACTGAGAATAAATGTCGACAACTTAGTGTAGTAAGTTACGGCAGCCTAAACGAGGGATGTTTGACAGACCGGAGAATAATGACGTCACATATTAAGGCGCGTAGGGCAAATGTGGTTGGAATCGAAGCTAGGCTACGATTGGCCAGGAGTTCCTTATTATCGAAATCATAACGAGCGAATGAGCAGGTTGCACAAAGGTTGAAGTGATATCTGGATCTATCGAATACTATTTGCCTGTCAGGCAGTCAGAAATATTGAGAACCTCGGCAAGTATACAGAATGGCCAGTGAAGTGAGGATGTCGTGAGCTAAGTAAATAAAGCTTAGCGTACGACTTTGATGAGATGCCATTTAGGTCTGGAAGTAGAGTGAAGTGGATAACCTTACCGTAGAACATCGTAGTTGGCTAATGTCTCGTGTTCGTTCTAAGGATACCAAACCGGAACTTATTGTACGCAGAATGGTTTACACTCTCGGATTCCGGTATAGAATTCACTGTCGAGATCTGCCAGGGAAGCCCGATCTCGTTTTTAGATCCAAGCATAAGGCAATCTTCGTTCACGGCTGCTTTTGGCACATGCATGAGAATTGTGCGAAAGCCCGAGTCCCGAGATCGAACTCTGAGTTCTGGCTGGAGAAGATGCAAAAGAACGTACAGCGAGACAAGATAGCCAAGCAGGAACTACAACGACTCGGATGGACTTTTATAGAAGTTTGGCAGTGTGAGATAGGAGATCGAGAAAATTTACTAAAGAGATTATCTACATTTCTTCATTAACTTAATCCGATCCGCTGCATATCCTTGGATGAAACGTCTACCATAAAAACAGACTCCTTTCCACGCCATCCGAAGACGAGAGACTACTTCCCGCTCGTCCCTTTTTTGAACAACTTTCAGCAACCCCTACGAGTTAGCTCCTAAATTGTCCAAATAGGCTTTTAATGATTTCTTACGCTTCGCATCTTCCAAAATGTCGCCCGAATCCATGCTATAAATACCAACCAAAATTGGCTCTTCCAAGGTTTCTGGGACACCACATCCGTCTTCAACAGTAATGGCGACGAAGGCGTTTTGACCCTTGTAGTTTATTTCCTTGGTGTACCATTCGCAGCCACCGCCGCTGCCAGAGATTCCGAAGCCGTGTTGCTCCATTAATTCTTCAACTTTCATGTGGTTTCTCCAAAATAGACTCTCAATGATTCCACGACCTTTGGATCGTCCAGAATGTCACCTGAATCAAAGCCGTAGATCGTAATGACAACCGAAAAATCACCCACCTCGATAACGCAAAATTCCCCCACCCCTGTGTTAAAAAAAGCCCTCTACTAAGCCAGCTGTCTGAGCCAACGCGATAAGTTGTGCTTCCCCTCGCCGTTGCTGAGTTCCGAATTGTGTGCGTCAAGTTCTGCAAATCCGATCAGGCATATGAGTTGCCAGGTTTTTAGTTTTTCAAACCTGCACCGAACAACCAACGGAGCGGAAGGCCACCGAAGTCGCGGAGGAGCGCCGAGAATGGGTCCAACCGTGACTCGTCGGAGGGGGTCCGCAGTGGCTTCGGTGGCCTGGAGCGGCTTAGGCGGCTCATGCTGCCTAAGCCGGACTACAAAGAAGGACATCCTCAATTAGCCTTTTTGGATTTTTTCCCTTTCAGAGTCTCCTTGAGTCGATAGCTCTCCCAATTGAAGTTAATGATGTGGGCTCTATGAGTTAGCCGGTCCAACAATGCTGCGGTCAAGGTTGCTTCTCCGAAAACTTGCGTCCAGTCAGCAAATCCAAGATTTGTGGTAATGATTACCGAACCCCTTTCATGACGTTCCGCCAGAACCTGGAAAAGCAGCTCTGCTCCTTGCTTTGAGAAGGGTACATACCCGAGTTCATCGAGAACAAGCAGCCCATACCTGGCATATCTTTGAATGAGACGGGTCAAGGTTTTTCCGCCCTGGGCCTCTATTAATTCATTTGCAAGCCCGCAGCCGTTAACAAAGCGGGTCGTGATTCCCTGCCTGCAGGCCGAAACTCCCAGTCCTGTTGCCAGGTGCGTCTTGCCCGTACCGCTTTTGCCAAGGAGGATGACATTTCTTCTATCCTGAATGTATTGACCTTCCTCGAGTTCCCGCAAAAGCATTTTATCGAGTGCTGGCGCCGCCTCATGGTCAAACATTTCCAGAGTCTTAATCAGAGGAAACCGGGCTTCCCGGATCATGCGTTTCAGGCGGTTTTCTGCTCTCATTTGAAGCTCGATCTCTGTCAGCGAGAGCAGAAAATCCTCGTGGCTAACCCCGTTTTCTTTGGCCTGGCGAAGTAATGCATCCAAATGCCCCTGCATATGGGATAGCCTTAAAGCCTTTAGGTTTTCCTTTAAAAGTATCTCTGTGCTGGCTCTCATTGGACACCTCCAAGCTCTGCATAGACGGAGATGTCGGGGACCAGGGTCTTTTGCCAACTCAACAAAGGCTCAAACCCAGCGCTATGGCCGGAATGAAGGAGAAGATGCGTAACCCCTGCTTTGGAACTGACGCTACATTCCAGGGCAAGTTCTATTGCCGCATCAACATCCTCTTTTTTGTGCTGGCGGTAGAGCAGGAGAACGGAGATAAACTCCCTTGTTCCGTCTGTGTCACCGTGGTTTTCGATAAACCTTTCAAGAAGCCTCTCAAATGTTTGAGGCCAGCTTTTTCGCCACTGCCGGATGGGCCTGGCCGAACTAAATGCCATCGGTCTTTTTTGCAGCAAATCCAGATAGTGGTCGGGGTCGAGTTGCCATTTATTGTTTCCAAAGACTCTTCGGTGGCTGCCTATCCGCTTGTCTTCATAGAAAATCTCCACTCGGTCCACCCAAAGAACCGCTCTCACCTTTAGCCCCGCATAATCGGTTGGAACGGAGTAGCGGTTTTTGTCCAGGATGACTGTTGAATAGTGGTTGACCCTGCTCTCAACTGTTTGAATGTTGCTGAAGGGATGATCCGGAAGCGAAAGCAGATGTTCTTTTTCTTCTTCGAACATAGCGCTAACAGTTCTCTCGCGGCCCTGCATCCGGTGATTCCCGTAGGCCAGACAGTCTCGGGCAACCTGCTCGTTAAGCTCCTCGATGCTCTTTGCTCTTGGGATCGGAACCAGGTAGTTTCGCCGAACATATCCGATGTTTCCTTCAACGCCTCCCTTCTCATGGGCGCTTGCAACATTGCAGAACCGGGGATCAAAGCTGTAGTAGCTGTGAAACCCACGGAAGCTTTCCTGTTCAATCCTTCCTTTACCACGAAGCACTTTGCGGACAGCAGAGGCGAGATTGTCATAGACCAGGGTCTTGAAAACACCCCCGAAGAACGCAAAAGCATGTATGTGGGCATCAAAGAAAGCTTGCTGCCTCTCACATGGGTAAAACCGCACGAAGTGCTTGCCTGAATACTTGGAGCGCATGCAGAAGTACTTCAGACGCACTTTCTCGCCGGCAATGAAAGCGAGTGCCCCGCCCCAATCGACTTCCGTCTCCTGGCCGCAATCGGGATCGAGCGGAATGAAGGCTTTGGGAGCATTGACACCCAGGCGGACTTTGGCCTTTCTCACATACCGCCGGACAGTGGACTCGCTCCCTTTGAATCCTTCCTCGGAAACTAACCTGTGAAAAATCCGTGCTGCGGTATGGCGCTGATTCTTCGGAGCGGTCTTGTCCGCTTCAAGCCACAAGTTGATGGTCTTAAGATACGGCCCCAAAGTTGGATAGGGCTGAGCCTCCCTTTGGCTATAGCCGCCGTACTCATTCCTTAAGACTTTCCGGATCGTCTTGCGATCATGGCCGGTTTCCCGCTCAATTGCGTGGATGCTCTTTCCGTAGACCCTGTGAGCCGTACGGACATACTCATACTGATCCATACTGATCATCCCTCCAACCCTCCAGCAACACCTGCGATTTTGAGTTCGCTTTGTGTTACCAGAAGCTCTGTGAGGGTGGGGGAATTTTGCGCGCTCGTTTTTATCCGAGGCAGGGGAACTTTAGGTTATCAAAATCAC
>Ga0187867_10002467_pt1 | contig 15322 bp, 10 predicted proteins | sample June2016WEW_13_1_FD_132976 | JGI IMG/M metagenome (GOLD analysis project Ga0187867, IMG submission 132976) | Peatland microbial communities from SPRUCE experiment site at the Marcell Experimental Forest, Minnesota, USA - June2016WEW_13_10 | ecosystem: Environmental > Terrestrial > Soil >... | reverse complement strand
TTTACGTTCAATAAAACCAAACCCATCAATAGAAAGCAAACGGCAATCATCACAATCCCAATTTTTTCCAACCAGCCGTAAGGTCCGACGGCGAAACCGCTGATTGTCTGCTCAACCAGATCGAACCGGTGGTTCAAAATAATAGTCAGGACATCCGCCGTAACCATTATTGCAGGCCCAATAAAACACGCTGATACCGCGGCATTTAAAAGACTTTGCGGCTTGAACATAATATATTCCTCTTTTAAGCAGCAAGCACCGTTTAATTTTTCTACCTATTCTCTTTCAGGGTTTAATACCAATTCTACTAGGTTGATTTGTAGGCGTTATCCTCATCCTTGAAAGTTAGAACATCTTGTTTGCTTTCCATTTGGAATGTCTGACAGTCCGCATGTTTGTCGTCAACAGCAACGTCTATTTTAGGGGCTCCACACTCTAATTGGTTGTTGAACTTGCAACTTGATGCTGTGCACGCTCCTACTCCAGCCTTGACTTTCGGAAATCCACCCCGGCTGCTGGCATGAACATACGTATTGCATTCCCCATGAGGGCCAACCGTTATTCCCAAAGTATGGCAAGAATCATCCATATTGTACGCGCAAGTGGACATGTTGCATTTTGAGATTGCACTCATATTCATTTTTACCACCTCCATTTTCTAGTATCTGGCTGATTATATCGTCCGGAACATCACAATGTAATAAATAATAAAAGGAAAAGATAACAAATTCGTTACAAATGGATATAACGGGTCTTGGTATGTACAAATAATTCAAGAGTATCCCTCCGACGGTTGGTCTGGAGTTAGCTTTTCGCAACAAAAAGACAAATAAGCTCATTTAGTTTTTAAACACACATGTTGTTCGATTATCATTTAAAAATCTGGGAATGTGCCACAATATAATTGATAAAAATGGGAAATGGAGGTGGACCAATGAATCGCAACACAAAAAACCGATTGGTCGCAGGTTCGATAGCTGCCGGGCCCACCGTTTTTGTTTAGCAATTGATTAACTTTTTTCACCGCTCCTTTTCCTTTCAATTGCCTGTTCTTTGATTTAGAAATTATTTAGCAGCGGGTCGACGGTTACCATTGATTAAAAATCCAAATGCGTTAATCGTACACACCGTTTCATAAACTGTTATTTACATAATAAAGATTTGTTTGGCATTATTTTTCTAAAGTTTGTGGCGCTCGATGTTAATAGCCGCCGGAACCGGTGACCATATTTAAATAGTTGAATTTGTTGTGAAACTAATCGTTTGGACGGGTAAACTGTTGGCGAATTCACTTAAGGGTTTTAGCGATAAATATAAATATCGAACTTAGCGCCGATAATACCGCGAGTATAAAAAAGGAACAGCTATTAGATAATATTACTAGTATCAGCTTGCCAAATCAGGTTCAATTTACTGAGTTAAAAACAAATAGAAAACTATTACTTATTGAACCTTCAAGCGGTAGCCCACACCGGATTCAGTGAGGATGATTTGGGGGCGCGCCGGGTCTGTTTCCAGCTTGCGCCGCAGATTACTGATATTGACCCGCAGCATGTGAAATTCGTCACGGTACTGCTGGCCCCAGACTTCAACCAGCAAATGTTTGTGCGTCAGTACTTTGCCGGCGTGCTCCACCATCACTTTCAGTAGTTCGTATTCGTTGGGTGTCAGTTGCACTTCGTGCCCGGCCGTTTTGACCTGCCGCCGTGCCAGGTCAACCTCAAGGCTGCCGGTCTTGAACGTTTGTCCGTCGGCTGATTTTTGCGCCCGCCGCAGGGCTGCCCGCACCCGGGCCAGCAGTTCCCCCACAATAAACGGTTTGGTCAAATAATCGTCCGCGCCGAAATCAAGCGCCGCGATTTTATCTTTCTCCGAACCGCGCACGGAAAGGATAATAATCGGTATCTCCGTCCATTCCCGCAGCGACCTGGTCACTTCAATGCCGTCAATGTCCGGCAGGCCGATATCCAGAATAATAATATCCGGCTTCTCCGCAGCGGCTTTCACAAGGGCTTCATTGCCGCAAACAGCCTCGATTGTTTCATAGCCCTGCGCCGTAAGTGTCACCCTCAGGAAGACCCTGATAGACTCTTCATCGTCAACAATCAGGACTTTTCCGTTAGGCATGTGACAGCTCACTACGTTTCGGTTCGTTTTCCGCTGCCGGTAAAATCAACCGGATAATCGTACCGCCGCCTTCCCGGTTTTCCGCAGTGATGCGGCCGCCGTGCGCCTCCACGATTCCTTTGCAGATGGATAATCCCAGTCCTGTGCCGGTGACGCTGCCAGGGTGTTCGATGCGGTAAAACTTATCGAAAACCTGCAATAAATCCTGCGGTGGGATGCCGAAGCCCCGGTCCGCCACAGCAATCTGGATTTCTTTCTCCACGCTTCTGGCTTTGATTTCGATCGGCGAGCCGGCCGGTGAATATTTCAGCGCGTTATCAATCACGTTCACCAGCGTCTGCACAATCAGCCCGAAATCCACCAGCACAAAAGGCAGTTCGGTGGGAATATCCACTTCAATCGGGCGGGAATTGGTCCGGTCCCCCAATTGTTCCAGCGCCGTGCCCACCAGGTCCTGCACATCGGATGACTGTTTGAGTATCCGGATGGCGCCTGCTTCCACCCGGGAAACGTCCAGCAGGTTGGTAATCAGGTGGTTAAGCCGTTCCGCTTCTTCCCAGGCCACTTTGACCAGCTTCGTTTTGGCCTCGTCATCCAGGTTCATGCCTTCCGCCTGCAGCGAACTGAGCACACCGATAATCGAGACCAGCGGCGTCCGCAAATCGTGTGAGACTGAATTCAGCAGTGCCGTCTGCAATTTCTCCGTGTCCCTTAAAATTTGCGCGTTGTGCGCTTCTTCGTTGAGCAGGATACTCTCGATGGCTACGGCCGCCAAATCCGAATACGCTTTCAGCAATCTTTCCTGGGCGATGGTCAGTTCGTCTTTTCCGTCTTTTTTGAAGATGGCCAGCACGCCTACTTTGCCCCGGGCCGTGACCAGCGGCACGTAATGGGCTTTGGCGTTAGGCAGCGTATCCGTGCCGAATCCCACTACTTTCGAATGTTCGAAGGCCCAGATGGCCACAGCTTTTTCGTTGTCGTCTACGGTTAAATTCGGGTTATTCGAATAGGACTTAAGCTTGTTTATATTCTGCGGGTCCGGCAGGAAAGCGATAACGTCGTGCCCGAATGTTTCCCGCGCCCGCTCCACGATGACGTGCATATAGGTTTCCATGTCGTTGGATACGGCTAAATCGCGTCCCAGTGCAAAAAGGGTGTAGGTCTCATGCTCCCGGATTTTGGCCGCTTCCGTTTGCCGGCGTACCCGCGCCGTCAGGTAACTGATGACGATGCCGACGGAAAGCAGCACCAGGAACGTAAAAATGTATTGTGTATCAGAAACATTGAAGCTGAGATACGGATTGACGAAGAAGAAATCAAAAGTCAGCACGCCGACGAAAGAGACCATAATCGAAGGGCCGAGCCCGGCCAGATAAGCCGTAACCACCACTGCCAGCACGTATACTGCCATGATTGAAGTGGATGTAAAAAACTGGTGGATCAATTGCCCGATGAGTGTGGCGATGGCGACAATTATCAGACCCTGTAAATAACTCCGCAAGTTTTCGAAGCGGGGTGGATTTTTCACCGGGTTGACCTGTTTCGCCGGTTCCCCGGCGCCGCTAACAACATAAACGTCAATGTCCGCGCTCTGGCGGATAATCCGGTCCAGTACCACTTCGTCACGCAGTTTATGCCACCTTCGGCGCTGCGGTTTGCCAACCACGATTTTCGTAATATTGTTTTTCACTGCGTAATCAATGACGGTTTCGGAAATAGAATGGCCGGGAATGGTGACGGCCTGCGCCCCCATGCTTTCGGCCAGCCGTAAAGTGGCCGTCAAACGTTCCTGCTCCGCCGGAGAAAGCCGGAGATTATCCGGTGTTTCCACGTAAACGGCGAACCATTCCGCCCCCAATTGACGGGCCAGCCTGCGGGCCGTCCGCACCAGGCGGTTGCCCAGCGAACTGGGACTGATGCAGACCATCAGCCGCTCGCCGGTCGCCCACGGACCCCGGATGGCGTGGGAACTCATGTAAGACCGGACTTCTTCGTCCACACGTTCGGCGGCAGTGCGCATCGTCAGTTCGCGGAGGGCTGTGAGGTTTCCCTTGCGGAAAAAATCCTCCATCGCCTGCGCCACCTGTTCCGGCACGTAGACTTTGCCTTCTTTCAGCCTTTTCAGCAGCTCGTCCGGCGGCAGGTCCACCAGCCGGATTTCGTCGGCGGTGTCTATTACCGTATCCGGGATGGTTTCATGCATAGAAATCCCGGTAATCTGTTCCACGGTGTCCCGCAGGCTCTCAACGTGCTGCACGTTCAGCGTGGAGTAAACGTCAATGCCGCTTTCCAGCAGTTCCAGCACGTCCTGGTATCGCTTGGGATGGCGTGAACCCGGGGCATTGGTGTGCGCCAGTTCGTCCACCAATACCAGCTGCGGGCGGCGTTTTAATACGGCGTCAATGTCCATTTCCTGGAGCGTGACGCCGCGGTATTCTGTTTTTTTTGTGGGGATGATTTCCAGGTTCTGTAAAAGTGCGGCCGTCTCGTGCCGTTTGTGGGTTTCGACAATACCGACGACGACGTCCGTATCGAAGGTCCTGACCCGTGCGTCTTCCAGCATGGCATATGTTTTGCCCACGCCGGCGGCATAACCGAGAAAAATTTTCAGTTTTCCCCGCTTTTCTTTCGCTTCCTCAGCTTTAACACGAACCAAAAGTTCGTCCGGATTGGGACGGGAATTATCTTCTGTCATCGCACCTTATCCCTGCTTGAATTTTACTCTCTATGCAAGACAAAATCTATTTCAGGTTATCGAGCGCAAGGTTGAGTTTGAGGACGTTCACCGCCGGTTCCCCGAATATCCCGAACTGCCTGCCTGTGGTATACTGCTTGACCAGCGCGGCGACTTCTGAGACCGGCAGGTTGCGGTATTGGGCGACGCGGTCGATTTGATAATCCACGGCGGCGACGCTGATATCCGGGTCCAGGCCGCTGCCGGACGACGTGACTAAATCCACCGGAATCGGGGCGGTGTTATTCGGGTCAACGGCTTTCAAAGCATTGATTCTTGCCTGGACTTCATCCATCAGCGCCGGATTGCCCGGCCCCAGGTTCGAACCGGCAGAAGCGGCGGCGTTGTACGCGAACGGTGCCGTAGCGGATAATCTACCCCAGAAATAAGACGGGTCGCTAAAAGGCTGTCCGATTAATGCCGAACCCTCGACTGTGCCGTTGGTGGTAATCAGGCTGCCGTTGACCTGGTTGTGAAAGAAAAGCTGCCCGATGCCGGTAACGCACAGCGGATAAATTACCCCGCATAAAAGGGTGAAAGCAACCAGGAATATCGCGGCATATTTCAATTGACGTAACATATATATATCTCCCTAAGCGATATGCAGTGCTACTAACAGCATGTCAATGAGCTTAATCCCGATGAACGGCGCAATTACGCCGCCCAGGCCGTAGATGAAAAGGTTATCCCGCAATAATCTGGCGGCGCCCACTGCCCGGTAAGGCACGCCGCGTAAAGCCAGCGGTACCAGCGCCATGATAATCAGTGCGTTGAAAATTACGGCGGACAATACGGCGCTTTCCGGTGTTGCCAGGTGCATTACATTCAGTGCTTTCAAGGCCGGCAATGTGCCCCCGAAAGCCGCCGGTATAATGGCAAAATACTTTGATACGTCATTAGCGATGCTGAATGTGGTCAATGCCCCACGGGTCATCAGTAATTGCTTGCCGGTTTCCACGATGTCAATCAATTTTGTCGGGTTGCTGTCCAGGTCAATCATATTGGCGGCTTCACGCGCCGGCTGCGTGCCGGTATGCATCGCCACGGCCACGTCGGCCTGGGCCAGCGCGGGCGCGTCGTTGGTGCCGTCACCGGTCATGGCCACCAGTTTGCCGCTTTCCTGATTGGTACGGATTAACTGCAGTTTGGTCTCCGGCGTGGCCTGCGCCAAAAAATCGTCAACGCCGGCTTCGGCGGCGATGGCAGCGGCAGTTAGCGGGTTATCACCGGTAATCATTATCGTCTTAATGCCCATTTTTCGCATCTGTACGAACCTTTCTTTGATGCCGCCTTTGACGATATCCTTAAGGTGAACCACGCCTAAAATATCCCCGTTGCGCACCACTACCAGCGGCGTGCCGCCGGCTTTGGCGATATTTTCCACCACGTCCGTCAGTTCCGGCGGTACAGGCTTTCCCTGAGCCTTGACATAAGTCAACACCGAATCAACGGCGCCTTTTCTGATAGTTAATCCTTCGGCGTCAATGCCACTCATCCTAGTCTGCGCGGTAAAAGGAATAAAATGCCGGTGAGAGCCGCCTTCTTTATTCCCTTTCATTCCGTATTTTTCTTTGGCTAACAGCACGATGCTGCGCCCTTCCGGTGTTTCATCGGCCAGTGATGCTTCCTGTGCGGCTTCCGCCAGTTCCCGGATGGTCGCTTTGCCTACCGGGATAAAGTCTACAGCCTGCCGGTTGCCCAGCGTAATAGTACCGGTTTTATCCAGCAGCAGCACATCCACGTCGCCCGCGGCTTCAACCGCCCGTCCGGACATCGCAATGACATTCTTTCTGATGAGACGGTCCATACCGGCAATGCCGATGGCCGGGAGCAGTCCGCCGATTGTCGTCGGAATCAGGCACACCAGCAGCGCCACCAGCACGGTCACGGAAATTACGGTCCCGTGGCCGGTTACTTTCACCACGTACAGGGAAAACGGCAGCAATGTCGTGCAGACCACCAGGAAAATAATCGTAAACCCGGAAATCAAAATCATTAACGCGATTTCGTTGGGGGTTTTCTGTCTTTTTGCGCCTTCTACCAAGCTTATCATCCTATCAAGAAAACCTTCGCCGGGGCTGGCGCTGACTTTAACTACCAGCCAGTCCGAAAGCACCCGCGTCCCGCCGGTCACCGCGCTGCGGTCGCCGCCGGATTCACGGATTACCGGGGCGCTCTCGCCGGTCACCGCGCTTTCGTCCACAGAAGCCACCCCTTCCACAATTTCGCCGTCAGTAGGGATGATATCCCCGGTTTCGACCAGGAAATAATCGTCTTTCATCAATTCGTTAGAGGTTACCGTGGTATACGGACAATTGCGGTCCGGTTTGGCCAGTTTCTTGGCGTGTGTCTCGCGGCGGGTCCGGCGTAACGCCGCCGCCTGGGCCTTGCCGCGCCCTTCGGCCAGCGCCTCGGAAAAATTAGCGAATAAAACGCACAGCCAGAGCCACAGCGCCACCCCGCCTACAAATCCCGCCGGGTCTTCACCGTGCCCGGCCAGAGCCTGTATCCAGAGCACGGTGGTTAGAAAACTGCCCACTTCTGTTACGAACATTACCGGGTTATGTATCATCCAGCGCGGGTCAAGCTTCGCGAAGGCGTCAATAATCGCGTGCTGGTAAATTTGACGGGAAGAGCCTTTTTCTTTGTGCGCAGACGGTATGCTGTCTGCGGTTTTCTGTTTTTTCTGCCAAAACATTAAATTAGCCATTTTTCTACCTTAACTTCAGGAATTCACCGATGGGTCCCAGCGATAATGCCGGGAAGAAGCTCAGTGCGCCCACGATAATCACCACGGCAATCAGCCAGAAAATAAACAGGGGAGTATATGTCGGCAGCGTGCCGGACGTTACCGGCACTTTTTTCTTCTTGACCAGGCTGCCCGCCACTGCCAGTATCGGGATTTGCAGCCAGAACCGGCCGATAAACATGCAGATGCCTTCAATTACGTTGATAAAAACATTAGAGCCGTAGCCGGCAAAAGCCGAGCCGTTATTATTTGAAGTTGACGAAAAAGCGTAAAGGATTTCGCTGAATCCGTGAATGCCGGGATTGGATACCGCGGATTGGCCGGAAGCGGAGATTACCGCGACCGCTGTCCCTAACAACGAAAACAGCACCGGAATCAGCACCATGATTGCCGCCATTTTCATTTCATAGGACTCGATCTTTTTCCCCAGGTATTCCGGCGTACGGCCGATCATCAGCCCGGCAATGAAGACGGCGATAATCACGAATGCCAGCATGCCGTAAAGTCCGGACCCGACCCCGCCGAAAATAACTTCCCCGAGTTGAATCAGCCACATCGGCACCAGCCCGCCCAGCGGCGTATACGAATCCAGCATCGAATTGACCGAACCGTTGGAAGCCGCCGTCGTGGCGGTAGACCACAAAGCCGAGTTCGCCGCGCCGATTTGCTCCTCTTTCCCTTCCATGTTGCCGCCGGATTGCGTCGTCGTGGCCGCCTGGTTCACGTTAAGACTGGTCAGCGCCGGGTTGCCGGCCTGCTCCGACCACACGCACACCGTCAGCATCACCACGAAAATAATCATCATCGCGGATAATATCGCCCAGCCCTGGCGCGTGTCTCCCACCATTTTGCCGAAAGTGTAGCACAGCGCCGCCGGAATCAGCAGGATGGCCAGCACCAGCAGGAAGTTGGTTAAAGGCGTGGGGTTTTGAAACGGATGCGCCGCATTGGTATTGAAAAAGCCGCCACCGTTTGTCCCCAGTAGTTCGATGGCTTCCTGTGAAGCCACCGGCCCGACCGCGATAATTTGCTGTGAGATTGTTTGTCCGCTGACATCTTGCGTTGACTGCAGCATCTCAGCAGTTTTATATTTGCTCAATGTTTGCACCACGCCCTGCGACATCAAAACGACCGCCAGTATCAATGATAGCGGGATTAAGATATAAAGCACGCTCCGTGTCATATCCACCCAGAAATTGCCCAGGGTTTGGACGGAATGGCGGGTGAAACCGCGGATTACAGCCATCAGCACCGCGATGCCGGCTGCCGCCGATAAAAAGTTGTGGACGGTGAGACCGACCATTTGCGTGAAATAGGTCATCGTCGTTTCGCCGCCGTAGTTCTGCCAATTCGTGTTGGTGTTGAAACTGATGGATGTATTGAAAGCCAGTGCCGATGGAACTCCCGGCAGGTGCTGCGGGTTGAACGGCAGGACTCCCTGCAGCCGTTCGATTATGTATAGCGTGACCACTCCCAGCAGCGCAAACAGCACCACGGCGATGGCATATTGCTTCCAGTTCATTTCTTCGTCGGACTTGGTGCCCAGCATACGGTAGGTAAAACGCTCCACCGGCGCCATTACCGGACTCAGAATATTGCGTTCGCCGTTAATGACGCGGGCCATGAAAGCACCCAGCGGCTTTGCCAGCAGCACCAGGATTACCAGGTACAGGATAATTTGCAACACATCGAATAAGCTCATTTAAACCACTCCGGTTTCAATAACGCCAGCATCAGATAAATTAGCAGCACGGCGGAAATGATGCCGGCGACAAGGTAAAGAACATTCATTTTGTGCCTCCCATAAGGATGTCGCATAGACGTAATAGCCCGAATGTCAACGCGAAAAATACTGCCATATAGACCAGATATATTAAATCGTTCATATTTTTACCTTCGGGAGTCTCGCTCAGACCTGCCCATTTGGAAGCATAGCACACCTGAATGCCGCTAAATGTCAAGAAATTATCAAGGTTTGTTTGGTTTGAACTGTTTGACGGCGAGATTGTTGAAAAAGTATTAGTGAGGTGCTTCTGAAATAGCGTTAGACCTTGGTTATATTCCATCCCGATGAAAGCTTGTCCCATAGCTGATAGGGGAGCGGGATTCAGCCTCAATGCAATGTCTTTCTTAAGTCCGCCTGCTAAAGGCGCCGCAAATAAAAATTGATATGATGGGGTGGTAAAATGGTTACCACTGAATTGTGTATTGCCTGTTGGCGGCTTTAATCTGATTGATACTGTTTCTTAACGCCGCCGCCCGGTCTTGCTGCCCGCTGTTTTCGCATTGTTTGATTATCGCTTCGAGGATGCGGACAAACCTTTTCGTTTCACGTAAATAATTTTCTGTCCATTCTGTTTGCAGATCGTTCCAAATTCCGGTTTTTTGAGATTCGCTCTGCACAATCAGCAGCAGTGTTATTTTCGTCATCATCCTGGCCTGGACGTTCTGAATGGGGTCGAAAGCAATGTCTTCCAAGATTATATTGGGTGCTTCTTCGTCGTCTAAAACCGGAAGACCGTTACTGCGGGAATTAATGATGCCGCGGAATTTGCTGAGCATCTTCTTTTTCGGTTTTTGTTCCAGCCAGCTTAAGTATTCCGGTAGTTTATCTGCTCTTAGAGCACGGCACATTGCCCGGGCGTCCTGTGTCGGCGGTACTTCCCGTGCACCGGCATATTCTTCCCAGTCATTTAGGGTGACAAAAATACCCTTCAGGGCGGCATTTTGCATCTTTTTGTCCGACGCAGGGCGGTCCTTTTGACTCCAGTGTATTTCCATGTTAAGAAAATCATAACACCCTAAAACCGGTCAAAATATCAAGAAATTGTCAAGAAAAACAATCGCTCCACAAAGTACCAGGACTTTTAAAGGGGCGGTCCGCTAAATCGAATAGATTATTACCACAATTACGGTAAGTTTATTGTTCCTAACGGAATACCAATGCAAATGTCAAATGTCCGACGTCAGAGTATCCCGTTTTACTATGAGATTTAGACCTCACCACGAACATAGGCTAAAAAAGTTGGCTAAACTAGCTAACACCTGAAAAGTAACAAAAGCGGTTGAATCTATTAATTATTCCATTCACTTATCATTGTCAAACCGCGGTTAATGAGTCAATAGATAATTTATTTAAATTTATATTTTGTTTTTACTTATTAAATTATCGGCGCCGGTGGCGTCACATCCTGGAACAACCATGTGCTCAGGTAGCGCTCACCCGTATCAGGGATGATGACGACGATTAATTTGCCCTTATTTTCCGGCCTCTTTGCCACTTCGATGGCTGCCCAGGCGGCGGCGCCCGAAGAAATTCCGGCTAAAATCCCTTCTTCTTTAGCCAGTCTGCGCGCCGTCGCTCCGGCGTTCTCATTTGTGACCTGGATGATTTCGTCGATATATTCTTTCTTAAAGATGTCCGGCACAAATCCGGCCCCGATGCCCTGGATTTTATGCGGGCCGGGTTTCCCGCCCGATAATACCGGTGAAGCGGCCGGTTCGACGGCGATGGCTTTAAAACCGGGTTTTCGCTGTTTTAAAACTTCAGCCACGCCCGTAATTGTGCCGCCGGTGCCGACGCCGGCTACCAGGATATCCACTTTCCCATCGGTATCGCGCCAGATTTCTTCCGCGGTGGTCAACCGGTGAATTTCCGGGTTGGCCGGATTTTTAAATTGCTGCGGCATGAAGTAATTCGGATTAGCCGCTGCCAGTTCTTCCGCCTTCTTGATTGCGCCCTTCATGCCTTCCGCCCCGGGAGTTAATATCAATTGCGCCCCGAAGATGGAGAGAAGCTGCCTTCTCTCTACGGACATTGTGTCCGGCATCGTCAGGATAAGCTTATAGCCACGCGCGGCGGCGACATAAGCCAAAGCGATGCCGGTGTTCCCGCTGGTCGGTTCTACGATTACGGTGTCTTTTTTGATTAGCCCCCTCGCTTCTGCGTCCAGTATCATGGCTGCCCCGATGCGGTCTTTGACACTGTGGATGGGATTGAAAGATTCCAGTTTGACAACCACTTGGGCGACTGCGCCGTCGGTAACACGATTTAATCTCACTAGGGGTGTATTCCCGATGGTTTCGGTTAAATCGCGGGCGATGCCGCGGGTCAGCTGCGGTATTTCAATCGTCTTATATTTTAGTTTCTGAACTTTGCTGGTTAATTCTGTCATTTTATTTCTCCTTACTCAATGCCCCGACCGTAAGGTCACGAGAAGTTTATTTTTTAGGACTGAGGAATTCGTGCGCTTTTTTCAACTGAGCCGGAACCGCAATTTTCTGCGGGCATACTTCCACACACTTATTGCATTCCGTGCACCGGTCGGCGCGGTGGCCGTTCATTTTTAGTCCGGCATAGCGCGACTGTGAGGCATGTAGCATATTATAAGCCACAGCGTCATTGTAATACTGGAAGATTACAGGGATATTGACGTCGCTGGGACAGGGCATACAATAACGGCAGGCAGTGCACGGCACCGGGAATAAATCGCGGTAGGCATTGCGGACTTTGCTAAATAAAGCCGTTTCGTCCCCGGTTAATTTCCTTGGACCGGAGCGTTCCGCAGAGGCAAGGTTTTCATGCACTTGCTGCAATGTGGACATGCCGCTCAAAACGACAGAAATTTCCGGCTGGTCCCAGAGCCATTGCAGTGCCCATTCGGCGTAACTTTTTTGTACCGACGCGGTTTCGAAGACCTTGACTACCGGTTCCGGGGGCCGGCGGCTCAAGAATCCGCCGCGCAACGGCTCCATGACCACGACGCCGAGATTTTTGGAGGCTGCGTATTTAACGCCGCGGGTTCCTGCCTGAACGTTAATATCCAGGTAGTTATAGAGTACCTGTGCGAACGTCCAGTTATCATAGGCGTCAATGATTTCTTTCAAGGCAGGATATTCATCGTGAAACGAGAACGCCAGATAATCAAAATACCCTTTTGCGATCTGTTTCTCCGCCCAATTAATCACGCCCATGTCCCGGACTTTATGCCAGGAATCCGCGCCGATGCCGTGCAGCAGATAAAAATCAACCTTAGGCATGTCCAGCCGGGTTAGTTGTTCATTAAAAAACCGGTCAAAATCATTTGGGGATTGCACCAAATCCACGGGGAGTTTCGTGGCCAGTTTAACCTTTTCACGGTAGCCGTTTTTTAACGCTTTACCGACGACGCGTTCGCTCTGTCCCTGATGGTAAAAATAGGCGCTATCGATATAATTAATGCCGTTATCGATGGCATAACGAATCATTTTTACAGTTGCCTGTTCATCGACATGACAAGGATTGTCGTCAGTCTGCGGCAGGCGCATCGTCCCGAACCCCAACGCCGAACATTGCCAATCCAATTTGCCAAATTTACGAAATTGCATATCCTTTCCTTTTCATTAGCACTTAATAAAATTATACCCGAATCCTGGCGGCAGCGGGAACTGCAAGGCATCGGAAGAGATTGTTTATAAAAGTTCATCTGCTGATAATCCGCAATGCTTTCCCGATTGAAAAACGGCAATAAAGGTGGTAAGCTGCAACCAGATAATGGTATTCATGACATTTCCACACGAAACATCAAAAAACCGTTCCACGGTTAGATTTGAGCGATAATATGACCGAGGGAAGTTAGACCATGGCGAATACAACCACCTTCGGAAACAAGCCGCAGCCAGGCGATACCATCCGTTACACGACCTGCAGCGAACACTGCTTCAACGTGTGCATTTTGAAAGTCCACATCAGGGAAGGCAAGATTTGGGCGGTGGAACCGGACGACACGATTAACCCCGGCATCGCCCGGGAAGACGGGCATGTGCCGGATGAGATGATCGATAAATGTATGATTACGGCCCGGCCCTGCACTAAGGGATACGCGCACATTCGTAATCTGTATTCCCCCGATAGACTTATGTATCCGGTGAAACGAATCGGCGAACGCGGCGAGGGAAAATGGCAAAGGATTTCCTGGGAGGAAGCGCTGGATACGATTGCGGATAAACTGAAATATTACAAAAAAGAATACGGACCATTTTCTATCGGGGACGACTGGAACGATTTCCCGCTGAGTAAATGGTTTGGCGCAGGGGTGGCGGATTGGGGGATACATTCTAAAAACGGCATTGATGAGCCGGAGCGGTGGGTAATGGGCAGCGACGGCCGCGGCGACCGCCAGGACGAAAGTAATTTACTGCAATCCAAACTGATAGTGCTGTGGGGATTTAATCCGGCCACAACATTGAGCAATCATGTTGTGTATACGCTGATGCGCGCCAGGGAACGCGGCATCCCGATTATTTCCGTCGAACCGCGGTACACACCTACCGCCGAGACCGTAGCTAGCCAATGGATTCCAATCCGTCCCACGACTGATGTGGCGATGATGATAGCAATGGCCAATGTCTGGTTTAAGGAAGACCTGTGCGATAAAGAGTTCATTAAGAAATGGGTGGAACCGGATGGGGTCAGGCGCTGGCAGGAATACGTGTTGGGCACTAAAGACCGCGTAGATAAAACGCCGCAATGGGCGGAAAAAATCTGCGGCGTGCCGGCAGAAACGATTACGGAATTTGCACGGTTGTATGCCCGGAGCAAACCGGTAAATTTAAATACCGCCTGGTCGCTGGGACGGCAGTTTTTCGGGGAGAACGGCATCAGGGCGGGGATGTACCTCCAGGCACTGACCGGCAACACGATGTCACCCGGCGCGACGGCATCATCGGACTCGGCCGGAGAATTCGGAGTCCACGAATCGTCCCTGGCGAAGCCATTTGTGGACTGGCAGAGGGCGCCCGCAACATATCAGGCGCCGATTCTGCTGGCCCATTTCAAGTGGCCGGAGGCAATCGTCCTTCGGGAAAAGCTGGACAAAGGCGAGATGACTGTCGAAGAATATAACCGCATAATCGGCAACCCACCGGGTAATCCGCCGCCCAACATCAAAATTATAATCATCTCCGGTTCAAACCCGTTGATGACACATCCCGATGTGAATACCAACATTAAAGCTTTCAAAAAACTGGGATTTATTGCCGTATTTTCCTATCACCTGGATAATCCCAGCGCGAGGTATGCCGACATCGTTTTACCGCAAATGCATAAAGCTTTCGAAGGCCGGGATTCCTGCTTCGGTACCGGCGGCGGGACAAGAGATTCTTTTGTCTCAATGCCAACAAACTTAAACGGCAACTATTTCGTGTATAAACAGAAATGCGTTGACCCGCCCGGTGAAATCAAATCTGCGGGGTGGATCTGGGTACAGATTGCGAGGCGCATCGGCATTGCAGAGCAATTCAGTCCGCTATTGGCGAATGTCCCGGATGAAAAATGGGACGAAACAATTGAAAAGCTGCACCGGGAAGCATACGAAAAATGGGCGTCAATGGCCGAAATTGTGCCATATAACCCTCCGACATGGGAGGAGTTTCAGAAGAAACCCATATTCCGCTGGCAGGTAGACGAGCCTTATTACACCTACAAAGACGCAATTACCCACGGCCGGAACCCCTTCAGCAGGACGGAATCCGGAAAGATTGAGTTTTATTCCCGGGAATTAGCGGCTGGTTTAGCGAAAACGAAGTTTAATAAGGACGGTAAATCAGCAATATCCGGGCGAAAAATGCATGCGGTAAACGGCCGTTACGGCGGCGGGAACCTGACGCCGATGGCGGAGATGACGATGGGAGGGAAGGCCACTTATCACAGTCAGGACACGGTAAAATACCCT
>Ga0187867_10002466_pt1 | contig 15327 bp, 18 predicted proteins | sample June2016WEW_13_1_FD_132976 | JGI IMG/M metagenome (GOLD analysis project Ga0187867, IMG submission 132976) | Peatland microbial communities from SPRUCE experiment site at the Marcell Experimental Forest, Minnesota, USA - June2016WEW_13_10 | ecosystem: Environmental > Terrestrial > Soil >... | reverse complement strand
GCCTCCGCGCCTCCGCGCGAACTTTTTCTTTTGGGAGCCAACTCCAGGATCTCCAGCGATGCGGGCGGTAATAATCCGGGCTGAAAATTTGCGCAGCGTGCGAAGATTTTGATGGATTGCAGCGCGGATCAGTCCAGCCTTCTAAAACTACAAAAAACTGGCAGCCACATGTCAATTCGCGCGGTGACAGTGACACAGTCGGCCCTGTCGCTATCAAAAACCGTGTCTATGTCACCGCCCCCAAAAACCAGGCAAAATCGCGCGATTTCCGTTGCCCTTCACGCGATCTTCTGCTCGCTGGATGGGGGAGCGGCCAGTTTTGGCCGGAGATATTGACCGGTGTAACTCTGCGGAGTCTGCACGAGGGTTTCGGGAGTTCCGGCGGCGACGATGCGGCCGCCGCCTTCGCCGCCTTCGGGACCCATGTCGATGATCCAATCCGCGCACTTGATGACGTCCAGGTTGTGCTCGATGACCAGCACGGTGTTGCCCAAATCGGCCAGACGATTGAGAACGTTGAGCAGGTTATGGATGTCGGCAAAGTGCAGGCCGGTGGTCGGCTCGTCCAGGACGTAAAGCGTGTGGCCCGTCGCCGACTTGCCGAGCTCGGTCGCCAGCTTCACGCGCTGGGCTTCGCCGCCGGAAAGCTGCGTGCTGGGCTGGCCGAGCTTGACGTAGCTCAAGCCCACGTCGTTGAGCGCCTTGAGAAGCTGCGCGACGTGCGGGAAGTTCTCGAAGAACGCCAGCGCTTCCTCAACCGTCATGTTGAGCACGTCCGCGACGGTCTTTCCGCGATAGTGGATTTCCAGCGTCTCGGCGTTGTAGCGCGAGCCGTGGCAAATCTCGCAATCGACGTAAACGTCCGGCAGGAAGTGCATTTCGATGCATTTTTTCCCCTGACCCTGGCAGGCTTCGCATCGGCCGCCCTTGACGTTGAAGCTGAATCGCCCGGCTTCGTAGCCGCGGATTTTGGCCTCGCGCGTTTTGGCGAATACTTTGCGGATGTCGTCGAACACGCCGGTGTAGGTCGCCGGATTGGACCGGGGCGTGCGGCCGATGGGGCTTTGGTCGATCTCGATCACCTTGTCGATCCTTGAGATTCCGTTGATCGCCTTGTGGATTCCCGACTTCACCTTCGAGCCATAGAGCTTGCGCTTGAGCGCCGGCAACAGGGTTTGGTTGACGAGGGTTGATTTGCCCGATCCGCTGACGCCGGTGACGCAGATCACGCCGCCGAGGGGAATGCGCACGTCGATGTCCTTCAGATTGTTCTGGCGGCAACCGCGCAGTTCCAGCGAGCTTTTGTCGGGATTGACCGGCCTGCGGGCGTGGGGCGCGACGATGGCGTATTCGCCAATGAGGTATTTGATGGTGGTGCTGTGGGTATTGGCGAGGACGTCGGGCATGGGTCCGCCGCAGACGACCTGGCCGCCGTGGGCGCCCGCGCCGGGACCGATGTCGATCAGGTAATCAGCGGCGCGGATGCATTCCTCGTCGTGCTCGACCATGATGACGGTGTTGCCGATTTCTCGAAGGCGTTTGAGGGTGCGGATGAGTCGGACGTTGTCGCGTTGGTGGAGTCCGATGGTCGGCTCGTCCAGGACGTAGCAGACGCCGACCAGTCCGCTGCCGACCTGCGTGGCCAGGCGGATTCGCTGCGCCTCGCCGCCGGACAGCGTGGCGGTTTTGCGGTCGAGAGTCAGATAGCCCAGGCCCACGTCCTGCATGAATCCCAAGCGGGAGGAGATTTCGCGGACGATTGGCTCGGCGATGGCCGCGCCCTCCTCGGAGAGCCGGAGGCTTTCGAAAAACCGTCTGGCGGTTTCGACGGTCAGGCTGGTGACGTCGTGAATGCTGTAGCCGGGCAATTGGATTCCGGACGGTCCCGGCAGCGGGGCGGCGACGGGGCCGGGAGTCGTGCTGGCGGAGGCAAAGCCTTCCGCATGCAGTCGCACCGCCACCGCCTCGGTTTTCAATCGCGTCCCGGCGCAGACGGCGCAGGGCTGCTCGGAGGTGTACTGGTGCAGCCGAGTCTTGACGAATTCGCTTTCGGTATTGTCAAACCGACGCTGGAGATTGGGCAGGACGCCCTCGAACCACGTTCCCGTTCCGGCGTCCCCGCGCTTGTCGGTGCCGTCCATCAGAATCTGCTGGACTTTCTTGGGGATGTCCTTGAAGGGCGCGGAATAGGAAATTCCGAAATCCCGGCAGAACTCGCGCAGGACCCGGCTGTAAAAGATGTTCATCCGCTTGCCATTTTTTCGCCAGGCTTCGATCGCCCCGTTTTCCAGCGAAAGGGCCGGGTCGGGCACGATGATGTCGGGATCGAATTCACTGCTGGTCCCCAGCCCGTGACAGGCCGGGCATGCGCCGTGCGGGCTGTTGAAACTGAAAATCCGCGGCTCCAGCTCGGGCAGCGAAACGTGCGGATGATCCGGACAGGCGAATTTCTCGCTGAAGGTCTGGTCCGACCAGGCGTTCCCCTCCTTCTGAATCGTCACCACCACCACGCCGCGCGAGAGTTTTAGGGCCGTCTCGACGCTGTCCGCCAGGCGAGAGCGTATCTCCGGCTTCAAAACGATCCGGTCCACGATCGCCTCGATGGTGTGGACCTTCGTCTTGGTCAACGCCGGCGGTTTATTGGCGGTCAATTCCAGAATCTCGCCATCCACCCGAGCGCGGACGAAACCCTGCTTGTTGATAGCCCCGAAGGTGTCCTTGTGCTCGCCCTTTTGCCCCTTGATCAGCGGCGAAAGGATCATGACCTTCGTGCCGGCCGGATATTTCATCACCGCATCCACGATCTGCGACGGCGATTGGCTGGCGATCTGCCTGCCGCAAATCCAGCAATGCGGCGTTCCGGCGCGGGCGAACAACACGCGCAGATAATCGTAAATCTCCGTGGTGGTCGCCACGATGCTGCGCGGATTGGAGGAAGCCGACCGCTGCTCGATGGCGATCGTCGGCGGCAAGCCCTCGATCTCGTCAATGTCCGGCTTCTGCAACTGCTCCAGGAATTGCCGCGCGTAGGCCGACAACGATTCGACGTATTTCCGCTGACCCTCGGCATACACGGTGTCGAACGCCAGGGTCGATTTGCCCGATCCGCTGATTCCCGTGACGACCACAAGCTGATCGCGCGGAATGTCCACGTTGATATTCTTGAGGTTATGCTCCCGCGCGCCCTTGATGCGGATGTATTTCAGGCTCATGGTCGGCGTACCTGAGTTGCTGAGGAAAATCGAACGAGTCATTGTAGGAGAGGCGGCGGGGGAGGGCAAAGGAATCACGAAACGGGTAGTAGGTCAGTTTGAAAAAGAGTGGCCGAAAGCGAATCGATTATTTAGAATTCCATGCGACGCCTTCGCGCGTCGCGAGCCACAGAGGGTTATCATCTATCCCGTATGAAAATGCAGTCGCTCAGTCCGGAGACCCTTCGGCGCGTGAACCTGCTATTCGAGGAAGGGGATCGCGCCAGCGCTATCGCAATGCTTACTCAAGAATGTGGGAATAATCTTCCGCTGCTCGGAAACGCCGATATGTTCGCACTTGAACGGTTTCAATTCGCCGCACTAAAGCTGAGCAATGGCACGCTGGTCGGGTTGACCAAGGCGGTGTCCCTTGCGAAAGAGGACTGGCGCGACCTACTTATGTCGGCTGGCTTTGGCGACGTCACCGCCCATAAACGTTGGCTGCCGACCGGACATGCGGAATAACCATTTGTTGCCATGAGCTGATTTGCGTTGCGGTCAATCCAGCAACTTCACCAATTCTTCAATCTCCCAAACACGATGGAAAGGAGGAACGGTCCTCGGCATTGTGCGGCAGAGGAAGTACAATATGGGAACGACAAGAGGTGTAGTATGACCGTTGGAACGCTGGAAATTGACGGCCGCAAGTTCAGGATTATTCCGGAAGATGAGTACAAAACCATCCAGGCGGCCATGCGCTGGCAGCAGCGTCAGGCCAAGCAGGACGCGGCCGACATCGCCCAAGCCCAACGGCGGCTCAAAGACCCCAAACGTAAAACCATTTCATTGGCCCGGCTCAAGGCCGAGTTGCGGCTTTGATCATGCCACACTACGGATGCGGTGTGATAGCGATGATTGTGATTTCGCCCGGTTTCGGGCCGTAACACCAGAAAATCCGGTAAGCGCCCGGAGTGCGGTTTTGAGCGTAAGCCTCGAAGACGGGAGCGTTCGGATCGTAAGGATGCTCAAGGGAATCGTACTTGTGCGTCCGCAAGCCTGGATGGCGGGGATTGTTCAGAAGTTTTTGAATGCAATCGTGAAGCTGCTTGAAAAGGCCTTCCGCCTTGCCGGCTTTTTGCTTCTTGTTTTGTTGGCGGGAATCCAGGGAGGACTTGGCATTTTCGCGGAGCTGTGCGTACTGGGCCGCGGCCTCCTGTGTCCATGCGGCGTTGAAGGACATGGGCTATCCCCGCAGTTGGTCCGCCAGCTTTTTGTCAGCGGCGAGGTTTGGCCCTTTGCTCAACTGTCCGGCGCGAGCCTGCCGAAGGCCATTCCGCACCGACGCCAGGGCTTTGGGGTTTTCGTAGAGCCAGGCCTCGTCTTCCGGGATGGCCCGGACGAGCTTCAGAACGTATTCCGAGTCAGTAACTTTGGTGACCGAGATCAGGCGGTTGGCGATCTGCGGGCCGATGGTGACTCGGCCCTTGGCGTCGGCGGTTTTGGTAAGTGCTGCGCCCATAATGTCCTCGCTGGTGGGATGTTCCCACTATCGCATATTTCCCACAAGAACTTTAGCAAGGATTTGGACTGTGGCAAGCTTTTTCCGTACAAAACTTCCATGCGGCGCGTGAAATCTGATCCGGATTGGGCGGATATCGGCAACTTCGCTGATCCGGCGGCTGACGCCGGATCGGGCTCGCCGCTGATGGATGGGGATGAGCAGATCGGATTGGTATTGCGGACTCGCACTGGGGTTAGGCCGGTGTTCGCCAGCATCGGGCATCGGATCGATCTGAAATCGGCGGCCGAATTGGCGATGGCATGTATGGGTCGATATCGAAATCCCGAGCCGATCCGTCAGGCGGATATCGAGGTCGGGCGATTGAAAGTGAATGTCCGATAACTGTGTGTTCGGGTTATTGGACGAGCTATAATCGTTTGCTTTCAGAAACCCTTGATGCCGCGACAATATTTGCCAGCAGCGTGCCGGATTGGAATGAACTGGAAGATCGGGATCATGGTTTTGGCGACCGGGTTGTTGGGCGGTTGTTTTTCGCCGGATCCCAAATCGCTCAGCAGTGAATCCGCGCCCAGCGCGATAGCGGCCATCAAGGACGCGGCCGACCGGAACGACCGCACTTCCATCCCGCGGCTGGTTCACGATTTGGACGATGAGGACTCGGCGATCCGCTTCGCGGCGATCTCGGCCTTGAAACGCATGACCGGCCAGGATTTGGGATATCGGTATTACGACGGCGAATACGATCGTCGCGCGGCCGTCGAGCGCTGGCGGCAATGGCTGAAGGATCATCCGTCGCCTCAATGAAGATCAATGCGGCGTGCTTATGACCCAACAATGGAAAATCACCAGCAACCCGGCTAATCTCCGCCACGTCCGCAAGGAGTTGGAGGGATTCGCCAAGTCCATCGGCATGGCCGATGAACGCTCCCAGGCCGTGGGATTGGTGTTGAACGAGGCATTGGCCAACATCATGCGGCACGGCTACGGCGGGGCGGTGGATAAACCGATCCTGGTGACGGCTGAACAGGGGGAGAAGGAACTGCGGGTGGTGATTCGCGACTGGGCCAAGCCGTTCGATCCGTCGGCAATAAAGCGCCGATGTGAAGGCGAATTGAAGCCGGGCGGCCTAGGATTGGTCTGCATCCGCAAATTGATGGACGACGTGAAGTTCGAGTGTTTGCCGGACGGGATGGTTTTGCGGCTGACGAAGAAGCTGGCGTGAAGATGGCGCGTGCGAAATGGAACACGGACGTGGTGTCGGCCCCGCGACGGGATGGGGACGCCGTGATTGCCGATGCGCGCGGCGAGATCGACCTGCAAAACAGTTCGGAGTTTCGTTCCGCGGTCCTCTCGATGCTCGACGGCGGCGTCGCCAAACGGTTGATCCTGAATCTTTCGCAGGTTCCGTACATGGACAGCAGCGCCGTGGCGGTGCTGGTTGAGGCGTTGCAGAGGCTGCGTCCGTCCGGGGGGCGGGTGATGCTCGTCGGCTTGCAGCCGCGCGTGAAGGGGTTGCTGGAGATCGCGCGGCTGGATTCGATTTTTGTGCTGGTGGCCAGCGAGCAGCAGGCGCTGGCGTTTTGACTTGCCCTGACGTTGTGACATGCCGATGAACGTCGTTTTGCGACCGCTGGTTCTGGCGATGAACTCGACGGCCGGATTCTTCCGGTTCATCGGGGAGTTGACGTACCTGATCGGCGACGCGGCGGCGGGGGTGGGGCGATCGCTCTTGCACAAACAGGGGCGCCGTCTTGGCTGGGCCAATCTCTGGGCGCAGATGAACCGCGTCGGAGTGCGGAGCATCCCGATCGTCTGCCTGGTCACGTTCTGCATCGGCGCGATTCTGGCGTTGCAGATGGCGCCCATCCTTCGCGATTATGGCGCCGGCGACAGGGTCGCGGACATCATCTCCCTGGCCATCGGGCGCGAACTGGGACCGTTGATCTCGGCGGTCGTGCTCACGGGATTCGCCGGCGCTTCCATCGCCGCCGAATTGGGAACCATGGTCGTCTCCGAGGAAATCGAGGCCCTTGAAGCCGAGGCGATCGATCCCATCCGCTTCCTGGTTGTCCCGCGCGTGCTGGCGACCACCGTCATGACGGTCTGCATCTGCGTGGTGGGGGATCTGGTCGGCGGCCTCGGCGGGATGGTGGTTTCCCACGTCGCTCTCGGCACCAGCGCCATCCAGTATTTCCATCACAGCTTCGATGCCCTGAAACTCAGGGATTTCATCACCGGACTGGCCAAGGCCGGGGTGTTCGGCCTGCTCATCAGCGCGCTGGCATGCCGGCTGGGCCTGGGCGTGACCGGCGGCGCGCAGGGCGTGGGCGTCGCCACGACGCGCACCGTCGTCCTGACGATTGTCGCGGTGATCTCGGTGGATCTGCTTTTCACGGCCGTCTTTTACGTGCTGGGTTGGTGAAGCCATGTCCGAGCCGGTCATCCAGGTCATGGACGCCAGCAAAACCTTCGACGGGCGGGGCGTGCTGGACGCGATCCGCCTGGACGTGATGCGCGGCGAAACGCTGGTGATCCTGGGCGGCTCGGGTTCGGGGAAATCGACGCTTCTGCGGCTGATGATCGGCAACCTGAAGTGCGACGGCGGCGACGTGATCGCTTTTGGGAAGAGTCTTGGAACGATGAAGCCGGCCGAGTTGGACGAGTATCGCAAATCGGTCGGGGTATTGTTCCAAAGCGGCGCGTTGTTCAACTCGATGACGGTTGCCGACAACGTCGCCCTGCCGCTTCGGGAACACACGGGACTGGCGGAGCACACGATCGACATCATGGTGAAGATCAAGCTGGAGCTGGTGGGGCTGCGCCAGCACGCCGACAAAATGCCGGCGATGCTTTCGGGCGGGATGAAAAAACGAGCGGGGCTGGCGCGGGCCATCGCTCTGGATCCCAAGGTGTTGTTTTACGATGAGCCATCCGCCGGCCTGGACCCCGTCACCAGCGCCGAGATCGATCGGCTCATCATGGACCTGAACAAGAAGCTGGGGGTCACCAGCGTCGTGGTGACGCATGAAATGGGTTCGGCGTTTCGGATCGCGGACCGCATGGTCCTGCTGGATCGGGGCAAATTCATCGCCGAGGGAACGCCCGAGCGGATGCGGAGCCATCTCGATCCGCTGGTGCATCAATTCGTGTTCGGATTGGCCGAGGGCCCGCTGACGGACCGGCGGCGAGCGGGCGGTTACGAAGAGGATCTCCTGGGACCCCTGGAAGGTATTTGAGCCATGGCCAAACAACGCAACGCGCTTCGAGTGGGGATATTCATGATCGTCAGCCTGGGGCTGATCGTTTTCGTCGTCATCGCGATCAGCGGCGCGGCCAGGTTCACCCAGGCGTTCACGACCTATCCGGTGGCGTTCTCGCTCCAGGATGACGTGGGCGGGCTGCGGCCGGGGGACGACGTTCGCATCGGCGGAGTGAAGGTCGGCGACGTCCGCGACATCCGCATCGACCGGGCCCGCTCCGCCATCGTGGTTCTGATCGACGTTCCGGCGAGATATGCCCTGGCCAAAGATGCCGGCGTTCGCGTCCAGCACGGGCTGACCGGTTCGTCGTCGATCAACATCGACAGCTTCGGCGCCGGTTCGCCGCTGGCGGACGGCGATTATCTGCTGGGCCGGCCCGATCAGCTTGCGGGATTGATGCACGAGTTGGCCGGGATGAAGCCGGACGTCGGCCAAGTCTTGTCCAATTTGAAGATCGCATCCGGGAAGCTGAACGTCGATCTGGACAAGCTGGCGGCGACATCCGATTCGCTGACCGCGACGGGATTTGAAATGACCTCGACGGTGCAGGGCCTGCGCGTCCGCGTGCCGGAAATCATCGACCGTTACCAGAGCGTCGTTGACGCGGCCGAGCGCATGCTCGACGAGGTGCGCCAGTTCGTCGGCCCGTCCAGCGGTGATTTCCATCAGACGCTGGCGAATTTGAATCACGCCAGCGGCGATCTGCGCGACCGTCTGCCGGAAGTCATGGATCGGCTTCAAACGGCGCTGGGCAAGGCCGGGGTCGCCCTCGATCGCGCCTCCGGCGCCATGCGGGACATCCAGGGGGCGGCGACCAGCCTTCATTCGGCGACCGGCGCGATGCAATCCATCCTGGTCGATAATCGCGGCCGGGTGGACGGCATCGTCGCGTCCCTGAAATCCGCCAGCGACAATCTCAAGGACGCCACTTTGGAGATTCGCCACAGCCCCTGGCGATTGCTCTATCAACCCAAACCGGACGAGGTGGCGAATCTGAACGTTTACGATTCGGTCCGGCAGTTCGCCGAAGGGGCCAACAGCCTCGACGACGCCGCCACGGCGCTGCGCGATGCCCTGAAGGACCCCAACGCCGATCCGGAACAGGTGAAGCGGCTGATGCTTCACCTGAATGACAGCTTTGCGCGGTTCCAGCAGGTGCAGGACAAGCTTTGGAAGGATATCAAGGAGTAGGAAAGCAAGGTTCGCCCAAGGCGAAGGAGTCGTGCTATAATCTCCCGCATGGCTACGCCATCCCAGTCCATTGAGTTGCCTTTGACTTTGCACGTTTCCGAGCAGACGAAGGACGCGCTTGTCGAGCGTGCCGCGGCCAGCGGTACCGATCTAGCGGGCTACCTATCGGTCATCGCCGAGCAGACCGTCCAGAGGCCAATGTCCTTGGAGCAAATTTGCGGCCCGGTTTATCAGAACTTTTTGGACAGTGGCATGACGGACGATGAGTTGAGCGACGTTTTGGAAAAAGAGAAGCATCTCGCGCGCGCTAAGCGCCGCGCTGGTCAGGCGCCATGAGTGCCGCCAAACGCCAACGAGCCGTTTACGACTGCAACATATACGTTCAGGCTCTTTTGAACCTGAATGGTCCGGCCGGGACGTGCATCCGGTCAGCGCTGGAAGATCGTGTGTGGTTGTTTGTCAGCGAACCGCTGCTTTCTGAAATACGCGACGCACCGAATAAACCCACCCCCGCCCGGCTTGGCGTGACAATCGAGCGAACGGAAACGCTGATTGCAAATATCCTGAAAGTCGCAACCGTCGTAGCCGAGGTTCCGGTCGTTTTCACTTACGATCGAGATCCGGACGACGCGCATTACGTGAACTTGGCCCTGGCGGCGGAGGCCAAGCTTATAGTCTCGCGGGATCGCGACTTGCTTGACCTGATGGACGAATCCCGCCCCGAGGCCAGAATTTTTCAGCAGAGATTTCCGTCGCTTCGTATTTTGGAACCGGTTCAATTTTTGCGCGAACTGACCGCGGAAAAATCTGAAGCCCCGGATATGCATCCGGGGCTCCGATAATCACAAATTATTTACAAGTTCCTGGGCGATTCAAGCATTATCGCCATTTGATTTGGCAAGGTGGCGCATGGCGCTGGCGGCTTTTCTGGCGGCGGCTTTGCGGATTCGGCGGGTGCGGCCGACGGTCTGCTGCTCCACGGTGGCCTTGCGGGTGGGATTGGCGTTGGCGACGTGCACGGCATGGGCGCCGTCCGGGGCGTACAGGTCGGCGCCGATTTCCTCGGCCAAGCCCTCGGCGCGTTTGTAAATCCCGCCGCAGCACATCACCTGCATGTCCGGGCAACTGTTGACCTCGCGGAGATAGTCGATCAGTCTTCGCACCGCCGGCACCCCGCTGGACAACGTGCCGAACATCACCAGCAAATTGGGGCGGTATTCACCGATCAGCTTCAACACCTCGTCATCCGGCACACCGCCGCCGGCAAACCGCGTCATCCAGCCATCGGCCTCGAAAAGATCGGCGGTGATCTGCCCGCCGAGTTCCTCCGGCTCATCCGCCCCGCAAAAGATCAGGACTTTTCGGCCGTTGGGGGGCTTGCGCTCGAGGCGCGATGCAACCTGGTCGGTGATGCTGCGATTCAGACGGGTCGCCAGATTCAGCGTGCTCTGGGTGATCCGGTCTTCACGGTAGTACGCTTGGAGCATTTCCATCGTCGGCCAGAGCAGTTGGGTGATCAATTCGTATGCGCTTGCGCCCTCGAAGAAGGCGTGTTCGATCACCTGCCGGCATTGGTTGCGGTCGCCCTCAAGCAAAGGCTTCACGTATTGCTCGGATCGAGTGGTGGTGGGGGTGGATAAGCTCATTGGCAAAGACCTCGCAGGTTCCCCGCCGTCCCAGACGCCGGGAAATCACCAAAAAGGGTAATGGAAGCGTCCTTGCCGCCAACTTAGTTTTCTCGCTCGCATGTTAATCTGGATAATATGCGATAATGGGAGTATCGGTATCTCGATTTATTTATCTTTACTATTTTAACATTCGCAAATGACGAGAATGCCGCTTATTGATGTATATTATTATAAATACTGTGGTTATATTCATCCAATGACGGATGAGTTCGTGCGGCCCAGTTTATCGTCGCCGGAGATTTGAAAGCCTGCGGCATTATAAAGAAGATGGGGCGAGCATGAGCGTCCGCAGCGAATATCTCGGATCGGTCCGGAGCGTGGTGGCGAAACTGGGTACGCAGTTGTTGAGCGATGACAGCGGCCGGCTCGATGCGGCGTTCGTCGCCACGGTTGCCGCCCAGATCGCCGAACTGCGGACTGGGGGCGTTCGCGTCACGATCGTCAGTTCCGGCGCCATCGGCTGCGGATTGAGCGTGCTGGGGTTGCCCCAGCGCCCGACCGATCTGGCCAAGCTCCAGGCCGTCGCGGCCGTCGGCCAGCGCCGGCTCATGGACGTATGGGCCGATGCCTTTGAGCCGCATCGTCTGCCGGTTGCCCAATTGCTGGTGACACGGCAGGACATTGACGACCGCACGCGCTTCCTCAATCTCCGCAACACGATCCTGGCCGTGCACGAAATGAATTCCGTGCCGATCGTCAACGAGAACGATTCGGTCAGCACGGCGGAACTGGTGAAGATCAGCTTCGGGGACAACGACATCCTGGCGGCGCTGTTGGCGCACGCGCTGCGAGCGGATTTGCTCGTGCTGCTGACGGTTGTCGATGGCCTGCTGGACGAGGCGGACAAGCCGGTGCGGTTGGTCAAGCACGTCCACGAAGGCCGCGGGCTGGTGCGGGAGGACAAGTCCGCGTTCGGCAAGGGCGGGATGGATTCCAAGCTCCAGGCCGCGCAAATGGTGAACGATGCGGGCGAAGTGGCGATCGTGGCCGACGGACGGATGCAGCGAATTCTTCCCCGCCTGCTGGCGGGGGAAGAGTTGGGCACCTTGTTCGTTCCCGAGGCCAGCAAAAAGCGATCGTCCCGGAGCCGATGGATCGGCGCGGTGCGTCCCGCCGGGACCGTGTTCGTCGACGACGGCGCCCGCCGCGCCCTGGCCGAGCACAACAAGAGCCTGCTGCCGGCGGGGATCGTGAAAGTGGAAGGGGATTTCGCCCGCGGGGACGTCGTGGCCGTCGCCGCTTGCGACGGCAGCATCATCGCCCGCGGGTTGAGCAACTATTCCGCTTCACAAATGGAAATCATTCGGGGGAAGAAGACCAAACAAATCCGCGAATTGCTGGCCGATGCGGCTTATGACGAGGCCATCCACCGCGACAACCTGGTTCTGGAACGAATTCCGTGAACGAAGCCCAAGCCGGAATTCCACCGCCGCTGCCGTTTTCTCCTCCACGGATCACGGGGCGGATTTGGACGGCGTGGGCGTTGATCTTGATCGCCGCGTCCGTGCTGATAGTCCAATCCGCCGGGTATCGCCACCGCGCACGGACCCAGACACAATTGGCCAATCTGCAAATGATCGTGATCAGCCGATATTCCGTCGGCACGAAGTTGATGTTGGAGGGAACGTCGGGGCGGTCGCAGGCGACGTTGGCCGGCATGGCCGCGAGCGTGCGGGAGAGCGCGGTCACGCCGTTGGACCAGTTTTGTATCATTCCCGTGGTGGCCGAGTTGGAGGGCCGCGACGCCGGTTGGCAGGCGGCGCGGCAATTCGTGCGTCGCCCCCCGTCGCCGGACCTGGTCATCGACGCGAAGGTTCTGGAGGAAAGTTACGCCCCCGGCGCGGCGGCGGCCGATGCGCAGGATCTGCATCGGTTGGAACAACGGTACGGCTGGTATGGAGAACTGGCGGTTTCGCAAATCGATACGACGGACGTTGCCGCCCGCGCCGCCGCGGAATTCGCGGCCAAACGAACGGTCGTCACCGGCATTTTGATGCTGGTTCTGACGGCGATTTTGCTGGTTCTGGGGATTGTGCTGCTCGCTTTGTTTCTGTTCCCGCGGAAGGGCAGTAAGTTGCCGGATCGCTATGGGCCTTGCGATCCGAGCGTTGCCGACGCGCTCCTTGAAGGGTTCGCCGTTTATCTGTGCCTGATGGCGGTTCTGGCAACGATCGCGTCGCTTCTTCCGTCACATCACCCGGGAATGGGCCTTCTTGTGGTGGTTCCGGTTTTGGCGGCACTGGCTTGGTTGCGAGCGCGAGGGGCTTGGGGTCGCCACCTTGCCGACGCCATCGGTTGGAATGCGGGCCGCGGGTTCGCGCGCGAAATCTTCGCCGGAATCGTCGGATACGTCGCCGGAATACCCGTCATGGCCGTGGGAATGGGCCTCGCGCTGGCACTGGCGCGGTTAAGCTCGACCCGGGCGTCTCATCCCATCGAATTTGACATTACCACCGGCGGCTGGGTGCGCGTTGTGCTGATCTTTCTCGCCTGCCTGTTCGCCCCGGTCACGGAAGAACTGATGTTCCGCGGCATGCTTCTGCGGCATCTGACGCTGCGCTGGCCGCGCATGTGGTCCGCCGTTGTCGTCAGCCTGGTCTTCGCGGCAATCCATCCCCAGGGCTGGACGGCCATCCCGCTGTTGGGGGGCGTCGGCCTGGTGCTGGCACTCATTCGAATCCGGCGTGGCAGCCTGGTGGCGTCCATGACCGCCCACGCGCTGAACAATGCCCTGGTTCTGATCATGCTGATCTGCGTGGCCGGATGAATGATCGACCGGAATAATCCTAACGGGATATCGGGCCGGTAGTTACAAATTGCGCCTTTTGCCGCTTCACGTCGCGTTTCTAATCTGAGGACATTCAAGAATAAGAAAGGAGCTTGCCATGAAACGCCTTGCACTGCTTGTTGCTTCGGGGTTGATTTCGGGTTTGCCGGCCGTCGCATCGGCGCATCCGAATTTCTTTTTCGGTTTCCGGTTTGGGTGGCCGTTTCCAGTGCCCGTGGTGGTAGCGCCGCCCGTGGTGGTAGCGCCGCCGGTGGTGGTGGCCGCGGCGCCTGTGGTCGTGGCCCCGGCTCCGGTTGACTGCGCTCCGCCAGTCATCGTTTACACGCCGGCGCCCGCGTATGGTTATGTCTATACATATCCCAGCCCGCGCTACGTTTATCACTACGCCTACTGGCCGGCGCCGAGGTATTACGGGCCGTACCATCGTTGGCACTGATCTATTTGGATGTCGAAGCCCCGGATGTACATCCGGGGCTACTTTTTCCCGCATCGGGTTCGGCCGGCTCAAACCCGATTCTCTCCCGGACGATGTACAACGGCCGCTGTTTGACCTCTTCGTAAATCCGCCCGATGTATTCTCCCAGAATGCCCACCGAAATGAGCTGCACGCCGCCGAGGAAAAGAATGCAGACGATCTCGGTGGTGAATCCGGAAATCTGTTTGTGCCAGGCGAAGAAGGTGACGACGTAAAAAATCGCCAGAGCGAACGCGACGATTGAGACGAGGAATCCAAGCCAGGTGGCGGCGCGAAGCGGCTTGATGCTGAAGCTGAGCATGGCGTCGGCGGCGTAGCGGATCAGCCTTGAGAGGGATTGTTTGGGCTGGCCCGCGGCCCGCCCCGCGCGGTCGTAGGCCACGGCGGTTTGGCGGAATCCCAGCCAGATTTGCAGGCCCGGAATGAAACGGTTTCGTTCGGGCAAGCGGTTGAATTGTTCGACCACGGCCCGGTCCATCAATCCGAAAATTCCGGCGTTGCGAGCGATGGGAAGATCGGTGATGCGCCTTAGAATCGGATAGAACAGTCGGAACCCGATGCCGCGCACGCCGCCGTCCGCCCGGCTGGCGCGTTCGCCGAGCACCACCTGAAATCCCTCCTTCCATTTGCGGATCATTTCGGGAATGACTTCCGGAGGGTCCTGGAGATCGCCGTCGATGAGCACGACGCAATCCCCATGGGCGTGATGAATGCCGGCGGAGACGGCCGGCTGATGCCCGAAATTCCGCGAAAGCGTCACCACCTTGAATCGCCCGTCCTGGTCGTGAATTTCCCTGAGGATTCTGGGTGAATCGTCGCGGCTTCCATCGTCCACCATGATCGCTTCCCAGTCCTGCCCGCCGCCATCCATGGCCTGGGTCAGCCGCCGACGAAGCTCCGGCAAATTCTCCTGCTCGTCGAAGATGGGGATGACAATGGAGATCATGCGGCGATGATATTACCTCCTGCGGGCGTCGGCGAAAACGCCGGGCTTTGCACAGGGGTGTCATTTGCTGCAAAGAATTTTCCCCTCCCCCTGTACTCAGGGGGAGGGATGGGGTGGGGGTCCCAATTGGCGCACGAAACCCCCACCCTGACCCTCCCCCGGAGTACCAGGGGAGGGGAAGAAGAGGGCTTGCAGAACGTGTCATACGCCGGGCTTTGCAAAAGCGGCCGGGTGGCCCGAGAATTCGAGTATGAATCCAGTTTATC
>Ga0187867_10002464_pt1 | contig 15338 bp, 15 predicted proteins | sample June2016WEW_13_1_FD_132976 | JGI IMG/M metagenome (GOLD analysis project Ga0187867, IMG submission 132976) | Peatland microbial communities from SPRUCE experiment site at the Marcell Experimental Forest, Minnesota, USA - June2016WEW_13_10 | ecosystem: Environmental > Terrestrial > Soil >... | reverse complement strand
TCGCCTGGGAGCGTGGCTTGCAGGCGAGACAAGCCTCCTTACTGCTTTCCGCGACGGCATCGACGTTTATTCAGCATTTGGTACGCGCCTATACGGACGAGCGATCACCCGCGCAGACAAGCGCGAACGATTCCTGGCCAAGACAGCTGTTCTCGGTCTACAGTACGGCATGGGGGCAGTTAAATATATTGGCACCTGCCGCGCGCAAGAAAACATCAAGGTCGATCTCGGCGAAGCGACAAAAGTCGTCGGCGTCTACCGGGACACGTACCAGCACATCCCGAACCTCTGGAAAGCCCTAGATAGAATGCTCGACATCATGGCGGAGCCCGGCGGCTGCGCCAAGATGGGTCCGCTCACTTTTCGTCACCAGTGTGTGGAGCTACCCAACGGAATGTTTCTTCACTACCCACACCTTGAAAAGACGGTGGAGGGCTACCAGTATCTGTTCGGGCGTGAGTTGCGATCGATCTGGGGCGGCAAGCTGATGGAGAACATCATCCAGGCGCTTGCGAATATCGTCATCAAAGAGAAGATGCTGACGATCTGGCGCAAGCTGAAGCTGCGGCCGGCCTTGCAGGTGCATGACGAGTTGGACTATATTGTGCCGCTTGATCGTGTGGCGGATGTGGTCGCCGCGATACGTGCGATAATGACTGCGCCACCAACTTGGTGCGCGGATGCGCCGATCGATGTTGAGATCCACTACGGGAAAAATTTCGGAGAAGTGAAATGAGCCTATGGGGCGGACTGGCAGGGTATCTCCAGGGTGATGGCTTGGGCGCTGCGCAGCAGATGCAGGGCTACGCGCAGCAGATGCAAGGTGGCGTACTCAATCAGCAGATGCAGGGCTACGCGCAGCAGGCCATGAACAACCAAGCGCAGGCACTCCCGACGTTCAGCGAGAACGTGCCGGACAGTGAGCTGGAGTATGAAGGGATTCTCATACGGCTCTCCTTCATGGCGCACATCCCGCGCCAGCACAGCATCAACTTCTGCCAACGATGTTTAATGCTGTGAAAGAATTCGCCTGGAGTTTCTCTGCGCTGGAGCGGTTCAACAACTGCCCGAAGCAGTACTATCACATCAGCGTCGCGAAAGACGTGAAGGATGAGGGAAATGAATTCACTGCAGCGGGCCAGGAAACACACCTGGCGCTATTTCAGCGCATCGTCCGCGGAAAACCACTGCCTCTTAATTATCGGTACCTGGAGAGCACAGCAGTTAAGTTTGTGGGACTGCCCGGAGAGACTTCGGGAGAACTTAAATTTGCGATGTCACGATCTTTTGAGCCTGTCCAGTACTTCGATCGATCGGTCTACGTACGAGTGGTGGTCGACCTTCTTAATGTACGTGGGAAAACTGCCATTATCATTGACTGGAAAACTGGCAAACCAAAACCTGGATTCACGCAGCTGGAGCTCACTGCGGCTGTGCTTAGTACGCATCTGCCTGAGATTGAAACTTTCAAGGTTGCCTATGTGTGGCTTCAGGATCGTCGAACTCCGCCCACTACTCGCACGATAAAGAAATCGGAACTGGTGAATGTATGGAATACCCTGCTGCCGCAAGTGAACAAGATCGAAGACGCGCTCAAGACCACGACGTTTCCCGCCAAACCATCCGGGCTCTGTCGCTTCTGCCCAGTGACGGCCTGCCCACATTGGAGGGCGCGATAGCCGCGAAAGACTGGGACTCGATCTTCTGGATGGAGCAGCACTGGGCAATCTTTTCGCAGAGCGGCCTGTTCGAGGACTTCGCCTGGCGACCGAGGCCCTACGCAAAATGACCCCCGAGGGCCGAATTAAGGCGAAGGTGAAGGCGATGCTCAACGCCTATGGTGCCTATCACTTCTGGCCTGTACAGATGGGCATGGGGGCGCGCACGCTCGACTGCCTTGGCTGCCACAACGGGCAGTTCTTCGCGATAGAGACCAAGGCACCGGGTAAAGCAATGACCGAGCAGCAGACCGCAATCAGTGAGCGGATCTCCTACTCCTCGGGCCGCGTGTTCGAGATCTCCGACAAAGTAGATCTTGAGGAGCTGGAGAACTGGCTGCGCGACAACATGCATTTCTGCGTGCTCCAGTGAACGTCCCTTGGCGCACCGAACTTTCGTGGTTCAATCGGACGTGGCGAACAAGACCGCTATTTAGCGAGATGCAGGCATGTCTATTCTAGCGCAGGTTTCCGCCAAGCATCGCATGTTCGGCGTGCCGTTCGACCCCGCGCTGTTCAACCTCATTCCAGGAGCCAAAATTGCGGGTAGCCAAGTTGTTGTTCCTCACACTATTGACACTACCCGCCTGGCTCGAAATCTTGGCTATCGCGTCCCTGCTCCTATTATGTCTCGCTACGATTGGGCTGGTGGGGATCCTTTTGAGGCGCAAGAAGTAACCGCGGCACTGATGACCATGAATCTCCGAGCGTTCATCCTCTCGGAGATCGGCACCGGCAAGACCCGCGCCGCGCTCTACGCGATCGACCACCTCATTCAAGAAGGCGTCATCCAGTCCGCTCTCGTGACTGCGCCGCTCTCCACACTTCACCAGGTGTGGGACCGCGAGATCTTCCAGTACTTCCCCCATCTGATCTGCCGCGTCTTGCACGGCACGCGCGCACAACGACTCAAGCAGCTTGCTCAACCAGCAGACATCTACATTATCAACCATGACGGCATCGAAACAATACAGGCGGAGCTATGTTCAAAAAAAGAAATCCAGGCTATCGTGGTCGACGAGCTCTCATACTATCGCAATGGAACGACGGATCGATGGAAATCTATGAACTCTCTGGCAAGGGACAGATTATACGTTTGGGGGATGACTGGGTCTCCCGTCCCGAACGAGCCGGCGGATGCATACTCCCAGATAAAATTATTGCGACCGGATGCGGTGCCGAAATACTTCAAGCACTTCAAAGAACTCACCATGACCCAGGTGTCGAACTTCCGCTGGGTGGCCAAGCCGACCTCTTTGGAGATCGTGTATAGCGCGATGCAGCCCGGCGTCCGGTACTTGCGCAAGGATGTCAAGGAGTTACCAGAGACCTGTTACAAAACCGTGGACTGCCCATTGACCCCCCAGCAGGCCAAGGTGTACAAACAGCTCTATGACAAATCTTTTTTTGCCTTTCAGCAAGGACAGGTCACGGCCCTCAACGAAGGCGTTCTCATGTCGAAGCTGCTGCAGGTTAGTGGAGGATGGGTCTACACTACGGATCGACGTGTCGTCTCGCTGGACAATACCGTTCGAGTTGACGCTCTGCTTGAAGTGTTGGAAGAAGCTGACGGAAAAGTGCTTGTTTTCGTAGAGTTCATCCATGCTGTGACTGAACTCCATAAGCTCTTAATGAATCGGGGAATCAACTGTGAAACGGTCACTGGTGAAACGAGTCTTAGTAATCGCAATCGTATTTTTTCTGAGTTTCAGTCTGCTGGCGGCCCTCGTGTTCTCGTGGCTCATCCGCGCTGCATGTCGCATGGTCTTACGCTTACCGAGGCTAGTACCGTGGTGTGGTTCACTCCTTCTACGTCTCTCGAAACCTACGAGCAGGCGAACGGCCGAATCACGCGGCCGGGGCAGATACGAAAAACTTTGATCGTCCACTTGTGTGGGTCGGCCGTGGAGCGTAAGCTATACCAAGCGCTGCAGAAAAAAGCGCACGTTCAGGGAACTTTATTGGGTATGTTCGAACAAAATAGTCTGTTCATCTAGGAGGTGCGAAATGTTTTTACTTGAGAATATGAAGCTGTCGCCCGGAGCCGCGACAGAGATGTACATCAAGCTGCGCGACACGAAGAAGGCGCGCGACGATGCACACAAAGAGTCGATGAAGAAAATCAACGAGGCAATGGAAAAACTCGAGGGGGCTCTCCTGGAGTTCCTCAACGAGTCCGGCGCCAATTCGTTCGCCAGCGACTCAGGCACCGCATTCAAGCAGCAGCACACCAGCGCGACGGTCGCGGACAAGGAAGCCTTCATGGCGTTCGTCCGCGAGACCGAGCAGTGGGATGCGCTCGACGTGAAAGCCAACAAAACATTCGTCAAGGACTACATGGACGAGAACCAAGAGGTTCCGCCCGGTGTCAAAGTATCATCTATTTCAACCGTGGGAGTTCAGCGTAAATGAGCAAGGATCTAGTACCAATCGGCGGGCAGATGCCCGCAATTTTCAAGGGCGTGGATCAGACGATCGGAGACCTCACGCAGGGCGTGATGGCGGGCTTCCCTACGATCTCCTACCGCGGCAAGGTGTGGCGCATCCGCAAGGGCGGGGAGGAAACGAACTATGTCGATACAAACGGAGACGCCGTGCAATCACTTGAGTTCGTCCTGGTTAAGGCGAATCCGATCTTCTCCAAAGTTTTCTACAAAGTGGCATTCGAGGAAGGCAGTACCGGCAAGCCGGACTGCTGGAGCGCCGATGGCCTTAAGCCGGATGCCAACGTACTCGAGCCGGTCTGCAAGACTTGCGCCGCCTGCCCCAACAATGAATGGGGTAGCCGCGTATCTGACTCTGGCAAGAAGGGCAAGAAGTGCGCAGACCGCCGCCGCGTGGCTGTGGTGGGCCCTGCGGACCTCGCCACTCGAGGAGTTGATTGCGAGAAGTTCCTTCTGCACATCCCGGCGGGCTCCCTCAAGGGGCTCTCGGAATACGCGGAAAAAGTGCTGAAGCCGAAGGGTATTCCGTACTACGCGGTTGTTACGCGCATCGGGTTCGACGCTGCACAGGCGCACCCGTCATTGACGTTCAAAGCGATGCGGTTCCTCACGGAGCCTGAAGCGCGAGACATCTTGGAGATCCGCGCCGGTGACGAAGTTGCCCGCATCCTCCAGGAGTCGCATGAGTTCGAGGGGGCGGCCAGCGAGGCTACGCCGGGAAGTGAGGGGATTGCTGGCACAATGCCGGTCGCGATGGCAGACGGTCACTCGTCTGCGGACGTAGCTGTCCCGCGGCAGGCAGCAACGCAGGTTGCTCCTGCGGCTGCACCACCCGTTACAACCCCTGTAACACCCGCTGCTGCCCCTCGGACTGCAGTAGATGCTGAGATCATGCCGGAAGCCACCAAGCGCAAGACGCGGAAGCCCGCAGCGGCGCCGGCGGCCCCAGTGACGATTACCGCAACCCAGACAGTCGCCGCGCAGCCCGCACCTCCCGCTGCTGCCCCGGTCGACGAGTTCGACGCAATGTTGGACGCAATTCTGAAGTAGCGGCAAGGGGGCCAGTGCACCCGCCACAAAATGCCCACTTCATCCCGGTGGGCCGGCGGTGTATGCTACTGGTCCCCTTATTTTAAGGAGAGCTCGTGCACATTAGTTTCGGGAAAGGCTATCTAGATACTGTTCCCGTCGGGCACGACGTATCGTTCGAGCAGTTCGTAAAACTCATCAGGGAGATGCCGAGGCATCATGGAAAACTCACTACAGTCGCCTATGCGCTGGCCGGGAAGCGAGAGCGAGGGCGAGATAAAGACTCGCGATGGTTCATCCCAGCTGTTTTTGTTCGACCAGAGCGAGTTGCAGATGCAGTCCTGGAACTTAGTGCTTTTGTCTGCGATTTCGACGATGGAGTTATCGACCGATCGGGACTTGCTGGATTACTTGCGGGTCTCCGCTATGTCGCCTGGACATCCTATTCACACGGAGTTGACGGGAATGCGCGGTGGCGCGTCGTCATCCCCTACGACAAAGCGATAGCGCCCGCGGAACACACAGCCGTCTATGAGCACTTCCAAAAAATCTTCGATGGTCATCTCGACCCACGATGCGCGACTATTAGCCAGTTGTGGTATCTACCCGGACACCCGAAGGATGCCACCAACCACGAAGTATTCGCTGATCTTAATGGACAGCCTTTCTCGCCTTCAGTACTGGACCGAGATCGAAAGGTGCCACAGACTGGAGGAGTGGCAGGGGGGCTTGTCGGTGTTCTGGCCGCCAGGGCAAAGGATAATGATGATCTCACCGCTCGTGGCCCGACATCGATACGAGACCTGACCAGTGCGCTCAACTCACTCCCGACCGCAGACTACGGCGACTATACGCGGTGGCTCAATATTGGGATGGCCGTCTTCGATGGTGCTCAAGGATCCTACGAAGGCTATGAAATCTTCGACGCGTGGTCTCAAAAATGCCCGAATTATGGCGGGCCGGAATCTACCAGCGAAAAATGGGCCAGCTTTGGCGGCCGCGCGGGACTTACTCGAATCACTAGTGCTACGCTATTTAAGCAAGCCCAAGAAGCCGGATGGTCCGGCGCTGTCGACAATCTTCCTGTCCAGCCACCTAGCCATCCTGATGCGCCGCCACCCCAGCTATCGCAGCTTATCGCGCCAGCGAATCCACCAGCTGGTAACGGAAATAGCGGAATCCCAGCTCAGCTTGTTCTACCCCTGATCATGACTGCGCCGGTGCCGATGCCGGACACTTGGCGCGCACACCCGACCGAGTTCGCCATGCAGCGAAAGGTCGACGACCCGAACACAGGCAACCAGATGTGGCAGACCGCATTGCGCGGCTCTCGCGTTTTGAGTCTCGAGATGCGGCAAGACATTGCTGCTGGAGACCATGCCGTCGAACTAACATGCGAAAACGGAAGCGGCCGCGTGGTGGCGACGTTCACCTCAGGCGAGATCGCGGAGGTTGGTTTCCGCGGATATCTCGCGCTGCGTGGGGTCATCACCCTACTAAACGAATTCAAACACCTCCAGGACTTCATTATGGATTGGCTCAAAAAGATTCAAGCCGCACAGAGTGTCAGGCAGTCCTTTACCCATCTGGGGTGGATGGAGAAGAACGCACAGGCGATCGGCTTTGCACTCGGCGAAACCGCATACTTTGCTGATGGTCGTGTAGAGACCGGCATCAAGGTGGCGGTCGGCGGCGGTACCACGATCGCCAAACACTACATCCCCACAGGGAGTTTACAAGCATGGAAATCAGTTTCCCAATTCCTTTCATCCCAGGGCCGCCCGGAACTTATGGCTATCCTGGCGACATCGTTTGGCAGTCCGCTGATGAAGTTCAGTGGGCACTCTGGGGCTGTCGTCTCGATCGTATCTACTGCCAGCGGTGTGGGAAAGAGTACAGCACTCTCTTTAGCGCAGTCCGTTTGGGGAAATCCCAAATCTGCTATTCACTCAGCTACGGACACCGTTTTATCGCTGTCTTCGAAGATGGGGTTTACGAAGGATCTCCCCGCATACTGGGATGACATCAAGGGTGAAAAAGTCCTTAAGGAATTCGCATCCGTGATCTACCAGATCACTCAGGGCAAGGAGAAAGCCCGGCTCACCCAACAGGCAACCCTGCGCGAGGTAGAGACCTGGAACTGCCTGGCGGTTGTCGCCGCGAACGACTCGATCATCGAGGTTGTCAAACAATACGGTACGGGCACCGACGCAGGTGCAGCACGAATCTTCGAGATCCGCCTGGAGGAGCGCCCGCCGATGTCGCAAGTGGCGACCTTCTTTGACCAGTGCACAACGAACTACGGCAGGGCAGGCGAGATTTATGCGGGCTGGCTGGCCCGTAATCATGACCGGGCGAAGCGCCTCGTAGAGAGCGTCTCCGCGCGTCTATCCACAGAACTGCAGGCCGAATCCGAGGAGCGGTTCTGGATAGCCGCGATGTCTACCATGCTGGCTGGTGCCATGATCGCAAAACAGCTCCAGTTAGTTGATTTCGATGTCCCGACTCTCAGTAAGTTTCTGACGAGCCGGTTCCTCGAGTTGCGCGGCAGCAAATCTGAGGCAGTCAAAGCCACCAGCGCAGGCCCCATAGTCAAAGATATTCTATTCGACTACCAGCCGGGGCTCCTTGTCATCAATACCCTGCCGTCGCGCGATCGCGGTGCGTACAACAAAACAATGACCATCCGGCCGCCCAAGAACGGCCAGGTGGACATCCTCCTAGCTGAGGCCGAGCAGATCCTGCGCATTCGCATCGCCAAATTCAACGAGTGGTGCCGCGAAAAAAGCCTGTCGTCCGATACCCTGGCGTTCCGATTGCGGACGGCGGGGGTTCTCCGGCAGCGGAATGTCGACCCGATGGCGGGTACGAGACCCTACAGTACCGGCAGCCGCACGGCGTGCTACGATATTGACCTGAGCCTACTCGAAGGAGTATCAGATGGAACCCCCGAAACAACCGACCCTTGAACAGAACCTGCAATTCTGTAGGGAGATCCTCCAGACCGTAAATGGTCTAGGCGCCGGCGAGGTCTGCTGCGTCTGGTTCAAAACCGGAGCCCGTAGGAAGGCGATCGCCGACCTGCTCAACACCCGCTACTATCTTGCCGACAGCGACCGCGTCGAGCTCAATCTCTACCACTGAAATGAAAAGGGCCCCAGAACGGGGCCCTTCGTACCCAGAATGGGTTCGGCTTAGTAAGCCAGGATTTGATACAGAAGCACATCCGCTGCCGTGATCGTGAGCGAAGCGAACGTGCAAGTGTAGGTCGTATAGACCCCGTTCAACGCAGTCGCCGCCGCGTACGTCCCGACGTTCCAGGCACCCGAGACGGTATTGGCCGCGGGATGGGTCACGTCATAGGACAAGCAGATCGCGCCGTTCGGCGGCGTCGAGCTGTTCGTGGCGTTCTTGCCGTCGTTCAGGCCGTCCGACACAACGAGCGAGGAGATCGTGCCAGTCAGAACAAGCACGAGGGTCGTGCAGGTCGCCGTGGTGGCCTGGCCATAGCTAGCGCCACCGAGGACGGTGACCGAACCACTGGTGCAGGTGCTGGCGGCTGCGCCCGGAGCCGGGCCGCCGGAGACGATCAGGCCGTTGATCCCGTTCTGTTCCGTTTGCTGGTTGAAGCCGGCATAGAACGAGTTCGGGTTGGTCGTCGCAAATGCCATGCTGGACGCAAGCGCGAGGCCGGCGACGAGAGTGGCAATCTTACAAAGCAATTTCTTCATTGAAGTCTTCCTTAAGGATTGAAAATTGATAACACAGGTCTCGAGAACCCAGGGGGGATTCTATATCGGTCGGCTCTTGGCGTCTAGGTCTCCCTCGGCCCGGTTAGCGTGCCGGCTGCGTACCCGCCAGTTGGAGGGATAATTTGAGCCCCCTGCAGCAAGAGGGTGGCGGTGGTCGACGTCGACTCCGTCGCCTTTATGGACTTTGCCGGCTCGCTCGAGATCGTAACGGGCTTTGTTGCGCTCCTCGCGCTTCTTGATCTCGACCGGGCGTTCTTGGTTTCGCTCGACGTAGGCTGGGTTGTGTCCGCCGGACATGTGGGTCTCCTGGTTGGTCTATTGTCATTGAACCTCTCCGTGCCCATTACGTCAAGGATCATCGCCAAACAGGCGGCCGCATGCTTGATATGGTGGACCCCGGAGTCCGGCGCGGCGTCGCCCGCATCCGTCCGGTCGAACCAGGCGTCTAGATGGCGCTTGCAGGCGGCATAATAGACGGTCGCCGAGATCGTGTGATCTCGCCAATTAAACGGACCGTACTTGTCGGCCCCATTCTGGAACGCCTCAGCCGCGCCCTGCTCGAGCGCTGGCGGCACGAGATGCAACGGGACCTTCTTCAGGCCGAACGCGGTCTTGGGGTTATTGTCGGGGTAGCTCATTTAGACACCCAATACGTAGCCAAGTCGACAAGAACAAAACTGCCAAACATGGCCGCCATCGGCCAGGTGCCTGTAACGACGTAGGCCGCCGTCACGCCGAAGTCAAGAGCCGCCTTGATGAGGATGATCCCACTAGCGAAGCCCACGGGTACGTCTCCGAATGTCGTGCATACGGGTCATAAATCGCTCGCGCGCATTCTCAGGAGTCCACGCAGCCACCATGTACGTTGCCTTCTTGGCCGCGAGTACTACCTCATCCGACATACCGGTGAAGTTCTCGCCCTTGTTGGGGAGTAGCTCGCGCGCCTCAATCAGCAGCGCGATTCCGTCGGCCTTCATGCAGCCCTCGCTCATGGTCTCCGGTAGTTTGAAGTTCACGCGCAGGGATGCATCGAGCGCCTTCTCAAGCGTCTTGTAGTCCTTGAGTAGGTTCTTCGCCGGCCGCGCGATGTCGGCAAGCACTGACTCCACACCGTCGTGTAGCAACCCCTCCATCGGGTCACCCAGTCCCTGGTCTTCCATAATGCGGGAGACGAGGATGGAGTGCTCGGCGACGGAGTAGAACTTGCGGCAGTGGCCGGTGAACCGGCAGATCATCGACAGCGCGTGCGCGATCGCACCGATATCCCATGTCGGATTGGCGTAGTAGAAGCGGCCGCCGGTGATGAGCTCAATCCAGGGCTCCATCTTGCCGTCATCGATAAACTGCTTCTTCTTGGGCGGAGGCATCTCAATAGTAGGCGCCTGCTCGGTGAACGAGACTTTAACGGGTTTCATAGAATCTCCAGTGGTTGAATCAATCCGGGATGAATATCCCGCGGGCGATCTCGCCCTTTTCCTTGTGGTAGGTCATCGACGTAGCCTGGCGCTTAGAGAGCCAGCCACCGCGCGCCGCATATGCGTCGGCCGCTGCGAGTGTGGGATGCTGGATCACCTTCACGCCAGGATGTTCCTTCTCCTCGACGTGATGCTTGTGTCCAGTATGAACATAAACGAACGGACAAGTTCCCCACCACTCGCGGAATTTTGCCGCGAAGATCTGCGGCAGGCCGGTCAGCTTGGCGAGATGGCCGTGGTAGAAGCCGAGCAGGACTTTGCCCCAGCGCATCGCGACATAGGGGTTTGGTGACATGCCGACCGTGACGCGCGGATTGTCCTTGTAGAGCTGAGCGAACATCACGCGCAGCCACACGGAGCCCGCCGGATCGTGATTTCCTTCCATCATAAAGACCTCCACGCGCGAGTGCTTCATGAGGGCGTGCTCGATAACCCTGCGCAAGATCCGCACCGCGACCTCGACCATCTTCTGATAGCGCGAATCGGCGTCCAGGATGTGGTGGTTCGTGGGGGTCATCGGCGAGAGGGAGTCGAAGTGCAGGAAGTCGCCGAGCTGGTTGATGACGCCAACCGCGGAAGCCGGCGCAGCATCGATCATCCGGATGAACGTAGTACAGAGGCAGTCTTCCGCGATCTTCAGGTCCCAGTCTTCACCCGACTCTTTATCCCATGCGAGCATACCGACATGACAATCCGTTAATGTATAGAGGGTGAGTAGGTCTTCCTCCTGTGTGACGGGACCTGCAATCACGGGGAGGGGCGGTAACTGCGAACAGAGGACCTCGAACGCCGCTTTCTGCGCCTGTTCGCGCAAGAGCTGGTCTGCATCGGTCTTGATCCACTGGAGTTTGATCTCGCCGTCTTTCCCGACGAGTGTAGAAGTGCCCTTGAGTTTGTAGCCTTCGCCGGCCGATGCCGGCTCGGCGCCATGTAAAGCCTGAGTCTGCGGTATGAAACCGCGACGCATCGCTGCATCGTGGCGCGATTGCAGGGTGGTGCGGGCGATCCCCAAGAAGCGGGCGGCTGCGGCCGTTGATCCATGCGTATTGACCGCATCGATCGCTTGCTGGAGGATATCGTCAGGAGTCGGTGTAGATGCCATAGATCCTCAAACGCTTTTGTTGAAGGGGTAATGCGAGGTCTGCAGAATTCGGATATTTTTCACTAGCGACACCCCCGCAAGTTGAACAGAAATAATTTCGACGCCATATTTCCAGCCCTTATTACGACAGACCTTCGTTACTTTGTCTAGCGTTGCCGGAAGGCTGAGTTCCGCCCAGGTCGAGAGTGTGAGCTCCTGGCCAATCATGCCGAGGCAGGCGTCTTTGATCGCATCCTCTACATCCCAAACTTTGAGGAGCGCAGTTTGGATGTCATGGATTTTATGCGTGACGACCACTTCGAAACCGACCTGCTTCCCATCGGAGGTCGTGGTCGCAAGCGCGCCCAGGTTCGTCGTACGGATGGCCACGCACTCCCACTGAAAGTGATCGATGTTAAGCGGCAGTCTAAAGTACAGGCCAGGACCCACAACCCGAAGAACCCTGCCCAGGCGTATGTGTACAGCTGCTTCATTCGGTCCGAATACCGCCCAGAATTTGAATAGGTCGGCGAACTGAACGACGAAATCAATCAGTTTGTCGAGCATTTACTTGGTCCGCTTGGCGACGTAGTTCCCTATGCGGACGGCCTTCCCCTCATCCCCCGACTCCTTCAAGACCGCGTTCGCCGTCTTGGCTGCCGTCTTGGCTGCTTTCGGGGAGAGACTCTTGTTGTGCTTTCGCGCAAATTCTTCGGGTTTCCGCGGCATCACGATCTCCTACTGTACGTTGTACCGAGCCCCCTCGGCTGTAACTTCGGGCATCTGCTTTGCTCGCACCTTGGCGCCATAAGTCTGCAGCTCGCGCTGCTGCTCGGCTCGCAGGACCTGCGCGCGGCGCAAGTCGGAATATGACAGGGAGAAGCCAGGATGAGCGAGATTGAACTGATGCACTTCTTCCTGGACACCGGCCCGCTCAGTTGGTTCCGTGCTCGCCCACTTTTGTATCAAAGATTTTCGCTGGTCCGTCAGGGCGCCCTGCAAATTGCGCTCCGCCGTGTTGCGGGACTGTACTTCAGCCACCTCCTCGGGATGGAAGCCGAGGGACTGGGCGAATATCTGCGGACCTGACAGTTTGTCCGCGGGGATCAGCGTCGAGCCGGCGTTGTTGACGACGCCTCGCTGGCTCATCGCGCCCGCTTTCACGAGATCGCGGATGATGTGCGGCGACATATTTTGGATACCGCCGATCGGATCACCGCCGACAAATTTCTTGCCGGCGTCGAAGAAGTTCTCCCCGACGTTCAGCCACGGCCCCCCAAATGTTTCAAGAAGGCTGCCAAGGGTCGAGGTGTCGGAATCGGTTCTGAGATGGAATTGATAAGTGGACCCGAGAGCCATTCGCTGAGACAGATCAACACCGAGAGCAGTAGGAAGGCCCTTCGAAGCCAGCTCGCCCAGTTCGGTCCCAAAGAGTTCATTCATTACTCCGCGTAGCATGTGATCGTACGTGTCACCCGACAGCGCCGATGCGACGGTGTAAGGCTGGTCCGTGAGGCCCATCGCGGAGGCTCCGGCCATCAATGCACCCATTGCCCACTTGATGGGTTGTATGGTTGCACCAACGGCACCGGCCGCCAGAAGGTGCGTGGCGAGGACGCCCGTGAGCGTCTTAAGTCCGATCGCCCTCTCCGCCGGCGATTTGCCTTTTAGGGCGGCCAAGCCGGAGGAAATCATCGCGGCGTACACCTGCTGCGGGTACTTCATGAACTGGAACATCAGCGGCCGCGCACCGCCGAGTACGCCCTTCGATTGGGCCATAAATAGGCGCGGCGTATTGCCATAGGAGTAGTCGTTGTGCGTGACGTTGATCGCATCCGAGGCGTGGTTGACTGCCTGTTCCTCGGTCATGCCTTGTTTAAGGCCTAATTCACGCGCAGCAATTGCGGTCATCGCGCGGTTGTTCACTTCGATCAGGTGGAGCATGACGCGGCTCGCATCCAACACGCGTGAGGAGAGGGCCGTCGACCGACCTTTGCTGATGTCGGAAAGTTCCGTCGCCATCGACAAGTCGATGAGGTTGTTATCCCGCAGGTGCTGGAGCATGGCCTGGATAGGCTTTGCGTCCGCGCCTGCAGTCGCGCCAACGTGGTTGATCACCTGGTCGATCACGGTGAAGGACTTCTCCGCCGCGGCGCGACTAAATAGCGCCTTGAGGCCGAGGCCAGACTCCGCCGTTTCACGCATGAGCGGGGAGGCGATCATCTTCTGTGCGCGACCGAGGGCTGCGACGGAGTCCGAGAACCCATGCCGGGCGCCGAGCCACGGGGCTGACAGCACATACGGTTGCGCCGCGCGCACAAACCAATGCGACGGCGAGGTGAGCATCATGAATTGAGTGAGGCTCGTACCGCGTCGGACAAGGTCCGACACCTGGTAAGGATTTCGGGAGATCTCATCTCTGAGTGCCAGTTCGCGAGCAAATTCGCCCATGCGGACCGCGCTAACTTGGGACTCGTCTCGATGTCCCTGCACAGCTTTTTGAACTTCGCCTTGGGCATTCGCAAGATGTCGCCCATATTTGAGTTGTGAGAGGTAGTAGCTCTGCGACCGACCATACTGAGTGAACGATCGGTGCTGGTTGCCGATGTCGACGCCACGGACGTTCGAGCGCGCGAGTTCTCGCTTTCGGAAAGATGCTTCACCGAGCGAGCGAAGATAGAAATCTTTGATTGCAGCTTGCGCTGCAGGGTTGGAGTCAAGTTCGCGGAGGATACGGTCAAGCGCACTACCTGTGGCAATGCCGCTCGACTCTTTATAGAGATCAGCCTTGAGCTGAACAGGGGACGTATTTTCTTCGCCATATTGCGCTGCCATCTCGCGTTGGTGCTGGTTCGCTTCACTTTTGCTCTCCGCCATTCGGACTTCCTTTTCGACAGTCGTTACGCGATAAGTTCCATCTTCCGTCTTGCGGACGGAAACGGCGAGCGTCGGGTCATCTCCGCGCTGCTGGCGGACGGAGGCCTGGGCTGCCTCGGACGTATCGAACTCCTTGGAGCCGACCGTGCGTTTAGAGGTCACGACATAATCCCCGTTGCGCATCAGCGGGAAGTAGGGGCCCTTGCGACTGGTGATCTTGCCGATCTTGGCGATCACGTCCTGAGAGGCGCCCGACAGCTTGTCTCCAAACTCTCGTTGCAAACCCTCCTGAGTGTCGAGGTGCTTCGCCTGGATCGAGCTCGGGTCGTACTTGGCGTCGAACTCGCGCGCAGTCATGGCCGCGTCCTCGCCCTTCGTCAGCATGGCATGCAGGCCGTTGAGGACGATCTGGTCAGTAGACGCGCGCTGCTCGTCGGCGTAGTACTTCTTCATCGTCGAATAGTGCTCTCTCATCTCCACAGGCAGCGTTGCGAAATCATCACGCGCAGCGTTCGCACGGCTAAGATTCTCACCCGCCAGGTGGCTGTTGGACTCATGCCCAGCCGGTAGATCAGCGTGGAATCCATAAAGCGTGGAGTCGTGCATGAGTCGGGAAAGTTTGAACGCGTTATCGATGCCATGAGCGTCCTCCAGGTTGGACCATGCGTTGGACAGCTTCCCAACCTTTTCCATAGACTTCGCGTTGTCCGCTGCGCGCTTAAAGTAAGTGTCCCAATACCGCTTGTAGGGGTTTCCATTGGGGCCCTCGAAATACTTGGAGAACTGCGCGCTCTGCTGGCGTGGAGTCATCGCCGAGAGACCGAACTGGCCGGCACCGCGGGTCGCATCCTCAGCAAGATTGCTCATTGTCTGCTTGTCGATACCGAGCGACTTTATCGAACGGTCGAGTCCGTTGGCGACGTGACCGCCGTCCTTATCATCTATCTCCAGATGCTGCACCT
>Ga0187867_10002463_pt1 | contig 15338 bp, 16 predicted proteins | sample June2016WEW_13_1_FD_132976 | JGI IMG/M metagenome (GOLD analysis project Ga0187867, IMG submission 132976) | Peatland microbial communities from SPRUCE experiment site at the Marcell Experimental Forest, Minnesota, USA - June2016WEW_13_10 | ecosystem: Environmental > Terrestrial > Soil >... | reverse complement strand
GCTCGCCACGCCCTCCCAGCGCCGCGGCGGGATGGTGGTGCTGGGAATCCTCATCATGATCCTGGCCCTTCGGCTGGCGCTCAATCCCGCAACCGTCGATGAATCTCCCTCCGCACAGGCCCCGGCGTCCAGCCAATTGGCCGACCGGATCGATCCGAACGTCGCCACGGAAGCCGAACTTGCCGCCATACCCGAGCTTGGCGAAAAGCGCGCCGCCGCCGTCGTCCAATTCCGCGAGCAATTCAAATCCCGCCATCCAGATCAATCCCCATTTCAGCGTCTCTCCGATCTGGAGCAGGTTCCCGGCATCGGCGCCGCCACCGCCGAAACGATCGAGCCGTATCTGACCTTTCCGGCGTGGCATGGGCATCCTGCCCATGCGGGCGGCGCCAGCACCGCAAGGTCTCCTTGATACCTCGAACCAAATTGAAGAAGGATCTCACGTAGAGGCGCGGAAGGCTTTGCCTCCGTGCCAAAGGCGCAGAGAAGTAAGAGAAGCAAGCCTGACCTTCCCATCAGGTTAAATTGCACCTCTGATCGAGGTCCCGCCCACCCCTTGGACGCCGCATCTTAATCAACAATTAAAAGTCGCGCGCCGGAAAAAGCTTTACCTTTGGGCCGAAATTGGTACATTTGCCGCCTTCCCGTCAAAGTGTTCCTGTTATTGGGCAGTCGGAAACCGCATTGGAGGGACGCAAAATGAGATCACGAAATTCGCGTTTCGCGAAAACCGGCTCTTTCCTGCTTGGTATGGCGGGTCTTTTGGCGTTGCCGTCAATCGGCGCGGGCCAGAACACCACGACCTACTCGTACGATTCCGATTTCCAAGGCCAGCCCGTGGTTACTACCGACGGCATGGGCCGCACTACCACATACCGTTATCAGTACGGCGCCGATCCCGGCGGGCTGGATGTCTCCGTCCCGGACACCCTCACCGGAATCACCACCCGGTATCAGTACGACCCCAGCTACCACCAAACCGACACCACGACCACTAACGGCTCAGCCACGACCAGCGTCTATGACCCCAACACCGGCGGCGTGGCCATCTCCGACGATCAGGGGCCCAATACCACCACCTACATCTACGACGGCTTGGATAACCCGGTCAGAAGCATCCCCACGACCGGCGATGTCACCACCAGCACCTACGACGGCCTGAACAATCGAATTGCCCTATCCGAGCCGGGTCCCTCGGACACCACGACCACCTATTTTTATGACAGCAATGGAAACACCATCACCTCGATCGACACCCCCGGCTCACCTGTTTTGGACGGCTATGATGCGCAGGACCGTCTGGTCGGGATCACCACCGAAGACCCGCTTGGCAATGTCACGACCTACACCTACGATGCCAACAACAACTATATTCAAACCAACGAGATTACCGATCTGGGTCGCCCCACCGGCTACACCTACGACGCCGTCGGCCGGATGATTCAATCCTACGACGAATCCGGTGGCCGCACGACGATTTACCAATATGACCCCGTTGGCAACCAATTCATTCCCGAGGCGACAGTGCCCGGCAACGTCGTTGGCATGACCTACGACACGGTGGACAACCTCCTGTACGTTTCCACCGTTCCCGAACCCGCCACCCTGGCGATGATCGGATTGTCCTCATTGGCGTTGCTCCGCAGGCGCGCCCGCCGGGCGTAGTTTGCCCGTCATGCCGCCGACCCCATGACGGCTCTCAAACCTTCCGCCACCAGTTTGGCCCGGCTGATGCCATGCCGTTTGGCGTATGCATCCGCCTGATCCAGCAGCCTCTTTTCAACCGTTAGAGAAATCGTCTTGGCCCCCTTGCCGATCTTGGGCCGTCCCATCTTCGCCTTGAACCGACGCCATTGCCGCCGTTCCCGGGTGTTGAGAGGCCGGGAGCGGGCGAGGGTTTCCTCCGGCGTTTCGTTCTCGATCTCCTGGAAGATTCGCTCCTTCTCCGAATCGGGCAACGCGATGAACTCTTCAATGGCAAACTTCCTTTTTTTCTTCATGGCAATTCCTTTTATCCGCGCCTGCGTCACGACATAGCTATATAGGAAAGTCCCCATGGCAGCAAATTGACTACGCCTAGCCAGAAATCGCGCGCGAATTTTCCTCTTGAAATCCATGCGAAGTTAGGTTATTGTTCAGGGCCATCCCATGGCCCATCTTCGCTCACTGCACCTATAATTCCCCCATGCCCCGATTCGAAGTCGTCAGTCCGTTCCAGCCGCAGGGTGATCAGCCGCAGGCGATCGACAAGCTGGTTGCCGGCATTCAGAAAGGCATGCCTTTCCAGACGCTCATGGGCGTCACCGGCTCGGGCAAGACGTTCACCATGGCTCACGCCATTGCCCGCCTGAATCGGCCGACGCTGGTGTTGTCTCACAACAAAACACTGGCCGCCCAGCTTTACGAGGAATTCAAGGAACTGTTTCCCCACAACGCCGTCGGATATTTCGTCAGCTATTACGACTATTATCAGCCCGAGGCCTACATTCCGCAGCGCGACATTTACATCGAAAAGGACGCCAGCCGGAACGACGATCTCGATCGCCTGCGCCTGTCGGCAACCAGCAATCTCGTGAGCCGTAGCGACGTGCTGCTGGTTGCCTCCGTCTCCTGCATTTTCGGACTTGGTTCGCCGGCGGATTACAAGGCGTCGGTCTTGCCGATCCGCGTGGGCCAGACGACCGACCGCGACGCCATGCTGCGGAAGCTGATCGACCTCCAGTACGCCCGCAACGACATGGATTTCAAACGCGGCACCTTCCGCGTCCGCGGCGACGTCGTCGAACTCCATCCTTCCTACGAGGAATTCGCCTATCGCATCGAGTTCTTCGGCGATGACGTCTCGGCCATCGACGCGGTGAACCCCCTGACCGGCGAGGTGATCCGCGGCGAGGAGCAGGTCTTCATTTATCCCGCCGTACACTACGTCATGCCCGAGGAACGCGTCCACGCCGCCGTTCAGTCCATCCGCGAGGAACTGGACCAGCAGGTGATGCATTTGCGCGGCCAGGGAAAATTGCTCGAAGCGCAGCGATTGCTCGCCCGCACGAAATACGACCTGGAAATGATCCTCGAGGTCGGCTATTGCAGCGGCATCGAGAATTACAGCCGGCACCTGGATGGCCGCAAGCCCGGCGAGAAGCCGTACACCCTGATCGATTATTTTCCCAAGGATTATCTGCTGATCATCGACGAATCGCACGTGTCGTTGCCGCAGCTTCGGGCGATGTACAACGGCGACCGGCAACGCAAGGAGGTCTTGGTCGAGCACGGCTTCCGCCTGCCCAGCGCCCTGGACAACCGCCCGCTGAAGTTCGAGGAATTCGAAAAAATGTGGAACCAGGTGGTTTTCGTCACCGCCACGCCGGCGAAATTCGAACTGGAAAAAACCGGCGGCGAAATCGTCGAGCAGGTCATCCGCCCCACCGGATTGATCGATCCCGAAATCGTCGTCCACCCCGCCCAGGGCCAGGTCCCGCATCTGCTCGGCCAGATCAAGGAGCGCGCCGAGCTCGGCGAGCGCGTCCTGGTCACCACTCTCACCAAGCGCCTGGCCGAAGACCTCAGCGCGTACATTCAGGAGGCCGGCCTCCGCGGGCGATACCTGCACAGCGAAATCCAGACCCTGGAGCGCTCGGAAATCCTGGCCGATCTTCGCAGGGGCGATTTTGACGTTTTGGTGGGGATCAACCTGCTGCGGGAAGGCCTGGATTTGCCCGAGGTTTCCATGGTCGCCATCCTGGATGCCGACAAGGCCGGATTCTTGCGCAGCGAAACCTCGCTGATTCAGACGATCGGGCGCTCGGCCCGGAACGTGAACGCCCGCGTCATTCTGTACGCCGACAGCGTGACGCCCGCGATGCGGAAGGCGATGGACGAAACCGCCCGTCGCCGCGAGATTCAGATGCGCTTCAACGCCGAGCACGGCATCACGCCCAAGACGGTCGAGAAGGCCATCCGCACCGGCATCGAATCGGAGATGAAAGCCCGCCGAACCGCGCGCGAGGCGATCCACGAAAGCCAGCAGCAGTTCGATCAGGGCGAATTGATCCGGCTTCTGGAGGAGGAGATGTTGGAAGCCGCCAAGAACCTGGAATTCGAGCGTGCCGCCCAGCTCCGCGACAAATTGAACGAGATCAAAGGCGTCCCGACGATCCGCAGCGCCCGCTCCTGGGAGCCGGAGGTGACCGAATCAGACCAGCGCACAAAAATCTGGCAGCCGCGCAGCAAGGGAAAACAAAAGCGGTCCGCGAAGTGATCCCCGGTTTAGCGGCCGCGCTTGCGCGGCGTTTCTTCGGCGATCCCTCGACCGTAACCGCGCGCGAGACTAAAATTCCAACGAAGCTTGCCAATGCCCATTCAGTTTCCCAAATTCGAAGACATCCGCGAGATCATTCAACTGGCGCGGCGGGAGGACCTCGGCGAAGACGACGTCACCAGCCGATTCATGATCTCCGAGGATGCCGTTGGGGTCGGGACCGTGTTGCAGAAGCAAGTGGGCGTGACGTGCGGGTTGCCGCTGGTGGAGATGATCTGCCGCACTTATGACGAGCGGTTGCGGGTTGAGCCGATTCCCGGTTTTCATCTGGACATTCTCGAGGGCCGGTTCAGCGACGCCAGGGCGTTGCCGCTCTTGCGGGTGCGCGGGCCGATGCGGTCCTTGTTGTCGGCCGAGCGGGTGATCCTCAATTTCCTACAGCATTTGAGCGGCGTGGCGACGCTGACGTCGCGGTTCGTGCGGCGAGTCGAGGGGACGGGCGCGAGGATATACGACACGCGCAAGACCCTGCCGGGCCTGCGGGTCCTGGACAAATACGCCGTTCGCAGCGGTGGGGGGTACAACCATCGCGCCGGCCTGTTCGACGGGCTTCTGGTCAAGGACAACCATATTGCCGGGGTTCCGCTGAAGGACCTGGCCCTGCACTTGTCGCAGCGGATTGCCCGCAGCCGGGCCGAGCGGATCGACCGGTTCGTCGAGATCGAGGTGCAGAGCCTGGAACAGTTTCGGGAGGTGCTGAAGCTGGAGGGGGATTTCGCAATTCTGCTGGACAACATGGATTGTCCCAGGATGCAGACGGCCGTGGAACTGCGCGACCGCGCCGGGAAAACGGGGAAGGTTCTGCTGGAAGCCTCCGGCGGCGTGACGTTGGAGACGGTCCGTCCCATCGCCCTCACCGGCGTGGACCGCATCGCCGTCGGCGCGATCACTCATTCGGCTCAGGCATTGGACATCAGCATGGAAATTGAGGGGCAATGGGAATAGTCATTTGTCACTTGTCATTTGTCATTAGCAACTGGCCATTTGCATTTTGCGTTTGACCAATGACAAATGACAAATGACAAATGACAAATGACCAATGACCAATGACCAATGACATATCCCCTCCATTGGTCCGATAACGCATCCCACCCTTTCCTCATATCTGTCTTTGCCAGATCAAAGGTTAAGTTGACTACGGACCGCGCCGATGAGTGGGTGGAACTCGATGCAATTTGGAGGTGGACCAATGACCAACAGTCGCGTCGGCACACGTCGGGGATTCACTCTGGTGGAAATCCTGATCGTCGTGATCATTTTAGGGATTTTGGCCGCCATTGTGATCCCGCAGTTCACCAATGCCAGCCAGAACGCCCGCGAAAGCAGCCTGCAAAGCACGTTGCAGACGCTGCGGAGCCAGATTCAGCTTTATAAGTTGCAGCATGGCGATTCCCTGCCCGATTTGGCTGCGGCCGGCACGGGACCCATTCCCCAGACCACCGCATGGGCGGCATTGACCGCCGGCGGCACCTGGGGCACTCCCGCGCAGACGTTTGGACCTTATATGCAGGCGGTACCCGTGAATCCGATGAATGGCAATTCCACTATTCTCGACGGGACCGTCGCGGTGAACCAAGCGACCGCACCATCCGCCTCCGGGGCATGTGGATTCGTCTATGACTACAATGCCGGTACCGGCAGCGGCCTCATCTACGGCACCGATAACACCGGCACGGTCATAGCCGGCACAATCAGCGGCGGCATCTTCACCGCCTATTGACGTTGGCGCAACTTAATCTGATCTGAAGGCGGTTTCCATCAACCGCCTTCTTCATTTTGCCGATTTTGACGCAAGGAGATTCTATTGATCGGCGAGGTGGCCATTAATCGTTGGGCTTGCCTGCGTCAATTCCGCGTCAGGCGGAATGTCCCGGCAGCGCGGAATGTCCGCGCCTTCACCCTGGTGGAAATCCTGATCGTGGTCTTCGCGCTGGGGATCCTGGCCACCGTGGTCATCCCCCAGTTTTCCATGGCCGGCCAGCATAACCGCCAGAACAGGCTCAAGGACGACCTGCAATATCTGAGAACCCAGATCGCGGTATTCAAGGCCCAGCACCAGGACGTTCCACCTGGATATCGCGACGGCAATCCTGCCTCAATCCCCAGCGCCGACCAATTTGTCGCCCAGATGACCCAGCATTCCGACCTTAATTTCCATCTCAGCGACTCCGCTTCGACCTCGTTTCCCTATGGGCCGTACCTGAAGCAAGTGCCGGCGAATAAGGTGAACGGATTGAGCACCTTCGAGATGGTCGGGAACAACCAGCCAATGCCGGCGCCCAACGGCAGCACCGGATGGATTTACAAGCCACAGACCCAGGAAGTGATCCCTAACCTCACGGGAAGAGATGACAGCGGAACAGCGTATTCCAGTTACTAATCAAATAGCCAGGCGAAGGGGCTTCACGCTATTGGAGGGGCTTACCGCCTCCGTGGTATTGGTCATTCTGGTGGTGGGAGTGGTGAGTTCGCTTTCCACGTCCTACCAGCAGAGCCAATCGGTTCGCGCCACTTCCACGGGCGTGACCCTGGCCCGGCAACTCGTCGACGAGATCGTCTCCAAGCCATTCGATGGCGATCCCGCCGGAACCGGCAGCGGGGCACGCAGCACGTTCACGGACGTCAGCGCCTACAACGGCTACTCCGACAACAGCGACAACCTACCGCTGCTGAAACCCGGAACTCCGCCGCCGTCGCTGGACGTGACCGGCGAGGATGATTACGTCCGCCAGACGAGCGTGGTTGTCGGCGCCCAGCCGACCATCAACAACGTCCCGGACAATGTTTCTCCCGCGACCGATTTTGCCATCGTGAACGTCAACGTCAGGTGTCCGGATGGGCAGATCATCTCGGTCCCCGAATTCGTGGCCAAGTATCCGATTCCCCAGCAATGAGGAGAGCGGTGGCGGCTCAATCGCACACAATCTCGCGCGCCAAGAAGCCGCTTCAGGCTTATGTAAGCTTCTCGGAACGCCCACGGCGTTGCCGTGGGTTTCGCCCGCGCGGATTCCTATTGGTTGAACTGGTCATCGGCCTGGTGATCGTCGCGCTGGTCATGCTGGGCGCCGCGGCGATCATGGGCGCCGTCGCCCAGGGCTGGAACGACCAGGACGTCACGCGCTCCACACAGGTCCAGGCGAATCAGACTTACGTTCGTGTTCAGAACGCGCTCCAGGGGGCGAAATACGCCTGCTATTACGCCGCCGGAGACGTCAACGGCAACTCCGCCCAACCAGGCTGCATTTTCTTCTGGCAGAACTACAACCTCCAATCGGGAACCATACTCGATCCCTATCTCGGCGAGATGGCTCTGATTGAATACGATCCCACGACCCAGTCCTTATGGCTCTATCAGAATCCGTCTCCGTCGCAGGCCGACCCAAATCAAATGCAGCAACTGACCTCGCAAAGCAACTTCGCGGCCATCGTATCGCAATTTCCGCAGCAGTCCTTCGTGCAAAAGCAGGCGTTGGGCGGCCCGGGAAGCCTGTCAAATGACGGCACCCGCCTCCAGGTCAGGGGATTTCAGGTATACGTCAATCCCTACTGGCCCAGCGGCGCCAGCACCCAATTGCCGGTGGTCGAATTTGCGATCGGCTTCAAACAGCCGGTGGTCGAATTTGCGATCGGCTTCAAACAGAACGACGGGACGAGCCTGATTCTTTACAACAGCACCACGCTTCGCGGACCGGCCACGCAACCACAATGAAACCAAATCGTCCAACTCGGGATTGGTCTCGCCGCGGCGGAATCGCCCTGGTGTTGGTGGTGCTGGTGATGGCGTTGGCGACGATACTGGCCTACGCGATGCTCTCGGCCGCCGCCGTGCAGGCGACCGCCGGCGCCAACGCCGCCGCCGCCGCGAACGCCCGCGCCCAGGCGGAATCGGGAATCCACCTGGCGATGTATTACCTGCTCAATCCCGCCAATGCTCCGGCGTCCTTTAGCCCGCCTTGCACCGTCACCGCCACCTTCGCCACCACCCAGCCCGCCGTGACCATGCCCGGAAGCGTCACGATCCAGGTCGGCTCGCCATCAAACCACTGCTATAAGGTTGTTTCCATCGGTTCATCGGATTCCTCCGCGGGGGTCAAGCCCGTGACGCGAACCATCACCGCCGAAATCCAAGCCGGCACCCCGCTTCAGATCAACCAGGCGGGGGCATTTAACTCCCCGATCACCGTGGGAGCCAACGCCACGTTTTCCAGTTCCAGTGCCAACGCGCCGGCGATTGCCTCAAACGGGGTGGTGACAAATAGCGGCCACATCAGCGGAAATGTCAGCGCGAGCAACGTGACGGGGGTTGGTGCATGGAGCAACGGAGCGCTCCTACCGGCTTCGTCAACCCCGCCGGCGCCTTCGGCGGCGGGAAATGTCACCGACTATACCCAACCCTATGTATTCCAGGGATCGCTCTACAACCCCGTTGCGATCGCGAGTTCCATCAGTACGGCCACTTCTCTGGGCCCAACGCCCAGCAACCCCCTGGGAATCTATTACACCTCTCCCAGCGTCAGTTCCGGCAATCTCAACGTCAGCAAGTCACTGACCATCAACGGCACGCTAATCGTCAAGGGAACGCTTACAAATACCTCGGCAATAAATATCACGCCGCTGACTTCCCAGCCCAACACCTATTTGCCGGCGCTCGTGGTGAACAACGAGCTCTCGATGAGCGGCCATAGCGCCAGCCTCAACGCTACGGGCGTGACCTATATCGCCAACGGAATATACGGCGTCGCCACGAGCAGTGCGACCAACGTTACGATCAACGGCGCCTTGTTGATTACCAAGAACGCGATCAACAGCACCTACGCGGGCACACTCTCGGTGACGTACAACCCGACTTACACCAACATCCCGAGTTTTGACGTTAACGATTGGGCGTCGAACTCCAGCGTCAAAATCATTGCCTGGAGCGAATGACCCCGATTCTTCGCCGAATGGAGAAAGCCGTGAATACGCACAAACTTCTGACGATGGTGCTCGTTTTGCAGGTGATCACGATCCTGAACCAGTGGTTCGGCGGTCCGATATCCAAGGCACGGGCGCAAATCCCCGATGCGGGGGCGCAGCAGATGGAAATCATCGCCCAACTCAAGAGCAGCAACGATACGCTCAAGGGGATCGACGATAAGCTGGACAAGATGGTCTCGATTTTCCAGTCCGGGAAGCTTCAGGTCCAGCTTTCAAAGCCCGATGACAATCAAGAGAAATAAGCCCGGCCGCCAACCGAGGTTGCGCTATGCGTGGGCGATCTGTAAACCAAATTTGCGATCCCGGTCCGCGCGCCCGGGCCTTCACCCTCATCGAGGTGTTGGTGGTGGTGTTGATCCTGGGGATCGCTTCGGCCCTGATCTTGCCCGAGGTCAGCGGCCAGGACGACATGAGCGCCGCCGCCGCCGCGCGAACCGTCATGGGCGACCTGCTTTATGCGCAGAACCGGGCGATCGCCATGCAGCAATATGCGTACGTTGCCTTTAACCAGGCCGGCCAGAGCTACAGCCTTTACGACGGCACGTCCGCCGGGCCGGCGACGACGCCTCTGACCCATCCGGTCAATGGAATCAATTACGTGATGACGTTTGGGAAGGCCGGCCCCAACAACGTCGCCAGCGACGTGACCCTCGGCTCCGTCAATTTCAACGGCCAGAGCACGATCGCCTTTGATGAGACGGGTGTTCCCTATTTCTACAGTTCCGGCCCACCGACGCCGCTGACTGGAACCGGAAGCATCCGACTGAACAGCGGGAGTTATTCCGTGACGGTCTCGGTGGCGCAGGACACCGGCGAGATCACGGTGAACTAAAAACGCAAAGCTGGATTCGATATGTTTCGATTGAATCGACCTCAAATTCAGCCCATTGGCGTGGACATCGGCCACGACAGCGTGAAGATGCTGCAACTCGAGGCCCGCGAGCAATCGCTGGTGGTGCACGCCTGGGCGCGGCGCACGCTCGACGTCGACGGCGCCGTCGGAGCGCAAAGCAGTCCGGCGGAGTTGATTTCTCCGCAGGCGGCGCTGGCCGTCCGCGAGCTTTTGAGCGGCGGAAATTTCGCGGGTCGGTCGGCGGTCGTCGCCTTGCCGCGACACGTCGTTCACGTCAAGAACCTTCGCCTGCCCCCGATGCCGCCCGGCGAACTGGCCTCCGTCGTCAACTTCGAGGCGCGCGGGGCCTTTCCCTTTGACACCGCCGAAGCGCACGTGGAGTTTCTCGTCGCCGGCGAGGTCCGCCAGGGGACCGACGTCCGCCAGGAGGTGGTTGTTCTGGCCGCCCGGAATGCGGACGTGGACCGCTTTGTCGAGCAGCTTCACCGCACCGGCCTGGTGATCGATTCGCTGGACGTCGAGCCGTGCGCCTTGTATCGCACCGTCGATCGGTTCGTTCGCCGACGCGAAGACGAGCAGGAGGTCCACGTCGTGGTCGACGTCGGCACGCGATGCACTCAGGTGTTGATCGGCAAGGGGCGGGACATCAGCTTTTTCAAGGCCATAGAGATGGGCGGCGCCGATTTCAATTCGGCCGTGAGCCGCAAGCTGGACATCCGGCCCGACGAGGCGCGCGCCCTCCGCCGGCGATTGTCGGAGCAAAACGACGCCGAACATCCCGATACCGTCCGGCTTGCCGTCCTGGACGCCTCGCGCTCCGCCATGGAAAGCCTGACGCGCGAGGTTTCCCTGTGCCTGCGGTATCACTCGGTCACGTTCCGCGGCCAGCGGCCGCTGAAGGTGCGCGTCAGCGGCGGCGAAGGCGGCGATCCGCAGTTGTTGCCGATGCTGCATTCGGTGTTGGGCATTCCGGTTGAGCCTTCGCGTCCGCTGTTCAACGTCGATTGCACGGCCATGCGCGGCTTTGACCATCGCAAGCCGTCGGGCGATTGGGCCGTGGCGATGGGCCTGGGGCTGAAACGAAGCGCCGGCAAATTCGCGGCGATGGACGGCACGCCCCGAGCGGCCGCCCCCGCCGCGCCTCCCACCCCGGCTTTGCCGGCCGCGGCGACGCAACCGGCGCCATCGCCTGCCCCCGTGCCCCGGGAGGCCGTCCATGCGTGAACTGGAATTCCTGCCCCCCTGGTACGCAACCCTCCGCCAAAAACGGCGAATCCTCGTCGTTGAGGCCTGGCTGGCCATGGTCATCGCCCTGGGACTGGCGCTTTGGATGATTCTCTCGGCCCGCAACGTGATCGCCAAGGAAACCCTGCTCACCACCCGGGAAAAACAGCTCACCCAGTCCAACTATGAACTCCAGAAGCTGGGGGAATTGGAATCGCTCAAACGTCAGATGTCGGACCAGGCCAAGCTGATGGCTCACGTCGGCCTGAACGTGCCCATGGCCCGGCTCGTCGATGCCGTGGAAAAGATGATGCCCAAGGAGATGGCCCTGTTGGACGTGGCGGTTGAATCACAGGAGCAGCCCAACGCCCAGCCCAGGGCCGTCTCCGCCAACGCCGAGCCGAAACGTCAACTCCTCGTGACCCTTCACGGCGTGTCGCCCAACGTCGAGGAGTTGGGAACTTTCATGATCCACGTTGCCGCGATCCCGAATTACGTCGAAGGTTCCGTCAAGACGTCGGACGTCCATCAAAATGGACATCTGATGACGGATTTCAAGATTTCCTTCGGCATCAAGCTGAACGACCCGGAGGATTAGGAACTGTCAATGCCAAGTTTGAAGACGCAAATTCATTGGTTTACCCGGATTCAACAGGCGCTGGCCGGCGCCGTGGTGGTGACGGGGATCATATTTTACGCGCTGGTGTATCGCCCGGAGACCGGCCGGCTTCAGACGCTGGCCGGCCGGATCAGTGAAAAGGAAAACCAGTTGACCACCGCCCAATCGCAGGCGCGGGTGGCGCAGTTGGTCCAGGCGGACATCAATCGCCTGAAGGAAAAGCTGGCGGATTTCAAGAAGCTGCCGGCCAATCCCGGCGACTTGGGCCAGTTTCAGATCGACATGGGCCAGTTGGCGCGCCGCGACAATCTGAATGGATGGTCCGTCAGTTCGCCGGGGATGCCCAAGCGGGACGAGCAGTATTACGAGTTGCCGATCAGCTTGAAATTCGCCGGCGATTTCACCGACGTGTTTTCGTTTTTGCGCCAGATGGAAGACCTGTCGCGGCTGACCCGCGTCAAGAGCCTGACCATCCAGGGCAACGGCGCCGACGGCCAGGTGCAGGTCGAGTTGCTGATGAGCCTTTACTACTCGGAGGGATGACCATGCCCATCGCCCTGGCCAAAATGTCCTGGCCGCAAAAAATGGTCGGCGCGTTTCGCGCTTCGCCGGGGCGCTCGTCAACCGTCGGCGGATTGGTGCTGATCCTCGTGGTGGCGTGGGCGCGGCTGCTGGTGATGGGCCACGCCCCCTCCGCGGCCCACGGGGCGGTCACCTCGGTTGCGCCCGCCGCGCCGGGACCGAACGAACCGCCGGCCCCCCGTCACCCGGCCGAGAACGCCTCGTCGCTCCAGCAATGGGTGCGCCAGCCCATCGGCCCGCTGGCGCGAAATCCCTTTGCCATTCCTTTTGATTGCTATCCGCACGACGGCTCCAAGACCGCCGCCCAATCGCCCCAGGAAAATGGTTATTGGGACCTTGTGAGAAAGTCGATGTCCTCGCGAGCCGATCAACAGGAACAGCGGCAGATCCTGGTGGACAACGTCCGGATCGCCGCCGAGGCGCTGAAGCTGGAATCCACGATCGTCGGCCCCACGCCCGGCGCCATAGTCAACGGGCAGATGGTGCGGGAGGGAAGCAACATCGCCGGCTTCCGCGTGCTGAAGATCGAACCGCGCCAGGTGGTTGTCGAGCGCGAAGGCGTCAAGCTGGCCGTCTCCATGGATTGAAGCGGCCCGACCGGATTAAGGAACCGTATGCGTATTTGGACCAAAACAACCGGTCTTATTTTTTGTGCCTTGCTGGCCGTTTATAACGGTCCGGCGGCATTTTCCGCCGGGGAAACCCAGGCAGGATCTGCCGATTCCGCCAGCAAGGTGAAGGTGATCGGCGACGCCGCCGACCCCGCCGCCCCCGATGCCCCGTCCCCAACCCGGGTCGTCGCTTCCGATTCGGGGACCTTCAGCATCCAGATCAGCAACGACGACAGTTTGATCCACGTGCTACGCCTGATCGGCGACGAAGCGCAGCGCAGCATCATTCCCAGCCGGGAAGTCCGCGGCACCGTCCCCGCCATGGACCTGAACAACGTCACCCTCTCCGAAGCCCTGGACGCCATTCTGCAAAGCAACGGCATGGCCTGGCAGCAGAAGGGAAACCTGATATTCGTCTATACGCAGAAGGAACTGGCGGACCGGGAAAAGGCCGCGCGAAAAGCGGCCACCAAGACGTTTACCCTGCATTACATCCCCGCCGCCGACGCCGAAGCTCTGATCAAACCGGCCGAAAGCGCCGACGCACAGGTCGCCATCACCAAGGATGCCATCAGCGGAATCGACACCGGCGACGGCGGCACGGCCAGCGGCGGGGGCGCCGGCACCTCGGTCGGCACCGGCGGCAACAGCGAATCCGGCGTCGATATGATCGTCGTCACCGATTACCCCGAAAACCTCGAGCAGATTTCCAAGATCATTCAGGAGGTCGATCGCCGCCCCGTGCAGATTCTGGTCGAAGCCACCATCTTCGAAGCCACGCTCAACGACAACAACTCCATGGGGATCGACTTCTCGCTGATGGGCGGGGTGAACTTCGCCGACCTGATCGCCAGCGGGACACCGCTGACCAGCGCTTTGAGCGGAACGATTCTCAATGCCGTGAGTTCCACCGGTTCCGGCACTGCATCGGGGACCCCGACGGCTTCGAGTTTGGTTCGCCAGGGCTACGCCGGAGGCACCAGCGGGAACTATGACCAGAACGTTCCGCCGGGCGGACTTCAGATTGGCATCGTGCACGACAACCTGGGCGTGTTCATCTCCGCGCTGGAATCCGTCGCCGATACCACCGTGCTGGCCAATCCGAAGGTCCTGGTCCTGAACAAACAGGCCGGCGAAGTACACGTCGGCCAGGAACTGGGGTATCAAACGACGACGGTGACGCAGACCACGTCCACCCAGACGGTCCAGTATTTGGACACCGGAACGATTCTCAGTTTCCGGCCGTTTGTGGGGGATGACGGATACGTCCGCATGGAAATCCATCCGGAAGATTCGACCGGCTCCGTCACCAACAACCTGCCCAGCAAGACCACCAGCGAAGTGACCAGCAACGTCATGATCAAGGACGGCAACACGATCGTGATCGGCGGCTTGTTCCGCGAAGTCAGCCAAAGCAGCCGCAACCAGGTGCCGATTCTCGGCGAGATTCCGGTGGTCGGCGCGCTGTTCCGGAGCAAGACGGATCAGACCCAGCGCCAGGAGATCATCATCCTGCTCACGCCACACATCATCAAGGACGACTCGTCATACAACAAGGCCAGCCTGGAGGAAATGAAGGAAGCGGAAAGGGAGCGCGTCGGCATGCGGAAGGGGATGATGTGGTTCGGGCGCGAGCGGCTGGCGGAAACCGCCTACGAAAACGCGGTCGCCGAGATGGCCAAGCCCAAACCCAATGTGAACCTGGCGCTGTGGCATCTGGACTGCGCGATCAATCTGAATCCGAAGTTCGCCGAGGCGATCGACTTGAAGGAAAAGATCACCGGCGTGCAGGTCACGGACGTGGACAACTCGACCATTCGCGGGTTCGTTCGCGGGCAGATCATGGCGGAAACGGCGGTCGAACCTGCGACGAGGCCGGCGATGGCGATTGTTCGGTGATTTGAGATTTACGGAGTTGCCATGCGGAAATTGGGCCAGTTGAGCGTTGTTTTGCTGTGCTTTCTTGCGGCGTGCTCCATCACGAAGGATCCGACCGCGCAGGAAGCGGCGACGAAACGCTGGAACGACGCGCGCTCGAACGTTCTGTCGGGCCTGGCCGCCGACCAGTACGCCAACGGCAACTTCGAGAAGAGCCGGGCCACGATCGACCAGGCGATCCGGCTGTCTCCCGACAACGCCGCGGCGCACGTGCTG
>Ga0187867_10002458_pt1 | contig 15369 bp, 12 predicted proteins | sample June2016WEW_13_1_FD_132976 | JGI IMG/M metagenome (GOLD analysis project Ga0187867, IMG submission 132976) | Peatland microbial communities from SPRUCE experiment site at the Marcell Experimental Forest, Minnesota, USA - June2016WEW_13_10 | ecosystem: Environmental > Terrestrial > Soil >... | reverse complement strand
CCCCTGGGGGTTCGCAACCTTCCAGTCGCCCTACGGGCTCCTTCCAGGTTGCGAACCCCCAGGGGCCAGATTGTTTCGTCTCACTCTACCTGGACACGCCAGATTGCACAATCATAGGGGCTAAACTACAATTCGTCCATGGCGGCTAGGCTGCAATTCATTTACGGGACGTGCGTCCCTCAATCCCGGATTGACAACATAATGGAAATGCGGGACTTTTTTACGGATCTGCTCGAGCTTGATTCACCCTGGAGCGTGAAAGAGGTTGCGGCAAAAGAAAGGGTGGACGTTCATCTTGAATGCGGCCAGACGGCCCGGTTCCCCTGTCCCCTCTGTGGCCTCTCTTGCCCGGTATGCGGTTGTTCGCCTCAAAAGACCTGGCGGCACCTGGATACGTGCGGAAAAATCACCTGGCTGCATGCCGGGCTTCCAGTCGTGGAATGTCCTGAACATGGGAAACAGCAATTGCCCGCTCCATGGGCGCATGCGGACTGCCCCGCAACCCTGGCGTTCGAACGATGGGTCACCAGGCTGGCGGAGGACTTCGGCGACACGAAGAAGGCAGCCCGTTTTGCTGGGGTTGAGTACGCTCTCATTCGCCGCATCCTGCGGCGCGCCGCCTCGTCCGGCCGTCGGCCGGCGGGGGCCCGCGATTCAAGTTTGGCGCCCCCATCGGTCGAAGACATCGGCGGTTTCGGCTTGGCCATCCCTGCCTGCGGCAGCTCGCCGCAGCTTAACCTCTTTGCTCAGAACGACATGTCTTTGGTCAACCGGGGCATCCAGGCATTTAAAAACCTGGAACTGGAAAAAGCCGTTGAACTCTTTGAAAAACACCGCAGCGTCTATCCGAAGGGCTACGACATATCCTCCAGGCTGGCAGCCGCCGAATTCCTGCTGCTGGGCATCTGGGAGGCGCCGGCCGAGTCTTCTGCCCGAGCGGCTTATCTGTGCCGTCTCTGGGATTCCTTTGAGGATTTCGTCGGCGCTGACGGCATTGGCCGGGAGACTTTTGGCGCCGAAATTAAAGGCGCTTTTTTCGCCCGGGTGATCGAGGCGGCGGAAAGCGCCGCTCCGGCTGAAGGCCCCTCATTTCTCCCTGGAGATATTCCCCTGGGCTATGTCCTCTTGCAGGCCGGACGTTATGAAGAGGCAATCCTCAGCCTTCAGAACTGCATCCCGAAGATGCCCCAAAGCGCCGCCCTCTATGGCTACCTGGGAGACGCTTACCGGGGCCGCGGCGATTATGAGGTCGCAAGACGGTGCTACCGGGAAGCCTGTCTCATCGACCCTGCCGCAATCGACTGGCGTCATCTGCACGACAAAGACCTCAGGGAATTGAAGCAGGACCTTTTGCTGGAGTACGGATTTGACCCCGAACTCGCCCAGGCGTGGCTTCCGAGTCACGCACGCATCGACGGACTGTTCGAGCGCAAGGTGGTCCGTATCCACGACGGCCTGAAGGAAATGGTGGATGAGTACCTGGCGCTGGAGAAGACGCTGTCGAAGGAAAAGTCCCCGCTTCTTGCCGCAAAGCTTTTCTTCAGGGGCATGGTTCTTTGCGAGAACCGGGAAAACCTCAAATTCATCAAGACCATCGACCTTATCCATGTGCGCAGAATCATGAAACAGGCCAATCCGGATCTTTTCGATGAGTTTCTGGAAAGGATCGTTGGGTGGAAGGGCTGACAGATTAGGAGAAATACCATGGAAGTAAAGCTCACAGCTTTGCAAATGTTACGTGCAAAAGTAAAAACTTTTGCTATATTTTTTGCAGCGCCAACATCGCACAGGGAGATTGCACATGACAAGAGTGGAAAGGCTGGAACGGGAAATCGAGGAACTTGCTCCGAGTGAGCTTGCAGCCTTCCGGAAATGGTTTCAAGACTACGATGCCGCTCAATGGGACAAGCAAATTGAAGAAGATGCCCCCACCGGCAAATTCGACAGACTCGCACAAAAGGCCCTTGCAGATCACGAAGCAGGAAGGACAAGGGAAATTTGAGGCATTTCGCATCCCCTGATTTCTAGGCATGTTACAGCCAATTGCCCAAACAGATTCAGGAGTCGGCAGATGCCAGCTATAAATTACTGAAGGCCGATCTTTCCCATCCTTCACTGCATTTTAAAAAAATCGGGCAATACCGGGCGGTTCGCATAGGTGTTCACTATAGAGCACTTGCCGTAGCAGTCCCGGAAGGCTTGATTTGGTTTTGGATTGAAAGCCATTCCGAATACGATAAGATCCTGAGTTGATCATTTACATCTCTACAAATATCAGGCTATGGATGAGTACCTGGAGCCGCAGAAGGCGGTGTCGAAGGAAAACTCCCGCCGGGTGGCGGCAAAGCTTTTCCTCATAGGCATGGTCCTTTGCGGGAACCGGGAAAACGTCAAGTTCATGTTTGCGCAGGTCGCCACTGACTTTATCCGAGTGTTCATCGTCTTAAATATCAACCTAATGAAAATACTGTTTGACTTGCCTTGTGCCTCATGGCATTCTTTTGTGCCAAGGCCCTGGGCGTGGATTGAAACATTAGGTTGATATTTCATATGGAGAGCTTGATAGATTTTTCTACTTGCCTTGCAACGATGTAAGTTTTTTGGAGGATTGTTGGAAAGCTTGTCGCTCAGGGCTTAAGGGTGGGCAGATTTCTTTTCCAGGGAGGAGGCTGTTCCATTGTTTAACGAACCTGTTGCGCACATAACCACAGATGGTCGAGCGCAAACGCTCAAAGAACATCTGACCCAAACCGCGCAAAGAGCTGCCAACTTTGCATCCGTTTTTGGTTTTAGCCAGTGGGGCCGGCTTGGCGGCCTATGGCATGACTTGGGCAAGTACTCCGAGGCCTTTCAGAGAAAGCTTAGAGCTGCTGCCGGAGATGAAGCGCATCTGGAGGCCAAAGCCCGAGTCGATCACTCAACAGCCGGCGGCCTTTACGCGGTTCATCGGTTCGCTAAGGCCGGACGCTTATTAGCGTATATCGCCGCCGGACATCATGCCGGGCTTCCCGACTGGGAGGCCGACCGCACGGGCCAGGCGGCCCTCTCCCAGCGCCTGTTGCATACAGAATTGCTCGCTGCCGCTCTGGCTAATGATATTCCGGCTAAAATTCTCGAACAGCAATTTCCAGTGGAGAAACCTACCGGACGCGATCCGGCTTTTTGGCTTCGGATGCTATTTTCTTGCGTAGTCGACGCGGATTTTTTGGACACGGAAGATTTTTTCGAACCGGAAAGGGCCACCCTGCGTAGCGACTACTCCGCTGTGTCGGAACTGCTCGCTCCCTTCAGCGCATACATGCAGGACAAGGCCCGAGAGAATACCGAGGTTAACCGAATCCGAGCTGGTGTATTGGCCCGCTGCATTGCAAAAGCAAAAGATCCACCTGGAATTTTTAGCCTGACCGTTCCCACCGGAGGGGGCAAAACCCTGTCCTCCATGGCCTTTGCCCTGCACCATGCCGCCATCCACGGGCAGCAACGGGTCATCTATGTGATTCCCTATACAAGTATCATAGAACAAACCGCCGACCAGTTCCGGCAGATTTTCGGCACCGCCGTGGTGGAGCACCACAGTAACCTTGATGTAACCGACGAAGAGCGTGAAACGCCTCGGTCGCGGCTTGCCTGCGAAAATTGGGATGCCCCTGTAATCGTCACCACCAACGTGCAATTTTTCGAGTCTCTCTTTGCGAGCCGCACCAGCCGATGCCGCAAATTGCACAACATTGCAGGGAGCGTAGTGGTGTTGGACGAAGCCCAACTCCTTCCCCCGGAGTTTCTCAGACCGATACTCAAGACCCTGGACGAACTGCGCAAGCATTATGGGGTCACTATCCTCCTCTGCACTGCGACACAGCCTGCTCTCGGCCCGCACAAATCTACAGGTTTCACCTTTGAAGGGTTGGAAGATATACACGAGATCATGGAAGACCCTGCCGGTCTTTTTGACAGCCTGAAACGGGTCGAAGTGGAGTTGCCCAAGAATATCCACAAGCCCCGGACATGGGAAGAATTGGCTGAGGAGCTGGCGCAAAAGCCCTCGGTGTTATGCATCGTCAATCGCCGTGATGACTGCCGCATCCTCTGGTCCCTGATGCCCAAAGGGACCTTCCATCTTTCCGCCCTGATGTGCGGTGCCCATCGATCTCGCCGGATCGCCGAGATCAAAGCACGCCTCGAAGCCGGCCGCCCTACCCGCGTCATCAGTACACAACTGGTTGAGGCTGGCGTTGATGTGGACTTTCCGGTGGTCTATCGGGCGATGGCTGGCCTTGATTCCATCGCTCAAGCTGCCGGCCGCTGCAATCGTGAAGGGTTGCTTGAAAAGGGCACACTGTCGCTTTTCACGCCACCGAGCCGTCCGCCGGCCGGCGTCCTTCGGCAGGCGGCCGAGATCGGCGCGCGGCTGCTCAGTGCAGCCGGGACGGACCCTCTTGCGCCGCGCCTCTTCATAGAGTTTTTCCGGGAACTCTATTGGCTGCAAGGTGAGGATCGGCTTGACGCCTGCAACATTCTCCGCGACCTAAAGCCTGAGAACGAGTTTCGTTTCAGTTTTCGCACTGCTGCAGCCAAATTCAAACTTATCGACGATACGCACCAAGCGCCGGTTATAGTCACATACGGCGAAGAGGGCGCGAAGCTGGTCGAGCAACTGGCCCGCTTGGGTCCTGAGCGTTGGCTGCTGCGCAGACTCCAGCGCTATGTGGTCAATCTTCCCAAATTTTTGCACAAGCGATTATGCGCGGAGGGCGCCATCCGCGAAATCCATGCCGACATTTTCGTCCAGGGTCACGGCGCCCTCTATGACGACAACCTGGGGTTCTGTCCTGACAAATCCATCATCTACGACCCTGATGAACTGATCGTGTGAACTTAAAAAAAGGAGGATCGATGATTGCAGAAACGTTGAAGAGCAGAACCTTTCTTCTAAAGGTGTGGGGGGAGAACGCCTGTTTCACCCGGCCGGAGATGAAGGTGGAGCGCGTTTCCTACGATGTCATGACACCCTCGGCCGCTCGCGGCATCATGGAGGCGATTCTCTGGAAACCGGCTATCCGCTGGCGCCTCACCCGAATCGACGTGCTCAATCCCATCCGATGGGCATCGGTGCGGCGCAACGAAGTCGGCGCGGTCATGTCTCCGCGCACAAGAGGCCTATTCGTCGAGGACCAGCGACAACAAAGGGCCGGATTATTTTTGCGCGATGTGGCCTATGTTATCCACGCCTTTTTCGAGATGACTGTCAAGGCCGGTACCGAAGACAACGTCAAGAAGTTCGAAGAGATTTTCAAGCGGCGGACGGAAAAAGGACAATGCTTTCACCGCCCCTATCTGGGCTGCCGGGAGTTTGCGGCGCAATTCGAACCGATGGCGGCGGAGATGGGAGCGCCCCAACCCATCGCCGAAAGCCGCGATCTTGGATTCATGCTCTATGACATGGATCACTCTGGCGCGGAGCCGATGCCGATGTGGTTCCGGGCGCAGCTTCAGAACGGCCGGGTTCATGTGCCCTCGGTGGAGAGTGCTGAGGTGCGGCGATGATCCTGAATGCGTTGAATGACTACTACCGTCGGCTTCAAATTGAGGGTCTGGGTAGTGTGGCCACCGAAGGCTTTCAGAAGCAGCCGATCCCGTTTGTGGTAGTGCTGAATCGAGGAGGCCGTTTCGTTAGTCTTTTGGACACGCGTAGCGGGGATGGAAAGAAAAAAGCAGCAAGGGAGTTTACCGTTCCCAAGGGGGTTAAGAAGACCAGCGGTATTGCCGCCAATCTTTTGTGGGACGTTCCTGCCTATGTTTTCGGCCGACCCAAACCCGACCACAAAAAGGACCCAGCCAAGCTCGCCGAAAGGGCTGTGGACCAACAGCACTGCTTCATTGAAACCATACGCGAACGCCTCGCACCCATGCTTGCCGATGAAGGGATTGATGCTGTTTTGCATTTTCTGGAGGGTGGCTATTTTGACACGATTTTTCACCATCCTGCCTGGCCCGAGATTGAAGAAAACGGTGCAAATCTCGCCTTCCAACTCGAAGGTGACACCTGTCTTGTGTGTGAACGGCCTGCGGTCATCATTGCTTTGACGAAAGGAAAGAGCGATGTCCGCTACGGGCGCCAGTCGTGTTTGGTTACGGGAGAAGCGGACGAACCGGCACGGCTCCATACCGCCATCAAAGGCGTCTATGGAGCGCAGACATCGGGTGCCAACATCGTTTCTTTCAACCTGGCGGCCTTCACCTCCTACGGGAAAGAGCAGAGCTTTAATGCGCCCGTGGGTAAGTGCGCCGAGTTCGCCTACACCACAGCTTTGAACCATCTGCTCGCCAAAGGGTCAGGGCAGCGCCTGCAAGTTGGTGACGCCTCCACGGTTTTCTGGGCCGAGAAGAATCACCAGATTGAGAGCGTCTTTGCCGACCTGTTCGGTGAACCGGCCAAGGGTGAGCCGGAACAGGATTACAAACAGCTTGTTGCAACCTTTCGCGCACCCGAGATGGGTGCTCCGCCGCAGCTCGATCCGAAGACCCGGTTTTTTGTGTTAGGGCTGGCTCCCAATGCGGCCCGTATCGCTGTACGCTTCTGGTATGCCGGGACCGTTGGCGAAGTGGCCGGTAATGTAGAGCAGCACTTCGACGACATAGAGATAACCCGTTCCTCCAAACAGCCCCACTACCTTTCTCTTTTCCGACTGTTGGTTGCCACCGCTGTCCAGAGCAAAGCGGAAAACATCCCGCCCAACCTGGCAGGCGAATTAATGAAGGCAGTTTTGATTGGTACGCCATATCCTCAGGCCCTTCTAGGTGCCGCCATCCGCCGATGTCGTGCGGAACGTGAAATCACCTATCCCCGCACTTCACTTATCAAGGCGGTGCTGGCGCGGGAAGCTAGATATTACAAAAAAACTACAAAGGAGGTCGGCATGTCTCTCGATACCACCAACAGCAACGTCGGCTATCGATTAGGACGACTTTTCGCCATGTTGGAAAAGATTCAGGAGGAAGCTAGCCCTGGCATCAACGCCACCATCCGCGATCGCTTCTACGGCTCTGCCTCAGCCACGCCCGTGGCCGCCTTCCCCCACCTGATGAAGCTCAAGAACCATCATTTGGGCAAACTGGAGAACCGGGGACGGGCCATTAACCTCGAACGCATGATCGGCGACATTATGGACGCGCTGAGCGACTTTCCAGCCCATTTGAGCCTGCCTGATCAGGGGCGCTTTGCTGTCGGCTATTACCACCAGCGCCAGGCCCTTTTCACTAGTTCCAAAAAAGCCAATGACCCAGAAGGAGGGATAAACCATGAATAATCCTATTCAGAACCGTTATGACTTTGTGCTCCTGTTCGACGTGAAAGATGGAAATCCCAACGGTGATCCGGATGCCGGCAACCTGCCGCGCATCGATCCGGAGACCGGGCATGGACTGGTGACAGACGTTTGTCTGAAACGGAAGGTGCGCAATTATGTCCAACTCGCGGACTGTGCAAAGGGCGGTTACGACATTTTCATCAAAGAGAAGGCCATCCTGAACAACCTTATCGATCAGGCGCATGAAAAGGAGGAGGTCAAAACCAAGGAAAAGGGCGAGAAGACCGAGGCAGCCCGGCAGTACATGTGCACAACCTATTTCGACGTCCGTACCTTTGGCGCGGTCATGTCCACCGGTAAAAATGCCGGCCAAGTCCGCGGTCCGGTGCAGCTCACCTTCGCACGTAGCATCGAACCCATCGTGCCGCTGGAGCACAGTATCACCCGCATGGCTGTGGCCACAGAAGCCGAGGCAGAAAAGCAGCAAGGCGACAACCGCACCATGGGCCGAAAGTTCACCGTGCCTTACGCCCTTTATCGCTGCCACGGCTTCATTTCAGCACCTTTTGCAGTACAAACCGGCTTTTGCGAAGAAGACCTGCAATTATTCTGGGAATCTCTAGTCAACATGTTCGAGCATGACCATTCAGCAGCGCGTGGACATATGGCGACCCGTAAGCTGATAGTCTTCAAGCACGACTCGAAGATGGGAAAAGCGCCAGCCCATCGATTGTTTGACCTGGTAAAGGTGGAGCGACTCGATGGTGCGTCAGGGCCGGCAAGAACATTTGCCGACTATGAGGTGAAACTGAATAAGGTCGCCAAACCGGACGGAGTGACTATCGAGGAAAAGATCTAATGGTGTACTCCGATGAGGTGAAATCAAGGAAAAGCTCCACCAGCATCACCAAGAGGTCATGATGGACAAATCCGACAATAACAAAAGCATTGCGCCCAAAATCATCCCGCCCCACGGCGGCTATCGCGGTCTGAAATCCTACCAGATGGCTGAGATCGTCCATGACGCCACTGTGGTGTTCTGCGACCGCTTTATCGACCGTCGCTCACGTACGCACGACCAAATGGTGCAGGCGGCGCGAAGCGGGAAGCAGAATATCGCCGAGGGCAGCACGGCTTCCGGCACTTCCAAGAAAACCGAACTAAAGCTGGTAGGAGTGGCGCGGGCAAGTCTGGAAGAGATGCTGCTTGACTACCAGGACTACCTCCGGCAGCACGGCCTGCCCCTCTGGGGCAAAGACCATCCCCAGGCACGGCAGGTCCGGGGGCTGTGTTATAGGTCAGATAGGTCCTATTTGACTTATAAGCCTTATACTGAAGCTCCGGCCTCCGCCGAGACTGCGGCAAATACTATGATCTGCCTGATTCACCAGGCCAACTACCTACTGGATCAGCAGTTGCGCGCCCTGGAGAAGGAATTCGTAAAGGAGGGCGGTTTCACCGAGAAGCTCTATCATGCCCGTCAGCAGATGCGCAACAGCGGAAAGAAGCCATGAACTATAGCGAAGACGATCTCATACCCCTTTCGGCCCTCCAGCACCTCGTTTTTTGCGAGCGTCAGTGCGCCCTGATCCATGTCGAACAGGCATGGGATGAAAACCGCTTTACTGCCGAAGGCCGAATTATGCACGAGCGGGTGCACGAGGCGGGCGAGGAGTCAAGGGGGAATGTGAGGGTCGCCAGGGGGGTGTCCCTTCGGTCGCTGAGGCTGGGATTGATAGGGAAAGCCGACGTCGTGGAATTCCACCGTGTGGAACCGGGCAAGTGGCGGCCCTTTCCGGTGGAGCACAAGCGGGGAAAACCAAAGCCTGACGAAAGCGACAAGGTTCAGCTTTGCGCTCAGGCGCTCTGCCTGGAAGAGATGCTCGGGGTCGAGGTCCCCTCGGGGGCCTTATTCTATGGAAGGACACGGCACCGGCTCGAAGTCGCGTTTGATGAGGCCCTGCGCGAAGCGACGGAAAAAGCGGCCGGGCAGGTCCATGAGCTGATGAGGTCAGGGAATACGCCGAAGCCTGTTTACGCAAAGAAGTGCAAGAGTTGTTCCCTGGTCGAGCGGTGTCTTCCGCAGGCTCTCTACAAAAAAAGATCGGTAAAGGCGTATCTAACGCAAGCGGTGGAAGAAAAATGAAAAAACATCTTAACACGCTGTTTGTCACAACACAGGGCGCCTACCTCGCCAAGGAGGGGGAGACAGTTGTCGTCAAGGCGGGAAACGAAGTCCGTTTAAGGATACCCGTTCACACCATTGGCGGCATCGTGTGCTTCGGAAACGTGTTGTGCAGCCCTTTTTTGTTGGGTTTCTGCGCCGAAAGAGACGTTACCATCAGCTTTTTGACCGAGCATGGAAGGTTTCTTGCCAGGGTCCTGGGGCCGGTGTCCGGAAATGTTCTTTTAAGGCGCGAACAGTACCGCAAAGCCGACGACCCGAAAGTGACCGCAGAAATCACCGGGAGCCTGGTCACCGGAAAACTGGCGAATTGCAGGACAGTCCTCCAAAGGGCGCTCAGAGACCACGAGGAGAAGGTTGACATCCAGGCGGTCAAAGAAGTGTCTGCCAGGATGACCCACTACCTGGAGCGGCTCAATAACGAAACCAGTCTTGACGCTCTCAGGGGCATCGAAGGCGATGCCGCCCGAATGTATTTCAGCGTGTTCAACGAGCTCATTACCGCGCAGAAGGAAGACTTCGTTTTCGAAGAGAGAAACCGGCGGCCGCCGCTTGACAATGTCAATTGTCTCCTTTCGTTCGTGTACACCCTGACAATGCATGATGTCCGCTCCGCGCTGGAATCAGTGGGCCTTGACCCCGCCGTTGGATTTCTCCATAGAGACCGGCCGGGACGGCCCGGGCTGGCCCTGGATCTCATGGAGGAGTTTCGGCCCTTTCTGGCCGACAGGCTCGTGCTTTCTTTGATCAACTTGAAGAAGGTCCGGAAGAGCGGCTTCAAGAAGTCCGATTCCGGGGCCGTGCTGATGTCCGATGAAACCAGAAAGGAGGTGCTCGTCACTTACCAGAACAGAAAACAGGAAGAAATCATGCATCCCTTCCTTGGAGAAAAAGTGCATGTCGGAATGCTCTTTTTCATCCAGGCGCTCCTCTTTGCGAGGGTCCTTCGGGGCGATCTGGATGCATACCCTCCCTTTATCTGGAAATAGGTGTGCGCCATGGTGGTAGTAGTCAGCTACGACGTCTCCACAACCGATCCCGGAGGGCAAACCCGTCTACGGCGTGTCGCGAAGGTTTGCAAGGACTATGGGCAAAGGGTGCAGTACTCCGTTTTCGAATGCTCCGTTGACCCTGCGCAGTGGGCCTTTTTCCGCGATAAGCTGATGAAGGAAATCGATGCGGACAAGGATAGTCTGAGGTTTTATTTCCTGGGGGCAAACTGGAGGCGGAGGGTTGAACATGTCGGCGCGAATAAGCCTATCGATCCCGACGATCCTTTGGTTGTTTGAGGCGCCTGTGCGAACCTCAGGCTCGCATTTTCGGACTTTGTCATTTGGCCTTGCACCGCCTGGATTTGGGAGCTTATTCACTCATGTGAGGTTCGCAAGCTCGATATTGCTATTAAAGCCGATGGGTTATCAAATCAGATCTTTGACAACCGAATATGCTAAAAGAGTGAATGGGGACATTCGCGGAATATCTCATTTAAAACCTTTGTCAGCAAGTGTTTAGGGGCTGACAGTCGCCCCCCGCGCGGGGGCGTGGATTGAAACCAGCAACGTGCAACGATCGAGCATATCGCGGTACGTCGCCCCCCGCGCGGGGGCGTGGATTGAAACTCTGCATCTGAGGGGCCTTTTAAAGATGAGGGAGGTCGCCCCCCGCGCGGGGGCGTGGATTGAAACTTTCCCATCACGACCCCTTTCCCACCAGCCCCGCAGTCGCCCCCCGCGCGGGGGCGTGGATTGAAACCCTCAACCCACGCAATTAGTTACAAAAAACCCTCGTCGCCCCCCGCGCGGGGGCGTGGATTGAAACTTTAAGTGTTTTGGTTGTTTGATTTCGTATGAGGGTCGCCCCCCGCGCGGGGGCGTGGATTGAAACCCGGAGAAAGGTTGCGTGGGGTGTTGCGGTATTTGTCGCCCCCCGCGCGGGGGCGTGGATTGAAACTAGTCATGAGGTTCTGTTTGTCCCTGAGGGCTTCTTTGTCGCCCCCCGCGCGGGGGCGTGGATTGAAACTGGGTGATAGTCGCGAAGTTGACGCCACTCCCACGTCGCCCCCCGCGCGGGGGCGTGGATTGAAACTCGCATATTGTCCGACCACATCAGTTGACGTTTCGTCGCCCCCCGCGCGGGGGCGTGGATTGAAACAGCAAGGCGCGGTTTATCATGCACCATAGGAAGTGTCGCCCCCCGCGCGGGGGCGTGGATTGAAACACTCTTGTTATGTAGATCGCGCACAGTTTGAGATTGTCGCCCCCCGCGCGGGGGCGTGGATTGAAACTGGTTTCGGGGTTAGAACCCCTTCGCGCACATTGTGTCGCCCCCCGCGCGGGGGCGTGGATTGAAACATGGTCCCTGAACAGGGACGACCTGGTTTTCGACGGGTCGCCCCCCGCGCGGGGGCGTGGATTGAAACTTGTACTCCCCGGTTTCGTAAAACATCGTCATCCGTCGCCCCCCGCGCGGGGGCGTGGATTGAAACTTCCGCCACTGGGAAAGTCTCATACGGTTTGCCCGTCGCCCCCCGCGCGGGGGCGTGGATTGAAACGCAATGCCGTCAAAGGGGACGTCAGGGGGATTGTGTCGCCCCCCGCGCGGGGGCGTGGATTGAAACAAATGAACGAATGCGCGGCCCGCGTCAAAGAGTCCGTCGCCCCCCGCGCGGGGGCGTGGATTGAAACAAAAAGATCAAGATCGCACACTTTTAAACCGACAAGTCGCCCCCCGCGCGGGGGCGTGGATTGAAACTCTGGATGAAAAAATGAGCTTCCAGTCGCTTGTTGTCGCCCCCCGCGCGGGGGCGTGGATTGAAACGGGTTTCACCCATGCACGAGCATGATCCCCAGGTTGTCGCCCCCCGCGCGGGGGCGTGGATTGAAACTTTTTCGGTCTTAATTTGTTCCCGAAAGGCCGACGTCGCCCCCCGCGCGGGGGCGTGGATTGAAACACACATCCTACAGAACCGTGATTGCGTTTTGGACGTCGCCCCCCGCGCGGGGGCGTGGATTGAAACTATTTTGGGTATCTGAAATCCAGTGCCGCAACGAGTCGCCCCCCGCGCGGGGGCGTGGATTGAAACACACTGGCTCTGCGTATAGGTTTGCGGGCATTTTGGTCGCCCCCCGCGCGGGGGCGTGGATTGAAACTCCGGTTATTGACGGCAAGAGATCGGTTGACACGGTCGCCCCCCGCGCGGGGGCGTGGATTGAAACATCATCTACGGGTTCCAAGACAGCCTTACACGCCTGTCGCCCCCCGCGCGGGGGCGTGGATTGAAACCCTTTTAGGTTGGAGGATAAAAACAAGTGGCTTGGGTCGCCCCCCGCGCGGGGGCGTGGATTGAAACATGTTGCTGAGCAATCTGCAGCTCGCGTTGCGGCGTCGCCCCCCGCGCGGGGGCGTGGATTGAAACCACTCCCAAAAGGTGCATTATGAATTTGCGAACAGTCGCCCCCCGCGCGGGGGCGTGGATTGAAACGCCAGTGCCCTGCTTACCTCAGATCGGTCAATCAGTCGCCCCCCGCGCGGGGGCGTGGATTGAAACTGCGGCTTTGAAACCTATTTCAGCGGCCTTGCCAAGTCGCCCCCCGCGCGGGGGCGTGGATTGAAACATTATGATGTGGTTGCAATTTGCCATTACCTCTTGTCGCCCCCCGCGCGGGGGCGTGGATTGAAACACGGTCACAATCGCAGCAAATCATTTTGGCCTCCGTCGCCCCCCGCGCGGGGGCGTGGATTGAAACGACAACAGCACCCGGCAAAAACGATTCGCTCTTTGTCGCCCCCCGCGCGGGGGCGTGGATTGAAACCGGCTGTCGCTCGATTCCTGAGTCCTCCATTCGGGTCGCCCCCCGCGCGGGGGCGTGGATTGAAACAATGTAACTTGCCGCCGCTTCCCAACCTTCGCAAGTCGCCCCCCGCGCGGGGGCGTGGATTGAAACGCTGGTGTCAGCCGATCTCCGGCCATCAATAACGTCGCCCCCCGCGCGGGGGCGTGGATTGAAACCCACGCCCCGGTTCGGCGGGGCAGAACCCAACTGGTCGCCCCCCGCGCGGGGGCGTGGATTGAAACTTCCAACTCATCACGAGCTGCCGAAACTGCATCGGTCGCCCCCCGCGCGGGGGCGTGGATTGAAACTTTGTGAGCAAGGGCAAGATCGAAATGGAAGCGGGTCGCCCCCCGCGCGGGGGCGTGGATTGAAACTTTTTTGCAACGTGGAAAGCGCACCGTAGATGTCGTCGCCCCCCGCGCGGGGGCGTGGATTGAAACTTTTTTGCAACGTGGAAAGCGCACCGTAGATGTCGTCGCCCCCCGCGCGGGGGCGTGGATTGAAACACCAAAACGCAGCTTTTAGTGGGAGCTTGCAGCCGTCGCCCCCCGCGCGGGGGCGTGGATTGAAACACCAAATCGCAGCTATCCAAGGAGCTTGCGGCCAGTCGCCCCCCGCGCGGGGGCGTGGATTGAAACGCGTTAAGTCGTGCCGTAGGGTTGGAGAAGTAGAGTCGCCCCCCGCGCGGGGGCGTGGATTGAAACGGCAATCTCGCAATAGTTGCCGCCAATAATGACCGGTCGCCCCCCGCGCGGGGGCGTGGATTGAAACAGATTCACGAACACAACCAACAACTCCTATTCCGGTCGCCCCCCGCGCGGGGGCGTGGATTGAAACAGCAAGTTTAGCTTGGAGCATACCAGAACTGGTGTCGCCCCCCGCGCGGGGGCGTGGATTGAAACTCGGCTTGCCTTTGAATCGCAGGGTCCGGCTGAGTCGCCCCCCGCGCGGGGGCGTGGATTGAAACTGCAAACCTTTGTGCGCCCCGACCTTCGGCGTTGGTCGCCCCCCGCGCGGGGGCGTGGATTGAAACTGGATTATGGTAGAGGCCTGGAATTACGGGAAGAGTCGCCCCCCGCGCGGGGGCGTGGATTGAAACAACACAATGTCGACGACATCCATGCACGGCTCCGTCGCCCCCCGCGCGGGGGCGTGGATTGAAACCTGAGATTGAGCCGTTCCTGGATGTCCTTGCGGAGTCGCCCCCCGCGCGGGGGCGTGGATTGAAACACGAACGGAATGCGAAATCTTCGGTCCGCCGTTGGTCGCCCCCCGCGCGGGGGCGTGGATTGAAACATTCCGCGCTCGTCATGCCGGAGCGTTCGAGCGGTCGCCCCCCGCGCGGGGGCGTGGATTGAAACATTCTCTGCGCGAGATTGTGTCGGTCGAAGAGATGTCGCCCCCCGCGCGGGGGCGTGGATTGAAACTAATAGGATTTTTGCTGGCTGCGCTTTTGCCGTGGTCGCCCCCCGCGCGGGGGCGTGGATTGAAACAATGCAGTTCGCAGAGTCCATCACCTCAGCATTAGTCGCCCCCCGCGCGGGGGCGTGGATTGAAACAAGATTATTACTCCAACCGTGGGCGAGTCCGTTGGTCGCCCCCCGCGCGGGGGCGTGGATTGAAACCATTAATAGACTTAAATTTTGCTGTAACATTTCGGTCGCCCCCCGCGCGGGGGCGTGGATTGAAACTTAATGGTAGATTATTTTCCACGATAACTTCTGTCGCCCCCCGCGCGGGGGCGTGGATTGAAACATCGCAGTCTCCTCGCTGTGAGTAGTTGCCGGGGGTCGCCCCCCGCGCGGGGGCGTGGATTGAAACACTATCGAAAAGGCAAGGCTTTATATGAGCCTGAGTCGCCCCCCGCGCGGGGGCGTGGATTGAAACCAAAATCTAAACACAACGCTCGGCATAACCCTCCAGTCGCCCCCCGCGCGGGGGCGTGGATTGAAACTTTTTCATCGCTAATACGTTGCCCATGTGTTACGGTCGCCCCCCGCGCGGGGGCGTGGATTGAAACAACTCTATGCCGGTAAACTTGCGT
>Ga0187867_10002457_pt1 | contig 15372 bp, 11 predicted proteins | sample June2016WEW_13_1_FD_132976 | JGI IMG/M metagenome (GOLD analysis project Ga0187867, IMG submission 132976) | Peatland microbial communities from SPRUCE experiment site at the Marcell Experimental Forest, Minnesota, USA - June2016WEW_13_10 | ecosystem: Environmental > Terrestrial > Soil >... | reverse complement strand
GCCCGTCCGTGCGCACCGAGCGCCTGGCGTTTGGTCCATCGGACAAAGACGTGCCGCTGGTCGATTGGCTCGATCCCGCGGAAGCGAGTCTGAACGAAGCGGCGTCCCAGCAGCCGGATGGCAGGCCGAAGATTACCGCAATCGACGGCGCGCCACCGGCGGCAACGGCCCGGCACGGAACCGTCGCCGTCACCCTCCAGCCGTGGGGCGCAATGATCCTCTCGACGCCGGACGTGATGACCAATTGAAACGCGGGAAGCGATGACGATTACAAAGGCCATCCGCTGGCTCCTGGCCTGGGCGGCCGCCCTGGTGGTGGCATGGTCATTCTTTGAAGTGGGCCTGCGTCTTTGGCGCGAGCACGATCCGCGCGATCACCGCACTCCGCTGGTCATTTTGCAATGGGGAGACGCTTCGGAGGAGAGGATCGTCACCGATCTGGTCGCCCAATACGAGAGCGAACATCCCGACACCAAGATCATGCGCATTCATGCCGGCGATTTCGGCTCCAAGCTGAATACGATGATGGCCGCGGGCACGCCGCCGGATTTGTTTTACATGAATTACGGGGACGTGCCGTCGTTTGTGCGGCTCAAATTGCTGGCGAATTTGGATCCTTACATCGCGAAATTGCCGGATGGGAAGCAATGGCTCGACGGGTATTATCCGGTGCTGCTCGATGCCTTCCGTTACGACGGCCAGATGGCCGGGCGCGGGCCGCTGTACGGCATCCCCAAGGACTGGACGACGATGCTCATGTACGTCAACTGCGATTTGTTCAAGCGGGCGGCCATCGCCGTGCCGTACAACGGCTGGACGTGGGATGAATTCGAAGCCGACTGCAAAAAGATCTCGGCCCTGCCGCCGGATGCATCGGGAAGGTTTTACGGCGCCGCGCTGAACACATGGCCCGGCGTGCTTCAAAACATGCTGCAATGTTACGGGGGCGACTTTTTTAACGGGGCGGACTTTCGCGACGTGACGGTCGATTCGCCCGGCTCCATCGCCGCGCTGTCGATGATCCAGCGCACGCGATTTATCGACAAGTCGGTCTATCAGGCGAGCGGCCCCATGGCCAGCAACAACGGCGTGCAGCTTTTTTACACTGGCAAGGTGGCGGCGATCGGTCCGGTCGGCCGGTGGGAAACCCCCCATTTTCGCGGCACGGGGCCGGGTGATCCGGGAATCACCGAATTCCGTTGGGACGTCGTCCCCTTGCCGCATGAAAAACGCACGGTTTCCGATATCGCGGTCGTCGCCTGGTCGATGTCGGCGGCCACCAAACACCCCCAGCAAGCCTTCGACCTGCTTCATTTTCTGACCGGCCCGGAAGGCCAGAAGATCATGGCCCGGCTGGGAATGGCGATTCCATCGCTCAAGGCGGTTGCGCACAGTGACGCGTTTTTATCCGGCAAGCCGGACCACGCGCAAATCTTCCTCGACGAACTTGAGCATGCCCAAATTTCCCAAATCCCGGCCGAACGCGAGTTCACCCAGTACGTGAACGACGAACTGGGCGCGTGCATTGAGTTGAACCAGCAATCGCCGGCCGACGCGGCGAAGCATCTGAAAGAAAGATGGCTCGGAGAAATGCAATCGCCGCTAAGAAACAAGGATTTCCCGCCAATGAACTGGCGGCTGGTGGGCGAGGTGGCGCTGGCTGCGGTGCTCCTCTTCGCTGCTGTGGCGTGGGCTGTGAGCCGGCGTCAGAAGCTGGGGCATCTCGACCAGAAGATGGAGCGCACGGGTTGGCTCTTCATCTCGCCGTGGGTCATCGGATTTCTGTTTCTGACCTTGGGGCCGATGGTGATGTCACTGCTGCTCTCGACGACGCAGTGGACGGCGATGTCGCCGATGACGACGGCTCGTTTCGTCGGGCTGGACAATTTCAGACAACTGATTGCATACGATAAGGAAACGGTGCCCTCGCTGCGGGTCACGGCATATTACGCCGCGCTGGCGGTGCCGCTGGGACAGATCGCCGCCTTGGCGGTCGCCATGCTGATGAACACCAAAGTGCGGGGCATCAGCACATTTCGCACGATTTATTATCTGCCCACGCTGGTCGGCGGCGTCACCATGGCGGCAATCTGGGAATGGTTGCTCGATAAAGATTATGGCCTTATCAATCATCTTTTAGCTCCCCTGGCGCATCGGCTGCATACCACACCACCCGATTGGCTCCACCAGGACGCGGCACGCTGGGCCATCCCCGCCTTCGTGCTCATGAGCCTCTGGACCGTCGGTGGCGGGATGTTGACCTACCTCGCGGCCCTGAAAAACGTGCCCGCTTCCCTCTACGAAGCCGCCCGCATTGACGGCGCCAGCGCCATCCGCCAGTTCCTCGCCGTCACCGTACCCATGATTTCACCGCTGATTTTCTTCAATCTCATCATGGCCATCATCGGCAGCTTCCAGATCTTCGCGCAGGTTTATGTCATGACCGGCGGCGGGCCGGGCGACACCACGCTCGTCTACGTCCTGTATCTCTACCGCCAGGCGTTTGAGTTCCACAACATGGGATACGCCAGCGCCATGGCCTGGGTCCTGTTCATCCTCGTGCTGTTGCTCACCGGATTCGTCATCCGCGGCAGCCGTAGGTGGGTCTATTACGAAGGCCTCAAGGCATGACCGGCTCGACCACCAATATCTCGCAGACGCCGATGCGGATGCGTTCGCCGCGCCGGTTTGGGAATTTGCTGACCTACGCACTGCTGATCCTTGGGGCGATTGCAATGCTCGTCCCATTCGTCTTCATGCTCAGCAGCAGCCTCAAAACCGATCCGGAGATTCAGCACGTCCCGCCGTCCATCCTGCCGAAAACGATCGAGTGGCACAACTACCCCGACGCCCTCGGCAAAGAAAAGATGGACCTGGGCCGGACGCTGCCCAACACGGTGGTGGTGACGGTCTGTTGCGTGCTGGGACAGATCATCTCCAGCAGCCTGGTTGGGTTCGGCTTCGCGCGCTTCCGCTTCCGCGGGCGCAACGCGCTCTTCCTGCTCATGCTCAGCACCATGATGCTGCCCGCCCAGGTGACGATGATCCCGCTGTTCGTCCTCTTCCGCGGGCTGGGATGGATCGACACGTTCCTGCCGCTGATCGTCCCCTCCTGGCTGGCCGGGCCGTTCTTCGTCTTCATGTTCCGCCAATTCTTCGCGGCCATCCCGGAGGAGTTGATGGAAGCCGCCCGCATCGACGGCGCCAGCACCGCGCGGATTTACTGGCAAATCATGATGCCCCTGTGCGGCCCGGTCGTGGCCATCACCGCCATCTACACCTTCATGAACACCTGGAACGACTTTCTGAATCCGCTGATCTATCTGAATTCCCCCGAGAACCGCACGCTGTCGTTGGCCCTGGCCTCGTTCAACGGCCAATACGGCGTCACTCACGTCAACCAACTCATGGCCGCCAGCTTCATCACGATGATCCCCTGCCTGCTGCTGTTCGCCGCCGCTCAACGGTACTTCGTCGAGAACATCGCGATGACGGGGGGGAAGAGCTGAGGAGTGGCATGGGCGTCCCGCCAATGTTGAACCCCACAACCAGCGGAAAGACCTGAGCGGCGGCGAACTGCCGCTGGCCGATCTGACAGAATCTGACAAAATCTGACAGTTTTTCGATGTCGGCTAGCCGATGAGACAGAATGCGACAGAATGAGACACTTTTTCGAGTTTGATTAGCATTTGCTAGCTTTTTGTTGGAATCATATTCCATTATTCCATAAGTGCTTATCACCAATTCGCTCACAATTCCGCTTTTGCATGGTGGAATATGTGTCTCACCGGACTCAACAAGGATGCGGGGGTACCTTGGTGGGTGGAAGCCCATCCGACAATATCGTCGCGTCACCGCCAACAGCGGCCACCCATGCGATCAGGTCGTCAAGTTTGCTCACTTGACCGGCCAGAACACCTGTTCCGTTGTCCCCCGGCGTGTACGTAAAACCGCCTGGCCAAATGCGCTCGCCCGCGGTCCGGGCTGCGCGACCCGAGAGGAGGACTCGAACAGAACGAGGCGGACCGCCGACGGTCACGCCCACCGCGTGGCGGAAATATTCGGCCGCAGAGAATTTCTTGCGGTGGTAGGTCTCCTGAGTCACTTCCAATGTGCGCACGCGGGCAAGGTTGAAGACGGGGAAATGCTTTGTCAGGTGATCGTAGCCAACCATGTACCACGCCCCGGCGAAGAATCGCAGACAGTAAGGATCGACCCGGCGGCGATCCTCCCTGTCCCTGCGCAACGTGCGATACGTCATTTCGATGGTGCGCTCATCACGGATTGCCTCAACCAGTGGTTCAACCAATTCCTGGCCTTTTGAACTGACTGGCGATGGCACAAAGTCAACCCGCTCCTGAAGCAACCGAAGTTCCTCGCGCTGCGCCTGTGGCAACGCATCGAGCAACTTGGCCAGCAATCCCTCCAGCCGCTCGGTGAATGGAGCCGGCATGGCGGCAGCCATCGACCGGGTGGCCACCGCCAGCGCCACAAGCTCGGCTTCGGCCAGATGCACATTGGGCATCGTCCAGGTGTGATCGGTCAGTGCATACGTTTCCTCAATCGGATCGTATTCAATTGGAGCGTCCATTTCGTCCCGCATGAAGGCGATGTATCTGCGAACGGTACGCGGATCGACCTCCAGGTCGCGGGACAGTGAGCGGCACGTACAGGCCCGGCCACGGCGGATTTGGCGGTCGATCTCGCATAAGGACCACCATTTGCTGCGGAATTTGCTGAATGTTCGCTTTTTCTTCGCCATCTCCCTGAAAGTGTAACCACCCGGACATTGGGTTGGAAAAAATGTTGCAGGTACCGGACAAGAACTGTCCGGGGGGTCTGGTATTTAATGATGTATTGAAAATCGCCGCAAATTTGGAGATTCAATGCTCGCCCTTGCTGAGACATCATCCGTCGCCTGCCAGTCCGATCTCGCTTCATTACCGTCGCCGCGGCGTAGTTCTGACATCGAAACGCAGGCTCTGGCCAAGCTCCTGAAACTGAGCACGATCCCGGTGCCTTCCTGTCGCATGGTTGCGGTCTTCCTCGGCGAAGAACTTGATGGAAATCGCTTTGAGCCGGGCTGCATGGTGACGCGGCTGATGTCGCAATGTCTGGAGGGATTTGTGCATGAATCCGGCGGTGAAGTAGTTTACACCACCGATTACGAAGCAGGGGGTGAAGGGAAAGAGGTGACACCTAAGTATCGGGTTGTGGCAACTGAGGCCGGCACGTTTCGGCATCTCGATGATGGTTTCGTGTTCATCCAACTTCCCGATCAACGGGTGGCCGTTGAATTTCGACTGACGCACTTTGGCGGCGGCGAATTGGAACGCCTCATCCAAGTGTACATGGCTGGAGAATCGCAGCTATTCTTTCGGCGCTGGTCTGCGTATACCCGCCAGCACCACTATCTCAAGGGCCGCGCAGCATTCGCGGACGGTGAACCTATCATTCATTCCCGACGTTACACATGGGACGACGTGGTGTTGCCGGAGCGGGTTCGGGCGATGCTCCGGACCCACATCGAGACTTTCCTGGCCCACACTCCTCAATTAAGGGCGGTGGGAATGAAGGGCCGGCGGGGACTGATCCTCTCCGGGCCGCCAGGAACGGGAAAGACGTTGGTTGGCAAGGTGCTGGCCGATACGCTGGGCGTGACGTTTCTATGGGTTTTGCCCCGCCACGTGCGATCACAAGCCCAAGTCGTCGAAATTCTAAACGCAGGACGATTCTTGTCGCCGGCAGTGATACTTTTCGAGGATCTGGACCTATTCGGTGAGGACCGTGACACGAGCAGGTCGTATGTGTTGGGTGAATTGATGAACCAACTGGATGGCGTTAGCGAAAACGACGGCCTTGTGGCGATCGCGACGACCAATCGGCTGGAAGTAGTGGAGCGTGCGCTGCGCAACCGCCCTGGCCGCTTTGACCGGGTGATTGAACTTGGCCTTCCGAACCTGAACGCACGGCGAAGGTTGCTTCAAAGGCTGCTGACAGGCGCGGAGGAATCAGAGCTTACGCAACTCGCCACCGCCACGGATGGATACTCGCCGGCCCAACTGGAGGAAGTCGTGAACACGATGCACCTGTTGGCCGCGGAATCGGGCGAAAAAATAAATGGAAATGGGGTGTTGAGGATTACGCCAGATTTGGTCGAACGAACGGTCGGTGAAATCGGAGGACAAAGGAAGCCGAGGATTGGCTTCGGGCTGAAATGACGTGGGGAAAGGCCATAGCTGATGTCAGGGCAAATCTTCATGCTGATCGAATGTCCCCACTGTTTCGCTCTGATGCGCGGCCGGGCAAATTACTGCCGACGTTGCGGGCAAGCATTGGCGACCGCGGTCGTCTCCGCCAACAAGTCGAATCCAACGTCGGCCGACGTGAAGAAGCATGTGCGTCTTGCCAGATTCTTTTGTGTGGTTGGAATAGGGTTGCTAATCTGGGGCATCAGTGATGGGTCGATCGATCGCGGTGTTTTGGGCGCGTTCCTGCTGATTTTGGGCATTGCGGGATATGTCCAGGAGAAGAAAAACGGTTAAAGGTGTGAGATGGCGGCGGGCGCGCAAGCAATCCGGGAATTTCGAACAAACCAATTGCAGGAGATGAAACATGAGTAATGTCATAATGCCAGAGGAATTTCTGATAGGGTACATCCGGGAATTTCAGGAAAAACGTGAACCAGCGTGGCCTAATGGACTGAAGGACCGGACGGAATTTGCGACGAAGGCGGCGCAGGCCGTGATGGAGGGCAAACACCTTATCACGTCTCTGGAATATTTTCGCATCGATGTCATTGGGGAAGAAAAAGCCGGTGACTGCGATTGCAATTGGCTGTTACGAGTTGCGTTTGAACATGAAAACCCGGACTGGCACTGTCCCGACATGACGTGGGGCGCTCCCAAACGCAGACCTACTTGGATTCAGGAGCTTTGCAAACTAACGCATGTGGTTGCCGACTTGCGCGTGCTTGCCGCATATTACGATGCCAATAAGGACGACGAAGAATTGACGCACTTGCTTCAGCGGAATGTGAACCGCATGCAAGAGCATAACCGAATGACGCGGGTTCCAGATGGTAAATGGCTGTTTATCTTTGGGATAAAGCCTCCATCGGACGGCTTGTTCCGTGCCTTCAAGTTGGGCGGCGACAATGGCACAACGACGACGGAATTGGAAATTCCATCGTAGATCCGGATCGTTTTCGTCGTTCACGGCATTGCCCCTCATTGCACACCTACGGTCCCGCGATAGTTGACCCAATGAAATTCATCGTCCGAGACCGGGAATCCGTGGAGCAAGGCATCCTCGTCCGGTCGAGCTATATCCTGATCTCGATTCGGGACCCGGACAAGCGGAAGGTGCGGGTTCCCAAGCAATCGGGCCTTCGTGGCGTCCTGCATTTGGCCTTCCACGACGCCGAACCGGCGGGCAACATGGCTGTTCCCGAAAACATCACGCTTATGACCGAGAAACACGCCCGGCGGGTCTGGTCATTCGTGAAGAAATGGGAGAAACAGGTCGGGACAGTGGTAGTCCAATGCGAGCAGGGAATGAGCCGTAGCCCCGCCGTGGCGGCGGCTTTGTGCAAACGCCTTGGCGGCGATGAATCGCGTTTCTTCAAGCGGTATCAGCCGAACCACCACGTCTATCGGTTGATGGTGGAGGCCACAAAATTGTGAGGAAGCCAAAGGTCGCCATTCACCCGCCAACGAGATGCGCGGGGCCGATGTGCTCGACTGCGGATTCGTTCCTGGCTAACCGTTGGCAGGGGCTCAGTCCTGCACGCGATCGGTTTCGATGGGTGCTTGATCCGGCACGGTGGCCAGAAACCGGTCGAAGTCTTCGCGGCGGCCATTGGCCGCCTCGTTACGCAGATAATCGAGCGTGCGCAGGGCAGCCATCTTCTCCGCGGCGGCGCTGGCGAGAAACTGGTCGATGGAATAGCCCTCGCGATCGGCAAGCGCCTGGATGCTGCGATGGAGCGATTCGGGAAGTTGTACGGTCAGTTTGTTCATGGAGTTGGACGCTTCAACAGTTTGATCCGCAGGTTGGAGACGCTGGCGATCTTTTGAAAATCGTCGTCGAAGGTAATCAGTTCGGCGCCGTGGTGAATCGCGACGGAGGCAATCAGCAGATCGATCGAGCCGGCGCTCACGCCAATCCGCTGACAGGCGCGGCCGAGTTCCACGCCGCTGCTCCACAGATTGCCTGGACTGGCCAGCAGCGGCAGGGTCCGAAAGTAATCGGTCAACTGTCGGGCCTCGGCATCGGTGGCGCTGCGGAGCACCTCGAAGACGATCGGCTCCGCCAGACATGCTTGAGGGTCCTCGACGTAGGAGGCGATAAACCTCTTTAATGCGCGGGGAGAACGTGGTCGTGTGAGATCAACCCAGAGATTGGTATCTAGGAGCCGGGCCATGAGTTAATGGCGCCAGGCTTTGGCCCGACGCAACGCTGACTTGCGATCCGCCTCGCTGGCCGCGTCGAAGCCTGCCAACTCGACGCCCCATTCGCCCGATACGAATTTCCGGGTTAGCGCCTTGCGGCGATTCAAAACTCCTTTGTCCGTCCGCACCAACGTCGCCGATCCACCTGCGCCGTGGGCGGGCAAATAGAACTCGCGGAGATATTGGCCGACCATGCGATGGGTGTTGAACGTCGAGCCGACGGTGGACATGGAATGCTTCATCATGGCGATCCAGCGGCGCGGCAATCCTGCGCTCGCATCGCGATGGTAATAAAGCGGGACGATTTGCTTTTCCAATAGCTGGTAAATCCGTTGGGCGTCCAGGCGGTCTTGCTTGCGGAGGTTGGATAGCTGGGAGCCATCGCCGATGGCCCAGCCGTTTTTTCCGTCGAAACATTCGGGCCACCAGCCGTCGAGGATGGAGCAATTGAGGCCGCCGTGGAGCGGGGGTTTCATGCCGCTGGTGCCGCTGGCTTCCTGCGGACGCAGGGGGTTGTTGAGCCAGACGTCGCAGCCGGCTACAAGAAAGCGGGCGACGTTCATGTCGTAATCCTCGATCAGCACGACCCGGCCCTTGAAGGCGGGCAACTCGGCATAACGGTGGATTTCCCGGGCGAAATGCTGACCTTCGATATCTTTGGGATGGGCCTTGCCGGCGAAAAGAATCTGGACCGGGCGATCGGCGTTGGCGAGGATTTTGGCCAGGCGCTTGGGGTCCTGGAAGATCAGGGGAGCGCGCTTGTAGGTGGCGAATCTGCGGGCGAAGCCGATGGTCAGGACGTCCTCGCGCAGAACGTCCCAGCGCATCAGACGTTGCCGCACGAATCCCACGAGCTTGCGCTTGAGATTTTCATGGATGGACCACAGCTGCTCGTCGGGGATTCGGCGGGCGCGCCGGAAGAATCCGGGCCGGTCGGTGGGGCGGAGCCAATTGGGTTTGAGATATTTGTCATAGATCGGGCTCATCTCCGGCGCGAGCCACGTTTGGACGTGGATGCCGTTGGTGACGTGGCCGATGGGAACGCGTTTTTCGTCTTGCGCGTTGTAGACTTTTTTCCACATCCGGCGCGAGACCTGGCCATGGAGCGCCGAGACGCCGTTGCAATGTTGGCTGAGGCGCAGGGCCAGGACGGTCATGCAGAATTCTTCGCGGCGATTGGTGGGGTCCTCGCGGCCGAGTGCGAGAAGGCCTTGCACGCCGATGCCGAGATCGCGCGCATAATGGCCGAGGTATTTCAGGGCGAGCCTGGGATCGAAGCGGTCGTTGCCGGCGGGCACGGGGGTGTGGGTCGTAAAGACGGAGGAAGCGGATACGCGGCGAACGGCGTCGGGAAGTTGGACGCCGCCGCGGGTCAGCCGTGCCACGCGTTCCAGGGCGGCGAAGGCGGCATGGCCTTCGTTCATGTGAACGACGGTGGGGGACTGGCCGACGGCATCCAGCGCGATCATCCCGCCGACGCCGAGGAGAATCTCCTGCTGGATGCGGTATTCGCGATCGCCTCCGTAGAGGTGATGGGTGAGCCGGCGGTCGGCGGGCTTGCTCTGGGGGATGTCGGTGTCGAGGAGAAAGAGGCTCACGCGGCCGACGGTTTGGCGCCAGATTTTCGCGTTGATTCTGCGGTTGGCCATCGGAACCTGGATGACGATGCCGGTGTCGGCGATGGGCAATTGGGAGAAATCCAATTCCGGATAGATGACGCGCGTTGAGCCGTCGGGCGCGAATTTTTGGGTGTAGAATCCGTTGCGATAGAGCAGCCCGACGCCGACGAACGGAAGGCCCAGGTCGGATGCGGATTTGACGTGATCCCCGGCCAGGACGCCGAGGCCGCCGGAATACTGCGGCAGGGACTCGTGGACGGCGAATTCCGCGCAGAAATACGCGACCTTGAGGTTGCGCGCATTTTTGGGGGCGAATTTGCGATACCAGGTGGGCGCGGCCAGATAGGCGGACAGATCCTTCTCGACGGCCCGGAGGCGATGGAGGAAATCGGGGTCGTCGCCGAGGGCCGCGATGCGTTTTTTCCCCAGCAGCGTGAACATGCGCAGGGGATTCTGATTGGTGGCGGCGAAGAGCTGGGGATCGATGCTCGTCAGCAGCGCGACGGCGGAATTGTTACACGTCCACCAGAGATTGTGGGCCAGGCTATTGAGCCTTTGTGCGAGGCCTTTTTTTGCGGTTGCGGTGTTGGACATGTGATTGGGTTTCCTCCGGTTTGTAGCGTCCGGTGGCTTCGGCCAGAGCGCGCAGGCGAAGCAGGGCGTCTTGCGGCATCGGCGCGCTCATTCGCCAGCCCCAGTTTCCATGCAATATGCCGGGGACGTTCATGCGATGCTCGGCCCCGAGGCCGAGAACGTCTTGAACCGGGATGATGACGATTTGCGCGACGCTGGCGAAAAGGATGCGGATGAAGTCCCAGTGCGAAGGCAGGGGCGATCCGCCGGCATAGGCCACTGCCCGCGCCAACTCGCCGTTGTGTGTAACCCGCAGGTCTTTCAGCCAGCCGACGATGGTCTGGTTGTCGTGGGTGCCTGTGTAGACGACGGAATTGCGCGTGAAGGCATGGGGGCAATTGTAATCGCAGTCGCCGAAGGCGAATTGGAGTATCCGCATGCCCGGGAAGTTGTATTTGTCGCGGAGGGCGATGGCCTGGGGCGTTTGTGCTCCGAGGTCTTCGGCGATGATGGGGATTTCGCCGAGCCGGGCGCGAAGTGCGGCGAAAAGCGCTTCTCCGGGAGTTTTGATCCATTTTCCGTGGACCGCGTCCTTGGAACGGGCCGGTACCGCCCAGACGCGGTGGAACCCGAGGAAATGGTCCACCCGCACCGCGTCGAATTGTTTGAGGAGCCGCTCAAATCGCGAAATCCACCAGGCGAATCCTTCGGCAACGTGGGCGGACCAGCGATAGTGCGGATGTCCCCATAATTGCCCATGTCGGGAAAACGGATCGGGCGGATATCCGGAGACCACCGTGGGGTTGCCGTGCCGGTCGAGGAGGAAGAGATCTTTCCTGGCCCAGACGGGCGCGGATTCGTGCGCGACGAAGATGGGGATGTCGCCGATGAGACCGATTCCAAGCCGGTTGCAATAGTCCTTCAGGGCTGTCCACTGGCGATCGAAGAGCCATTGGATAAATCGTTGGAAGGCGATGGCATCGGCGAGTTCTCGATTGGCGGCGGCCAGGGCGGAGGGCAGACGCCGGCGCAATTCGGCCGGCCAGTGCAGCCAGGATGTCTGGGGCCGGGTTTCCTTCAGCGCCGCGTAGAGGGAATAGTCGTCGAGCCAGCCGGCGTTCTGGCGATTGAAATGATCGAATTGCCGGCGATCTTTTTGGCGGAGTTTGGCCGAGTTGGCGAATGCCGCGCGCAACAGCGCGGCGCGGGATTGATGGAGCCTGGGGAAGTCGATGCGTCCACCAAGGGGCCGGCGGGCTTTGGCCAAATCGCGCCTGGAGAGCAGACCCTGCTGGAAAAGCATCTCCGGCGAGAGGAGCCAGGGTGAACCGGAGAAAGCCGATTGGGAAGAATAAGGCGAGAACTCCGGGCCCGGCCCGGGGGGCGTGGTTGGGAGCATTTGCCACCAGCGCATCCCCGCGCGGCGCAGTGCATCGGCGAAGCGATACGCCTGGGGTCCCAGATCGCCAGCGCCAAAAGCGCTGGGGAGACTGGTGGGATGGAGCAGAATCCCGGCCGCCCGGGTGCATAGCGTGGGTTTGGTCATGTCAGGCTCCGCCGTCCGGATTACTCTTGTGCAACGGTCCGTGGAACGGTACCCTCCAGCATAGCGGTGAAACGGTTAACTTCAATCATGTTTTTTATTCGTAACTCGTTGTTCGCCACGGCAATCATGGTCGTTGTCGGGATTGACGGCGCCGTGCCGGCCGTTGCCGGCACGGCGCAGGCGACGCTTGGCAATGCCCGGTTCACCGTCATCACCCCCAATCTGATTCGAATCCAGTATTCCAACGGCGGCGAGTTTACCGATGCCCCGACACTCTTCGCGGACAATCGCGACGCACGATTCGACGGAGCGGCGATCCTCCAAAAGCCCTCGCACCTCTGGATCGACACCGGCGCCGTCGTGTTGAGTTACGCGTCAGACGGCAAGCCGTTCAGTTCTAGCAATCTCCGGGCGGTGATCCATCGTGGAAATGAGACGACGACGTGGACGCCGGGGATGGCCGATCCGCTGAATCTCGGGGGGACGCTTCGAACCCTGGATACGTGCACCGGCCCGCGCGACCTGGGACAGGGAGTCATATCCCGCAGCGGTTGGGCGGTGGTGGATGATTCGGGCGCGCCGGTGTTGACAAATGATTGGGTGCGATCGCGGCCGAACCAGGCGGAGAGGGATTGGTATCTGTTCGCATACGGATTGGATTACAAGTCCGCGCTGAAATCGCTGGCGGCGATCAGCGGGCCGGTGCCGCTGCCGCGGAAAAATCTGCTGGGAATCTGGTATTCGCGGTATTGGCCGTACGACTCGGAAGAATTTCGGCAAATCGTTCGGGAATATTCCGATCACGGTTTTCCTTTGGACAACATCGTGATGGACATGGATTGGCACATCACGCAACTGGCCGGGGTAAAGCGCGTGGGGCAGATTTGGACGGGTTATACGTGGGACCGGAAGTTGTTGCCGGATGCGGAGGACTTGCTGCGGTGGTTTCACGAGCAGGGTTTGCACGTGACGCTGAACGATCACCCGGCGGACGGGGTTCAGCCGCACGAACGGATGTACGCGGATTTCATGCGGGCGATGGGGGCGGACCCAAATACGAACCAGGCTTTGCCGTTCGACGCCGGCGACCGGAAATATCTCCAGACGTTTTACGCCTACACCCATAGGCCGCTGGAGCGAGCGGGCGTGGATTTCTGGTGGCTGGATTGGCAGCAGTTTCAGTTCACGCGCAGCGTTGCCAATTTAAGCAACCTGGCGTGGCTCAACCGATTCTACTTCCAACAGAGCGAGGCGGACGGAAAGCGCGGGGCGTCGTTCAGCCGCTGGGGCGGATGGGGAGATCAGAAGCATCCGATCCATTTTTCCGGGGACGCCAATACGGGATGGGCGATGCTGGCGTTTGAAGTTCCGTTCACGTCCACGGCGGGAAACGTGGGCTGTTTTTTCTGGACGCACGACATCGGCGGGCACTGGGGCGAACGCAACGCCGAATCCTACGCGCGATGGTGCCAGTTCGGGGCGCTGTCGGCGGCGCTGCGGTCGCATTCGACGCGCGACGCGACGTTGGATCGCCGGCCGTGGACCTATCCGCAATGGGCCGAAGATTCCATGCGCGGCAGCTTCCGGCTTCGGGCGCGGCTTTTCCCATACATTTACAGCAGCGCCGCCCAGAGCAGCCGCGAAACGATCCCGCTGCTGCGGCCGGCGTATATCGAGCATCCGGAATTGGAGCCGGCGTACCACAACGCGCAGGAGTATTACTTCAGCGACGATCTGCTGGTGGCGCCGATTGCAACGGCGGGGGTGGGGCCGAGCCGGCTGGCGTGGCAAAAGGTGTGGTTCCCGCCCGGGACGTGGTTCGACTATTTCACCGGCGAGCGATACGACGGAGGCGAAGAGGGCGTGGTCGCGGCGGATATAGATGAATGTCCCCTTTTCGTTCGGGGCGGCGTGCCGATTCCCATGCGGGACTATACGCCAAGACCCGCGACCGCGCCGCTGAATCATCTGATTCTGCGTTGCTATCCGGGGCCGGACGGCGAAACCGGCGCCGGCGCGCTCTACGAAGACGACGGCCAGACGCGGGAATACCAATCCGGAGCGCAGGCATGGACGGGGCTGTCCTATCGCCGAACCGCCGGCTCGATCACGATCGACATTTCCCCGACCGCCGGACATTACAACGGTCAATCGGCCCAGCGTTCGTACACCGTCGAGTTGCCGGACCTGCAACGGCCGGACGGGGCGCTGATCGACGGGACGGCGGGGAAAGTGGATTACGATCCGGCCAGTTGGACCGCACGGGTGGAGATTTCGCCGCATCCGGTTGATCGCGCGATCGAGGTCGTCGTCAAGGCGGATATCGCCGATGCCCAGACGATCCATCGTCAGGCGGTTGCGGCCCGGCTGTCGGGGATCGTCGGCCGGGCGGTTGGGGCGGGGGCGGTGAACCGGATGATCGGTGACGCGGTGGGCGCGGCGCGCGATCCTTCCTTGGCTGCGGGAATTTTGGCGGCGGGCGGCGTCGCGGTCGTCCGCGCCAACGATGCTCCATACCTTTACAATGGCCACGAGACGTTGCGCTTCTTTGCCGCGCCAGGAGTTTTGGATTCCGACTCGGGGACCGCGGCGTTACAGTCGGCCAGTCTGCCGGACAACGTTACGCCTTGGGCGGACGTAAAACTTGCGGACGGAACCGACCTGGATTTGAAAGCACTGTGCGATCAACTTCCACCCGAGGATTCCGTGATCGTTCCCAGCCGCACGCCGATCCTCCGTCTGACGGCAAAGGTGGATGGTCAGGACTGCGAGATCGCAGTGCCAGCGTCCGTGGCGGCGCCGGCCGAGCTGGATCTGGCCCGCCGCGCGATGGTCACGGCTTCCAGCACTGAGGGTGGTTATGACCCGTCCGGTGCGGTGGATGGGGTTGCGGATGGATATCCCGGCGACAAACGGCACGAATGGGCGAGCAACCATGAGAGGGCCGGGGCGGCCATCACCCTGAGATGGGATTCGGACCAGACTATGAGCCGGGTGCTGCTGTTTGACCGTCCGAACCTGACGGACCAGGTTCTGGCGGGTCGAATTGTATTCAGTGATGGCAGCGCCGTGCCGTCCGGAGAGTTGCCAAACGATGGCAAGACCGGGCTGGAGGTTCGGTTTAAGTCGCGCACGGTTCGGTGGTTGCGGGTGGAGATCACACAGGTCAGCGCGGGGACTC
>Ga0187867_10002452_pt1 | contig 15379 bp, 10 predicted proteins | sample June2016WEW_13_1_FD_132976 | JGI IMG/M metagenome (GOLD analysis project Ga0187867, IMG submission 132976) | Peatland microbial communities from SPRUCE experiment site at the Marcell Experimental Forest, Minnesota, USA - June2016WEW_13_10 | ecosystem: Environmental > Terrestrial > Soil >... | reverse complement strand
CTCATTGCTGTCGAGCGGAATCTGAGTGGTTGAGGCGGGGAAAACACCCATCTCCTGAAACGCGACCTGGATGGCTAAAGCGAGTCTGCCGACCTTCCGCTGGTCGACCTGAGAGGACGCGTAGTTGATGTAAACATCCACCACGTTTGTTGTTGTATCGAAGGTTAGGTTCCAGACGTGTTCGATGATCATGGCGCGAGAGACCTGACGGCCGGCGTTGCGCATGAGATATTCCAGCAGGGAAAACTCTTTGGCGGTGAGTTCGATGCGGCGGCCGGCGCGTTCGGCGCGGTGTTCGACACGATCGAGTTTCAGATCTTCCACCACCAGCACAGACTCCGAGGGCAAGTGGCTGCGCCGCAGCAAGGCTCGAATGCGGGCGGAGAGTTCGCTGTAGGAGAAGGGCTTGGGCAGAAAATCGTCGGCGCCGGTATCGAGACACTGCACCCGGTCTTCCACGCGGCCTCGCTGCGTGAGCACCAGCACGGGCAGGCTCGGCCGCTTCAGGCGGAGATGACGCAACACGCTCACCCCATCCAGCTTCGGCAGATTCAGATCGAGGATAACCAGATCGTAGTCGAACTCGCTTCCCATGGCACGCGCCTGTTCGCCGTCCTCGACCACGTCGACCGCGTAGTGCTCCCCTTGCAGCCCCTGGCGCACAAACCCGGCCAGAGCCGTATCGTCTTCCGCAATCAGGATCCTCATAAGTGGGCCTTAATCACAACCCGATTCTAGTTAGAGAAAGCTCAGTTGAGACGGAAACCCGTCCGCACGAAAGGGAGTGTTTGCAGAAACGGGGTGCGGGTTCAAAACGGGAGGAAGCTTGGAGCCTCTGCACTACACGCACGCCAAGCCTTGAAGCTCCTACTGCACCAGACGGTAGAGATCGACGCCACCGTTGTAATTGGGCACGTAGATCTGGCCTCCGTCGATCACGGGAGGATCAAACTTGTTGAACAGAAACTGGACACCCCAGCGTTGCGAATCCCATAGAACCTTCAGTGATCCATCCGCCGCGAGGTGTACGGCGTCGTAGACGAGCAAACGACCGTTCACCACCTGCGCATTTGCGTCGCCGTATGGAATGGTACAGACGAGAATCGCCGAATTAGGATCCGCTCCGTTGCTCGATCCGGAACAGAACCCACCTGGCATTCCTCCGGGAGGATTGCCCCGCACGTCGGCGCTGGCGTATTCGTTACTTTCCGCAAGATAGGTCAAGTTTCCCGTCGAGCTGATGGACCATTTGTGCAGTTGCGAATTCTCACCCCAGGCGAAAATCGTCCACGATTGCAGCACCGGATCGAAGAACTGCACCGGAGTCATGTGGAGATGTGCCGTGTCGCCCCAGGGAAAGAAGTTCAAGGTGCGAGGATCGGCTGGACAGGGATCAACCGGTCCGGGACTCATGGTGAGCCAGACGGGAGGGGCTGCGAGTTTTGCGCAGTTTGCCTTAGGGTTAGAGAGGTCTGTAAGGGTCGTTCCGCCGAGGCTCGCGGTTTTGATCGGAAAAGCGATTCCGTCTTTCCCGGTGGCAATACAGATTCCAATCGAGAAAATGCAGGCGGGACCAGCCGATCCCCAATCTTCGTCCGACCAATTTCCGGTGGCCATCTGCGGGTAGACGAGGAGAACCGGCGTGCCTTGATCGTTGACCATGGGCACCAGTTTTGCATCCTTCAGCGACATGTTCATGCGGCTGCCAACTGGCTTGATGGCTTCGGAGGGAGCGCTCACTCCGGCCAGCTTCATGGCAGCCGCCGCGGCCGTCTGCCCGGTTCTGGCCAAGTCCGTCCATGGCGTCCAGTGGTCGATCACCTGCAGCGCAGGAGTTCCTTCCGAAGCAGGCGTGTACTTCAGTTTGAGAAACGACTCACCCCACTGACTCACGCCATCGAAGTCGCCATTTCCGGTGGTGACGTAGAGGTAGCCTTGTGAGTCTGCAGCGGCGCCTTGCCCCGCCATCCATACGCCAGCGCCCTCACCCGCGGTCAACGCCAGCATCGCGCTCACCGTGTTGCTTGCGACATCGAAGGCGAAGCAGTAGCCAGAGGCACCGGCGCCAGTTTCGTAGGTTGTCCCCGAACATCCAAACACGGTTTTCACACCGTTGATGTTCGTCTCCACTAAGGAGGATCGCTGTTTGCGCATCGCCGCGTTAAAGTCCTGGGTTCCACTTTTTCCCTGGATCAGCACCGGTGGGACTACCTGACTTCCATCCGCCACTTTCAGAACAAACATAAAATAACGTGCGGTTCGCGGATGGCCGGTTTTGTCCGGCGAAACCCAACAGACCTGATAGAGGCGCTGCGTGTCTGGGTCGATCACACCGGTGGAGAGGCATCCCCAGAATTGGTTGATTTGATGGCTGTCGATGTTTTGTGATCCCGTGATCGGCGTCCCAAGCGTGACCTGCCAGATGCCGGAGCCATCGTGGGCGTCAACTCCACGCACGATGTCAGCCATCGAGGGAAGCACCATCACGTCGCGGGTTCCGCGCTTGGTCTTCACATTCGGCAAGATAAGTGGCTGCGCTTCGACGCCACGGGCATCGCCGATCACCGGAATAATGGTCGCGCGGATTATTCCCTTGGACGCAACCGACGCCTGCGTCAGTTGCGTCTCGCGCGGATTCCAACCACTTCTTGCGTTATCCGCGGACCGAGTGAGCCACGGCACCATGGTTTGGGGCAGGCAGTTTCCAGTGACGGAGAAAACGAAGGTGCAGATGAGCAGGCATACATGAGAGGGTTTCACGTGTCCTCCGTAGCAGGCAATCAAAACGCGAATCGAACGGGAGTTCGAGGGCCCATAGCAATGATCTTTCGGGCGGTCAGATAAGTTCAGGCTGTCGAGGGACCATTGCCTATCTAATTGTGATTCTGGAACTCAGAACGTATCACAGGGCCAAGCGAGATTCAACGCCACCCTCCGGGTAGCATTTGAAAAGTGCGCTGGTGGCCCTATAATCTTCCGGCATGAGCGCGGGCGTAATCCGCGCCAGGAGAAAATCAGCGATGTGTTTTTCAGCCACAGCGAACTTTGTGGGCAGCGGGGTGCTGGGAGCCGTGGGCGTGGTCACATTCACCAAGGTCAAGCACCGGCGGGAACTGCTTTTCGCGGCACTGCCTTTGCTATTCGCCATTCATCAGTTCATCGAGGGATTCGTGTGGCTGGGATTGGATGGAATACTCTCGCCGACTGTTGCCCACAACATGGGCGCAGCGTTCATGCTATATGCGCAGGGATTGCTGCCGTTCCTGCTACCGCTTAGCGTGCTGTTGTTCGAGCCCACCGCTAGGAGCCGCCGGCGCATGCTTCCGTTCTTGCTGCTGGGCGGGGCAACCACGCTTTACATATTGTGGGCGTTGACGGCATTCCCGACCCAGATCTACGTCAGGGGAAACAGCATTGTGTACATCAATCAGGCGACCAACAATACGGCGGTTGCGTTCGTCTATGTAATCGCGACCTGCGGATCGCTGTTTTTCTCGAAGGAGAGGCCGATGGTATTGTTTGGCGCGGCCAATCTGGTGATTCTTTTGGTGGTGATGGAGGTCAAGCGTTACGCGTTTACCTCGCTGTGGTGTGCATACGCGGCGGTGGCAAGCGTGATCATCCTGGCCTACTTCTGGAAGAGCCGCGGAGAGCGGCCGTTTCTCTACGCCTAGAGCGGGGATCGGGCGACATTCACATCGAGTAATAGTGGCCAGTGATCAGCGGTAAGTCCCCAGAGCACTGCTAAGTTTCCCAAGCCTGGAAAAGACAGACTAGAACTGATCTTTGTGATCTACCCAATCTTCGGCGACGCCGCGCCCCACATCTTCTAGATTCTCCTCTGTAGCTGGAAGTAGAGCGCACGCGCGATCTTCATCCAGGTAAGGTCCATCCGGGTACCTGTAGAACAATATGTATCGTTCTCCAATCTTCTCTTTTACAGGCACCGGTTCGTTGAAAGAATAGTCCTTAAGCGCCGCGAGAAAGCTGAAATTATTGTGCTTCAGATCATCCTTCAGAAGTATCTTCACATTGGCAAAGCTCGAATCGCCAAACGATTCAGGATATAACTCGATCCTGCTGACTTCTCCAATCACGGCACGCCTCGATTCGCGCGCCAGGACCCGAATGATACCCGGGTTGCAGATCAGTTCGGCGGAGTTCCGTGCCGCCCTCTTTTCGCTTTCTGCTGTGGCCTCTTTCCATGCCGCCGGTGCGATATCGGCGCCGGTCTGGCAGGAGTGCCACCTTGTCAAGCACGAGAAATCGATATCCATCAGCCGTCTTACGTCGGCAGGGTCCGCATATGGGGTAAAATCCGCATAGGCTCCAGCGCTAAATGCACCGGTCGTATGGCGGCCAATGCCCACATCGTACTCTGGGTGTAAGGGTGAAATGAAGCCTGGAGATCCCGTTCCCATTCGCCCGCCGAGATTGATGTCATCCTGATAGCGTGTCGAATAGCTAAGAACAATGGCCCGGATCCCCTTACCCCATACGACGTCCCTTCGCACTCGGATGTATCCATCAATCTCCGCTGCCCTTCCGCCTAGAATTCGCCAAACCTGCGTGAGCTTTTGGTGATGGATAAAGAATTCCTGGTGATGGTCAAAGAAACTCCCAACACCTATCTCAACCTCGCACCGGTTCGGCTCGCAGGGGCCCTCTTGGTGAATAATCTTCCAGCGATCGATCACCTTCCGCGCATCGTGGTATGTGCTCTTACGCAGCTCCAGTGACTTTAGATCGGCGAGCAAGCGCTCGGCGTCTCTTCGCAGCAAATACTGATCGACCCGAATGGCCGCGGCTGGAATCAATACAATCGCGCTCAGCCCAGCAATCACCCAAGTGAGCACGCGGAAAACCTTCCCTGTCTGGGGCATACACCATAGTAGACACCGCGACCATCTTCCCTGCAGCGAAATCGGAAGGCAGAGATCATGATTGCTGTGAGTTCCAGATGATCAAGACCCACCCCTTCCGCTCGGGTCAGAGTGTGCGGTTGTCCGGTCCGGAGCCCGATTCCGGCACATCCTGACCGCGAACCCGATCCGTCAATCACGCTCGCTACTCGCCCCCAGCGATAATCACAACACGAAGAAAATCTTAGGAGAACTCCACCGTCAGGGGAACATACTCAACTGAACCTCGCCTCCCAACGTCGATGAAGTCCCTGCTCACGCCCGGCATTTGTCTGCTGGCGGTTGCGGCGCTGCTGCACACAGGCGCAATCACGCTCAGCACTGCGCTCATCACCTTTGCTTTTTGCGGTGCGTTGATTGCCGGCCTTCTGATGGCGTGGCGATTTCATTCCAGCCGCATTTTCTTTGCCCTGGTGGTTCTGTTCCTCGCCCAGCGGGCAATTTCATATTTCACCGGAGGTCACGTTCCCGCCAGCGGTCCGGGAAGCACCGCTCTCGCCGCAGTTGGCCTGCTCTTGCCTCTCAACTTTGTTCTGCTCTCATTTGAGCAAGAGAAGGGATTTACCTTTTCCAGCGTAGCGCCTGCGGGATTGTTGTTATTCGTGCAATCCGTTTTTGTGGCCGTGCTCTGCCGCACTGAGCCATTCGCCGCGCAACACGCGCTGCGCCATCCTCAGGTGGCAGCACCATTGCCTTTCGCCACGCTGCTGGCATTCTCAGCCGCTGCTGTAGTGTTGCTCATACGATTTCTGCTGTTTCACAAGCCTGTGGAGAACGGCCTGCTCTGGGCGTTGGCGGCTGGCTTTCTGGCGCTGCGCTTTGGAGGTGTGGGCCGCATAGCCTCCGCTTACTTCGCGACCGCAGCGTTCCTGCTGGCGGTCTCGATCGTCGAGACATCCTACCTGCTCGCCTATCACGATGAACTGACGACACTGCCTTCGCGCCGCGCCTTCCACGATGCGTTGCTTCGCGTCGTACCGCCTTACTCCATCGCAATGGTGGACATCGATCACTTCAAACGATGCAACGACACCTACGGTCATGACACCGGGGATCAGGTATTGCGTCTGGTCGCTTCCCGGCTTTCCCGAGTGTCGGGCGGAGGGCAGGCCTACCGCTGTGGTGGAGAGGAATTTGCGATTTTATTTCCCGGCAAGACCACCAGCGATGTGGTGGAACATCTGGAGAAGCTGCGCTCCGGCATTGAAGCCAGCACGCTTCGTCTTCGCGGCAAAGATCGCCGACAGGACGCGCGCGGTCCGGATCGCCGCAGTTCACGCGGCCGTGGGCGCAGCCCGGACCGCAAGGCCGTCCGCCAGCTTTTGAGTTCCACCTCGACCACGGAGATTTCGGTCACGGCCAGCATTGGGGTTGCCACTTCAAGGCAGGATTGCTCTGCGGAAGAGATCGTGCAAGCGGCCGACAAGGCGCTCTACCGCGCCAAAGCGGCGGGACGCAACCGGATCGAAACAGCCTCTTCCCCCCGGCGCCGAGTGCGTACGAAGACCGCCGGCATTGCATGAGAGACAGCCGTGACTTTCGGGAGGTTCAAAGAAGGTGTTGCTGCGCTTCAGCCGAGCGGTCGTGAAACGTCCGGCCCGGACCGTCACTTCAGGGCGGGAAACATGACGCCCCGGGCGCGTACGTTTTCGCAAGCACCACAGGCCGTGCGGTCAGCCCGCGGTCGAAGGTGGGATCGAGCTTTTCCGGCCGCTGCCGGCGCAGGCCGGACACTTCAACCGGATAAATGCAATGCCCTCGGACTTACCGCTGATGTCCACAGGCTGGGCAATGTATCCGGTACCGCCGCAGCGCGGGCAGTTCTTCGGATCCACTCATCCCCCTCAGTTAGCAATGAGTTTTTCACCAATTGCTGTTGGCGGCGGTAAAAAAGTTAATTGTGTTACGAAACCCGAACACGGGCGTCGGGTGTCCGGGTGTCCGGGTGCGGGAGCGCCGGAGGAATCGACTCCGCTAGGACGCGCCGATCAGCTCTACACCCAGAGTAGCCAGCACGGCGTCTTCATTCGATGACAGGCCGCTGACTGCAACGGCGCCAACGACTTCGCCGTTCTTCCAGACCGGAACGCCGCCACCCCAGCCGACGTATTTCGGGTCGCCGTAGTAGGCAATGTCGTGGCCTTTTTCCGGGTGTCTGATCTTTTCTCCGATCTCTTTGGTTGGCTTGCGCTCGCGTGCGGCGGTCCAGGCCTTGTTCATAGCGATGAGGATGGAAGAGACCGGAGCGCCGTCCATGCGAGCGAAACAGATGAGGTCACCGTGGGAATCGGCGACGGCGACGGATGCGGCTTTCTGCATCTGCGAAGCTCTTTCCACGATGAGATCGACGGCTCGCCTGGCTTCGGAATAGTCGATGGTTTGGAGGGTTCGCATAGAAGATTAAGGATAGGAGCAGGCTGACCAGATGCAGCCGAAAAAAAAACTGGCCGTTAGCGGCCAGCATTTTGCAGCTTGCGTCTTGAAGTGTCCGGGCCAGGATCGAAATCCTAGCCCGGACGGTTTTAGAACACGAACTTCAGGGCGAACTGGATCAACCGTTCGGGTGACGCGACACCGGCACCGACGGTAGTCGATATCGTACCAAAGCCGGCGCTATTGGGTCCCGTTGCAACCCCATTGAAGCCATTCGCCGGCACGGAGAAATAGGGATGGTTGAACAGATTGAAGAATTCCGTGCGGAACTCGATGCCGAGTCTCTCGTTGACCTTGGTCCGCTTGAAGACAGCGAAGTCAAAGTTGTCGATGCCGGGTCCGCGGAGGACCGGATCAACACGAGCTTCGGTTCCGAACCCCCACTGCGGAGGAGGTGCAAAGCAGGAGGTGTTGAACCAGCTGGTGAGGTGGCCACCGCCGGCTTTCAAGTCGCAACCGGGAACCACGTCGGGACGAACATTGGCTACGCCCAGACTGGCGGACTCCAAAGAAGTGGAGGGACCTGCCCAATTGATTTTTAGTGGGAAGCCGCGTTGGAAAGTGGTGATACCATCGACGCCCCAGCCGGAAACCACGCCGTTGGCGATTCCGCTCAGGCTATTTGCGAACGCCCTTCCATGGCCGAAGGGAAGGTCGAGAACGTAGCTAATTACCAGCCTCTGCGAAATGTCTTGCGAGGAGAGAGACCGCTCTCCCTTCAGGTTGTTCCAATCCTGGACCGAGCCGACGCCACCGGTGTTGCCTTCGAGCCAACTCGTCAAGGTGTCCGTGTTGCTCATCAGCTTAGCATTGGTGTAAGCCACGAGCAGGGTACCACCGCCCTGAAATCTCCGGGTTACGCTAGCCTGCAGAGAATTGTAATTGCTGCTGCAGCAGCCGTAACCGTTCAGGTTCAACCCGTTGTATTCGGGGTACGGCCGATCCAACTGGCCAGCAAAAATCTGGGGGGCGCTGAGGGTGGTATTGGTGGAGCCCGTTAGCGGATTCGTAATCGCTTGGTCAATCCCGACGAAGCCATTCGCGCACGTGGTGGGAGTGGCACTGGCACTGCAGGGGCCCGCGAGGGCCGTATTGAACTGGCCCTGCGCCGTCGCAGCGAAGCTATCGGGGATTTGGTCGATATTCGTCTGATATTGCTGCAGATGAACACCGTGGGAGCCGGCATACGCGACGTCCGCAAAGAAGCCCGCCGGAAGTTGACGCTGTATGTCCAAATTCCACTGCTCGACGTATCCGTATTTTGGACCCTCACCACCATATCCGAAGTACGGAGCAAGCCCGGGGCTGCCATTTGCCGCCACGAAGCTGGACAGGGATGGGGATGCATTTCGTCCGGGCGGAAGCAGAATTCCGGCACTGCCAAATGGCCCTGGTTGAGCGCAGGTAAACCCGTTAGTACCGCGCGGGGCGAACACCCCGGCGCCACCACCGAACGAACAGTCGGCACCGTCCAAATTGGACGCCGGAGTGATATAGCCGTCCGTCGACGCCGTGAAGTCAGTGGCGGCAAGATTGACCACATCGTTATCCGGATTGAGGGCGAAGGAGACGTAGTTCGGAATGAAAAAGACACCGTAGCCAGCGCGAACCACCGTCTTTTGGTCAGGGGAGAAGACGAAGCCAATCCGTGGAGAAAATGCCTTCTTATCGAGCGGCAAATTGTTATTCGTCGAGTTGGGTCCCGTCCCCACATACATCGCGTCTCCCGGGCAGGTTGATCCCCCCGTTCCGCCGCAGCCAAACACAGTTGCGTTGGTGGTTTTTGGATCCCAGTAGGTGAGCCGGTTGAAAGCTTCCGACCACGTTCCGGGCAATTCATAGCGCAGGCCCAAGCTCGCAGTGAATCTCGGCGTCACATGCCAGGTATCCTCAATGTATAACGCGCGGTACGCCTCTTTGCCTTGGGTCTGCGCCGGCACCTGTGCTATGCCTTCACTCTGGTTTCCGGCAAACGTGCCCTGGTTCAGAGCCAACCCCAAGAGGAAGTCAGCGAATGCATATCCTGACCCGTCCGTAGCGTTGGGAGATGAAGATGTCCAGTTTCCCTGGAAGCCGAATGCACCGCTGGCGATGTTGGTCTGGAAGTAATTATCCAGCCCAAGTTCATATTGCCCGCCGACCTGGATGTTATGCTTGCCACGGATCATGGTAAGTTGCGGACTGATATTGTACTGGGTGTTGTGATCTCCGATGGCGCTGTTGCCTTGGGTGTGGCCGACGTCGTTTGGCAGGTTAGTTTCCGGAGTTGGCGGAGTCCGCATGACGCTGGGGGCAGTGTTATAAGTTGCTGCTGGCCAGCCCAGGGTACTTAGATCGAAGCCACCAAGTATGGGAGTTCTGCCATAGATAAACCGGCTAGCTGCGATGTTCACGTCGAGGATGGTAGTTGGTGTAAAAGTATGGTTCACACCGATCGCAAGCGCCTTGGTGTGATAAAGTTCAGCGCAGCGATCCAAGCAGAGGCCGGTTCCAAAGGGGTTCACGGCCAAGTCCGTCAATCCGAAGTAGGCAAATCTTCCGAACACGTGGGTGTTGTTGCCAACGTTCTGATCGCCACGAGCCACAAACTCGTTGGTGTTGCCGCCGGCGGGCGCCGCGCTCAGGTAGTTAAGAGAGGTGCCGGGCAGGTTCGCCGCTGGATAGTACTTGGCCAGCAATACGCCAGCCGCCGTGCTGAACTCGGTGGAGGGAATTTGGTTCCCCGCATAAGGCGTTCGATTTCCAGAGAGGTCGGTACTGAGAGGATCGTAAATCTGACCAGCGGGGTCGCCGCAAGTAGCAATTCCATCTACCACTGGTCCGGTAAAGCCGCCTGGACACAGCGCCGAGAAATCACCAGTCGTCATCCCTTTCGCTGGAACACTTGTGGTAAAAGGCGATCCCGTTCTTTGGCGATATTGCTCCCAGCTGACATAGAAGAAGGTTTTGTTCTTAACAACGGGTCCACCCAACTGGAAGCCGTACTGGTTCTGGGTCCACGGTGGGGGTGTGTTCGACGTGCCGGCGGCTATCTCCGATCCCTTGTTGAAGTACTCGTTCGCATTCAGCACTTTGTTGCGGAAGTACTCATAGGCAGAACCGTGCCAGTTGTTGCTTCCGGACTTCGTGCTGAGGTTCACCACGCCGCCTGAGAACTTACCCCATTCGGCACCCTGATCGCTATATTGCACCTTGAATTCGCCGACGGAATCCTGAGTCGGGATGATGATGGGCAAATTGATGTAGCCGATGTTCAGGGGTTGGCCATCCAGATATTCCGCGCCTTGATTGGCGAACGATCCACCGACCTGGTAGTTGCCCCAGCTGAAGGGGTTCTGGCCTACGGGCGAACCGCCCGATCCACCTTGGGCGACAGCTGCCGGGGAGACGGTGATGAGATTAAAGATGTTGCGACCATTCAGTGGCAACTCGTCGGCCTTGCGCTCTTCGACCACCTGGCCGAGTGCCGACGATTCAGTCTGCAGGAGTGGCGTTTCCCCCGTCACTTCGACAACCTGGCTGACCTCGCCGACCTGGAGCTGGGCGACAATGTGAGTATCCTGCTGCACTTGAACCGTGATATCTCCGCGGACAAAGTGCTTGAATCCTTGCTTTTCCACGTCAATCCGATACTGGCCAGGGAACAGGTTCACGAAGGTGAACAGACCGTCGCTGCCGCTGGATTGCGTGCGCTTTTCCGAAGTGCCCAGGTTCGTCAGGGTCACTTTAGCGTCGGTAACGATGGCGCCTGAAGTATCGGAGACCGATCCGGCTATCGAGCCGTATGTGCTTTGACCAAAAAGAGAAAGGGAAGCGGAAAAAAACAAGCAGATGGAGAGAAGCAGCGCCCACATGCGACTTGGCATAGGTGACTCTTTCTGATGCAGGAATTCTATAAATGTTAGAACGGGTGAATCTTTGAACAGGGGGATGACCGTTGTCAAGAAGAAAATAGTACTTTTAGCTTATGAGTTAACGTTAACCCTGGAACGGTGGTATGCTGGCCCGTCATGTCCGCAACCATGATGGACATCGCGAGGGATCTGAAGGTCTCGGTAGTAACCGTATCCAAGGTCCTGCGGAATCAAGGGCGTATCAGTGAAGCTACTCGCAATCGGGTGCTGCGCCGGGCAAAACAACTCAATTATCAGATGAACTGGGTGGCGCGCAGCCTGGTAACGCGGCGCACCTACACCATCGGTTTACTCCTTCCGGAATTTACCCATTCTTTCTTCGCGGAGGTGGCGCGGACCGTGGCGGAGACGGTGCGGCCGCAGGGTTATCACGTGGTGATTTCATGTTTCGAGGAAGATCCCGAACAGGAAGCGAGCGAGGCCACGTCCATGCTGGCTCGACAGGTGGACGGGCTGATCATCGCTACATCGCAGCCGCCGCGCCGGCTGGATTTGTTTAAACGGATTCAAGAGCGGAAAGTACCGTATGTCTTGATTGACCGCCTCATCGCTGGGGCGCGAGCCTGCTTCGTGGGAGTGGATAATCACGCCATCGGCGAGCTAGCGACGGAACATCTTATGGATCGAGGCTGCCGCTGTGTTGCGCACCTGCGCGGTCCGGAGGTGGGAATCGCCACAGAACGCCTGGAAGGTTACCGTCGAGCTTTAGCCAAGCGCGGCTTTCGTACTGAGTCCCGTTACGTCGTAGCTGGCGGGCATGCGGATGATACTGGGTATACCGGTATGCGGCAACTGCTGAAGGTGTGCCCGATGCCGGATGGAGTTTTCTGCTACAACGATCCAGTGGCGATCGGCGCAATAAAGGCGATCCTGGAGGCCGGGCTGAAGCTGCCTCAGGATATTTCGGTGGTTGGGGCCGGCAACATTCATTACTCCGATGTGTTGGCGGTTCCGCTCACCACCGTCGATCAGGGGACCTGCCGGATGGGATTGCTCGCCGCCGAGCTACTCCTTGAGCGCATCGCTTCGAAGCAATCCATGCGACCCAGGAGGATAATGATCCCGCCGACGCTCGTGGAACGGGAATCGACCCGGCGGAAGCAATAGAAGCTGCCAAGAAACGCCAAGATTGGTTCTGTGATGAAATGCTCCACCGGTCGCCGTGAGCACAGAGTGAGCAGTATTAGGAAGTGAGTGTGCAATGTACGGCGATCCCGCGATATGCTGGCTGACTAAAGGAACCCTACGTTGCTGAACTTTCCCCTACGCGTGTCCTGTGGGTTGACCGTCGTGCTGTGGGCTGCGACCGTGGCTGCGCCTGTGTTCGACGTAAACCTACCGCGAGGTTTGGACTTTACGCTGGAGAATTCTCCCACGCCTCAAAAGTATCTGATTGAAACCATGCCCGGCGGTGTGGCTCTCCTCGATTACAACAACGATGGCTTACTGGACATCTTTCTGGTAAACGGTGGCCATGTCAGCAGCCCGATGCAAACGCCGGAGAACTTTGACCGGCATGATCCGCGTTACTGGAACCGGCTTTACCGCCAGAATAAAGATGGGAGCTTCACGGACGTGACGCAGCAGGCCGGCCTGGCTGATGCTGGAGATGGGAACTACGGCATGGGTGTGGCCGTGGGAGACTATGACAACGACGGCTATCCGGATCTTTACGTCACCAACTACGGGAAAAACATTCTGTATCACAACAACGGTGACGGCACGTTCACGGATGTAACAGCAAAAGCGGGAGTGGCCGGCGGCGGGTGGTCGGTTTCAGCCGGATTCTTCGATTACGATAACGACGGCAAGCTGGATCTTTTTGTGACCCGCTATATGGATTGGGATACCAAACACAACAAAGATTGCGGCGGGAACTACCATACTTACTGTCCGCCGGAGGAGTACCCGGCTACGACCAATATTCTGTATCACAACAATGGGGACGGAACGTTTACGGACGTGAGCCAGCGCTCCGGCATCGCGGCGAAGAAGGGGCGTGCTCTAGGAGTAGGGTTCGCGGACTACGATGGCGACGGATTCACTGACATATTTGTATCCAACGATGGAATGCAGCAGTATCTGTACCATAACAACGGCAATGGGACTTTTACAGAGGTCGGGCTCGAATCCGGTGCGGCGCTTTCCGAGGATGGGCGGCGGATGTCGGGCATGGGCGTGGTTTTTCAGGATTACGACAACGACGGGCGGCCGGATGTGATGGTGACCCTGCTGCCGCGGGAGATTTACGGTGTCTACCACAACGATGGCGGAGGTTCGTTCACCTATCGCAGTCTCGAAACCGGCCTCGGTGCGCTCACGAGTGGAAGTTCAGGCTGGAGCCTTGGCCTGGAGGATTTCGACAACGACGGGTGGAAAGACTTGTTCGTCGCTCAAGGACATGTATTGGACAACGTGGAGCGAATCGACCCTTCGCTTCACTATCTCGAACTGCCGCTGTTGGCCATGAATCACAATGGGCGTTTCGAGCGGGTTGATTCCGGAAGTACAGTGCCGGTAGCGGCGCGGGGAGCGGCGTTCGGCGACCTGAATAACGACGGCTGGCAGGACGCGGTGGTGACCAATCTCGGAGGCCATCCTCAAGTGTTTCTCAACCGCGGCGGCAAGCTGCACTGGCTGACGATTACGCTTCGCGGTACGCGCAGCAATCGGGATGGATACGGGGCGCGCGTGCAAGTGAACGGGCAGACACGATTTGCAACCTCAACCAACGGTTATCTTTCCGCCAGCGACAAGCGGCTTCATTTCGGGCTGGGCACGGTGGAGAAGGCGACGATAGAAATCAATTGGCCGTCCGGTATTCACCAGACGTTAAATGATGTTCACGCCGATCAGTTTTTAGAGGTGCGTGAACCGGAGAAACCGTGATTCGCGGACTCTTACTCTTGTGGTTCGCCTGGCAGATCGCATCGCCGCAGGCCGCCGAGCACATGCAAGCCGGAATTGAGGCGGACAAACAACGCCAGTTCACCGTTGCTATCAAGGAGTTTAAGCAAGTGACCGAGATCGAGCCGTCATTCGCAGATGGCTTCATCAGCCTCGGCCAGGCCTACATGGAGAACGGCGATTACGGGCCCGCGATCGCGCCGCTCAAGCATGCGTTGGAACTGAAAGCGGACTCACTGCCGGCTCACCAGTTGCTGGGGTATGCCCTGCTCTCTCAAGGCTACGCGAAAGAAGCGATTCCGCACTTGCAGCGCTCACCGGATAAAACCGCGCTGGGGATTGCGGAAATCCAGACGGGACAACTTGCGGAGGCGGTCGCGAATCTGCAGGCAGCGCAAGCCGCGCACCCCAACGATCCAGACCTCCTTTATTACCTTGGCCGTGCGAGCGGTCTGCTCGCGAAGCAATCCGTTGACACGCTGCTGGCCGCTTATCCGGACTCCGCCCGGGCGCACCAGGCTATGGCGGAGAACTACTTCGTGCTGCGGCGGATGCCGGATGCCGAAAAGGAGTACACCGAAGCGTTGCGACTGCGTCCGGGTCTGCCCGAAGCTCACCTTGCGCTGGGCGAGGTGTATGCTGGCGCTTTCCAATGGCCGAAGGCGGAAGAAGAGTTTCGGATTCAAGCCAAGCTGCAGCCTGGGAACGCCGAAGCGGCCTACCGTCTGGGAGAAGCGTTGTTGGAACAAGGGAAGGTGCATGAGGCGCGGGCGGAACTTTTGCGCGCCGACCGCTTGATGCCGGAAATGCCGGAGACACTTTATTCGCTCGGGAAAGCGGCGTCCCTGGAAGGCGACGCCGCGGCAGCCGAGAAAGCGTGGACCAAACTTCTTTCGATCGAGAAGCAAACTCCACTGGCGGCGCAGGCGCATTTTGGACTGGCGGGCCTTTATCGCAAACAAGGAAAGACGGCCGAGGCAAAGCATGAAATGCAGGAGTTTCAGAACCTGCAGACCACCCCGACTCAGCCACCACCGTCAGAGAAGCAAGAATCGCAGCATTAGGGTGACTGACAACCTCTTAATTAGGAGCACTGATATGAAGCAGATTCGGTCTGGATTTCTTCGCAGTCTGGTTGCTACCGCGTTTTACCTTTTCGGGTGTCTGCTGTTTGGTTCACTGGTTGTGTTGCCGCTCGAGGCG
>Ga0187867_10002445_pt1 | contig 15400 bp, 14 predicted proteins | sample June2016WEW_13_1_FD_132976 | JGI IMG/M metagenome (GOLD analysis project Ga0187867, IMG submission 132976) | Peatland microbial communities from SPRUCE experiment site at the Marcell Experimental Forest, Minnesota, USA - June2016WEW_13_10 | ecosystem: Environmental > Terrestrial > Soil >... | reverse complement strand
GCTCATCCACTCGCCCAGGGCGTCCAGCAGGGATACCTCGAGGCTGGATCCGCAGCCGGTGCGCTCCCGTTCGTACAGCGCGGTCAGCACCCCGCTGTAGGCGTACATCCCGGCGGCGATGTCGGCCACCGAGATCCCGGCCTTGGCCGGCTCCGCCGGGGTACCAGTCACCGACAGCAGCCCGGCCTCGCACTGCACCAGCAGGTCGTAGGCCTTCTTGCCGGCGTACGGGCCGTCCGGGCCGTAGCCGGAGATCGAGCAGCTGATCAGCCGGGGGTAGCGGGCGGTGAGCTGCTCCGCGCCCAGGCCGAGCCGGCCGGCGGCGCCGGGCGCGAGGTTCTGGACGAACACGTCCGCGCGGGCCAGCATGGCCTCCAGCACGGCGCGGTCGGCGGGCTTCTTCACGTCGAGCTCGATGCTTTCCTTACCCCGGTTCAGCCAGACGAAGTAGCTCGACTGGCCGTGCACCGACTGGTCGTAGCCGCGGGCGAAGTCACCCGCGCCGGCCCGCTCGACCTTGATCACCCGCGCGCCGAGGTCGGCGAGCTGGCGGGTGGCGAACGGGGCCGCCACGGCCTGCTCCAGGGCGACAACCAGCAGCCCTTCGAGCGGCAGGGCCGGGGAGGCGGGGTGCACCGCAGGCGTGCCCCGCCTCCCCGGCGAATCGCGGGGGCCGGGGGTTCCGGGGGTAGCCCCCCGGGCAAGCGGAGCGGGGGGTCGGCCTCCCGGACTAACACTGTCCATCACGGGGCGACTGAGTTGCGCTTGATGAGCTGGCGGGCGATCACGTTGCGCTGGATCTCGTTGGTGCCCTCGCCGACGATCATCAGCGGGGCGTCCCGGAAATAACGCTCCACGTCGAACTCGGTGGAGTAGCCGTACCCACCGTGGATGCGTACCGCGGTGAGCGCGATCTCCATCGCCGTCTCCGAGGCGAACAGCTTGGCCATGCCCGCTTCCATGTCCGCCCGGCCGCCCGCGTCGAAGCAGCGCGCCGCGTAGAGCACCAGTTGGCGGGCGGCGGTCAGCTTGGTGACCATGTCGGCCAGGTAGTTGCCGACCGACTGGTGCTGCCAGATGGGCCGGCCGAAACTCTCCCGCTGCTGCGCATACCGCAGCGCGTCCTCCAGCGCGGCCCGGCCGACGCCGACGGCCCGGGCTGCGACCTGGATCCGGCCGATCTCCAGGCCGCGCATCATCTGGCCGAAACCCTCACCCTCCCGGCCGCCGAGCAGCGCATCGGCCGGCGCCCGGAAGCCGTCGAAGGACAGCTCGCAGCTCTCCACGCCCTTATAACCCAGCTTGGGCAGGTCACGCGAGACCGTGAAACCCGGCCCGTGCTCGACCAGCAGGATGCTCATCCCCGCGTGCGCAGGCCGGGCGGCCGCATCGGTCTTGCACAGCAACGCCACCAGCGCGGAACGCCGGGCGTTCGTAATCCACGTCTTGGTTCCGTTGATGAGATAAAAGTCGCCGTCGCGGCGCGCGGTTGTGCGCATGGCCTGCAGGTCAGACCCGCCGCCGGGTTCTGTCAGCGCCATCGTGGCCCGGATCTCGCCGGTCGCCATCCGCGGCAGGTACCGCTCTTTCTGCGCGTCGGTCCCGTAGTCCAGAAGCAGCTTGGCCACCACCGTATGGCCGCCCATGGCGCCCGCCAGGCTCATCCACCCCCGGGCCAGCTCTTCGGTGACCAGCGCGTAGCAGGGCGTGCTGACCCGCGCGGCGCCCCACGGCTCGGGGATGGCCAGCCCGTAGATGCCCAGCTGCTTCATCTGCTCGATGAGCTTCTCCGGGTAGGTGTTCGCGTGCTCCAGTTCCGAGGCCACCGGCCTGACCTCACGGTCGGTGAAATCGCGGACCAGGCTGACGATCGCGCGCTCCTCCTCGCTCAGCTCATCCATGCCCATCCTTTCGCCGCCGGGCCTGACCGGCCCGCAGTATCAGCCGCATTAGCAGAAGTCCCTGAGCAGGTCCGCAGCACCCGGCCAGGTCCACGCCGAGGGGTCGAGCTCGTGGCCGCCCAGATCCAGACCTGCCAGGCAGTCCGCGATCTTCGCCTGGAGCTGGCCTGCAGTGGCAGGGCGGCCCGGCGACCCGGGCGGGAACTGCTGGCTGATCTGCGCGACGCCGCCGCTGGCCGTGTGCAGCTCGGCGACCAGCTCGCCGTCCAGCAGCCACGTTCCGCCCGGCTCGCTCTTGATCTCGACCAGCGCGGCCAGGCTGCGCGCGGCGGGCCTGCGCACCGCGTCGTCGCTGAAGCTGGCGAAGCCCGGGTAGCCGTCCAGCAGCGCAGCGGCCGCGGCGTACTCCAGGCTGAACTTGCCCTGGAGCCCGGTGTCCGGCCGGTGATGGATCAGCGGGGTCAGCGTGCCTTCGGGGGTGCGGAGCACGATCCGGCGTATCTCGCCCGGGTCGAGCCGCCCGGACCGGGCGAGCTCGCCCAGCGCGCTGATCGGCCGCTGCAGCGCATAGCAGCAGGGGTAGATCTTGACCGCCAGGCCGCCGGGAACCGCGGGCCCGGACAGGTCGGCCGCGCCGGGATCCCCGCCGACCAGGGTCATCCACTCGCCCAGGGCGGCCGGGTCGGCCTGCGCCCCGGCCGCGGCCAGCGTGGCGGCCCGGATCCCGGCGTCGACGGCGAATCCCACCTGGAGCGACTTGGCATCGGTGCCGAACGCCCGCTGCACCCCGCCCGCGCCGGGCACCGCCAGGGCCATGGCGGCAGCGATCTGCTCCGGGGCCAGGCCCAGCGCGACCGCTGCCCCGGCCGCAGCCGCAGGCGCGCCCGCGGTGCAGGTGGCGTGCCAGCCCGCGGAGTAGTGCCGCCAGCCCAGCGCGGTGCCCAGCCGGGCCATCACGCCGGCCGCGGCCAGGTAGGCCCGGGCGCCCGCGCCGAGCGCGAGGGCGGTTGGCACGCAGACCGCGCTGACGTGCGTGGTGGACTCCATGTGCAGGTCATCGAAGTCCAGGACGTGGGCGGCCACCGCCCAGCGCGGGCCTTCCGGCAAGCTCCCGGCCAGCCGCGTGACCGGCTGCTCGCGCCCGGCCAGCGCCACCGCGACCGTGTCCACCAGCGAACGGTCAGCCAGGGCCAGGTCTTCCGCGGTCGGCTCGAGGTCGTGGGCCCACTGGGCGAGCCGCCCGGCGAGCGAGTCCGCTGGTTCCGGCACCTGGCACCCTCTCCCACAGCTGGCCGATTGAATCTAAGATATGTACGGCCATTTCGCGACGCAACCGTCTGGGCTGGCCAGTCTGAGCCGGCCGTCCTGGTGGCCAGCCTGGGCCGCCCTGGCGGGCCAGCCTGGACCGCCCTGGCCCAGTCGTGCTCCCCGGCGCCCGCGGGAGCAGGGAGGAACGGGAGCCCGTGCCGGACCAGGTCAGGTCCAGCGCCTACCGGACGCTGGCCGCCTCACTGCGGGACGCGATCCGCAACGGCGCGTACGCCGACGGCCAGCAGCTGCCCACCGAGGAACAGCTGGCCGCCCGGCATTCGGTGAGCAGGCAGACGGTCCGGCGGGCCATGCAGGACCTGGTCTCGGAGGGGATCATCTTCCGGGTGGCCGGGCGCGGTACCTACCCGGTGGCCGAGGCCGACCGTTATCTCCGGCATTTCGGCTCAGTCGAGGACCTGATGGCCCTGTCCCTGGACACGGACTGCGAAGTCATCAGCCCGCTGCGGCACGCGGTGGACGCCGAGGGCGCGAGCCGGCTGCGGCTGCCCTCCGATGACGTGCACGCGCTCACGTTGATCCGGCTGCACGGGAACGTCCCGTTCTGCCATACCTCGGTGTTCCTGCCGCCGCCGGTCGGCGCGCTGATCGGCGACGTGCCGGAGCTGGCCGCGGCGGGCGTGCGCAGCCGGATCACGGTCATCGGGCTGATCGACACCAGGATGGCCCGGTCGATCAAGGGCGCGGAGCAGAGCATCACCGCGGCGGCCGCCCCTCCGGCCGTCGCGGAGCACCTGGAGTGCGAACCGGGCCAGCCGGTGCTGCGGATCGACCGGCTGTACACCGACGACACGGGCACCCCGGTCGAGCTGGCGGTGAGCTACTTCGACCCGGCGCACTACTCCTACCAGGTCCGGCTCCGCCGCAGCCCGTCCTGAATCCCGGCCTCCCTGACCAGGATCAGGCCGGGCCTTCCAGCCGGCCGCCGAACGCGCGGCGGCGCCGCGAGCGCATGCCGCGTCAGGTGGCGCAACCCACCACCAGCTCTGCCACTCCGCGCAAACCAACGATGCCGAGGACGGGTGCACGGTGAATGCGGCTGGTTATCGGCGTCTTCTGCCGCCTGGCCAGGGTCTGGTGCGGTCCTGAATCCCCGGGTGGTGCAGGTGGACCCTGCCGATATTGGTGGTCACGTCGAGCCGGACCAGCGGCAGCCCGGGTACCGGCGGGTCCAGCCGTGAGTCGACTCCGCCTCGGTGGCGGATCACCTGCACGCCCATGCCCGGTGGCACGATGATCGTGATGCTGCCCCACCCGGTATAGATGTGCAGGTCGATGACGTGGTCGTCGAACTCGGCCTCGGTGAGGTCGAGCCGGATGCTGCCCAGGTCCGCGCTGATATGCGTCTCCCGGGCGACCTGCCACTTGCCCGCCAGCCGCAGCCGCCCCAAGCCGGAGTGGATCTCCAGCGGCCTGGCCAGCCGCCGCTCCTGGCTGGTCAGCGCAACAGGCGCCGGCAATGACCGGACCACCTCGGCCAGATCGGCCTCGGACCTGGCCGCCAGCACCCCGGCAATACCGCTATCCAGCCGGTCCGCGTCGATCTCACCAGCAGCGTAAAGCTCCTTGACGAACTCGGTGGCCCGCTGCCGGGCATCCTCACGCATTGACCTGGCCTTCCGATCCGGGTGGGCTGGCCGAGCCCGCTGTTGCCGAACTGGTGCCAGCCTATCGAGCGCACCGCCCGGGCGGCCACGTCCTTCCGGAGGCATGCGAAAACGCCCGGGTAGCAGTCGATCGGCACCTGTTCCGGCTGCGTCCGCCGGCGTCGGACGGAACAGTGACGGAACTGAGGCGGGCCGAATGACTGCCACCCGGGCGTTGTGGCTCGTCAGAGCGCCACGGACTCCATCCTGTTACAGAACGCGCGGTACCGCTGCAGCGCGGTGCGCAGATCCTCGGTGGTCGTGTCGCTCCCGTTCTCCCAGGAAAAGCGCAGCGCCGCCTGCTCCCGCTCGAGCGAGGCCACGAAAGCCTTCAGTACCTCATCGGCGGCCGCCGCGGCGCGCAGCACGGATCCCCTGGGGTCATCAACGAACATCGCCTGGATGGCCGGCCACTGCTGCTCGGACAGGGCTGCGGCGGGGATGCCAGCTCCGGGGTCCCCGGCGGCCGGGCCACGGTCGCGGGGGACGGTGCCGCCGGGGACCGTACCCCCGGGGATGGTGCCGCCGGGCAAGGCCGGATCCGGGGCCCCGGCTGCGACAGGCTGCGTCCCGTCCGCGGGCGTGCTGGACGTCCCCGCCGGACCCGGAGCCACCGGACCCGGAGCCACCGGGTTCTCGTCTGCCGGGCTGTCGTCGGCCAGGATCTCGTCCGCCGGGCTGTCGTCGGCCAGGATCTCGTCGTGGCGTTCGATGACGACCGGATCGTCGGTCATCTCCTCGCCGGCCACGCGGCTCGTCGTCTCGTCGCGTTGCGATGTCATCTGGGTCACCTCTCCTGGCGGGGCGCGGTGGTCACCGCGTCGGGGGCGGAATTGCCGGCCGGGTCGCCCACAGGCTGGCCGGGGGTCTCGCTGGCGGAGCCCGGCCAGGCCGGCGCGGCAGGCTGATCCACCACGGCAGGCTGGCCCACCGAAGCAGGCTGATCCACCGCGGGCTGCTCGTCGGACGGGCGGGTGGTGACGGCCTCGCCGTCCGCTCTCCCGTCCAGGCGGGCGGCGGGCTCCCCGAGCAACTCGGCGAAGAGAGCCCGGTAGTGGATCATCGCCTGGCGCAGGTCCTCGGTGGACGCGGCGCCGGCGGCGGCATTCTGGCTGATGTCATGGGCGGCCCGGAAGTGATCCAGCGTGCTCGCGTGCTCGACGGACAGGTCGGCGAGCGTCTTGTCGTAAGGCTGGGTCGGGTAGCCGCGGTCTTCCATCACCGCGGAGACCAGGGTCTGCGCCCCGGTCACGGCGGCCTGCGGCGCGTCCACGAACTGCTCCTGGACAGCGGTCCACTCGGACATGTACTGGCTGCGCGCCGCCGCGCTCAGCGGGCGGATGTCAAGCTCACGCACGTGCCGTTCCCGCTGGGCAAGCTCGGCTTCCGCTTGCCGCCGACTGCCGTGCTCGCTGACTGCGCGGTCGTATTCGGGCCCGAACCGCTCCCGCAGCCGGCGGCGGCGGTTCGCCGCCAGCACGACGAGAACGGCGGCCACGACGATGATGACGATAACGATCGCCACAATGGCCCCAGCTGACATGGGGACCTCCTTTTCCGGAAGTAGCGTCCACCGACTCCCCCGCTTGGCCGTGCCCAAACACCCGGCCCGGTAGCGCATCCCGCGCGTTCGCCGGCACGATGACCTGTGTTCAGCGGCGATCCCCGGGTAGTGGCGGGGCCATGAGCACGACCGTGGACGAGACAGAGATCAAGTACGAGGCTCCCCCGGGCACTACCGTGCCGCGGCTGGGCGGGCTGCCCAGCGTGGCTGGCGCGTCCGGACCTGAGGAGCAGCTCCTGGAAGCGGAGTACCACGACACGAGCGACCTGCGGCTGATCCGCCACGGGGTAACGCTGCGGCGCCGGCGCGGCGGCAGCGACGCGGGCTGGCACCTGAAGCTCCCGGCCGGGGGCAGCACCCGGCGGGAGATCCGGATGCCGCCCGGCCGCGGCCGGCGGGTGCCCGCCCGGCTGGCCGGGCTGGTCCGGGGGTACACCCGGGACGAGCCGCTGCGGCCGGTGGCCCGCATCGCCACCCGGCGCCAGGTTCTGACCCTGGTCGACAGTGCGGGTGCCTCACTCGCCGAGATCGCCGCGGACGACGTCTCGGCCCAGACCCTGGGCGGGGAGACCATGCTCTCGCAGTGGGCGGAGGTAGAGGTCGAGCTGACTGGCGGCGGCCCGCGGCTGCTGAAAGCGGCTGACGCCCAGCTCCGCCGGGACGGGCTCCGGCGCTCGGCACGGTCCGCGAAGCTGGAGCGGGCCCTGGGCTGGGCAGAAGGCGCCCCGCAGCCCTCCGCCAACGGTCATAGCTGGCCGCGCCACGCTGCACCGCCGGCGTCTGCGGGGGACATCGTGCTGGCCTACCTGCAGGAGCACGCGACGCGGCTGGAGGCGCTGGACGCGCTGGTCCGTGCGGACGAGCCCGACTCCGTGCACCAGATGCGGATCGCCGCCCGGCGCCTGCGCAGCACCCTGCAGACTTTCGGCGAGGTTATCCCGCGCTCCGGGACCGGGGAGATCGTGGCCGAGCTGAAATGGCTCGGCGGGGTGCTGGGCGAGGCCCGCGACGCCGAGGTGCTGGCCAGCCGTCTCACCCGGAACGTGCGGACGGTCCCGGCCGAGGTGGTCCTCGGGCCCGTCCAGGCGCGGGTTCAGCGTCACTTCGCCCCGATCCAGGCGACCGCGCGCACAAACGTGCTGGCCGCGCTGGACTCGGCGCGCTACTTCGCGCTGCGTGACGCGCTGGACGAGCTGCTGGCCGATCCGCCGTTGTCGGCGGAGGCGGCCCGGCCTGCTGGCCGGATCCTGCCCGGCGCGGCCCGCCGGACCTACCGGCGCACCCGGCGGCGGATGCGCCGGGCCGGGCACACGCCCCCGGGCGGGCCCCGTGAACGCGCTTATCACGAGGCCCGGAAGGCCGCGAAGCGGGCCCGGTACGCCGGGGAGGCGATCAGCCCGGCCCTGGGCAAGAGGGCCAGGCGCTTCACCAAGCAGATGAAGAAGGTCCAGTCGGTGCTCGGCGACCACCAGGACGCGGTGGTGGCCCGGGGCGTGGACCGGCAAATCGGGATCGGCGCGCACCTGGCCGGCGAGAACGCGTTCACCTACGGGCTGCTGTACGACCGGGAAGATCAGCTGGCCGCCGGGCTGCGGGCGAAAGCGCGGCGGGCCTGGAAGCGCGCTCCCCGCCCCCGGTTCAGCCATTGGGCCAGATAACGGTCTGTCCGGCCGGCCCGGGATGCCCGGGATAACCCGGAAGGGGGGCTGATCCCGGACGGCCGCCCCGGCCAGGCACGAGCCGGGCCTGATCGGGTAATCAGGCCCGGCTCGTCGTGCCGATCGGGTGCGCCCAGGTCAGGGCGCGTCCCGGCTTAGCGACGCCGGCCCTTGACTACGAGCCAGCCACCCAGCAGCAGCGAACCCGCGGCTATGGCGACCGCGAACGGGACCCGGTGCTGGTTCACGGTGGCCGCAGCCCGCCGGGCCCGCTGCTGGACAGGCTCCGGAGTCGCCGCCCAGACGGTGGCACCGGCCTGGGTCGCGACCGACTGAGCACTGGCACCGGCCTGGGTGGCGCGGCTGGTGATGGTCTTGGTGACCGGCTGCCCCCCGCCCAGCACGGTCTTGCCGTTCTCGGTCACGGCCTGCCGTGCCCCGGCCGAGCGGCTGCCGACTTCGCCCTTGAGCTGCCCGGCCTTGCCGGACAGCCCCTGGGTCAGGTCCCGCACCTTGCCCTTGAGCTCCCCGGACACCTCGGTCGCCTTCTGCTGGGCGCGGGCCCTCACGTCCACCCTGGCCGCCAGCGCCTCGACCGTGTTCCCGAGTTCCTCCCGGGTCCGGTTGATCTCCGCGACCAGCGCGTCCGGGTTGTCCGGCAGGACCTCAGGGGCTTCCGGCTCTCCTGTGCCCTCTGCTGCGGTCATCGGCGTGCCCTTTCCTTGATTTCTTCCACGTCGGACTTCACGCTCTGCACGGTCTGCTCCGGGACCGGCGGAACGGCCTTGCTTACCTGGCTCTTACCCACGAGCGCGGCCACGCCGGCGATGACCAGCAGCACGCCGCCCACGATCAGCGCCGCCGCCCAGGCCGGCAGCACGCTGGCCAGGCCGGCGATGGCCGCCGCCAGCAGGCAGCCAATGCCGTACAGCGCCACGAGGCCGCTGCCGCCGAACATGCCGGCGCCGCGGCCGATCCGCTTGGCCTTGCTGGTCATCTCGTATCCGGCGAGTTTCAGTTCGTCGCGGATAAGCCGGGAAACCTGCTCGGACAATTGCTTCACGAGTTCGCCAGCCGAAGCCTCCGGGGCCACGGCGGGCTGTGCGTTACCGTTCGGGTCTGCCATAACGTCCGCCCTCCTCAAGGGTGGGCCAGACCTACCCTGGTGTACCCAGGGCTAACGCGAGGCAAAAACAAACCTTGCCGAGGTATTTTCCGGCTAACGATCTTGGTCGCCGTGGCCAGGACGGCGGGGACGCGCCACCGGGAGGGCGGCCACGCCACCAGGCCGGCGCCTCAGGAGCCGGGCTTGACCAGGCTGCCCGCGACCTTCTCCGTGATCAGCTCGAAGGAGCGGACCCGGTCCCCGAGGTCGTAGACCATCGTGGTCAGCATCAGCTCGTCCGCGTCAGTGCGCTCGAGCAGGTCGGACAGCTGCTGGCGGACCGTTTCCGGCGAGCCGAGGGCCTGGCCGGTAAAGCGGTCCTGGGCGAATTCCCGCTCCCGGTCGGAATAGGGATAGGCCGCCGCCTCCTCCGGGCTGGCCAGCGGGGCCGGTGTCCCGGACCGCAGCCGGATGAACGACAGGGCGGCCGGGCCGGAGAGCCACCTGGCCCGCTCGTCGGTATCGGCGCAGATCGCGCTCACCGCGACCATCGCGTGCGGCCGTTCCAGCCATTGGGACGGCTGAAAACTCTGCCGGTACAGGTCCAGCGCAGGCACGGTGTTCGCGGAGCTGAAATGGTGCGCGAACGCGAACGGCAGCCCGAGCAGCCCGGCGAGCTGAGCGCTGAACCCGCTCGAGCCGAGCAGCCAGATGGCGGGCATATCTCCCCGGCCGGGCGTGGCGGTGATCGGCCGACGCAGGCCCTCCGCGCTGAACAGCCCGATGAGGTCGGCAAGTTCCTGCGGGAACGCCTCGGCCGAGAGCCCTTCCATGGTGCGCCGCAAACGCCAGCGCGGTGTACTGGTCAGTGCCTGGAGCGCGGCCGATGCCCAGGTCGATCCGCCCGGGGTGCATGGCTTCCAGGGTGCCGAACTGTTCCGCGACCACCAGCGGTGCGTGGTTGGGCAGCATCACGCCGCCGGAGCCCACCCGGATCGTGGAGGTCGCCGCCGCGAGGTGAGCGATCAGCACGGCCGGGGCGGAGCTGGCGATCGCCGGCATGTTGTGGTGCTCGGCCACCCAGAACCGCCGGTACCCCAGCTCCTCGGTGCGCCGGGCCAGCTCGGTCGTGTATTCCAGGGCCTGGCCGACGGTGGCCCCGGCCGCCACGGGCGCCAGGTCCAGCACGGACAACGGTACGTCGCTCACGTAGCCGCCAACCCGCTGCGGCGGAAGTTTCTTCCGGGCCCGGCTGAGCCGGAGATCACATCGGGGCCTTATGGGCTAGCCAGACCGCCTGGAGGATCTGCATCCCGGGCGTGATCACGCCGACCGTGCGCACCCGGCCGGGAACGGAGGCCGACCAGATACCCAGGGCCGTGTTGGACTGCATGAGCAGCTGGGTACCCGACGGGTTCCAGGCCAGCGGCTGCCAGCCGAACGGCAGCGGCCGCCGGGCGCCGTCCGGGGAGAGCAGCTCGGCCTGGTGCGCCGGGAACGCGATCGCCAGCGCAGGCGCACGGTGACCCCAGGCCACCAGGGAGGGAATCGCGGAGACCCCGGTGCTGAGCGTCGTGACATGGCCGCCGGCGTAGATCAGCACGCTCGGCCGGCGGCCCCCTGGCGGGCCGGTCCAGCCCTCGATGGCGATCTGGCCGTGCGGCCCGAACACGGGGCCGTCCATCGGGCGGCGCTGCCGGTAGACGACTGTGGCCTGGCTGATGAACGAGGGCTGGGTCCAGATCGCGAACTCGGCATCCTGGTGGGTTCCGGACCCGCTGGGCGGGGTGACGTAGCCGACGGTGCCGTCGCCACCGATGTCGGGCGAGCTGCCGTGGATGAACGGGCCATGGTGGCGGTGGCGCAGCCAGGCCGGGCCGTGACGGGTCCAGCGGGCCAGCTCGTCCGTCGCGCCCGCGGCATCAGCCAGGACGATGCCCGCGCCCGAGGCGGCGAACGCGTCGATTCCGCGACCGGCACGGTTATGCGTGAGCTGGGTGACGGCCCGTCCCGCGCCCAGCTCCCACACGTTCAGGCTGCCCAGGGTCCGGCCGGCGAGCACGTAGAAGGCGCCGGCGGGCAGTCTGGCCGAGGTCCCCGGGGGCACCGGCCCGGCGGACGTCCCGGGCGGCACCGTCGCGGGGGAAGCCGACGCGGACGGGTCCGGCGACGCGCTCGTGGCAGCCTGGCTGGCCGGAGCGGTGGTGGCGGACCGGGCCGGCGACTGGACGCTCGCCGAGATGGCACACCCAGTACAGCCTGCGGCTGCCAGGCCCAGCAGGCAAGCGGCCAAAGGGGTCCTAATCCATCTACCCACACCAGGTCCCGCGAGTAATGAGTAATAGAGACGGACACCGGCGCAGGACGCCGCCGCTGCCCACGTCCGGTTAAAGACAAGGTATCAGCGGGGGCAACATGCCGCCGCCTCGAATCCAGCCCGAGGCTGTGACCTGGCCTGAAGCCGGCCTGCTGGGATGACCCGCGCCATTGTGCCGCGGCGGCACTGACCGGCTTCGCCGTCTGCGGCGCGAAGGACGCGGTGGACGGGGCAGGGCCGCGGGAGCGGCCGGCCGGGTTGCCCGCAGACCCGGATACGGTGGGCCGGGTGAACGACTGGGCGCAGATCCGGGCCGGCACCGTGCTGTACGAGGACGACGCGGCCCTGGTGCTGAACAAGCCGGCCGGCCTCGCGGTCATGGGCGAGCGGCATGACACCGACCTGGTCCGGCTGGCGGAGGAGGCGGGCGAGAAGCTCTACCCCGCGCACCGGATCGACAAGGTGACCTCCGGTGCCCTGCTGCTGGCCAAGGACCTGCGCCTGCACGGCGATCTGACCCGCCAGTTCAGCCGGCGCACCGTGGATAAGGTCTACCTGGCCATCACCGGCACCAGCGGGCTGCCCCCGCACGGCACGATCGAGCTGCCGCTCAGCGTCGGCCGCAAGAACCGGGTCCGGGTGGCGGCCAACCGCGCCGCAATCGCCTACGAACCGGCACAGTCCCGCTGGTCAGTGCCTCAGGATGAGCAGTTCCAGGAGGTACGGACCTATCCGTCCACCACCACTTTCCTGACCGTGGCCGGTGACGGGGAACACACGGTGCTTGCGGTGTCCCCGGTGACCGGGCGCCGGCACCAGATCCGGGTGCACCTCGCCTGGATCGGACATCCCATCGAGGGTGACCCGCTGTTCGGCCGGGCCGGCGGGGAGGGGACCCCCGCCGGCCGGACGCTGCTGCACTCGTGGCGGCTCGGGTTCGACGCGGCCTGGGCCGCCGGCAGGCGCATCCAGGTCGAGGCGCCACCTGGGCCCGACTTCTGGGCCGCCCTGCCCGGCGGCGCGGTGCCGCTGCCGGGCTGGGACGCCACCCGCGGACACTAACGCCGCGCGTCAGGCCGGCGGGGGGCCGAGGAAAATGCAGAAGGGATGCCCGGCCGGGTCGGCGTAGACGCGCAGCGGCTCCTCGGGGTCGGCGGAGCGATCCGCGATCAGCCGGGCGCCGAGGGCCAGCGCCCGCTCGTCCGCCGCGGTGAGCTCGTCCGCCGCGGTGACGTACAGGTCCAGGTGCATCTGCTGCGGCACCGGGCCATCTGGCCAGGTCACCTCAGGCAGCACCGATACCTGCTGGACCGCGACGCGGACCGCCCCGGCGGCGTCCTTCAGCACCAGCCAGTCCTGGCCGGCGGGATCCGGCTCGCCCGGCGCGGGCGGCTCATCGCCGGGCCGGTACCGCCAGCCCAGCAGCTGCCGGTAGAACTCGGCCAGTTCCCTCGCGTCGGTGGCGTCCAGGACAACCTGCCTGAACAGTGGGGACGCTCCTCCAGCGCCGGGCTGCTCTGCCATCACCCGCGCAGCGTACCCCGGGCCGCTAGGCGGCCAGGTCGCGGGCCCGCATGCGAGTCTGGTGCGGCTCGCCAGGTGGCTCCTCCACGCCGAAGCTGAGGATCCGGGTGGGATGGATCCGGATCAGCGGGCCGCCGTCCGCGTCATCCTCTAGAGCCTCCGCGGTGCCCCGGATCTCCAGGAAACGCACCCGCCACGGATCGGTCGAGACGATGTCGTCCACCACGAGCGCGGCCTGGCCGTTGCGGCGGACGTTAAGGAACTTCTGGCTGGAGGCCAGGTTGAAGCCGGTCACGTCGATCGTGCCGAGGGCGGGGTTGACGCGGAAGCCGACGGGCTTGACCTGAGGGCCGCCGTCCGGCTGGATGGTGGACAGCCTTCCCAGGGGCTGGCTGCCAAGGTAGGCCGTTTCGGCTTCGGTGAAGGCCATCTGCTGCTCCATTCGACGGGAAGACGGGCTCACCCGACCGTAGAACCTCAACCGCACTTGAAGTCAAGGGACGGCGCCGGCACGTATTCTCGTTCATTAGCCGTCCGTGCTCCTGGAGGTATCGCGTTGTTCAGGCTGGACCACGAGGCGGAAAGCGCGGTACGGCAGCGGCTCGGCGACCTGGACGCCGACGCGTTCCTGGCCCGCCTGGAGCAGCTGTCCTTCGACATAGCCGGTCCGCTCGAGCGGGTCTACGGAGGCGTGACCGACGCGACCCGGTTCGCGACCGAGCTGGTGCTTGACGCGCTGAACGCGGCGGCCAGGCGGCCCGCGCCGCTGCGGTTGCTGGACCGTCGCCGGGAGATCGATCCCGCGTGGTTCCAGCGGTCCCGGATGATCGGCTACGTCTGCTACGCCGACCGGTTCGCCGGCTCGCTGCGCGGCGTCCGGCAGCATCTGGATTACCTGGGCGAACTCGGCGTCACCTACCTGCACCTGATGCCGTTGCTGCAGCCCAGGGACGGGGACAGCGACGGCGGGTACGCCGTGGCGGACTACGGCGCGGTAGATCCGCGGCTGGGCAGCATGGCCGACCTGGAGATGCTCGCCGCCGAACTGCATGGGCGCGGCATGACGCTGTGCATCGACCTGGTCCTCAACCACACGGCACGCGAGCACGAATGGGCCCGGAAGGCGCTGGCCGGCGATCCCGCCTGCCGGGACATGTACCTGATCTATCCCGACCGCACGATTCCCGACGCTTACGAGGCGACGCTGCCCGAGGTCTTCCCGGATACGGCGTCCGGCAGCTTCACCGAGGTGCCCGGGCTGGGCTGGGTGTGGACCACGTTCCACGACTACCAGTGGGACCTGAACTACGCGAATCCCGCCGTCTTCCGGCACATGCTCGCGACCATGCTCACCCTGGCCAACCGGGGCGTGGACGTGCTGCGGCTGGACGCGGCGCCGTTCTTGTGGAAACGGCGCGGCACCGACTGCCAGAACCAGCCCGAGGCCCATCTGCTGCTGCAGGCGTTCCGCGCGCTGACCCGGCTGGCCGCGCCGGGCCTGGCGCTCAAGGCCGAGGCGATCGTCGGCCCGGAGATGCTGGTCCAGTACCTCGGCGGGCACGACCGCTATCAGCCCGAGTGCGACCTGGCCTACGACAACCAGCTGATGGTGATGCTCTGGTCCACCCTGGCCACCCGGGACGTGCGGCTGGCCGGGCACGCGCTGTCCCGCCGCCGGCCCGCGCCGGCGCCGACCGCGTGGGTGTCCTACGTGCGCTGCCACGATGACATCGGCTGGGCCGTTTCCGACGCGGACGCCGCCGCCGTGGGGCTCGCCGGCTTCGAGCACCGCCGGTTCCTCAACGAGTTCTTCGCGGGCCGTTTCCCCGGGTCGTTCGCGCGGGGCGCACTGTTCCAGGACAACCCGGTGACCGGGGACGCCCGCATCTCCGGTATGGCCGCCTCGCTGTGCGGTATCGAGAGCGCGGTATCAGCTGGCGACAAGGCCGAGCTGACGCTGGCCCTCAGGCGGCTGGAGTCCCTCTACGCGGTGGTCTTCTCCTTCGCAGGCATCCCGCTCATCTACATGGGCGACGAGCTGGCCATGGCGAACGACCCCCAGTGGGCGGACGACCCGGCGCAGGCGCCTGACAACCGCTGGATGCACCGGCCGCGGATGGACTGGGTCCGGGCGGCCCGGCGCGGCGACCCGGCCAGCGTGGAAGGCCGTGCGTTCGCCGCGCTCCGGAGCCTGTCCCGTGCCCGCCAGGAACTGCTGGCGCTGCGGTCGGGTGGGACGACCGAGATCCTGCCCACGGGGAACCAGAGCGTGCTGGCCTACCGCCGGGCGCACCCGCGCAGTGCCCCGTTCCTGTCGCTTACCAACTTCAGCGATTTCAGCCAGTCCGTCGACGCG
>Ga0187867_10002444_pt1 | contig 15401 bp, 11 predicted proteins | sample June2016WEW_13_1_FD_132976 | JGI IMG/M metagenome (GOLD analysis project Ga0187867, IMG submission 132976) | Peatland microbial communities from SPRUCE experiment site at the Marcell Experimental Forest, Minnesota, USA - June2016WEW_13_10 | ecosystem: Environmental > Terrestrial > Soil >... | reverse complement strand
CTTCATCGCGTCCAAGGTGAAGTCGGGGTACGTCGTTGACAACGAGGGTCAGCAGGTCTCCTCGAACGGCCACGACCGTGCCCTCAGCTTCAACGACTGCATGGCGAAGCTGGATCCCGCGGTCCATGTCCTGTCGAAGGACACCCTCTGGAACCCGAACACCGCGCTGACCTTTACAGAGACGGCCATCGACGCCTATCACTCCCAGGTCAAGGCCGTCTACGACGAGTACAGCGGGCCCGACCCGGGTATCATCAAGTTCCTCCAAGCAAAGGGCTACGGCACCGCCGGCGGCACCAAGCCCCATGTGATCCTCGGCGGAGATGACGGCGTCGCCTTCGAACAGTGCTACATCAGCCAGGGTTGGATGGACTTCGCGTCGTCGCAGCCGGCCAACCTGTACTCCCTGGGCGCGATCGAGTACGCCGTAGACGCGGCGAGGGGTGTCGCCCTCAGCGTCGGGGACCCCGGTTTGACCGCCGCTCCTCTGGGCGACGTCAGCTACAAGGGCGACGTCCAGTTGACCGACCCGATCATCGCCCCCTTCGTCACCAAGACGCAGTTGACGTTGACCGGGCCCGCAACCGACGGGCAGCCAGCCAGCTTTACGACCACGCCAGTCACTGCTCCAACGCTCTGGGGCAATGTCTACGGCGCAGCCCATGGTGGGATTTGCAACGGGGTAACGCCGTAAGTAAGCCTGTCAAGAACTAATAGGCCTCGTCCCTACTCCCTCCTCTCCCTTCTGAGGAGGGAGTAGGCGGGCCGAAATTTCAAAGGTCTGGTCGTGAGTCCTGGTTGGGAGCGTGACATTGTGACAGGGGTCAGCAGTCAAAACGAGGCCACCGCGCTCGCGCAGCCAACGGAGCAGGAAGCCGTTAACCCGACAGCCTCCCAGGGCAGAGCCCTGACCATCTTGAGAGACTTCAGCCTGCTGCCGGTGCTCGTACTGCTGATCGTCGCCGGCACCCTGATGAGCCCTGTCTTCTTCCAGTCCAGCAATTTCTGGGGGATCGGCGCGTATGCCTCCTCCATCGCGCTGATCACGGCGGGCGAAGCGCTCGTCGTGATGATCGGCAGCATGGACCTGTCCCTCGGAGGTACTTATGGGTTTGCGCCGATGCTGGCGACCTGGCTGGTAGCGCCTGCGTCGGCCTTCGGTGCCGGTGTCAAACTCAATCCGTACCTCGGGTTGGTCGTGCTCGTCTTGGCGGGCGCCGCTGTCGGTCTTGTGAATGGCCTCCTGATCGTGAAGGCGCATCTCAGTGCCTTCATCGTCACCCTCGGGATGTTGATAGGGCTGGCAGGTGTTCAAGACGGCATCGTCAACGGACAGACGATCTCCTACCTGCCTACTTGCTTTTCCTATGTCGGGGGTAACTATTGGGGCCCGGTGCCGGTATCGCTAGTGGCGGCAGCGGTCGTATTTGTCGCGGTTGGCTTGTTCCTGCGTTACCGCCGGGCTGGCCGCGCTATCTATGCCGTGGGCGGTAACGCCGAGGCCGCTCGCGCGGCCGGCATCAACGTCGACCGAGTGAAGATCGGCGTCTACATGGCAGCGGGTGTGCTCGCCGCCATAGGGGGCTTCGTGGAGATGGGACGTGACGGCGCGATCACCGCCAGCCAAGGGTACAGTGAGGGCGTCATTTTCATAGCGTTCGCGTCTGCCGTCATCGGCGGTGTGAGCCTCCTCGGCGGCAAGGGCAACATGGTCGGCGTCGCCACCGGGGTTTTGGTCCTTGCGGTGGTCCAGAACATCCTGGACCTCAAGAACGTCAACGTCTTTTGGGAAAACGCGGTCTACGGACTGGTGATCCTTATCGCGTTGGTTGTCGCCCGGGTCATCGGCGATAGAGAAACTCAAACCTGAGCGCGAGCACCTGGGAGGAAGCATGCTTGATAACAACACAGTTGCCGTCCCGCGCTTGGCAGCTACGAACTTGTCAAAGTGGTACGGGCACGTTGGCGCCCTGAGAGAAGTGTCCGTAGAGTTCTGGCCGGGCCTTACCGGAATTGTCGGGGACAACGGTGCCGGCAAGTCGACACTAATGAAGATCTTCAGTGGTTACGAGGTGCCGGACGAAGGAGAGGTACTGGTCGACGGGCAACCTGTGAAGTTCCACAGCTCCCGGGCGGCGCGGGAAATTGGGATCGAGTCGCTTTACCAGACCCTGGCTCTCGTAGATACTTTGACAGTCGCGGACAACGTCTTTCTCGGCCGCGAACTGCAGCGGCGAATCTTGGGAATGTACGTGGTCGACCGGCGCGCGATGCGGAAGAGCGCGGACGACGCACTGAAGCTGTTGAGGATCAGCATGCCTCCGTCCAGGGTCGGCGTGAAGCAGCTAAGTGGCGGGCAACGCCAGGCTGTCGCGCTTGCTCGGGCTATCTACTTCGGGGCACGAGTAGTGCTCCTCGACGAGCCAACAGCCGCCCTCGGCCCGCGCGAGACTGCTTCTTTCTTGCGGATCATCCGGGACACGGCGGACCACGGTGAGACCGTGGTTGTGGTGGGCCACAACTTGCCGCAGATGCTGGAGCTTGCCGACCATATGTTGGTCATGAGGGCAGGCAGGGTCGTAGCGGCCATCAATCCGAAGGAGACCTCACTCAGAGAGCTGACGGACTTCATGGTGGGGTCCGCCTAGGCCGCGAGAATTCGTCCGGTCCCGGGAAGCTGGTGGAGAACGGTCCCAAGCCCGAGGCCGCCGCACGCGTATCCGGGTGCCGGGCCGAGTAGCAAGGAGCAGACATGACTGTGGACCCTGCAAGAGTGCCGGTGCGAAAGCTCAAGGGTGGCGCGCTCATGCCGGCGATCGGGTTGGGGACGTTCGGTTCCGACCGCTACTCCGCCGCCGAGGTCGCGACCGCGGTAGCGGGCGCTCTGGAGGTGGGCTACCGGCACTTCGACTGCGCCTCAGTCTACGAGAACGAAGCCGAGATCGGCCAAGCGCTGGAGGAGTTCCCGCGCGAGCAGCTCTGGCTCACGTCCAAGTTGTGGAACGACAGGCATGCACCCGAAGACGTCATACCTGCCTGCCAGAAGTCCCTCACCGACCTGCGCGTTGACTACCTCGATGCTTACCTGGTCCACTGGCCGTTCCCCAATCACCACTCGCCCGGTGTCGACGTGACGTCCCGCAGCGCCCACGCCCGGCCATACGTCCACGAGGAGTTCATGGCCACATGGCGGCAGATGGAGCGACTCGTTGACGAGGGCCTCGTCCGCCACATCGGCACGTCCAACATGACCATCCCCAAGATGGAACTGCTCCTGCGGGACGCCCGGATCCAGCCCACGGTGAACGAGATGGAGCTCCACCCCCATTTCCAGCAACCGGAACTGTTCTCGTACCTTGTGGAGAAGCGCATCCAACCGATCGGGTTCTGCCCCATCGGGTCCCCAGAACGGCCCGAGAGGGACATGACGCCGGAAGACACCGTTGACATCGAGGACCCAGTGGTTGTCCGAATTGCGAAGGACCATGGGGTCCACCCGGCCGTCGTCTGCGTCAAGTGGGCCGTTCAGCGGGGACAGACGCCAATCCCGTTTTCCACCAGGCGAAACGAATACGGGTCAAACCTGGAGAGCGTCGTGAGCGACCCGTTGACGGCGGACGAGATGGCGGCCATCGCGGGCATCGACCGCGGCGACCGCCTGATAAAAGGTCATGTCTTCCTGTGGAAGGCGGATCAGTCCTGGGAGGACCTGTGGGACATCAACGGAGTCATTGTCGATGGGCACGGCGGCTGAGCCAACGGAGCATCGTCTCATAGGAAATGGACCGCAACGGCCTTTGCGGGACGAGGCAAGCGGACCGGGCATTCGGGTAGGGCGTTCCCTGAGAACCTGATCTGACTCCAAGGGCGATGGTCGTCCCTGAGGTCAGGACGCCGACGGCGTGAGCTCACCGGCTCGGTAGGCCTTCATGTACGCCCAACAGTTCTCATCGACACCGGTGAGAACGTCGAGGGCGAGCTGGAACGGGCGCGTCGTCCGGTCCGCGGCCAGAGCTCGCTGGACGTTGACGACAGTCGGGTCAACGATGCCGCTGTCGGCGCCGGACTCGATAGCCAACAGCAAGAACGCGTCGTTCAGGAGCCGCCGGTTGGGAAGCCCGAAGCTGACGTTGCTCATGCCGCCGGTGATGTGGATCGCGGGCCCGAAGCGCCGGCGCAGTTGGGCGATCGCGTCGAGGCAGTGCCGACCGTACTCGCCGTCGACGGCGATAGGGAAGACCAGGGGATCGACGAAGATCCGGTCCGGCTGGATTCCGGCTGCCAGCGACGCTTCGACCATCCGGCTCGCGTTGACCACCCGCTCTTGTGTGTTCGTCGGCATTCCCGAGTCACCAGCGGCCGTGACCACGACGGCTCCGTTGAGTCGTGCCGCCAGCTCGAGCGCCTCGATCCGCTCGAGCGACGCCGAGTTGAGCATCGGCGGGCCCACGCGGGTGCCCGCCGTCTCTGTCGCCGCCGCCACGCCTGCGCCGATGATCTCGAGATTGGACGAGTCGATCGAGAGCGGGATCTCGACCAGCGGAGCCAGAGTCCTCACGAGCCAGCTCATCGCCTCGAGCTGGTCGGTGAGCTTGGTCGAGATCTCGTCGAGGTTCACGTCGAGGAAGTGCGCGCCCGCCTTGACCTGACGCTGCGCGAGCGTGCGCAGGTACGAAAGGGCAGTCGAGCAATCGGGCTCGGTCCCCGCCATGGCGACCTGCACGGCAAGGCGGACGTGCTTGATGCGCCCTTCCCGGTAGGGCTGGGAGAGCTTCTCCTCTTCGGGAATGCGCAAGTGGCGGGTGGCACCGTCTTCGTCGACGAAGGCGATCGCCTCCTCCCCCTCCTCGTTGGCGGCGATCCGCTCGCTCTTTCGCAGGAGCACGCGTGTGGCGTGGATGTTCTCCCCGATGACGACGAATTCCCGAGCGGCCGTGCTCACTTCACGTCCTCCTGTCCGGTCACGGGACGGGCTGTGTGGTCGCGTCCCAAGAAAGTGTTCGCCCAGGCGCTCGTGCCACGGAGGGCGTTGTCGTTGAAGACGACTAGTCCGTCCAGCATCGAGGTCTCCCCTCCGTAGGGCTTCAGCCTTTCGTAGGCGCGAGCCCAGATGCACTCCCGATCGGTGACCTCGCAGAGGCCGTCGTGCGACCCGCCGCAGGGGCCGTTGCGCTGGTTCTTCGCACATTGAGATTCGGGGCAGAGATAGGCGATCTCCGGCAATGAGCAATCTCCGCAGTCCTTGCAGTTGTAGAGCGGCACCTTCGAGGCGTGCTCGGCGAGGTGAAGCACCTTGCGCGTCCGGGGTGAGGCAGATTCTGCAGCGGCATAGAACCTCCGCGCGCCGTCGAACAGCCGCGCTTCGGGGTCGAAAACCGCCCAGTGGGCCAAGCGGCTGGCACGATAGCTGACTGGTGTGCGCAGGCGGGCGCGTCGCCGCGCCGTGCTGGTGCGCGATGCGACCAGGGCGCCGTTGACCTTCGAGGAGGACAGGCCTGCCGCCTCGTCGCGCTCGAAGTAGTAGAACTCGTCCGGATAGGCGAAGCCGACCTCGCACGCCAGTTCCTGCCAACCATCTGACCCGAACTCCTCGGCCCGGGAGAGGATCTCCTCGCAGTCGGCCGGGTCCAGTGTGCCGCCGAGGTAGGCGCCCCGGAAGCCGAGCCCTCGCGCGATCGCCACCTGCTTTGACGCCAGCTCCAAGAAGAACGATCGTCCATGGTCGGCTGAGCTTGCGTAACGCTCGGCGAGGGCGACCAGCTCATCGGTGACGACCACGCCGGGGACCCGGCCGGCATTGAAGGCACGGGCCGCTCCGAGCGAGAGGACGAAGATGTTGGCGATCACCGGCACGTCCAGTCCACTGAGGGCGAGCCAACCCAGCAGCTCGTCGTCTTTTCGCGCGTCGTAGCCGGCTTGGTTGATGATGAAACGCGCCCCGGTCCCGATCTTGCGTCGCAACTTGAGGTACTGAGGCACCACCTCGCGCTCGTGGCGCTTGTGGTTCGTCACCACGGCGCCGAGGAAGAAGTTCGTCGGCTTCATCGGCCGTCCCGTCGCTACGTCGAGAAGGCCCCGGTTCATCTCCGAGTACATGGAGAGAAGTCCCACCGAGTCGATGTCGAAGCTGGGGCGCGCCATGCCCCCGTACCCGGGCTTCGGATAGTCGCCTGTAAGGGCAAGGATGTTGTCGAACCCCGCAGAGGCGAGCTTCCAGGCGCGGCTTTGGAGCGAATTCCGGTTGCCGTCCTTGCAGGCCAGGTGGATGATCACTTCCTGGCCATGTGAGCGGAGATCGGCGCCGAGCGTGTCAGCGGCGAGCATGGCGTTGCCCGCTGGATTGTCGGTGATGGAGAGCACGTCGATCCGGGGACTCTCGGCCAGGGCACGCGCGTGGCTCAGAGCTCGCTGGCCCGCTAAGTCGCTGATCACCCCCCGGCTCGTGACCAGCTCGACGGCCACCAGGAACCGATCGGTCTCCTCGAGCAGGTGACGAAGAGTCGGCTTGCGCCAGGAATCGGCCGTGACTTGCTCAGTGGTGGCGGGAGACATGCTCATCGGGCGGTCAACGTGTGTGTAATCGTCTCGAAATAGCGGCCCTCCGCGAAAGACTCGAAACGGTCAGGCACCGGCCCGAGCTCGGCATCGGCATTTCAGGCCTCGAATATGTACGCCCGGCCAGCCTCGTTTGCATGGCCGGTGGCACCAACGATGGCGATCGCGCCCAGGACGGCCGTCGAGTCGCCGAAGCCGTCGTTGGCAACGGTGTCGGAGCCCTTCAGCTCAGCCAGTTGTGTTCCGATCGGCGGACTCGTTAGCGACCTGACGGCTCCCACCGAGGTACCGGTGGCGGTCAGTGGCACGACGGTGGCTGCCATGACTGAAAGTGCTGCCAGACCAACGCGTCGGGACTTCCCCACGGGCACCTCCGGGCCGGGCGACGGGAATGAACAAGGGTGCTGGAAACTTTGATCTCAGGCTAGCCCCGGGTATCTGTGCAATGGCAGGGTCGAGAAGGAGGAGGTCGCCGATCGAACAAGCCACGACCTGGGCCGCGGTGGGCTTGCTCATGGCTGCAGCTGTTTGGCCGCCAGTTTGACGACCGGCATCTTGCAAACCGAGTCCGGCTTGTTGTTGGTCAGCTTGCAGATCGCGGCCGTGTAGAAGTTAGCCGCGACGAGGATCGTCTGCGCCGGCGAGGCAACGGGGTTGCCGAGACTTCGCGCGATCTGCACGTGAGTGAGGCCAGCGAGGATGGAGGGACCAATGAAGGCGCCGTCTTCGATGAACTTGTTGCCAAAATCAACGAAGGGAATGCCTCCCTCATAGGTTGACGAAACGTACGGCGGGAAGTCGTACTCGAGGAAGACCTTGCGGGCCGTTGGCGACAACGATTGCAAGGGCTTATAGCCGTTGCAGTTCTCCACCGCCGTTGAGGTGCTGGACGAAGCAATGTCGGTGCACTGCTCTGTGGGCAAGAATGTGATGTAGGGGCTCGTGTAAGTCGAGCCGTAGAAGCTCAGGGTAGGAGTGTCTGGGTAGGGTTCCGGAGCGGGCCCCGAGGCGGTTATGTGGAGCCCCTTGAAGCTGCCGAACCTGGTGAGGGCGACGGTGAGTGGCCAGCGGGTCGCTGCGCAGTACGGGCAGAAGTTGGAGCCCATGTAGACGATAAGCGGCTTGCCGTCGCGAGTCAGCGCTGACTGGGGCTTGAGCGCCGTGATCGAACCTGTGTACGGCCCAGACGAGGTGATCGTGGACCCTGCTTCAGCGAAGGCCGGTGACGACAAGTTAGTGATCGCGTTGACGACGCTCGCCGGCGCAGGCTGCATACCGAGCCCGTCGCCGCCCGGCGCAGCGGTCGGAGACTTCTTACCGCTGACCGAGACGAGGACGATGACTAGTAGCGCCAACACGACGAGCACGGTGCCGAAGACCCCCGCCGTCATGGCGGTGCTGTGCTTGAGGCCATTTTCCGTGGGTCCGCGTCGCGAGGCGGACCCACTTAAGCCCTCGTTACCAGCATCCGACGCTTTCGTCCTGTCTCGCTGAGCCAGCTGCTCGCGCACCGGTTCAGTTGCAGGTTCGTTCTCCCCGTCGTCGGTGGTAGGGCGGTCGTTGTTCAAGGGCGGGTTGCCACTCGGTGGCGACTGGCCGCGACGCTGGGGCGGGTTGCCACTCGGTGGCATTGCGGCGTGTTCTCCTCGTTGATACCGCGACTGTACCGCTGGCTCTGGTGATCGAACCCAGTTCGGGTCGAGGCTTTGGTCGAAGATGCCTGGCGCGAGCAGGGGACTCGCGCTGAGCCGGCGGTACATCGCAGTCCGAACTCGGCCCCGGAACAGGCTCCCGAATCGGTCGCTCGGGTCGACTCGTCTGGGTGTCCGGCCGCTGGCAGCAGCGCGACACAACAGATAGTCGGCGCGGAGGTCGGAGTCGCCGAACGCTTGTTGCGACATGGTCAGCGGCGGCGCTTGCCTCCGCAGGGGTCGGGGTCCCGGCTCGTGCGGCACGTTACGCGTGGCGTTCGTAGATGCTCTCGTCCTCTGTCGTGCTCACGATTGTGAAGCCGGCCTTTTCCGGTACGCGGCGGCTGGCCGCGTTCGACGGCAGGGTACGCGCACGGACCGTCGAAACAACGGGCTGTGCGAGCAGCCAATCGCTGATCGCCGTGACAACCTCTGAACCAAAGCCCTGCCCCTGGTAGGGACCTGCGAGGCCGTAGCCGATCTCCACACAACCGGCATCGTCGACAGGCGCGCGGATACCGTAGTCACCGATGACTCGGCCAGAGCACCGGACGAGCCAGCCAGCGGGATGGCCGTGCTCGATAGCCAGGGCTACGCCGTTCTTCGTACCAGCCTGTGGCCATCCATCTGCCGCACCGAGACCCGCCACGTCGTCGCCTGCGATCGAGCGGGCGACCTCCTCGGTTATCGGCTCCAGGCGCAGCCGACTGGTTTGCAGAGGCTCAAAGCGCTCGATCACGACCTCAGTCTTGCCCGCCGCGCCGCTTTGCTCAATGCGCAGATGGGATCTTTGGTCATCGTCTGGTCCTGCCTGTGACGACGCCGGACCCACGGCTACTGTTCTTCGCCGGGCGCCGTACCGTGGGGCGGTGGACCGCGATGACTTGACGCCCGGCAGGCCCGGCGCGACACGCCCGGGGCTTGCGGCGAGCCTCGGGTCGCCGAGCAAGGGTCACCGGTCGCGGACGAGAAGGCGCAAGAGGCCCGACGGGCTAGGGGAAGGTGAACGGATGGTCAGCGACGTCCTGTGTCTCCGGGAGATCGACCAGACGCAGGTCGCGGTTGTTGGCGGCAAAGGCGCGCACCTAGGGGAGCTTTCGCGCATCGAAGGCATCTGTGTGCCGGCTGGCTTCTGCGTGGCGGCGGACGCCTTCCGGCGGATCATGGAGAACACGCCGTCGATCGGCGATCGGCTCGATCGGCTGTCGCGCCTGAACCCGGACGACCGCGAGGCGATCCGCATGCTCAGCGCGGAGATACGACGGACCCTCGAAGGGATCGTCCTCCCTGACGATCTGGCGGCGGCGATCACCCGCGCACTCGCCCGGCTCGGCGATCAAGCCGCCTACGCCGTCCGATCGAGCGCGACGGCGGAGGACTTGCCGGGGGCCTCCTTCGCAGGCCAGCAGGACACGTACCTGAACGTCGTGGGGCCGGCGGCGATCCTCCAGCACGTCAGCCGGTGCTGGGCCTCCCTGTTCACCGAGCGGGCCGTAACCTACCGCCTGCGGAACGGGTTCGACCACCGGAAGGTCCACATGGCCGTGGTCGTGCAGCAGATGGTGTTCCCGCAGGCGGCCGGCGTCCTCTTCACGGCCGACCCCGTCACGTCGAACCGGAAGGTCACCTGCGTGGAAGCCGCCTTCGGCCTCGGCGAGGCGCTGGTCTCCGGCCTGGTGAACCCGGACGTCTACAAGGTGCGGGACGACAAAGTCGTCTCCAGGGCAATCGGGAGCAAGCGGCTGGCCATCCACGCTTTGCCGGTGGGCGGAACACAGAAAGAGCCGATTGAGCCGGAGCGGCAGGAGCAGCCGGCGTTGTCGGATGCGCAGGTCGTGCGGCTCGCGCAGCTGGGCCGGCAGATCGAGGAGCACTTCGGCTACCCCCAGGACATCGAATGGTGCCTGGTCGACGATGGCTTCCAGATCGTCCAGAGCCGGCCGATCACCACGCTGTTCCCCATCCCCACGGCCAGCGACCGAGAGAACCACGTTTACGTCTCCGTCGGTCATCAGCAGATGATGACCGACCCCATGAAGCCTTTGGGGCTCTCCCTGTGGCAGCTGACAGCCCTCCGGCCGATGTACGAGGCCGGCGGGAGGCTGTTCGTCGACGTCACCGAGGGCCTGGCTTCGCCAGCGAGCCGCGCCGGCCTCCTCGAGGTCCTCGGGAAGTCCGATCCGCTGATCAGGGACGCGCTGCAGACCGTTCTCGATCGCGGCGACTTCATACCGTCGCTCCCGGAGGAGGGTCCCGGCCGACCGCCGGCTGGCGGCGCTGCAACCCCGATCGAGCCCGATCCGACCATCGTCACCGAACTGATCGGGCGCAGCGAGGCATCCGTTGCCGCCTTGCAACGCGACATCCGGACGAAGTCCGGAACGGCGCTGTTCGACTTCATCCTGGCGGACATCCAGGAGCTGAAGCGGATCTTGTTCGATCCCCAAAGCCATCAGGTGATCATGGCGGCGATGGAGGCGACGTGGTGGCTCAACGAGCAGCTGCAGGCTTGGCTGGGTGAGAAGAACGCGGCCGACACGCTCACGCAGTCCGTCCCGCATAACGTCACGTCGGCGATGGGACTGGCGCTCCTGGACGTCGCTGACGTGATCCGCTCGCGTCCGGACGTGGTGGCATTTCTGCAACACGTCGAGGACGAGGGCTTCCTCGACGAGATGGCGAAGCTCGCGGGCGGGCGGGAAGCGCGAGACGCCGTCAGGGCCTTCCTCGACAAGTACGGCATGCGTTGCGTCGGCGAGATCGACATCACCAAGCCGCGTTGGAGCGAACGCCCCATCACGCTCGTGCCCGTGATCCTCGGCAACATCAAGAACTTCGCGCCGGGAGCCGCCGATCGACGCTTCGAGCAAGGGAGGCAGGAGGCGTGGAAGAAGAAACAGGAACTGCTGGAGCGCTTGCGAGCCCTGCCGGACGGGGAGCGGAAGGCCGAAGAAGTCAAACGGATGATCGACCGCGTCCGGACCTTCACCGGGTACCGGGAGTATCCGAAGTACAGCATGGTCAGGCGTTACTTCGTGTACAAGCATGCCTTGCTGGACGAGGCCGAGCGCCTCGTGCAGCAAGGCATGCTTTGTGAGAAGGAAGACATCTTCTTCCTGACGTTCCAGGAATTTCACGACGTCGTGCGCACGAACCTGGTGGATCACGAGCTCATCCGCCGGCGAAAGGACGCCTTCAGCTCGTATCAAGCGCTCACGTCACCCCGGGTGCTCACGTCGGAAGGCGAGGTCGTCGCCGGTGCGTACCGACGCGACGACTTGCCGACCGGTGCGCTGGTCGGCTTGCCGGTGTCTGCCGGGACCGTCGAGGGGCGGGCGCGAGTCATCCTGGACATGGCGGAGGCCGATGTCGAACCGGGCGACATCCTGGTCACGGCTCACACGGACCCCAGCTGGTCGCCCCTGTTCGTCGCGATCACGGGCCTGGTGACGGAGGTCGGGGGCCTGATGACCCATGGCGCCGTGATCGCACGGGAGTACGGCTTGCCGGCCGTCGTGGGGGTGGAACATGCCACCCGGCTGATCCCGGATCGGCAGCGGATCCGCGTCAATGGAACGGACGGGTACCTGGAGATCCTGCCCTAGCGGCAACTTCTCAATCGTTCCACGCCAAATCCGTCTGGGCAGGCAGGCTCCGTAGCCCGCGATGTTCTGCGTGCCTGCTCTGAGCGTCCCTGGCCGACATCAAGGGACCATCCCCAGAGATCTGGTTGAAAGGGGCATCCATGTAACCGGACAAGCCCCTGCCGGAGAGGTGTGCTGGCGTGACCCCCGGTCATCAGTGACCGGCGAAGTGGTGCGCCACCGCGGCGAACGCCTCCTTGGGCTCCCAGGCCATGTCCGGGTAGACGATCCCGTGGCGCCCGTCGGGCAAGGACTTCACGAGTGACATGGAGTCCATGTCGAGGTCGTAGCGAGGATTTTCGTCGGTGTAGGACCCGGGCGTCACGAAGGTTGACAGCAGGGCGCCGGCCACCCCTGAGCGTTCGAGTTCGTCGAGGGTATCGGCGAGCTCGCGGGCCTGCATGGCTTCGTCACGCTGGAACGTCCCCTTCAGGCGGGGCCGGACAAAACGCCCGATCACCGGTCGCGTGTGAAGCCACAGCCGGGTGGTGTCGGTGACCCCGAACCCCAGGGTTCCGGAGCTCTCGGCGCCACGGAAGGTGCGCATCCCGAACTCGGTGACGATCACAGGCTTGCCCGTTGACAGGAAGGGTTGGAGCGTCTCTACGTAGCGGTCCTTGGTGCGGGCCTCGCGGTAGTGATCGACGCCCACGTAGTCGAAGGGCCCCCAGTCCACCTGCTCGAAGGTGAGCGAGGCGTAGGTGAGCGGGCCATCGAACACGGCGCGCAACCTGGGCATCAGGACAGCCAGGTACTCATCGAGCTTCCCGTTGTTGAGCAGCGCCGGGTCTCCCTTGAGGGCTTGCAGGCGCTCGGTCACGCTTTTGCCGGCGACCAGCCCGGGTCCGAAGAGCGTAAGTTCGCTGCCGGCGACGAAGACCACACGCCCCGGATGGGCCGTGTGCAGCGGTCCGGCCGCCTCGGCTGCTGCGACCAGTCGGGCCCCGGTTTCCTCCAGCGAGTACTCGAACAAGGCCGGGGAGAACCACACCTCGAGCCCGAGTCCGAGCGCTATCTCAGCGACAGCCGTCATCGGTCCGAGGTCACTGCCCACGATCCGCACGGCGTTGGCGTGCAGGTCGTCCCGGACGATCTCGAGCTCGCGCCGCACCACCGACATGTCGAGTGCCGTCGGGCGCGTTGAGATGGCATAGCCCGGGCCGCGGAACACGGTTCCCGTGTCGTAGTGGACTCCCTTGTGCTGCATGTCGCCTCGATCCTCGCGCCCAGCCGCCTAAGACGCGCGGATCACGTCGTAGGACCCCATCGGCATGGCCTTATCGCGGAGCGTTGGCCTCGAGCACAGTCGTCCGTGGTCAACTTGCCCTCAATACTCGTCAGGCGGCTTCCGTCGACTGGCGCCACGCAATAGTCCGGACACCGAGCTCAGGCTAGCGAACAGCAAATACCCGTCTGGATGGCCGCTGGTCCCGCGGAGACCGTCGGCACGACCACGCAGATGAGACTTTAGGTCGCAGCTGCCGTGACTGGCCAAGCGGCGTTCACCATGCTGCCGTGACTGGCCAAGCGGCGTTCACCATAGTGTGAGAGCCAGGTGGGGGTTCGCGTCCGTGGGCCGACGGCGCGGATCTCCGACTGGCGATGGGATCCGCACCTTCGAGGTCGGCCCCCGTGATGTAACTGATTAGATTGGGTGCGAAGCTTGGGTTTGCACCCGGCAGAGGGACTGGTCCGCGCATCTTGGCGGCGGCAGCCTCCCGCAGGGTCTTGCACGAGATGGCACCGAGACGGGGGGAGAGGCCATGCACACGACTGGGACGGGGATGGTTCGCACCCGGGTTGGGCTCATCGCGATAGCCCTGCTTTTGGCGGGCGCTGCCTTCGGGTTCATGACCGCTTCCTCGCCGCACGCCTACGGCGCAAACAAATCACAGAGGGCCTCGGGCGCGAGCCGCAGCGCCCGGAGCATCGTCGCCATCCGTATCCCGGGGTGCGAACCACTCGCGTCAAATCAAGGCCTCGACGCGATCGCGATGGCACCCAACGGCAGGACCGCCTACACCGCGTGTATAACAGGCCCGAAAGGCGGAGTCGTCACGCCAATCAACCTCGCTACGAACACCGTCGGTCCGCCGATCCACATTTCGATCTCCACCGACCACGCCATTCCGTGGGTGATCGCGATCACACCGAACGGCCGGACCGTCTACGTCTCTGTCGGTCCCGGGGACGTCATACCGGTCACCCTCGCAACGCGCACCGTCGGCGCGCCGATCACCTTCCCTGCTACGGAGGGCGTTACGGAAGCCTTCAATGGCCCGATAGTGTTCACCCCGAACGGCCGGACCGGCTATGCCTCTAGCGGCGGCTATGCCTCTAGCGGAGGGTCCTTCGCCAGCGTCACCCCGATCAACCTGGCGACGAACACCCTCGGGACGCCAATCAAGCTCCCCAAGTGTGAGGGGCCGAACGCCGCGATCACGCCAAACGGCAAGACGCTCTGGATTGACTTGCCCTGCAGCGGGCTCCTCGAACCGATCAATGTGGCGACGGACACCCTCGGGACGCCAATCAAGCTCCCAATGCTCCACGGCTATATGTCCTACGACTCGGGAGATATTGCCATCGCGCCGAATGGACGGACTGCCTTTGTATCATTGACTTACTCGTGGGGATTAGGCATCACACCAGTCAATCTCGCGGCGCGCACCGTCGGCGCGCCGATCAGACTCACCGTGGCCGGGGAGATGCCATTGGGCGGTGGTGCTTCGGCGCCAATCGTGTTCGCCCCGGACGGCAAGACCGCCTACCTCTATTGGGTTGACCTCCAACCGATCAATGTGGCGACGAAAACTCTCGATATGCCAATCGCTCTTCCTGCTGATCTGGCTCACCCTGGCGTCCCACATATAGTGATCACCCCGAACGGCCGGACCGCTGTCACCACGGGCTATCACCTCCTGCTCGGACCTGCCTATAAGGTCTTGTCCTCCTTCGGTGCAGTCTTTCGGATCCCCCTTTCAGGATGATCCGCCGTCGGGTCGGGCGGTCCTACCTAGTGGAAACCGTGAAGAACCACGGGACGCCGCACCGAGTATCGACGGTTCCGCTGCATCGTGGCGGCTGGATGCGGCGGGTGCGTAGCCTGTAACACAGCACCTGCAAACTGCATTGCGCCCTGAACGGAAGCGAGGGGCGGTCAAGGCCCGCAGAGCGATCCCGGAGTCGTTCCTGAAACGACGGGATCGCGTGGCCTTGACGGACCCGGTCATCGTCTGTGGGCATCCTGGAACTGGAGCCGACGCGGGCCGGCTCCTGGGTGCGGTCCCCCACTGGTCGTTGCTATGGGTGCCTGTACTCGCTAATCTGCGAGTATGCCGCCTGACTTCCGTTCTGATCCCATGGAGACGCCCGAGGGCAAAGGGATAGCTAAGCGCGCCTGGGAGGCGTACGCGGGGGTCATTCAGAAGACGATCTACCGGCCCCTCGCGCCTTTCTTGGATCCTATGAACGAGGCGTTGTCATGCCAGGTGGTCGAGGACCTTCTTGG
>Ga0187867_10002435_pt1 | contig 15416 bp, 11 predicted proteins | sample June2016WEW_13_1_FD_132976 | JGI IMG/M metagenome (GOLD analysis project Ga0187867, IMG submission 132976) | Peatland microbial communities from SPRUCE experiment site at the Marcell Experimental Forest, Minnesota, USA - June2016WEW_13_10 | ecosystem: Environmental > Terrestrial > Soil >... | reverse complement strand
TTCTTTCGCCGGTGGGTGGCGTTTAACGGTCAGCCTCATGCCTGACACACGTGCGCGCTAACGGTCGACCAGGCCACCGCGCTCAAATATGGAACTGCTCTGAGACGATCTTCCCGTCTTTGACATCGTAAACACACGTTTCAGTCATCGCGGAGCGTCCCTGACCCTTCATGGTCGCGTCCAGGCTCATGGTGCAGGCGAACGAGGAGTCAGCCACGATTGGATCCGAAACCGACATCGAGTGGATCTTTTCAACCATGGACATGAATCGCCGGCCTTTCTCCGTGATTGCCTTGAGACCCTTGGTTTCCCGGGGGCCCATCGGGGAGTCTTCAGCCTCCATGCTTGTTGCGTCAGGCGAGAAGAGCTCCTTTTGAGCGTCTTCGAACTTACCTTGGCGGCAGAGTGCAACGAGTTTGCCGGCGATATCTCTTGTCGTCATGATTTCGGATGGGTTTGGGAAAGGATATGTACGCCTTTCGGATTTTCCAGTACCATCGCCGGTGAAATCCGCCCCGTAACGTGAATTTCACGGGGTTTGGACCTGTGCGGCCGACGCCGGGGCTGAATTCGACCAGGCATGGACGACAAGCGCCCGATCATTATTCCCAAGACATCCAAACCGACACAGAAGGTGATTCCAAGAATGCGTATTCGCTCTAGTCGTGGCTAGGGGAAGAACGGATGATTAGCTTCGTGCCATCAGGATGACGCAAGTGTCATTGCCACTCTCGGTCAGAATCTGTCGATCGGCTCCATTGTTCATGGGGCTGACAGTCGCGGCCATCGTCTTATTTGGCTTCAGCCACACCGTGGACAGCGCGCTCATCCACTTCCACGGGGCACCACCGCCTCTCATCCTGTATTTCCACGTGCTCGTCTCCAGCTTGTGGCTAGTCCTGTTCATCGTGCAGAGCGCGCTCGTCCGAAACCACAATGTCCGGCTTCATCGGCGATTGGGTCAGTGGGGCCTGGCGCTGGGTACGGTTGTGGCCGTTGTCGGTCTCGTTACGGTATATGTCATGCGCTGGCGGGAGATCAAATCGGGCGGGGGCGCGGACGCGGTGGCGTTTCTAAGCGTCCCGCTGGACAGCCTAGCCGGCTTTGCCGTCCCGTTTTTTCTGGCTGCATGGTTGCGGACAAAACCAGAGATTCATCGCCGTCTGATGTTGCTCGCAACCTGTTCGTTGACGTTCGCCGCATTTGCGCGGGTCCCTGCGCTCGGAGACACCGGGGCACCTTACTTCACAGGTGCTGTGATGGTGATTGCCGCCGGGGCGGATTGGTTGGGCGCCCGACGGTTTCACCTGGTATATCTAATCGGGATACCGGCGGAGATTTCGTTTGAAGCCTTGAGTCTTTACCTCGCATTCGCCGCACCGCCCGCGTGGATGGCGGTCGCCAGATTCTTGCTCGGCGCGACATGACGGGGGGCCCATAGGTCGGTTCTGGCGTTGAACGGTTTGAGTCGCGGTGGTGAAATCGCACAATATACATTATGTTAAGTTTCGTGATTTGCCGGATGGCAGGAGTTTAGGTCACGTTCCAGCGCGGACTCCCCTGCCAGCGGCGCCCCTGGGCATCCGCCGAGCATCTCAAGGCACCTCGTAAACCTCTACGAGCGCGACACCTGAGTCGCCGCTGGCGCCCGAGACCTGGGCCGTGTAGGCGCCAGGAGGCAGCGTGAGGAGCAAGGCCGAGTCTGGCGTGCCCGAATCGCCCCAGGAGAACGCCCCGACGGCGTCGGCCGTGGCCGCTATCTGCGCATCCCCACCCCAGCCAGTATTGCTCGCGAGCAGAGTGGTCCCCGAGAAGAGCCCGAGCATCGGATCCGGCAGCGTGCCCGTGACGCCGAATGGGGCCAGTGCGGGCCCGGACGCCCGTATGAGCACCGATTTGGAGGTGGTTCCCCCCACCACAAAGCCAGCGATCAGGATATTCCCCCCAGTGCCAACCTGGACGCGCGCGGAGATGTTGATGATCCTGGGTGTCGTCGGCGTGTATGTGCCCGCCGGCGTGGCGTCGTAGATCTCGGCCAGGGCGACCCCGGTGTCGCCGCTCTGCCCGGCGATCTGCGCCGTGTAGGCGCCGGCGGCCAGCGGCTGAAGGAGGGCCGCGTCGTGACTGGTGGGGGAACTCCAGCCGAATGCCCCCACGGCGGCCGCGGTGCTCGCGATCTGGGCGTTGCCGGCCCACCCGTTGTTGGTGCCGAGAAGCGTCGGCCCGGAGTACAGCTGAAGCTGCGGGTCCGCCAGCGCGCCGGTGACGCCGAACGGGACAAGGGCGGGCCCCGAGCCGCGGACCAGGAGCTGCTCCGAGCCCGTCGTCTCCGCCCCGCCCACGACGAATCCGGCGATCAGGATGTTGGCGCCGGTCCCGACCGTCGCCCGGCAGGAGATGTTAACCAGGCGGCCAATGTCGCTCGTAGCGCTTACCGTGAGGGACGCCGGATTGCTTGTCGCCGTCCCCGCGGAATTGGACACGGCGCACGAGTAGCTCCCTCCGTCCGCATAGCTGGCGCCGCCGACCAGCAGTGTCGCCGCTGTTGACCCCGAGACGCCGCCGCCGTCGGCGAGCGGATTGCCGTTGAACATCCACTGGTACGAGGTCGCGGAGCTAGCCGCGACGCGGAAGACCGCCGTGCTGCCGATCGCGACGTTCTGCGAGGCGGGCTGCGTCGTGATGGTCGGCGGGCCCGAGCTCAGGGCCCCTATCGTCAGGGTTGCCGCTTTGCTGGTGGCCAGGCCCCCGCCGGTCACCACGGCGAACGTGTAGGTGCCCGCGTCGGCCTGGGTGAGGTTGTTTATCGTGAGCCCGCCCCCGGAGTTGAGCACGTACTTCGAGCCGCCGAGGTAGATGAACTGCCCGTTGAAATACCATAGCCACGCGGTGGTCGCCGGCTGCCCGCCGGCCCCGAAGTCCACGCCCACGCTGAAGGTCGCGCTTCCGCCCAGCGGGCCGACTTGGTCCGCCGGGTTCGTCGTGATGGTCGGCGCGGGCACGGGAGCCGACGGCATGGCGACGATTCCAAACACGAGCGTGTTGGAGTAGACGACGATGGACGAGTCGCCCGGGATCGTCGTCGTGTCGAGGCTCGCGACCGTGTCGAAGGTGAGCTCGCCATAGTAGCTCAGGCCCGGCGTGAGCGTGTTCGCCGGGATCGTGTAGGACGTGAACGGCGTCGCCGAGACGGTGAGCTTCCCCACCGGCAGGGTCACGATCTGCTGGTTGACGTTGACGCTGTCGGCCGCCGTGAGGCTGTTCACCGAAAACAGCATATGGCCCGCCACCCCTGCCGATGCGTACTCGCTGAAAGTCGAGAAGTTGAGGGTCGTCGAGGAAGCGGGGTCGATCACGAGCACTTTGTTCTGCCAGTTCCCGTTCGTCACCTGGGGAACGGAGGCGGGGAAGAGTGGCGGGCCCAGGGAATACGACAGGTTCGGGTTGCCCGACGTGGCGAAGGTGTAGGTCCCGCCTGGGAATGAGGCTTGGAGGCTCGCAAGCGAAGTGAACCCGTCGTCGAGGAGGAAATCCTGGTTGAGCGTGTCCGTGAGCGAGAGCGCGAATTGCGAGTTGCCCGGAATGGTGAGCGTCCCGCTCTGGGGCGACTGGAAGGCAAACGCGTAGGGAAACCCGAAGACGCTCTCCCCGATGGTCGTCGAGGTCTGGGAGTATGTATGCAGCATGTGGATGCCGAAGCTCGTGCTGTTGGAGCTGGCGGCGTGCGCTGCCGGTGCCGCGAGGAGCGCGGGGGCAAGGGCGACCGCGAAGAACCTGCCCTTGAAGCCCCTGATCATGTCCATGAATCGTTCCTCCAGTGGGTTGAGCATCGAAGTGCCCCTCGGCGGACGGTTCTCGCTCACAGGCTGTCCAAGAAAGGGCGAAGCGTTAATGGCTTGCATTTCGGTGCTGTCAATTCCCGGATTCTCGAATCGGCGGAAACCGCCGCCGGGTCCGGTTAGCCCCCCTGTCTCCCCGGTTCGGCCCCGGGCCGCGGCCGCAAACCACCCCCTATTGATCCACGGCCGGGGCCTCGCCCCGCTCGTAGTACTCTGCGACGACTTCAGCCACCCGCGGATCGTTCTTGGCGCGGCCATTGACGAACACGACAGGCATCCTACCCGTCATGACCGTGTCGAAGAGTTCCGCATCCACCGCCCCCTGAAAGGAGAAGCCGAGCGTCTCCGTCCTCTTGGACGGTATGCCTGCGTTGGTGAGGAGCTCCTGAAGCTCGTCCGCCCTGCGGGCCTCTTCCCTCTGGCAATCGGGCGGAGCGAAGATGAGCACGACTCCAAGGGGGGCGTTGTTGCCCGGCGCCAGCTCGACGAAGCCGTTCTTGCTGACGTCGGCCGGGGCCACGATCCCGGCATCCTCGTCCGACGGGTGGTGCTTCCTCCAGTAATGGTAGGACAAGACCACGACGACAACCAGGACGGCATACTTGAGGATCCTCATATTTCCCCATGTGCAGCCTAGGGTGCGCGGCGCGGCGAAGGCAATTGGGAAGGAACCAACGCCCCCCGGAAGGACCCGGCGCAAGGTTGCCGCGTCGCCAGGCGGCAGCCTCGCGGCCCTGAGAAGGGGCGCAGCCCTGCGCCGGCCGGCGCCCCCCTGCCGCGCGCCTACTTGTTGATGTCCTCGCCGCGCCTGAGCTTCTCGATGTTCACCTTGATCGCCGCCGCGTTGAGGGTGTCGCCGGCCGGGACCTCGGTCTGGGCCTTCAGGAGCGCCTCAAGCGCCGACTTGTAGTCGCCCATGGCGGAGTAGCCGCGCGCGAGTCCGTAGTTCACCGGCCACGCGTCGGGGTGGAGCTTGGCGTTCAGCTTGAATATCTCCATCGCCCGCTCGGTCTTGTGCTGCGAGAGCAGCTTGCGCCCGTACTGGTGGATGTCGCCCGGCGCCCCGTACTTCATCGCCTCCTCCATGGTCGAGGACGCGTCGGCATCGCGGCCCAGCTTCTCCAGGATGTCGGCCTTGTTGGAGAGCGTGAAGAAGTTGCGGTCGCCGAAGTTCTTGTCGCTAATCGCGAATTCGGCCCAGTCGAGCGCGAGCGGGAGGTCGAGGTTGTTCTGCAGCAGGTAGCCGGAGGCGGCGAGCCAGGCCTGGTACTGGAACCCCGTCGAGCCGCGCAGCTCGTCCTTGATCTTCGCCAGGACGACCTGGTCCGTGTCGACCTTGATGGGTATCGGGATGCGCTTGCTCTCCCAGGACAGCGCCAGCACGGCCGAGTCCTTCGTCACGTCCGAGAAGTCGTACGTGAGCAGCTCGTGGAATGGCGAATCCTCCCACCTGGTCTGCACGCGCAGCGCGTCATTCTTCTCGTCGTAGAAGAAGCTGCCCCACGTCCCCGTGTCATGTGAGAAGATGAGCGTCACGGCGCCGTCCTGAGCGAGGGCCATGAACAGCCCGTACGCGCCCGCCTTGAGGGGGCTTCCGGCCACCGTGACGTCGTTCTGGAACCTGACGACGGTGGTCTCGTTGGCGCCCGCGCGCCACGGGGCGGCCTTGGAGGTCCCGAATCCCAGGTCGTTGAAGCCGTAGGGGACAAGTTTTCCCCAGATCTCGCGCTTCTGGACGCTTGGGCGGTGGTAGACGACGGTGACGTCGGTGATCCCGATGGTCTGCGAGACGGTCGCCTTCGGGCTGAGTTGCGGCAGAGTCACGGGGTTCTGACTGTGGGCCGCCAGCGGCCATAGGAGTGCGGGAACCAGGGCAATCAGGGGAACCATTTTCATAGTGGGCGCGAGCCTGAGCCCCCGCGCCGCCGCCGCACGCCTTTTGGGTCGAATGGCCGCTGTGCTGAGACGAGCGGTCCGGCCGCAGGGTCGGGCGGCAGGCCGGCCCTGCTTTTCTTTGACGGCCGGCACCGATTAGTGCACGGTTCGCGTCCTCGCGACGCGCGGCGCAACCTGCGCCAGGGCGCCGGACACCGGTTCTCGTCCAATCGCGGGAGCGCCATGCAAACCCGCCATCCCTGGATCATCGCCCTCGGTCTCGCCGCCGTCCACCCTTGCATTGCGGCGCCGCAGGACGGGCAGCCCGCCGCCTGCCCCGCGCCGGTCGAGATCGTGGGCGGCTGGCGGCTGCAGGAGGCCGCGAAGGTAGCCGTGCCGGCCGAGACCCTCTCCCAGCCCGCGTTCAGCCCGGCCGGCTGGTATCGCGCCACGGTCCCCGGGACCGTCCTTACGTCCCTGGTGGACGACGGCGTGTACCCGGAGCCCCTCTACGGGGAGAACAACCGCCCGGACAGGATCCCCGAGAGCCTGTGCCGCACGTCCTACTGGTACCGCACCGAGGTCGCCGTGCCCGCGGCCTATGCGAACCGGCAGGTCTGGCTCGACTTTGACGGCATCAACTATGCGGCGGAGGTCTGGGTGAACGGCCACCGCCAAGGCGAGATCCGGGGCGCCTTCGCGCGCGGGATCTTCAACGTGACGGCGGACGTCACGGCGGGCCAGCCGGCCGCGGTGGCCGTGCACGTCTTCCCGCAGCCGCACCCGGGCTACACCCACGAGAAGACGGTCTACGCCGGCACGGGCAGCAACGGGGGCAACAGCGCCGTAGACGGGCCGACCTTCCTGTGCACCATCGGGTGGGACTGGATACCCGGCATCCGCGACCGCGACACCGGCATCTGGCAGGGGGTGACGCTCTCCGCGACGGGCCCTGTGGCCATCCGGGACCCGTACGTGGCGTCCGATCTGCCGCTGCCGAGCGCCGACTCCGCCGAGCTGACGCTGGAGGCGACGCTGAGCAACGCAACCGCCGAGGCCCAGTCCGGCTTCCTCGCGGGCCGGTGCGAGGACGTCTCCTTCCGGGTGCCCGTTAGCCTGCGGCCGAGCGAGACACGCGTTGTAAGGTTGACGCCCGCGGCGGTGCCCGGGCTTCACGTCGCGCACCCGCGGCTGTGGTGGCCGAACGGCTACGGGCCACAGTCCCTCTCGAAGCTCGTGCTGCGCTTCGAGACAGGGTCGGGCGTCTCGGACTCAAAGGAGGTCACGTTTGGCATCCGCAAGATCACCTACCACGTCCCCGGGAGCGAGAACCTCACCCTGTCGGTCAACGGCGTGCCGGTGATGGCCAAGGGGGGGGACTGGGGCATGGACGAGGCCATGAAGCGGATACCCCGGGCGCGCCTCGAGGCCCAGGTCCGGATGCACCAGGTCGCCAACTACACTATGATCCGCAACTGGGTCGGGCAGAGCACAGGCGAGGACTTCTACGAGCTCTGCGACAAGTACGGCATCCTCGTCTGGGACGAGTTCTTCCAGCCAAACCCTTTCGACGGCCCCGACCCCGACGACAACGCCCTCTACATGGCGAACGTCCGCGAGAAGATCCTCAGGTTCCGCCAGCACCCCTCGATCGCCCTCTGGTGCGGGCGGAACGAGGGCTTCCCGCCCCCCGCCATCGACAGCGCCATCCAGCGCTACACGAGCGAGCTCGACCCGGGACGGCTCTACCAGCCCAGCTCCACGTCCGGTCGGGGGGTCAACTCCGGCGGGCCCTACTACTACCGGGCTCCCCGGGCCTACTACGCCTTCGGCGAGGCCTTCAAGACCGAGGTCGGCAGCGTCTCGGTCCCCACCCTCGAGGCGGTCCGCGCCATGATGCCGCCGGCCGACTGGGAGAGCGTAAACGACGACTGGGCCGAGCACGACCTCTGCCGCGGGGCGCAGGAGGGCATGAGGTACCCGGGGGTGCTCGCGGCGCGGTTCGGGCCGCTGGTCAACCTCCCGGACTTTGTCCGCAAGGCCCAGCTCGCCAACTTCGAGGCCTTTCGCGCGATGTACGAGGGCCGCAACGCGAAGCTCTTCCATCCGTGCACGGGCGTGCTGACGTGGATGTCCAACCCGGCCCAGCCGAGCTTCGTCTGGCAGCTGTACAGCTACGATCTCGAGCCGAACTCGGCGCTTTTCGCGGCGCGCCTGGCGTGCGAGCCGGTCCACATCCAGATGAACGAGGACGACTGGCGCGTGATGGTGATTAACAACCGCGCCGAGCCCCTGGCGGGCGCCAGGGCGACAGTTACCGTCGCCAACCTGGACGGGTCGGTCCAGTCGAGGCGCGAGTTTCCCGTGTCGGCGGAGCCAAGCCTGGCGACCGACCTCGGGCCGGTCGACTGGAAGCCCGGGCTCTCCGGCGTCCACTTCGTCAGGCTCGAGCTACGCGACGCCCGGGGCCAGACGGTTTCCAGGAACTTCTACTGGCGGGCGCTCCCCGCGCACCCGGACGATTTCCTGGACCTGAACCGGCTGCCCCGGGTGGCGCTCGAGGCAACGGTCGCGCGCCGCGACGCCGGCGGCCGCTGCCTGCTTGACGTCGCTCTTCGCAACCCCACGGGGAGCGTCGCCCTGATGGCCCATGTCCAGCTCAGGGGCCAGCGGTCCGGCCTGCGCATCCTGCCCGTCTACTACACGGACAACTATGTCTCGCTCCTGCCGGGCGAGTCCGCGTCGATAGCCGTCGAGGCCGACTTGGGGCAGCTGGACGGCGACACGCCGCTCGTCGTCCTTGACGGCTGGAACACGACCGTCGCGTCCCGGTCGTTTCCCGGCAACGGCGGCGCCGCCATCGCCCCGAACACGGCCGCCATGGTGGATGCAGCCGCGGCCCCCACGTTCGGCTACCAGCACGTGCGGGCGCCGGCGAGCGGCGGCTGATCCGGTCCGCTACATCGCCGCCGGCTCGGCGTCCATGACCAGCACCTGGAAGGGCCGGAGCCCTATCTGGACCGGCTTGCCGGCCTCGAGGCGCCCAACGGGAGCGGGCGCGTCCGCATAGGGGCTGCTGACACGGAAGACCCGCGGGGCCTTGCCCGGCAGCTCGAAGGCCCCTGCCGGGTCCAGCGCGAACGAGGCCGGCCTGTCGGACGGGTTCCGAAGCGTGATCACGCCGCCGGAGGGCGCCCACCCCGCCCAGCCGTAGACCTCCAGATTGCCTGGGTCCCCGCCGATCCAGTGCGTGTCGCGCAGCGCGGCCAGGTTCCCGCGCGCCCACTTCGCCGCCGCGGCGAGGTCGTCCCAGTCCCTCTGCTTCAGCAGCTCCGGGGAAAGGTAGAGCTCCTGGAGCTGGGTGCCGGAGCCGAAGTACGAGCGCACCTCGGCCGTGAAGTCGCCGCCGGGGTCCGCGTCCAGGCCCTTCGGGTCCCTCGCATAGAGTATCCCGTGTATCATGAGTGAGTTCAGGGGATAGAGCGGGCCGCCCCGGACGACGTTCCGGTAGGTCTCGCCGTCGCGGTACGTGAGCCAGCGCTCGCGGGGCGTGCCCACCCCGGCGAAGCCGTTGTCGTCCCCGCCCCGCCAGACGTTGTCCACGTGGAAGAGCCACCAGGGCGACGGCCACGTGCCGGTCGTCTGGCTGATGTAGAGGTCCGGCCGCAGCGAGCGCAGCTCGCGCGCCAGCCGCAGCATGGCGTCGAAGTCGCGGCCGGATGCCGGGTCGATGGCCCCGGCCGAGTCGGGCCCGATCCCGTCGAACTTGAAGTACGCCACTCCGTAGTCCGCGACCGCGCCCGCGCACAGCTGCCGGAACCTCGCGTAGTAGCGCGGGCCGGCCAGCGAGAACTTTCCGTTGCGGATCTCGAAGCCCTCCGGCGCGGCCGCCTCCAGTCGGGACTGCAGGCGCGAGCCGTAGCCGCCCCACGGGGAAAGCCAGAGCCCCGGGGCCGCGCCGTATCGCGCGGCGGCCGCCCTCAGGTTCTTGAGGGCCTCGGGCCATCCGGGGCCGAAGCGCCAAAGGGAGTGGGTGTCGTCCCAGCCGTCGTCGAGCACGAAGCCGTCCAGCTTCACGCCGCGTTTGACGACCAGCTCCCGGCCGATCGCGGAGACGACGCGGAGCTCGTCGCTCTCCGAGTATTGGGTGCCGTAGCCGACGCTGTACCACGTGTTGTGGTGAAGGAAGGGGCCATAGGGGCGCGCGCGCTCCGCCTCGACGTAGTCCTGGAAGCTCCGGCGCAGCTGCGACAGCTCGGGGGAGGAGCCTATCACTAGCGACGCGGTGGCGGCCTCCCCGGGGCGCAGCGGGGCCATGAGCGGAAGGGCGCACTGCAGCCGGCCGTTGGCGACGCGGTTGTCGGCCAGCGGGTGCTCGACGCCGCAGAAGCCGGAACCAAAGACGACCGGAGAACCCGCAAACCGGCCGACGACGCGCGCGCCGTCCGGGCCCGGGACGTCGAGAAGGACGATGCGCGCAAGGTCGAGGTCCCGGGGCCCGGTGTTCCGGACCTCGAGGACCGTGCGGGAATAGGTCCTGCCCGCGCGCCAGACCAGGGACTCGGCCAGCTCCAGCCCGTTTGCCTCATACCGCCTGTGCGCCGAGTCCCCGGGCAGGCTCCTCATCCGCCCGCTCCGGACCACGCCGCCGTCGGAGAGAACCAATGCGAAGTCCCCGTTGCCCAGGATGTCACTGAAGCCTCCGCCAGCCCCGGCCGAAGAACTCTGCTCGGCCGGGCACGGCGCCGGGGTCGCCGCCAAGCTGGCGAGGGACGCGAGAAGCCAGATTGCACGGGTCGGTTCGGCGCGGTTCATGGCACTTCGTCCCCGCGAGGCTCGCCCCGGCGGCGCCCGTTTGGAAACATATTATGCCGTCATCCTGCGACTGCGGGCCGCGCCGCCCCGCGGGGGTCGTGGGCCCCCTTCCCCTTCGACGAATGCCTTCAGGCGCGACAGCGCCTGCTCCCATTGCCACGAGACCGTCTCCAGGCAGTTCCGGGCGGCTTCGATCGGCCCCGGCGTCAGCATGAACAGGGCCTCGCGGCCCCGGCGGGCGCTGTGAACGAGACCGGCGCCCTCCAGGACCCGGAGGTGCTTCGTGACCGCCTGCCGGGAGAGGTCGGAGCCCCGCGTGAGCCGGGAGATCGAGCGGGGCCGCCCGCCGCACAGCTCCCCGACCAGGCGCAGGCGTGTCTCGTCGCCCAGCGCCGCGAAGACCCCCGCCTGCGGGCGCAGCAGGGCCGGCAGAGGCGTGTCACGCCGGCGCGACATGGCTCCCGATGTTCTTCAGCTGCTCCGTCCAGCCACCGTCGTTCATCCGGAAGGCCTTGGCGCGGCGGCCGGCCGGAATCTTGTCGAAACCCGACTCTGTCAGGACCAGGAGCGTGCCGCCAGGGGCCTTCTCCAGGCGGAACTCCACGAGCGTCGGGGGCTCCTTCGAATAGTCGACGCCGGGTTCGATGGCGTACGGATGCCAGGTGAAGCTGAAGAGCCTCTCCTTGTCCATCCGCTGCACGGTCGCCTCCCACGTGATGTGCTCGTATCCGGGATAAGTGATCCGGCCGCCGGTCGTCTTGCCCGGGGCGAACGGGCCGTCCATCTTGGCGTGGAACCACTGGCCGAACTCGACGTGGTCCGTCAGCGCGCGCCAGACCCGGGCGATCGGCGCCTTGAGCTCGATTCTCTTCTCGATGCGATCGGTGTTCATAAAATGCAACCTTTAGGTGGCATAAATCGGGGGCGCGCCCAAAAGGCAACCTTTTTGTTGCATGTGCGCGGCGCGGCCGGCCGGGGCGCGCCCTCCTGGGTCATTCGTACCGCAGCGCGATTATCGGGTTGATCCTCGTGGCGCGCCTGGCCGGGATGTACGAGGCCAGCAGGGCCATTGCGCCGAGGACGGACACCACCGACAGGAGCGTGACCGCGTCGTGCCTTCCGACCCCGAAGAGCAATGAGGAAAGCACCTGCGCCGCGGCGAGCGATCCGGCGAACCCTATCAGGAGGCCGGCCGCGGCGAGCGAAAGGCCGCTGCGGAGCATGAGCCAGCGGATGTTCGCGGAGGACGCGCCGAGGGCGGCGCGGATCCCGATCTCGCGGGTGCGCTGGAGGAGCGAATAGGAGATGACGCCGTAGAGGCCGATCGCCGCGAGCAGGAGCGCCACGCCCGCGAAGACGCCGAGGACCAGCGAATGGAGGCGCTGCTCGCCGACCGATTTCGCCTTAATCTCCTCAAGCGTCGCCATCATCTGGACGGTCTGGTTCCGATCGACGTCCATGAGGGCGATCGGGATCGCGCGCTCCAGGGTCTTCGGGTCTGTTGCGGTGCGAATGATCACGGCCTGGTAGGTCTGCGGGCTCTGGTCGGTCGTGACGTACATGCCCGGGCTCTGGTCGTTCTCGGCGCTGAGGCCCCTCAACTTCTCGTCGGCCACCACGCCCACGATTCCCCAGGGTATCTCCGCCCCGGGCTCGTCCTTGTCGAACTCGATCTTGGCGACGAGGATCTGCTGCCCGATGGGGTCCTCGTCCCCGAAGAACTTCTTGGCCATCGTCTGGTTGATCACCGTCGCGGGCGCGGCGCCGCTCAGGTCATTCGGCCCGAGGAAGCGCCCGCGCACGAGGCGCATCCCCAGGGCGCGGAAGTAGGATGGGCTGACCATCTTGAAGTAGCACCCCGGCTTGTGGGCCTCGTCGGCGGGTTTCCTTCCGACGATCTGGAAGCGCATGCCGTACCCCCATCCCTGCATGGGGATCGCGGTCGTAAGGGCCACGTCGCGGACGCCCGGAAGCGCCCCGATGCGGTCCGTGATCCGGCGCAGGTAGACCTTGAACTCTGCCTCCGATGCGAAGTGCTTGGGGTAGAACGGAAGCCAGGCGGTGATGACGTTCGTCGCGTCGAAGCCGGTGTCGACCTGCTGGAGCCTCATGAAGCTGCGGATCAGGAGTCCGGCCCCCGAGAGCAGCACGAAGGCGAGGGCGACCTCGGCCACGACCAGCGCCGCGCGAATTCCGCGGCTGGAGCCGCCGGTGCTCGTCCCGATGCCGCCCTCCTTGATCGACTGGATGAGGTTCGGGCGCGACGCCTTGATCGCGGGGTAGAGTCCGAAGATGACCGCCGTGAGGACCGCCAGGGCCAGGACGAACACGAGGATCCGCCCGTCCATGGAGACGTAGGTCGAGGGCGGAAGGTAGTTCTCGGGGATGACCGTCTTGAGGCTGACGAGGCTTCCGTACGCCACGAGCAGCCCCAGAGCGCCTCCCCCGAGGGCCAGCAGGAGGCTCTCGGTGAGGAATTGGCGCACGAGGCGCCAGCGCCCCGCCCCGAGCGCGGCGCGCACCGCCACCTCCCGCTCTCGGGCGACACCCCTCGCCAGAGTGAGGTTGGTCAGGTTGGCGCACGCGATCAGGAGGACCATCCCGACGGCGGCCATCAGGAGCCACAGCGACCGCTTGACGTCGCCTTCGACGAGGATCGACCTGAATGAGTCCACGGCAAATCCCCAGCCCTTGTCCGCGTCCGGGAAGTCGTGCGCGTTGCGCAGGGCCAGCGCGTTCAGCTGCGCGCGGGCCTGCTCCAGCGTCACGCCCTGCTTGAGCTTGGCCCAGGCGTTGTACCAGCGGGCGTCGCGCGTCATGTCGCCATTCGTGAACGCCAGCGGCCGCCAGATCCTCGTCGCGGTCAGGTCAAAGGCGCCCGCCGGCATGACGCCGATCACGGTGTAGGGCTCCCCGTTGAGCAGGATCGACCTTCCTATGATCTTGGGGTCGCTCCCAAAGGGCGACACCCAGAACGCGTGGCTGATGACGGCCACGTGGTCCCGGCCGGGCTGGTCCTCTCCCTCCACGAAGGTGCGCCCGAGCACCGGCCTGATCTTGAATACGTCGAAGAAGCGGGCCCTGACCCGCTCCGACGGCACCTCGATCGGGATCTCGATGCCGGTCAGGGCCACGAATCCCCACTGCTGGGCGGCTATGCACTCAAACACGGAGGTCTGCCTCTCCAGGTCCAGGTAATTGAGCGTGGATATCCGGAATGTTCCCCCGCGCGGCGGCCTCTCCGTGACCCGCACCATCCTGTCCGCGTCCGGATAGGCCAGGGGCCTCAGGAACACGCCGTCTACATAGCTGAATATCGCGGCGTTCGCCCCGATGCCGATGCCGAGCGTCAGGAGCGCGACGGCGGTGAAGCCCGGGCTTTTCCAGAGCGATCGGCAGCAGTACCGGAGGTCTTGAAGAAGTTCTTCCACGCGCGTCGGGGGGCCGGGGCGGGCGATCACACAGCCGGGCGTGCGCCGTGTCGACGCTTCAATCGCGCCCCCGCGGCTGGCGGCGGCGTGATCGCCCCTTTCCTGCCGCCGCGCCCGGGCGCCCCGCCGCCTCGGCTCACTTCTGCGTGCTGTACTGCGCCAGGGTCCTAATCGGCCCGACCTCGACGTGGCCCCCGGGCAATTCCTTGTGGACAAGGGTGCCGCTGTTCCTCCCGAAATACGCTGCGGCCGTGGCCGCCATCGCCTCGAGCTCCTTGCTGAAGTCGCGCCCCTGCTCCCGGATGCTGAACCGCGTCTCCCAAAGCAGCTTGGCCTTCTTCTGCTTCCGCATCATCTGGAAGTCGTAGGCCATCAGGACGACGAAGTAGCGCCTGGCCTCGATCTCGTCCAGCAGGTCCTGGCGACGGACCTCGAGCGGAGTGCCGGCGAGATTGGTGGAATCGACAAGAGACGAGTCGTAGCCGAGCATGCTGGCATTCTTCGCGTCTATCTGGCTGCGCTGCTTGTCCTCGGCCGCCGACATGGCCAGGGCGCCCGTCAAGGCGTTGTCCGCATCGATCTGCGAGGGATCCCGGATGGCGTAGCCGGTCGTCGAGGCCAGTGACATCTGCGGCGGCGCACAGCTGTCCATGTCGTTGAAATGCGCAGCCTGGGGGCGGTTGGCCGCCAGCGCCACCGCGTTGGCGTCCTGAAGGATCTGGTTCGCGGTGGAGTTGGTGGAGTGATCCGGCGTGCGGGTCGTGCCCCAGTAGACCATGATCAGGAGCTTCGTCGTCGCGGGATCCCGGCCCGAGACATAGCGCTGGCTCGCGAGCGGCCTCGCGATCGTCGTCGCAACCTTCATAAAATCGAGGATGTCGGTCGTTCCGCCCTCGGCGCCTTTCAAGACGCCCCCCTTTGCAAACGCGAACGTCTCCGGCTTGAGCGACCCGTCTTCGAGCCGGGCGCGGACGTAGTCGGAGCTCGCCCTCGACGATATCGCCACCGGGCCGCCGTCATCCTCGGCGAATGCCGGGGCCGTCGCGACGGCCCCGGCGCAGCCGGCCAGCAGCCCGGCGACCCCGGCGGCGAGCCGCGAGGCGCGCCGGGCACAAGGAGCGGAAGGTCCGGATAGCGGCATCGCGCGGTCCTGGGCGGGTCTCATGGTCGCAGATGTTCCGCCCGGCATAACACCGCCGACTTTGTTTCCCCTTCACCCGCACCGGGGATACACGGGGCGCCGCGAGCCCCGCAATGGCCGCGCGGATGCGCCCCCGAGAACCATGTGAAACAAGTTCTAATGCACCGGGTGCGTGGGCCGCCTCGTGGGCAAGAGTATTTTGCCCAGCGATCTACGGGGAGCCCGGAGGGGCGCCGCCGGTGGCAGTCCGCCCTGCGGCGGCCTGCGGTCTGGGAGGGAAACTAATAACGGGTCCCCTGCCCCGTCCCGGCGCGG
>Ga0187867_10002431_pt1 | contig 15435 bp, 13 predicted proteins | sample June2016WEW_13_1_FD_132976 | JGI IMG/M metagenome (GOLD analysis project Ga0187867, IMG submission 132976) | Peatland microbial communities from SPRUCE experiment site at the Marcell Experimental Forest, Minnesota, USA - June2016WEW_13_10 | ecosystem: Environmental > Terrestrial > Soil >... | reverse complement strand
GGCTTCCGCGCCATGGGCACGGACGGGTCGGCCTGGGCCACCGGCGCCGCGCGGGTATATATGGCGGGCGTTCTGATCTGCTGCGCGTTCTACTACGATCGCGCGCGGCGGCCGGGATTGTTTCACGTCCCTCTGGCGCCGGATTGGCCGCGCCTGGCCCGGCTGCTGAAACTCGGCATCCCCGTTGCCACGCAAGTCGTGCTGGAGATCGGGATCTTCGCATTGGCCACTGCTTTGATCGCCAGGCTGGACGCCGCCTCGCTGGCCGCCCACCAGATCGCGCTAAACATGGCGAGCCTGACGTTCATGGTGCCGTTGGGCATCAGCTCCGCCGCAGCCGTGCGCGTCGGACATCTGATCGGACAGCGCAATCCCGCCGCCGCCGGCCGCGCCGGATGGAGCGCCCTGGCCTGCGGCGTGGCGTTTATGAGCATGGCCGCTGCCGCCTTCCTGGCCATTCCTACGCACATCGCGCACATTTATACCCAAGACCCCGCCGTCATCCGCAAGAGCGTTACGCTGCTGGCCATTGCCGCCGCGTTTCAGTTGTTCGACGGTTGCCAGGTGGTGGCCGCCGGCGCGTTGCGCGGTACCGGCAACACACGCACGCCGATGTGGTGCAACCTATTGTTCTACTGGTTCGTGGGCCTGCCGCTGGGAATGTGGCTGTGTTTCCATGCCGGATGGGGCGCGGCCGGCCTCTGGACGGGACTCTGCTGCGCACTCATTCTGATCGGCTCCGTGCTGCTGGCCGTATGGCGGCATACGGTGGCGGAACTTCACCGTAGCGCGGCCGCCATGCAGTTTCGAATGGCGGTGCCGCCGGGCTAACCGCTTCCCGACGGTCGCGGCGCAGTAAGTAACTTCAGTAACCGCCAGATCCGTTTCAATGTTATACTCTTGGCGCGACCCCGTTAGCTCGCGATTCACCCGGAAGGGGGTCTTTCTCATGCTCGATCTAACTATCGTTCGCATTATATTCGTGCTCGTATTGACTGCCTCCGGCTACTTGCTGCACCCATTTCAAAATGCTCCTTCACCATGGGCGGCACTAGCCGGATTCGTTCTCGGCGTCTGCATCATTTTTTTTGAAGTCCGCCTGGAACAGGTCAGCCTGAAGAGGCTGATTGGCGCCGCTTTTGGATCCGTGCTCGGTATCATCGGGGCGTTCTTCATGTCACTCGTGCTGCGCTGGGCGCGGCCCGACGGCGGAGCCGGTTCCCAATTGATTCCGTTCATTCAAGTCTGTCTGCTCCTCTGGATGACCTACGTCGGCTTGATCGTGGGCGCTAAGAAGGGCGACATGCTCAACTTGTCCGCCTTAGGCGGCATTTTCGGCGGCGAGAAATCGTCCAAGAAGTCATTTAAGATCCTGGACACCAGCGTCATCATCGACGGCCGTATCGCAGACATCGCCGAAACCGGTTTCCTCGACGGCGTGCTGGTGATCCCCCAATTCGTTCTGCGCGAACTGCAACTGGTGGCCGATTCGGCCGATTCCATGAAGCGCAATCGCGGACGCCGCGGGCTCGATATCCTGCAACGAATCCAAAAGATGGCCCACCTCAACGTCCAGATCGTCGAAGACGATTTTCCGCATGTCCGCGAAGTGGACATGAAGCTGATCGAGTTGGCCAAGGTCTACGACTCCAAGATCGTGACCAACGACTTCAATCTGAACAAGGTCGCGCAACTGCACGGCGTGCAAGTGCTCAATATCAACGAGCTGGCCAATGCGCTCAAACCCATCGTGCTGCCGGGCGAAACCATGCGCGTGTTCATCCTTAAGGAAGGCAAAGAGTTTAACCAGGGTGTCGCTTATCTCGACGACGGCACCATGGTGGTGGTGGATAATGCCCGCAAGATGATCTCCAAGACCATCGATATCTCGGTGACCAGCGTCCTGCAAACCACCGCCGGCAAGATGATCTTCGGAAAATTCGACGAGCGCATGCACGCCGTGGCCGCGGCCGGCGCCGAGAAGCACGACCGTCCGGCGCGCAAGGCCGACCCGCTCGCACCCGAGAGAACCACGGTAGAATCTTAGGAGGGCGGGCAATTATGCCCGCAGCCGGCTTTCAGCCGGCTCCAGCCGACGCCAGAATATATGAAAGTTGCCGTGATTCTGCCCGCCGCCGGGCTAGGCACCCGCATGGGCCGGACCTCCGCCGAGAAAGCGGGCACCAGCCGGAAGCAGTTCATGCTGCTCGACGGCGCGCCCATCCTGCTGCATTCCGTGCGCAAGTTTGCCGCCTCCGCGCGGGTCGACGAAATCGTGGTGGCCGTCCGCCGCGACGATCTCGAGTGGGTGGCCGAACTACTCCAGCGCGAAGGCCGCGGCAAGAAGGTGCGGGTGGTGGAGGGCGGGAATTCCCGCCAGCAATCCGTGGAGAATGCCTTGGCGGCGCTCGATCCCGATACCACCCTGGTGGCGGTACACGATGCGGTGCGGCCGTTCATCGATCTCGAGACCATCGATAAAGTGATTGACGAGGCCGCGGAAACCGGGGCCGCTATCGTGGGCATCGTGCCGGTGGATACGGTGAAGCAGGTAGCCCGCGCCCAGACCAACAAAGCGCGGATCCGCGCCACGCTGCCGCGCGAGAAACTGGTGTTGGCGCAAACCCCGCAAGTCTTCCGTTACGACCTGCTGGTGCGCGCCTTCGCCTCCGCGCAAAGCGACGGCTTCATCGGCACCGACGAATCCAGCCTGGTGGAACGGCTGGAAGTGGAAGTCAGCGTGGTGCTGGGCAGCGACCGCAACATCAAGATCACCAAGCCCAGCGATATGGACCTGGCGCGCCTGTTCCTGGAAGAGGAAGCCGCGCCCCGCGAACTGTGAGCGAATACCGCACCGGTATCGGCTGGGATGTTCACCGCCTGGCCCGCCATCGCCCGCTGATCCTGGGCGGCGTTACGATCCCCTCCGACTTCGGACTGGAGGGCCATTCCGATGCGGACGTCCTGGCCCACGCCATCACCGACGCCATCCTGGGCGCCGCCGCGCTGGGCGATATCGGCATGCACTTTCCGGATACCGATCCTCGCTGGCAAGGCGCAGGCAGCCTGCTGTTCCTGGCGCATGCCCGCGACCTGGCGCGCGCCCGCGGCTACCGCATCGTCAACGTGGATTCCACCGTCATTCTGGAGCGGCCCAAGCTTGGCGGCTACCGCGATGCCATCCGCCGCCAACTGGGCGCCACCCTGGAGCTGGATGCGGACCTCGTGTCCGTGAAGTTCAAGACCGCCGAAAAAGTGGGACCCGTGGGCGAAGGCCGCTCCGCCGAAGCCCAGGCTATCGTAACACTTCGACTGGATTGACGGGAGCCGGGCACGCAGGCGGCCAGGCGCTGTAGGATTCGTCCCGGCACTGGCCGTAGGCCTCGCGAAATTGCGCCTTGGCACGGTGCAGCAGCACGCGCAAATAACCCGGATCCACCTTGAACCTCCGGCAAATCTCGCGTTTTTCGATCTCATCCAGGTAGACGGCTTTCAGGATTAGGCGGTCCTTTTCCGGCATTTGCGCGAATATCCGCCGGATCACGCGTTGCGATTCGGCGGTGACCAGTTCCGCGTCCAGGTCGATGCTTGAATCGACGGGCTCCTCCATGCTGTCGTCCCACGGCTCCTCGCGTCCTTCCAAGCGGCAGGTTTCCCGCAGGACGTTATTGCAAACGCCGTTGACGAACGCGCCAAACCTCTCCGGACACTTCACTCCAGCGCCCTGCCGCAACACCTGGAGCACGCGCGCCAGGGTCTCCTGCCGGACGTCCTCGATCAACTCGACGGAGCGCAGGCGCACGCGCAGCTTCAGGAAGAGCAGATCGCCAAAATACAAGGCAAAGTGCTCTTCTACGCCGGAATCGCCGGCGGTCAGTCGCCGCACATACTCCTCGTTGAACGATTCGAACTTCACTGCAATTTGTGCGCTGGGTGGCCTTATGTTATATTAAGCGAATTCCCCGATTCGAAGGGGACCAAGAAGTTACAAATACAGGGTCAAATACGTTCGACGCGACCCGGGCGGAATCTTCGGATCCCGCCCGGCAAGCTTTCATTTTTTGTAACGGACAGGCCAGGAGGCCTGTCCTACCGGATCTTCAGGGCGACGGCGTGCTTTGAGGGCCGCACCGGCGGCAACGTCACGCGCAGGCCCTGTGTGTCCTGCGTGAACCGCAGGGCACCCTGATAACCGAGGAGTTGAACGCCTTCCACCTTTTCGGTCACCGCCCGCAGCACCGCCTCGCGTTCCGGCCATCCCATCACGAACGCATACAAGGTCTTGCCCTTCGTGGTGTAGCGGATATCCTCCGCGGTCAGGTCCTTGCGCCCGTTCTCATTGAACGCCGCATCCGCTTTCAGTTGCGTGCCCGGACCCTCGCCGAACACCTTCCACGGACGCGACCCGTGAATGCCTTCGCTATTCACCGCCATCCAATCCGTGATCTCCGCCAGAATGCGCCGCTCCTCCGCATCCAGTTCGCCCGAGTTGGGCAGCGGGAAATTCAGCAGCAGGTTGCCGTTGCGGCTCACGATGTCGCACAACATATCGATCACCGTCTTGGGCGATTTGTACTTCGCGCCGCGCTTGTAGTGCCACTCGCCGACGCACGTATCGGTCTGCCAGGGATTCGGCCAGATCTTGTCCACCACGCCGCGCTCTACGTCCAGCACGCACGTCCCCACGTCGCAATCCTCGCGCCGCTTGCTGGTGTAGACCGCCTCGACTCTGCCGGCATTCCGCCGGGCGCTTTCGTTGTAATGATGCGACACCAGGCGCAGGCCATACTCCTCGAACGGCAGCGCGCCGTCGGTGTAGAGCAGGTCGGGTTGATACTGGTCCACCAGATCCTGAATGCGCAGCAGCCAATGCCGCCGCCACGACTCCGGGATGCCCTCCGGCCCCCACTGCAACTTGCCGGTGGCGAACTGCGCGCAAGCGGCTTCGTGATAGAGATCGGCGTTGGCCGGGTCCACGCCATCGTAAGCCACGCCCGCCAGCGGTCCCGTCTTATCGGCGCCGTGGTTTACGGCGAACCATTTGTAGCTGATCCACAAGTGCTCGCTCACGCCGAACTTGAGCCCTGCGCGCGTGGCGGCAGTGCGGAACAGGCCCACGATATCCTTGCGCGGCCCCATGTTTACCGCGTTCCAACGCGTGTGCTTGGAATTCCAAAGATCGAAATTGTCGTGATGCACGCCCATGCTGACGAAGTACTTCGCGCCGGCCTTCTGGTAAAGGCCGACCAGGTGTTCCGGATCGAACTTGTCGCCCTTCCAGGTGGGAATGACGTCCTTGAAACCGAACTTGCTGGGATGCCCGTACGTGGCGACGTGATATTTGTACTGCGCGCTGCCCTGGATGTACATGTTGCGGGCGTACCAGTCGCCGGCTTCGGCGGCCGATTGGGGGCCCCAATGCGCCCAGATGCCGAACTTCGCATCGCGGAACCATGCGGGAACCTGGTACTGCTTTAGCGATTCGCGGGTAGCTTCAAAAGAAGTGGAGGCTTTGATGAGGGCGGGCACGGCGACACCCCCGGCGAGCAAGCCGAGCGCGTCTCTTCGGGTCAGCGTCATTTCCCAGCGATGCTAGGCCTTGGGCGCCTGCGTGGAATCGTGCGGCGGCGCCGGATCTTCATTGACGCCCTTCAGCGAGTCCTTGAAGCTGCGAATACCTTGAGCCAAGCCCTTGCCCAGCTCAGGCAGCTTTTGCGGACCGAAAAACAGTACTGCCAACAGCACGATCCAGATCAAGTGCTGGGGCCGGAGCAAATCTTCAATCATGTTGTACCTGCCCTGATAGTATCACAACCGGAAGGGTCTTGCCTTGACAATCCTCCTTGCGATACGCTGGAGCCTGGTACTGCCACTGTCCGTCCGCTAAAAGTCGATTCACCTCTCGCCGTCCGGCCTAAGGGCTGAAGACTGCCTGCGGCGAATCCATTCCAACTATAAATCCCGGTAGTGGGTCACTTTCAAATTGGAGGGCGGGCAATACTGCCCGCAGCCGGCTTTCAGCCGGCTTTGGCCGCCTAAAAGGCGGCTGCGGCCAAGATCGGCCGCCCTCCCTGGATATTTTGAGGAGAATTGGAATGCAGGATTGCTTTGACTTGACTGCGATTGGCGCGACCAACCCAGTATTTGAAGCCTTTGAACCTTATGCCGCGCGCGGGCTGGTGTTGGGCCGCGTCTCGGTGGTGTACGCCGATCGATACAGAATCTACACGCCGCGGGGCGAGATGGCCGCCGAAGCCATTGGCGCGCTGCTCTATCGCACAGAGCGGCCGGCCTGGCCGGCGGTGGGCGACTGGGTTGCGGTGCAGCCGCTCCTTGGAAACGAAACGCCGGCTCAGGCCATGATCCACGCCGTACTGCCGCGGCGCACAATGTTCTCGCGTCGGGCGGCTGGGGACCGCGAACAGGAACAGCCGATCGCCGCTAATATCGATCTCGCATTAATCGTCTGCGGCTTGGATCAGGACTTCAACGTGCGCCGCATCGAGCGTTATCTGACCCTGGCGCATGCGGCTGGCGTGGATGCGGCTATTGTCCTGAACAAGTCCGACCTGTGCGCGGACGTGGATGCGCGCCTCGCCGAAGCTGCGCGAGTCGCGGCGGGCGCCCCGGTGCTCGCGATTGCGGCGCGCGCTGCGGATGGCATCGAACCGGTGCGGCGGCTGCTTGGCCCCGGCGTGACCATCGTGCTGCTGGGATCTTCCGGGGTGGGGAAGTCCACGCTGGTGAATGGGCTCCTCGGCGAGGAGCGGCAGCTCGTCCGCGAGGTCCGCGAGACCGACAGCCGCGGCCGCCACACGACCACCTATAGGGAGCTGTTGCCGTTGCCGCAAGGGGGCGCGCTCATCGACACGCCGGGCATGCGCGAGCTGCAGTTGTGGGCGGGCCAGGACAGCCTGGATTCCGCCTTCGCGGAAATCGCGGCGCTGGCCGCCGAGTGCCGCTTCCGCGATTGCAGCCACGTAACGGAAACGGGTTGCGCGGTCCGGGCCGCCCTGGAAACGGGCGAACTGGATTCTTCCCGCTGGGAAAGCTACCGGAAGCTGCGCGGCGAAATCGCGTGGCACGCGCGCCAGACCGATGTGCAAGCCGCACAGGCGCAAAAGCGGAGATGGAAAGCCATCCATAAAGCGATGCGCAGGGATTACAAGCGCGAATCGCTACGGGATTAGCCGACGGTCAATGCTCCTTTCCGGGCGATTGCGTACAGAACATGGGGGGTGTATAATCGGGCAAGTTTTGTCGAAGCGATTACCGCCAGGTGGACCGTAAACGTAAGGTGATTTGAGATGTTTTTGAAGAAGAAGATCGAACCAAGCAAGGCAGTTCTGATCGTACTGGCAGCGCTGCCTTGGGCGGCCTATTCTCAAGATCAGGGAACAGCCGCTATTCAAAAGAAGCTGGAATCCGAGTACCAGTTAACCAAGACCACGGACGATAAGTCCGATATTGTGACGGCCGGCTCCGTACTGGTCCTGCACAAAGACAAGGTGCTGATGGTCGCCGCTACCAGCGCGGCCAACCCGTGCATGAACACCTATAAGGACGGGAAAATCACCCCGACCAAAGCCTGCGGAGTTGGCGAGAAGCTCCGGCGCCTCCCCGGATTCGGTCATGTGCCCGGTGGAAGCAGCGCGCCGGCCACCAGGAATTTCGTGAGCGGAGAGAAGTTCTGGGTAACCAAGATCGACGTCCGGGCCGGCGGAGTTGTTCTCGACTTTTTCACGGACGCCACTCCTGCGGGCGATCAGGGGATTCGTTATAAAGCCGCTCTGACAATACCGTTCGGCGCGTTGACGCCCACGCCCGAGGAAGCCTTGAAAGCCGTGGCGGAGGTGATCACGGTGGCCCCTTCGGAAGACGCCAAAGGCGACGATAAGAAGCAGCCCGCGTCACAGGAGGCCGCTCAGCCGGCTCAGCCCGCGGCGCCCGCCCCAGCCGCAGCGCCTGCCGAGGCTCCGCCGCCACCCATCGAACCTCCGCCGCCCCCGCCAGCCGATCCGGTGGCCGTCGCCGAGGGACAGACGATCGACCAGGTCGTGGCGGCTTTGGGTCAGCCCCAGAAAAAGGCCAAGGTCGGGACCAAGGAAATCTACTACTACAAGGACTTAAAAGTTACATTCGTCAACGGCAAAGTGAAGGATGTAGAGTAGCCGCTTGCCGCCTGCTCGTGGACAACTGACTAGGAGATTATCGATGAACATACTTGGACTTCGTAACATTTCGTCCGGCAAATACCTGCTCGCGCCACTGGCTTTGCTGTTCTTGACCTACCCGGCGCTTTGCGACGAAAAACCGAAAGCACCCCCGAAGGCCCCCTCCAAGCCCGCCGCGAAGAGTACGCCGGCGGCGAAACCGGCCAGCGGAGGCGCCAGCACCTCGAAGGGTTCCGGTGCGACGACTTCGTCGCATAGCCCCACGACATCCAGCCCTCATGCAACGCCTGCGACTACTACGGCTCATCCTTCTACGACCAGCGGCGCAAAGACCCCCGCCAGTTCCACTGGCGGTAAGGCTGCCACCGGGGCCACGGGCGGAAAGACCTTCGGTTCCAATGGCGGAAAAAGTATGCCGGCCGCGAAAGGCAGCAGCACGGTCCAGACCAGGAATGGCGGAACGATGACCAAGCGGGCGGATGGACACGTCGCCAGTTTCCATGACCCCAAACGCGGCATGGACGTACACCACTCGCTCTCCGGAAACCGCCGCGTAGTAGTGGAGCACGGAGATCATTCCCGCGTCTTCGCCGAACGCGGCGGCCGCGGCTATGTGCAAAGGCCGTATATGTTTCACGGCCACGAATACGCCCGGCGCTCTTACTATTACCATGGGCGCTACTACAACAATTATTACGGACGTTACTATTATCACGGCCTCTACGTGAATCCGTACTTCCCGAGTTACTACTACCGGCCGGCTTTCTATGGCTGGGCTTATAATCCGTGGGCCGCGCCGGTAGCCTACGGCTGGGGCTGGGGCGGCAATCCTTGGTTCGGATACTATGGCGCGTTCTTCACGCCCTACCCGGTGTACGCCAGCCCATCATTGTGGCTGACCGACTATATCATCGCGGCGTCGCTGCAGGCCTCCTATCAGGCTCAGGCCGCCGCTCTGAGCAATCCCGCGCCGCTCACACCCGAAACCAAGCAACTAATCGCCGACGAAGTGAGACAACAGGTGGCGCTCGAAAACAGCGAGGCGCAAGCCGCCTCCGCTCCGAACGCCGAGCCGAACGTTGCATCGAGCAGCATCCAGCGCGCCCTCACCGACGGCAAACCGCATGTCTTCGTGGCCGGCCAGGATCTCGATGTGGTAGACGCCGGCGGCACGGAGTGCGCCTTGAGCGAAGGCGATGCGCTGCAACTCACCGGACAGACCGCGCCGGATGCGCAAGCCGCGACTCTCTCCGTACTGGCCAGCAAGGGTGGCAAGGAGTGTCCCAAAGGCGATACCGTTTCGGTGGCGCTCACGGACCTGCAGGATATGCAGAACCACATGCGTGAGACCATCGATCAAGGCATGAAGGAACTGCAGGCGAAGCAGGGTCAAGGTGGATTGCCGGCGGCGCCCGCTGCTGCGAAGGCTCCGCCGACGGAGAGTCCTATGGCCGCCATCGCGCCGCCACCTCCGCCGGAGAGTGAAGTAAAGGCGGAGATCAACCAGCAATCGCAGGAAGCCGACAAGGCGGAAGCGGAAGCCGGCGGTGGCGCCGCGTCCGGGCCCGGCCCCAACGACGCCGCGCCGGCCGCCGCGCCGGTTGACATCGAAATCGGCCAGACGGTGGATCAGGTCACGGCCGCGCTGGGGGCGCCTCAGAAGACGGTAAACCTGGGCGCCAAGAAGATCTATGTCTACAAAGACATGAAAATCACTTTTAAGGACGGCAAAGTCTCCGACGTGCAATAAGGAGGGCGGCCAATCTTGGCCGCAGCCGGCGTTTAGCCGGCTCTGCCTCATGCATCAACTGCTATCCGACACCGCCGCGCGGGCGGCGCGCTATCTCTCGGGTATATCCGACCGCCGCGTCGCGCCCCTTCCGGAGGGGATCGCTCGCCTCGCCGGTCTGGGCGGGCCGCCGCAGCACCCGCGCGCGCGGCGTGGAAGTATGGGCCGCGTTGCGGTCGTTGGGGCGCAGCGGGTTGGCCGATCTGATCGAACGGACCTGCCGCCTGGCGGCGGCTTCGCTGAAGGTCTGCGCCAAGCCGGCTATGCGATCCTGAACGAGGTCGTGCTGAATCAGGTGCTGGTTTCTTTCGGAGACGCAGCTACTACCAGGCGCGTCGTTGCCGCGGTCCAGAGCGATGGCACTTGTTGGTGCGGCGGCACAGTGTGGCAAGGCCATGTCGCAATGCGCATCGGCGTATCCTGCTGGGCCACCACGGAAGACGATATCGACCGCAGCCCGGCTGCAATCGTGCGCATCGCCCAGATGCAAGCGTCGGCTTGACGCAGGTGGCATGATAGCTTACATGCGCTTCCTTAAACTGCCTTCCCTGGTAACATCCTGTCTCATCTGGGCATCCGTGGCTGCGGCTGGGCAGAGCCTAAAGCTCGACGTTTCCGCGCTGGAAACGTCGGCTAACGAAGAGCTCGCCGCCACCAAAACGCCCGGTGCGGCGATCGGCATCGTGATGGACGGCCGGCTGGTTTACGCAAAAGGCTTCGGTACGTCGAACATCGAGACGGGCGCGCCAGTGACCTCGGAGACGCTGTTCCGGTTGGGATCCACGACGAAAATGTTGACGGCCACAGCCGTCGCAACCCTGGCCGCCGAAGGTAAGCTCGACTTCGCGGACCCTGTGGGCAAGTACATCCGGGGGCTCGATCCGGCGATCGCCGCGCTCACGGTGACCCAGCTTCTCAGCCACACCTCCGGCCTCAAAGATGCCGCGGTAATGAACGGGCGGCACGACGATTCCGTCCTGGGCGAGGAAATCCGCGCGTGGAAAGCGGACTGGCTGTTCACCAAGCCGGGCGCCATCTACTCGTACGCGAACCCTGGCTACTGGCTGGTGGGCCTGGTAGCGGAATCGGTAGCCGTGAAGCCATACGCGGACGTGATGGAAGAGCGTGTGTTCGGACCGGTGGGCATGATTTCGTCCACTTTGCGTCCCACGATGGCGATGACGCGCGCGCTGTCGCAGGGGCACGACCTGGTGAAGGGCAAGGTCGCGGTGCTGCGGCCGGCACCCGACAATGCGGCGAACTGGCCAGCGGGTTCGGTCTTTTCGAACCTTAACGATCTTTCGCGCTTCGTGATGGCGATGATGAACGATGGCAAGCTCGATGGCAAGCAGGTGCTATCGCCGAAGGTTGTGGCGGCCCTCACCACGCCGCACGCCGATATTCCAGGATCGCATTCCAAGTACGGTTATGGCCTCGATCTGGAGGAGCGCGGCGGGGTGCGTGTGTGGAGTCACGGCGGAGCGCGGGCTGGATATGGCTCGTTCATCGCGATGTTGCCGGTGCGGCAAGCGGGCGTGATCGTGCTGTGCAATCGAACCGGCGAGAGCTTGCCGAAGACGCACGCCAAGGTCATGGAGATGCTCGGGGCGCCGCCGCCCGAGAGCGCCAATGCGGCCGGGATCGGCATTCCGGCCAGCGAGTTTGCGAAGTACGCCGGCTCGTATCGAAATGGAGAGAACACCATGCGAATTGAGCAGCGCGATGGCAAACTGTTCTTGCGATCATTGGAGCTTTGGAAGGGTGAGGGAGGTTGGTTAATGGCGAAGACCGCGGATGGAAAGACGGCCGAGCGGATCTTTGTGGTTTTGGGTGCGGACGGCCAGATCCAGTATTTGTTTGCGGGTGGACGGGCAGTGGCGAGGGTGACGCCCGGCAGTTGACCAACCCCGCGTACCGGCCGCTACCGCGCCCTACTGCCCCGCCAGCCGGAAACGAACAAAAATGTTGCCACCCACAGGGTGGTTGCCGTAATAACCCTTGATCGAATCGGGTAGCGAATAAGCGGTGAAGTTCGCGCCCACTCCGGTCTGCACGTGACGAAATATGTCGATGTCACGCGTATATCCGATGGTGTAAGCGCCGATCCGGAAAGTGCTGCCGTAGTGGATATCGAGCTGCTGTGCGATGTCCGGCTGGTCGCTGAACAGCTCGTCTTTATCCACCAACTCGACGCGTCCCGTGATCCAGTTCTTGGGCCGTATCGGCAGGACGGATTCCGCAAGATATGAATTCAGATTGCGGAACGTGGCGGTGGAGTGGTTCCGGCCCCAAATCAAGCTCGACGACCACGCCCCGCCCGCCATCGGCTTGCTGTAGGCGAGCGATGCGGTGGCGCGCACCTGGTCCCCCGGCTCCAGCGCTTCGGGGTGCGCGATCCGGCCGGCAGAAACCTGGGCCGCCCAATTTTCCGCCGGGAAAAACCACAGGCGCGCGGACCACGAGTCGATGGGGCCGGCCTGCACAATCCAACGGTTCTCGCCCGGTTCTGCGCCATGGAAACCGCTGGCTTCGAGCTTGATCTTCTTGTGTGACACGCCCAGCGTCACCACTTCGTCGGAAATGTGCGTGGAATCCTGCCAATGATGCGAGATGGGCGCTTCCGGCAGTTCCGCAGCCGAGGCGCGATGCGGATAAGCCGTCGGGCCCAGGGCCGGGTCGCCCACGGGCGCCGCGTAAGCGTCCATGATCGTGTCTTCGGCGATCCGATACGCGTAGTGGAATCCGAGCGCCATGATGAAGTTGTGAGGATGCTGGGCGTCGGCGAGCGGCACGCCGTAGGCTGTCTCACCGGTCTGAAACAGCAGCGGATAGCGGCGATCCGTGATGGTGGCAGGTTCCAGGCTAAGCATCACCACGGTTTCGAACGCGCCCTTCGCGCCGGCGCTATGCTCGGCTGATGCCATGAACCAGTTCGTGGAATACAGTTTGTCGCCGCCGCGGGGACCGGACTGCTGGATATCGGACACGAACGCCGTTCCCATGAACATGGTGTTCCAGCTCCCCAACTGCGTCATCTGCATGGGCATCGGATACGATGCGGGGTCCACGGATGTGCCCGAAGCCAGGCCCATAAGATATCCGCCGGGGTCCTGGGCCCGCAGGAAACCCGCGGCGCACAAAACGATACTAAGGATTCGGAGCTTCTTCTGCAATAACATGACTCACCTCACACAATCGCGGCACGGACTGGTGAATAGTGGTTCAATTTGAGAAGCATCGCCGGGGAGGGCGGCCAATCCTGGCCGCAGCCGGCTGAAAGCCGGCTGCGGGCAGAATTGCCCGCCCTCCAATTTCCCAACGAACCCACTACTGACTGGTGGAGCGGGCGGGTTCAGATCCTGAGAAGCACCGAAGATGAGCTACTCAAACCGGGTGGAGAGGGAGCAGGTAGGCTTCGCGCACGTTCGAGAGAAGCACCAGCGCGCTCTGTCGGCGAAGGAACGTCAACGCAGCCGTCCGCAAGCTGCGGCGCTGCCAGATGCGCTGCCGGAGACGCAGACGCCTGCCGCGCATCGACGCAATTCGAACACGGCGCGGGGCTTTCGTTCCGGGAATCGGAGTGTTGGTGACAAGGCGGGACGCTCGTTGATTTTCGTTCGCCACAAAGCCCCGCGCACTGAACCCTGGCGAGCATCAGCGCAAGCGCGAACCAAACCGTGAGCCGAACGTGCATCCCGTTGACGAACAGGATACCATGGCAGGGTCGCATATGTACCGCCGCGAATTCCTCCGCTCGGCTGCTTTGGCGCCCGCCGCCTTCGCCATCTGCCGCGGCGCGCCGGCGCGCACACGCATCAGGATCGAAGAAGTCCGGTTCTTCTACGAAGACTTCCGCTACCGCACTCCTTATCGCTTTGGCGCACAAACCGTGGACCGCGTGACGCTGCTAAACGTCGATTGCGCGGTCCGCACCGGCGCGGGCGTTGTAACGCGCGGCTTCGGCTCGATGACCATGGGCAACGCCTGGTCTTTCCCGTCGAAGACCATGTCCTACGATACGACCCTGGGGGCCATGAAAGCCCTGGCGGAGCGCATCGCCCGCATCACCGGCGGCTATCGGGAACCCGGCCACCCGGTGGATATCAACTGCGCGCTGGAACCAGAGTATCTTGAAGCCGCTGCCGCGGTTTCGAAAAAGCTGCAGCTTGCCGAGCCGATTCCGAAGCTTTGCACCCTGGTGACTGCCAGCCCTTTCGATGCGGCCATCCACGACGCCTACGGCAAGGCGTTGGGCCTAAGCAGTTATCTGACTTACGGCCGCGATTGCATGCCCTACGGCCTTTCGCACTACTTGGGCGCCGATTATAAGGGTGAGTATCTGGACCAATATGTATTGCCGAAGCCTGCGCCGCGCATGGCCCTGTATCATTCGGTGGGCGCATCGGATCCGATAGTGGCATCGGATATTCGCGCCCGCATCGGCGACGGGCTGCCCGAAACGCTGCCCGAGTGGATCCGCTATAACGGACTGCGCCGCATCAAGATCAAGCTGGCGGGCAACGACCTCGCCTGGGACCTGGCGCGGGTGATCGCCATCGACCGGGCCACCACCGAAACGCAGCGGGAGCGTGGTGTCGCAGATTGGTTCTATTCGCTGGATTTCAACGAGCAGTGTCCTAACGTGGCCTACCTGCTGGAATTCCTAAGCCGTCTGAAAGAGCGCACCGCTGCCGGTTTCGAGCGCATTCAATATGTCGAACAGCCCACCGCGCGCGACCTGCGTGCGGATCGCGCCAACGTGATGCATGCCGCGGCCAAACTGCGGCCGGTGGTGATCGATGAGTCTCTGACCGATATCGAAAGCCTGATGCTGGCCCGCGAGATGGGCTATTCGGGCGCGGCGCTGAAGGCCTGCAAAGGGCAGAGCCAGGTGCTGCTGATGGCGGCGGCGGCCCAGAAGCACAAGATGTTCCTGTGCGTGCAGGATCTGACGTGCCCCGGCGCATCGCTGATCCATTCGGCGGGTCTGGCGGCGCACATTCCGGGCGTGGCCGCGATGGAAGCCAACGCGCGCGAGTATGTGCCGGCGGCCAACAAACCGTGGGAAGATAGGTTCCCCGGCATCTTCAAAGTACGCGACGGCATGATGGACACTTCCACGTTGGACCGGCCGGGACTCGGCGTGGTCTGACCGTCTCATTTCCAGACAGTCTTCTCCGATTGATACACCCGCCGGTGCCTGCGCCGAAGAATTGTGCAGAGGCTGCGTTGAAAACGTGCCAGATATCGGGCCGCGTCAAACGCTCACTTTGGCCCCAGCCGTGCGCATCTCTTTTCGGCACGCATGCCGCCGTCTAAGCCATCTCGCCTCTTTCGCTGGCTTCCCTCGATGACGGATGCGGCCTTCGTGATGCCGCTGGTCTTCCTGTTCTGCGGCATGCACGGCGCGCAGACGCTGTTGGGTGATGGCGACACGGGTTGGCACCTGCGCACCGGCGAATGGATCCTGGT
>Ga0187867_10002429_pt1 | contig 15442 bp, 11 predicted proteins | sample June2016WEW_13_1_FD_132976 | JGI IMG/M metagenome (GOLD analysis project Ga0187867, IMG submission 132976) | Peatland microbial communities from SPRUCE experiment site at the Marcell Experimental Forest, Minnesota, USA - June2016WEW_13_10 | ecosystem: Environmental > Terrestrial > Soil >... | reverse complement strand
CTGCTTCTGACCCGTCCCTTGGAAATCGGCAAAAAAGAAGATGCGGTTCTTCGCCACCGGTCCCCCGAACAGTCCCCCGAACTGGTTCTGCTGGTATACGGCCCGGGCCGGCGAAAAGAAATTGCGCGCATCCAGGTCTGTGTTGCGCAGAAACTCGAACCCCATGCCGTGAAACTGGTTGCTCCCCGATTTCGTCACCACGCTGATACGGCCGCCGCTGTAATTGCCGTACTCGGCGTCGAAGTTTCCTGTCAGGATACGAAACTCGGCAATTGAATCCAGATTGGGGATGATCGCCGCGCCCATGGTGAAGCGCTCCACCACGTCGGCGTCGTTTACCATGAAGCCGTTGGCATACTCGCGCTGCCCGTTGATCGAAATTGTGCCAGGGTTGAGGTCGCCCGAAGGCGAAAGAATCGCCGCGCCCGCGGCCTGGATCGAAGTGCCCGTGATCGTGGTGGCCGGCGCCACGCCCGGCTGCAAAGCCAGCAAGTCGGTAAAGCTGCGGCCGTTCAGGGGAACCGCCGCGATCTTCGTGCCCGAGACCACTTCGCCCAACTGCGTGTCTACGGTTTCCACGTGCGTCCCGGATGCCGTCACCGTGATCTGCTCGCTGCGCTCGCCCAGCACCAGGGGAACATCCAGGCGCAGCGCGCTGTTGGCGTCGACCACCAGGTGCGTGCTGCGGAATGTGCGGAAGCCGCTCGATTCCACGGCAATATCGTAGGTTCCCACCGCGAGATCCGGAAAGGCATAGAACCCGTTCGGACCGCTGGTGACGATTTGCCGCAGGTTGGTCGCCGTATTAATAGCGGTGACCTTGGCGCCGGAAACCGGCAGGTTGTGTGGATCGCTGACGATGCCCGATAGCCTGCCACCCACCCCGCCCCACAAGGTACTGCAAGAGAGCAGAATCGACAGCAAGAGGGCGGTCGCTGGCGCCCTTTTTAGGCCCGTCATCCCGATCAGTATATCATCGCATTCTCATTCCAATTGGTACCGAACGTACATCCCTTCCCGTCCTTCCTGAGCTTAAAAGTACTAGTTCGATGCATGCGGGGTAAGCACGCTGCCTGCGGCGGACGGCCTGCATGTCGAAAGAAAGCACGTAACGCTTTTGTCCTCCAGAGCCGCGATTCCCAATGGGCCCTGCCGCCCATCGGCCTTCGGTATATAGACTCGCCGCGACGGCTTGGCCCGGTATGCGCCACGGTGTACGCGGCTGTGCAGATCGGTCAACCGATCCTCCAACCCCGTCCCGTACTGCTGCCATTTCTCCCCATCGATGCCCGGTGCTGCTCTTCGCTGCAAGGCGAAGTAGCTCTCCCGAAGCAGATCGACGGTCAGATGATGCGGCAGCGCCGTGAACTTCTCCCGCTTGTTGCTGCGTGCATATCCGGCGTTCGGCCTCGCGGCGACCCGCGCAAAACTCACGGTCAGGATGGATTCGCTATCTCCTTTCCTGTGAGACTCTTTCATCCCCTACTTCATGCCGGTTTATCCCGGCGCACCACAAGAATGCACAATTCGGCCCATGGCCCAATGCTAAAATCGAATGAGGAGCCGCACGGCTCGCCACCCCAAGACCATGAGCACCCCGGCAGTCCGCCGCCCCGCCACCGCGCGGGATATTATTCTGGAAGTTGTCCGGAACATGCGGGAGGGCCTGGAGCCCCTGCATTACACGACCCTGCCCCCCGCCATCTACCATGTCTACCTGCATGCCGAGGATTTCGAACGGCTGCGCGGCATCTTTCCGCGCATGCAGGAGGAGACCCGCCAGGCGCTGGACGCGGAAATGGCGGAGCTGAATCGTGCATCGCTGGGCGAGCGCCTGAAGCTGGCGCGCAAGCCCGCGTCGAAAGTAGTAGCTCCAGAGGGCGGCTGGCGCGTCGAGTTCTTCGAGAACACCGACGACGATGTGGAGGCCGGCGATATCGTCATCTATTCCGAGCTGGCTCTGCCCGCCAAACAGGAGTACGGCGCTGGCAGCATGACCAAGCGCATCAACACGCGCCGCTTGGCCGGTGAGCTGACCGCTTCGCAGAAGTACGAAGAACGGCTGCCCGAAACGAAAGAGATGGAAGCCTTCGCCATCATCGATTATCAAGATCAGACAGGCCGCCAGACTTACCGCATGGCCAAGAATCAGATCGTGATCGGGCGCGGCGGGCGCGACTACTGGACCGACCTGAAGCTGACCACGCTACCGGACGTCTCGCGCGAACACGTGCGTTTGCGCCGCGACGCCCAGTCCGGCGAATTCTTCATCAAGGATCTGAGCCGCCTGGGAACCAGCGTGAACGGCGAGCAGATTCCGACCAGCGTGGAATACGTGGATGGCGAGAAGCGCGACAAAAACGTGGAAGTGAAGTTGCCCGCCACGGCGCGCATCGGCTTGGCGGACGTCGTCTTTTTGGACTTTCGTTCGTCTGTGCCTTCATAGATGCCGGTGAAAACCAACCTCCGCTGCGCAGGCGAGAGCCATGTGGGAGTCGTGCGGCAGAACAACGAAGACCGCATACACCTCGATCCGGACCGCGGCATCTTTCTGGTGATCGACGGTATTGGCGGGCAAGCCGCGGGTGAGAAAGCCGCGGACATCGCCATCACTCGCGTGCGCGCGCGGCTGGAGCGCCAGACCGGCACGGTGGAAGACCGCATCCGCGAGGCCATCACGGTGGCCAACAACGAGATCCTGCAGGCGGCCTCGACCAACCCGGAGTGGCTCGGCATGGCGTGCGTCATGACGGTGGCGGTAGTCGAAAATGGCCGCGCCGTCATCGGACACGTCGGCGATTCGCGTTTGTACCAGATCCGGCGCGCAGAGATCCGCAAGATCACGCACGACCATTCGCCGGTGGGCGAGCGCGAAGACAGCCGTCAGATCTCCGAAGCGGAAGCTATGCGGCACCCGCGCCGCAATGAAGTTTATCGCGACGTGGGATCGCAGGAACACGCGCCGGACGATCCCGATTTCATCGAGCTGCTGAGCATCCCGTTCGACCCGGAAAGCGCACTGCTGTTGTGCAGCGATGGTTTGAGCGACCAGGTGACGTCGGCTGAAATCCTGCGCACGGTGCTGGCCAACGCCGGACATCCGGGCGGCGCGGTGCATGAACTGATCGAGGCGGCCAATCGCGCCGGCGGCAAGGACAACGTCAGCGTAGTGGTGGTAGAGGGCGAGCAGTTCGCCGCCGCCCGGCAGGAGCCGCCGCCCGGAATCGCGCCGGCAGGCCGCAGTGTGTTCGCGGGTCGGACGGCGATGTTCGCCTATGGCCTCGTGTTCGCGTCTGTCGTTTTTGCCGTCTTGCGCTATTTTGGCTTGGCCGATCGGCAGCCCGCGGTCCCGCCCGCGCAGACCCTGCAGGTGGGAACCGGCGGATTCGCCACCATCGGCGAAGCGCTGGCGAAGGCCCACGCCGGCGACATCGTGGAGGTCTCCAGCGGTGAATACCCGGAACAGCTTCGGCTGAAGAGCGGAGTCACCCTCAGAGGACGGCTGCCGGATGTGCCCCTCCTGCGCGCCGCCCCCATGCTGAACGGACCGGCGGTCGCCATCGTGGCGGAAGGCGTCCAGGGTGCGCGGGTCTTCGGCTTCCGCATCCGTGCGGATGAGAAGGCGCCGTTGGCCTCCGCCGTGGCGATCGCGGATTCCGACCTCGAATTGCAGGATACCGAGATCGTGGGCGCGGCCACGGGCGTGGAGATCCGCGGAAAGTCCACGGCAGTGTTGCGCGCCAACTCCATCCAGGATTGCCGCGACGCCGGAATCCGGATATCCGGCGATTCCGCGCCATGGATCTTGTATAACGCCATCCTGCGCAATGGCCGCCGCCCACACGATCCGGGGCCGGGCGTGCTGGTCGAAGCGCCCGCGCGTCCCGTGCTGATCGGCAATGTTTTCGGCGACGATGGCGAACCGGTGCGCTTGCCGGAAGGCATGGACAAGGACGCTCTCGCGAAATTCAACTTTTTCCTGCCGGCCACCAAGCCGCCGGCCCGCAACCGCGGAGGAGCGCCACACTAATGGTGATCCCCGAAAGGCGCAAGGTCGGCAAATACGAAATCCTGCGCAAGCTGGGACGCGGCGGCATGGCGGACGTGTACCTGGCGCAGGATACCGAGCACCAGCGCACGGTGGCGCTGAAGGTGATCGAGCAGGGACCGGATGCCGATTCCCGCGAGACCATCGAAGCCGAGCGGCGCGGTTCGCAATTGCAGGCGAAACTCGCGGAAATCGATGCGCGCGTGGTGCGGATTTTCGACGCGGAAGATATGGACGGCTACTTCGTGGTGGCCATGGAATATGTCGAGGGGCAGGATCTTTCGGACCTGATGCGGCACGGACCCGCGGCCCCCGACGATGCCGTGGATATCGCGCTGGCCATCTGCCAGACGCTGGAGCACGCGCACACGCTCGAAGTCACCATCGACGGCAAGGAGTGCCGGGGGATCGTACACGGCGACATCAAGCCGAAGAACATCCGCATCGATCACGAAAACCGCGTGCGCGTGCTGGATTTCGGCATCGCCAAGGCACTGTCGCTATCGCGCAAGCTGACGCGCAATGAGTTCGGCAGCGTGCCCTACGCTTCTCCGGAACGGCTGGATTCGGGCGACGTGAATTCCATGTCGGACCTCTGGTCGCTGGGCGTGCTGTTGTACGAACTGGTGGCCGGATCGCAGCCCTATCAGGCGGAGTCGACCGAGCGCCTGGAACGCATGATTCGCTCGCGCATTCCAGCGCCTCCCGCCCCGGATCCCTGTCCGGAACCGCTGCGGCGCATTCTGTTGAAGAGCATGGATCCGGAGCCGGAGCGGCGCTATCAGTCGGCCGCCGATCTGGCGGCGGATCTGGTGGCATTTCGGGCCGGCGCGCCAGTCCGCGCGGAATCGCCCGCGGAAACGGCGGCTGACGGCGACGCCACGCGCCGCACGTTCCATCCCGCGGCCGATGTGGACGATAGCACCCGCCGCACCGCGAAGGCTGCCGGGTCCACGGCTCCTATGCGATACGGCAAGCCCGCCGCCCCACCCAGCCGCTTCGAGTATCAGGCGCGGCGCGTGCTGGTGATGCTGGCTGGACTGGGGCTCGCCTACGTAGTTTATGCGGTGACTTCCGGAATCGTCCTTTGGCGGCACGGACAGGAACTGGATCGGGACATCCACGCCGAAACCCTGACCGACCCGGAAGCCATCTGGAGCCGTTGGGCAGATATCTCGAAGGGCAAGGCGCAGTCGATGGCGCTGTTCGCGCCGCGCCGTTCGGTGAAGAAAAAGCTGGTGGCGGCGGCGGAACGGGTGATCGAGATCTATCGCATCAGCGACAGCCAGCCGGTCTACGAGAACGACTGGAAGCGCGCCAAGTCGTTTCTGGCGCGCGCGCTGGAAATCGATCCGGGCGACGAGACCGTGCGCGGCGAACTGCGCCTTTGCGAAGGGCAGATCGACCGTATCAATGGCGTGAGCCATCACAACGCGGCGGCGCTGAACGAAGCCGTGCAGAAGTTCGAAGAGGCGGAGCAAGCCCTGCCCCGCTCGCCCGATCCGGAGTTGGGGCTCGCGCGGGTCTATGTTTACGGCCTAAAGGATATCGACAAGGCGTATGCCGCGTTGCAGGAAGCGGAGCACCGCGGGTACAAGCTCGGCAGCCGCGAAAAGGCGCAACTGGCCGATGGCTACCGCGACCGCGGCGACAGTCTATGGTGGGACTCGCGCAACGTACGCGGCCTGCCGCAAGAAAGGGACCAGATCCAGAAGGCTGCCGACGATTATCGCCGCGCGCTGGAACTGTACCAGAGGATCGTCCCCTACAACAGCGCCAACATCAACATCGTGCGCGTGCAGGGGAGCCTTAGCGCTATCGAATACCGGCTGGCGGAATTGCAAGCGGAACCCGGAAGGTAGGACAGGCTCGACGTGGCGCACGCACTCTCGCCTTGGGACAGGCCGGAGGCCTATCCCTGGAGTTTGGACATTTGCCGCGACGCAGCTCTCGTGGCGCACGCACTCGTGCGTGCCGTGTCGGCACTCCTGCCGACACTAGGCGAGCGGAGCTCGCCTCTGGAGTTTGGACATTTTGCCGCGAGCCAGCACTCGTGGCGCACGCACTCGTGCGTGCGCCACGAGAGCTCGGCCGGAGGCGTGTCCTACTCCCTGTGTTACCATCCGGTTTCATTCTGGAGCATTTCTAGTGAAGACCTACGAAGGCAAGGACATCCGGAACGCCGGTGTGGTGGGCCACGGCGATTCCGGCAAGACTACGCTCACCGCCGGGTTGCTCTTCACGGCTGGCGCCACCAACAGGCTGTTGCGGGTGGATGAGGGCAATACGATCACGGACTTCGACGAGGAGGAGGTGCAGCGGAAGGTCAGCATTTCCACCGCCATCGGCATCGCCGAGTGGAAAAGGGCCAAGATCAATATCCTCGATACGCCCGGCTACAACATTTTTATTAACGACACGCGCGCCGCGCTGGTGGCGGCCGACTCCGCGCTGGTGGTGGTCGACGGCGTGGCCGGCGTGGAAGTGCAGACCGAAAAGGTCTGGAGCTATGCGAACGACTACAAGCTGCCGCGCGCCGTGGTGATCAACAAGCTGGACCGCGAGCGCTCGTCGTTCGAGCGCGCCCTGGCGAGCGTGCAGGAAGCTTTCGGCCGCACCGCGATACCGGTGCAGATCCCCATCGGCGCCGAACGGGATTTCAAGGGCGTGGTGGATCTGGTCCGCATGAAAGCCTACACGTATACGCCGGATGGGGACGGCAAGGGCAAGGAGAGCGACATCCCCGCGGACCTGGCGGATGCCGCGCAAGCCGCGCACGAGGCGCTGGTGGAACTGGTGGCCGAGGGCAACGACGCCCTCATGGAAGAGTTTTTCGAAAAGGGCACGCTGCCGGCGGAACATATTCTGGACGGTATCCAGAGCGGGGTCAGGGAGATGCGTCTGTTCCCGGTGCTGTGTTGCTCGGCGCTACACAACATCGGCACCGACCTGATCTTGAATTTCGTGGTGGATCATATGCCCGCACCCACCGAGCGTGAGGTGGTGGCCAAGGCGAATGGCGAAGAAACCGCGCGCAAGATCGCCGATGCGGGGCCGTGTTCGGCCTTCGTCTTTAAGACCACCGCCGATCCATTCGCCGGCCGCATCACCTATTTCAAAGTCTACTCCGGCCTGGTGAAGAACGACGCCACCGTCTACAACGTGCAGAAAGGCACGGCGGAGCGGCTGGCGCATATCGGCGTACCGGTGGGCAAGACCATCACGCCGGTCACGGAGCTGCACGCCGGCGATATCGGCGCGGTGGCCAAGCTGAAAGATACGCTCACGGGCGATACTCTGGGCTATAAGGGGGTGGCCTTCGTATATCCGCCGGTGCAGCTTCCGGAGCCTTCCATCGCTTTCGCGATCGAGGCCAAATCGCGGCAGGATGAAGACCGCATGGGCAACGCCGTACACCGCATCCTGGAAGAAGACCAATCGCTGCGTTTCTACCGCGATCCGCAGACCAAGGAATTCCTATTGGGCGGCAGCGGCCAGCAGCACGTGGAAGTGGTCGCCAGCCGGTTGAAAAAGCGTTACGGCGTGGAAGTGATCCTGAAAGCGCCGAAAATCCCCTATCGGGAAACGATACGCGGCCGCGCGGACGTGCAGGGCCGCCACAAGAAACAAACCGGCGGGCATGGCCAGTTCGGCGATTGCTGGATCAAGATGGAACCGTTGGCGCGCGGCGCCAAGTTCGAATTCGTCAACGAAATCTTTGGCGGGTCGATCCCGAAAAACTATATCCCGGCGGTGGAAAAGGGCATCCTGGAAGCAGCCGAGAACGGGTACCTGGCCGGATTTCCGATGGTGGATTTCCGCGTAGTACTGTATGACGGGTCGTACCACGATGTGGATTCTTCGGAACTGGCCTTCAAGCTGGCAGCGCGCAAGGCCTTCAAAAACGCCATGCAGGAGGCCAAGCCGACGCTGCTTGAACCCATTATGAATGTGGAGATCCAGGCGCCGGTGGAGTATGCGGGCGACCTGATGGGCGACCTGAACAGCCGCCGCGGCCGCATCTCGGGCATGGATACTAAAGGTAATACGCAATTTGTGCGCGCCCACGTGCCCATGGCGGAAATGTTAAACTATCAGAATGATCTGACTTCCATGACGCAGGGGCGCGGCTCCTTTACCATGGAGTTCGATCATTACGATTATGTCCCGGCGCTGCAAGCCGACAAGATCATAGCGGCGGCCAAGGCAGCCAAGACCGGAGAAGAGGAAGAGGAAGAGTAGCGCAGGCTTCCGGCCTTTCCCCTGCCGATTGACGGCAACTGGGCAATGCGCTAGATTTTAGGTTCCATTTCGGCTACAACCGTCCGCTGGCAGCCTGTAAATCCGTTCGAAGGATCGTTTAGTGACCAGTCGAACCAAGCGATTTATCTACATTATTTTCGCGTCCTCCGCAACGCTGGGCATTTCCGGATGCGGCTATAACCAGCAATCCAAGTTCCAATCGGCCTTCCTACCGTCTACGCCGCCCCCTGCGGCTGCTGTGGAGGTGGAAGACCCGCCGCCGCTGGATCCGAACCCGTATTCGAGCGATGCCCCCGCCATTCTGATGCAGAAATTGCCGGTTGCACCGACGGAAGCCGACCTGCTGATGCAGCGGGCCGATCAGGCTTTCCAACGGGGCAAGAGGGCGTATCAGGCGACGGATATCCAACAGGCGCGCCGGGAATTCGACACGGCCGTCGATTTGATGCTGGAAGCTTCGGAACACCATCCCTCGGACCGGCTGGCGTTTGAAGCCCGCCTCGAAGAGATGGTGGATTCCATCCATCGGCGCGACCTGGCGGCGCTAGGCGCGGGCGTGGATGCGGACCAAGCCAGATTTGAGAAAGCGCCGTTGGAAGACCTTCTGCAGATGACCTTCCCGGTCGATCCCAAGCTGAAGGACAAGGTGAAAGAGCAGGTGCAGGCGACCGCTTCGCAGCTTCCGCTGTCGTTCAACGACGCGGTGCTGGGCTACATCAACTATTTCTCCGGCCGCGGGCGCAGGACCTTGATCGCAGGGCTGGAGCGGGCCGGGCGCTATCGCCCGATGATCGAGCGCATTCTGCAGGAGGAAGGCATTCCGCAGGAGTTGATCCATCTGGCGCAGGCGGAATCCGGATTTTTCCCGCGGGCTATCTCGTACGCCGCCGCGGGCGGCATGTGGCAGTTTGTGGCGTGGCGCGGCCAGGAATACGGATTGATGCGCACCGTCTATACAGACGACCGCTTCGACCCGGAAAAAGCCACGCGCGCATCCGCCCGGCATTTGCACGATCTGTACAACATGTTCGGCGATTGGTACCTGGCGATGGCGGCTTACAATTGCGGGCCTAACGCGGTGGCCCACGCGGTGGAGCGCACCGGCTATGCGGACTTTTGGGAGCTGCGCAGCCGCCATGTTTTGCCGGAGCAAACCACCAACTACGTGCCCATCATTCTAGCCATGACCATCATGACTAAAAACGCGGCGGAGTACGGGTTGGAAGGCGTGGTTCCGGAAGCGCCGCTGGAGTACGACACCATCGAGGTAGGCGCGCCGACGCACTTGGGGTTGGTGGCGGATTTGACCGACGCGCCGATGGCGGAGTTGCAGGATCTGAATCCCGCGCTGCTGAAGGGTGTGGCCCCGGCGGGTTACGTGTTGCATGTGCCCAAGGGGTCGGGCGGCATGCTCTCGGCATCGCTGCAGATGATCCCGGCCGAGCGGCGCGCTTCCTGGCGCATGCATACGGTGGCGAATGGCGAGACGCTGGCCTCCATCGGCAAGCGCTACGGCATGGCGTCCGGCAGCATCGCCGCGGCCAACGGGCTGAAGCAGGCGCCGCCGGCGGCCGGCGACCGGCTGCTGATTCCCGTGGCGTACCGGGAAGCCGCGGCGCCCAAGAAGGCATTGCCCACGCATCGCGCGGCGAAGGGCCAGCGCAGGCGCCCGGCGGTGGTCACGCACTCGGCGTCCAACAGACCGGCGCGCGGGTCCCGCACCGCGGGCGAATAAGCCCCGCCAGAGCCGCCTAAAAAGGCGGCTGCGGCCAAGATTGGCCGCCCTCCAATGTTTGCTAATAAGGTGGCGCGAGCCGGCTGAACTCGAATCGCAACGGGTCCAGTCCGCGCGCCACCAGTTGCCGCATGCATGCCTGCACGCTATCGCCGATGGCTTCAATGCGCCGCAGCGGAAGATCCTCCGGCGTATAGATCTCCAGCGCGATGTATTTCCCCACGAGGGCGCGGCGCTCATCGAGCGAAAGGCGGTCCGGCGAGCGGCCGAGGGCGCGCTGGGGATCTTTGGCGGCACAGACTGTCATTATACGGCTCGCATTCAGGATTACGGTTTAGTTTAGCGCCCGCCGAGTCCAACCCGCAACGCGATTTTCAGTTTTGCACCCCCAGGCCCTAAAGTCCGGTATCCGTGCTGCCGATAGGCATGGTGATGGCGGATTCCGCGTAATGGCACGCGCTGCCGGAGGAGAATCACGGAAAATGGCGCTGCTGATCGTAGACGATGAAGAAAGCAACCGGGATATGCTCTCGCGGCGGCTGGAGCGTCATGGATTCGAGGTATTGCTGGCAGAGGACGGGCCGCATGCCATAGACTCGGTCCGAAAGCACCTGCCGGACTTGGTGCTGCTGGATATCCGCATGCCGGGTATGAGCGGCATGCAAGTTTTGCAGACGATTCGCGCGCAGTACTCCCCCAGCCAGCTCCCGGTGATCATGGTGACCGCGGAGGGCCACAGCGCCAGCATCGTGGAAGCGCTCCAACTGGGCGCCAACGACTATATCACCAAGCCGGTGGATATGCCGGTAGCGCTGGCGCGCATTAGCACGTTGCTGTCCCAGAAGACGCTGTCCGCGGCCTTGCGCGAGAGCGAGGAGCGGTACGCCCGCGCGGCGCGCGGCTCCAACGACGGATTATGGGACTGGGATCTGGAAAAAAGTGAGATCTACTACTCGCCCCGTTGGAAAGAGATGCTAGGCTACCGGGACGGTGATATCGGCAGCCGGTCCGACGAATGGCTATGCCGCGTCCACCCGGACGACTTTCCGCGCTTGCGCAGCGCGGTGGCGGCGCACTGCCGGCGGGAGGTGCCGCAGCTCGATTGCGAACATCGCATGCACTGTAAGGACGGCACCTATCGCTGGGTGCTGAGCCGTGGATTGGCGGTCTGGAACGAAAGCGGCGAAGCCATCCGGATCGCCGGCTCGCAAACCGACATCACCGCGGCGAAGATTGGCGACCCCTTGACCGGCCTGCCGAACCGGCTGCTGTTTATGGACCGGCTGGGGCGCCGGGTAGAGCTTTCCAAGCGGCGCCCAACGCGTGAGTTCGCTGTCCTGCTGTTGGGCGTGGACCGTTTCAAGAATATCAACGACAGCCTGGGTCACATGGCTGGAGACCTGTTGCTGCAGGCTCTCGCGACGCGGCTGCGGGACAAGCTGCGGACCACGGACACCGTGGCGCGGCTGCAAGACGACTGTAGCGTCGCGCGCCTGGCCGGCGATGAGTTCGCAGTGCTGCTGGACGAGATTAGGCAAGGCGGCGACGCAGTACCGGTGGCCGAGCGCATCGGCGCAGAAATGCGCGCGCCTTTTGTGCTGAATGGGCACGAAGTTTTTGTCACTGCCAGCATTGGGATCGCCGGGAGCGCCAACGGCTATGATCGCGCGGAAGACTTAATGCGCGACGCAGATACGGCCCTGCACTGCGCCAAGGCGGCCGGGAGAGCTCGCTTCCAGATCTTCGACGTGGGCATGCGCCGCCGCTCCGTCACCCGCCTGCAGGTGGAAACCGATCTGCGCCGGGCTTTGGAGCGCCACGAGCTCAGGATGCGTTACCAGCCGATTGTCTCCCTGCGCACGGGCGCCATTGCGGGATTTGAAGGGTTGGTGCGCTGGCAACATCCATTGCGCGGACTGATCCCCCCAGGTGAATTCATCCCGGTGGCGGAAGAGACCGGGCTGATCGTTCCCGCCGGGCATTGGATCCTGGAACAAGCCTCCCGCGACACGCGGCGCTGGCTGGGGACAGCGGCAGGGTCCGCGCTGTTGCCCGGCGCCCTGACATTGCACTTGAATATCTCGCCCGTGCAGTTGGCGGAAATGAGCGCGATCGACGAGATCGAACGGATTCTGCGGCGGAATTGGCCGGCCGGGCGTGGGTTCGGACTGAGTTTGGAAATCACCGAAAGCACCATGATGCATAACTCCCGCACCGTCTCGGCGCTGTTGGCGCGCATGGAAGACCTGCACCTCGGCCTGGATATCGACGATTTTGGCACCGGCTACTCCTCATTGAGCCAGTTGCAGCACCTGCCGGTGCAGACTCTCAAGATAGACCGCGCATTTGTCAGCCGGATCGGCCTGGATGCGGATAGTCTGGAGATTATTCGCACTATTGTGGCGCTGGCCCACAATCTGAACATGGACGTGATCGCCGAAGGCGTGGAGACGGCGCAACAACTCGCGCAATTGAAGGAACTCGGTTGCGAGTATGCGCAGGGCTTTTATTTCGGCAAGCCCACGGACCCGGAAACGGCCTGGTCGCCGATCAAGGCGGAAAACAGGAGCCGGAAGACAGAAAACAGGAGTCGGAAGACAGAAGTCAGAAGACAGAAGGCCGATGCCGGCGTCATTCTGGCTTCGGAAGACAGAAGCGGCGCAATTCTGACTCCCGACTTCTGACTCCTCGCAGCCGACTTCCGCATCAAATAGCCGGAGGCCTCATGAAACGTAACGCATCCGCCGTCTGGCAAGGCGATCTCAAGCAGGGCAAGGGAGTTATATCCACCGCCAGCGGCACGCTTTCCAACACGCAATACTCGTTTGCGGCGCGCTTTGAAAACGGCACTGGAACCAATCCCGAGGAACTTTTAGCCGCCGCCCACGCCGGGTGCTTCGCCATGGCGTTGTCCGGGCAATTGGGCGCCGCCGGGTTGACCGCCGAGCGCATCGACGTTACCGCCACCATCTCGCTGGAGAAGACCGAAAGCGGCTTTGCCATCACCGAAAGCCATCTCGAATTGAAAGCCAAGGTGCCCGGTGCCACCCAGGCCGCCTTCGATACCGCGGCGGGCAACGCCAAGGCCGGCTGCCCTGTTTCCAAACTCTTCAACACTAGAATCACTTTGAACGCAGCCCTTGAATCGTAATCTCTGCGTAGGATCAGCCCTGAAACCGATGTTCAACGGTTTACGGCGGCGTGCGGTTCGCTCAGCAGCGGCTGCACGTCGGGTTCGTGCCGGTGGAAGAGGAGGTGCTTCACATCCGGCCAGAATTCCTTCATCACCTGCGAGAAAGCGTCCGTGGCGCAGGCGATCCCCAACCGTTCGATGTTGTCGGACACCGTGCGCGTATCCGGATAGTAGGCATTTGAGATAGCCACGGCCGCGCTGTTTCCCAGCCATTCCGAGGCATTGAACTGACTGCCCCCGCTATCGGTGCGGCTGACGAAAATGCGCGAGGCGGCGTATCCCATACGGTACATCACGCCGCCGCGGCGCTTGCCGATGCGGAAATAGCGCGGATCCTGGTGCAGCAGGGTCGGCATGAAGCTCTCGGTCATCATATTGCCGATGATCTGATCGCCCAAGGCCGTGCCGTATCGCCGCGCGTAACCCTTCATGCCCTGCCCGAAGGACGGATTTTGGTCTTCGATCTGGTAGAGGGCCGCGAAAAGTCCACCTACCGGATAAACCGGCCAGTCGAACGAGTCCTTCAAGCCAATGAGCAGCTTCTGCTTGCTCGAAATCTGCTGGAACGGCACGTTGCCATCCGTAGTCCGATAGTTTGGAAATACGCCGAAAACACGCTTGTCCTGCTTTTCGGGTTCTGGGTTGCTGGTAGCGTCCGCCGGCTTCTGGGCGGGGGGCACCGGCGGCGCGCCCGTGCTGTCCTGGGATTGCGCCAACCCGGGTATCAGCGCGGCCATGGACAAAACGATACAGCCGTACAGCGGGCGCCTTATTAGGCCGAAGCATAATGGCATGAATAAATTCCTGGTCAGAATCCGGACGTACTCATTCATGTGATGCGATTGGCAGCTGGATGGTTACGGGTACACTTTAGTAGCCAGGATAGCATCCAACACTGCCCCGGTGCGGCGGCCCTCCACGGAGGCGAACCCTGCCGCTTGCAGCAGCTGTTGATATTCGGTCAACGTGCGTTCCTTGCCCTGGGTTGCGATCAACATGTTGAGCGATTGCAGGTGTGCGGGCGTGGGTCCCGATTTATCCTCGTCCAGTAGCTTCTCGGCGATCAGAAGGGCGCCTCCAGCCGGCAGCGCCTGGTAAATCTTCAACAGCAACCGCTGGATACGGTCTTCCGGCCAATCGTGCAGAATGCGGCCGAGAGAATACAGGTCGGCTGCGGGCAGATCGTCGCGGAAGAAATCTCCGGCGACCGGTTCGATGCGATCCCGCGCCGCGGAGCCGGCCACATATTCCCTTGCCATCGCGACCACGGGCGGCAGGTCGAAAACCACAGCGCGCAGTTGCGGATATCGTTCACAGGCGGCCATGGCCAGATGCCCTGTGGCGCCGCCCAAGTCCGCCATGCGCTGGAAGCGCGAGAGATCGAAAGCCGCCGCGACCTGCGCCGAGCTCAACTGTCCAAATCCATGCATCCCGTGCAGGAAATGGCGCTGACGCGCTTCCGTTTTGAAAAAGTGATCGAAGATAGACCCGTGCCAGCCAAAGGTTTGCGTCCAGCGCGGCGCGCCTTCGCGGACGGCATCTTCCAGGTGCGCCCACATGGGGAAGAGCGCTTCGTTGGAATAGAGCACGTATCCGGTCAGGGAAAGCGGGCTACGGTCGCACAAGTAAGTCGCAGCGACGGGCTGGTTGGCGTAAGCGCCGTCGTGTTTCTTAAGCAGACCCATTCCAACGCAGGCATCCAGGAGGCGCTCGAGCGGGTCCGCGCCGGCGCCCAGACGCGCGGCCAGTCCGGACGCGTCCGTGGGGCGTTCTTCGAGCGCCTCAAACACCCCCAGCGAGACGGCCGCGAACATGGTCTTCGAGCGGCGGAAGGCGTCGATCAGTTCAATGATGGGGCTGGGATCGGGGGCCGCATCGGGAACCGTCATCGGGAACCTCGGAAGTGGTCGTAGCCCAGCGCCGGCAGCGGTTTGCCGGACAGGTAGACGCCGCCCGGCTGGCCGCGGCGCATCACACCGATGCGGGTCAGCGGTATACTGCCGAATCGTGCAGGCACTTTGACGCGCGGCCGCACGGTGAACAATAGCTCGTAATCTTCCCCGCCATGGAGAGCCTGCTCCAAATTCGCGCCTGGGAAGCGTGGCGGCGCGTCGATGGCCGCCTCCAGGCCGGAAGCCAGGGCCAGGCGACGCAAGTCCATCGATAGCCCGTCGCTGAGATCCATCGCGGCAGTTGCGCCGAG
>Ga0187867_10002426_pt1 | contig 15459 bp, 19 predicted proteins | sample June2016WEW_13_1_FD_132976 | JGI IMG/M metagenome (GOLD analysis project Ga0187867, IMG submission 132976) | Peatland microbial communities from SPRUCE experiment site at the Marcell Experimental Forest, Minnesota, USA - June2016WEW_13_10 | ecosystem: Environmental > Terrestrial > Soil >... | reverse complement strand
TTTCATCCGTCGTCTTGCCGGCCAATAACTCATCTAATGCAGTTTCGAGCTTCGTCTTGTCTTCCATGCGTTCTCCTATAATCGCGGAGAACGCCGATTACACAAAATTCAGAAGACCCTCGCGGCTGGAAGCCCTCGCACAAACCGTGGAACTCATCGCCCACATGCGGCAGGCAGAGCAGCAGCGCGCGGCCGAACGCGACGCCAAATACCACGAGCGATTCACCCGCATCCTCGACCTCATCGAGAACCACGAGCATCGCATCGAGCGCCTGGAGCCATGAAGCCAGCCTGGAGCGGTGGTGAAGCCGGACCGGCGAACCTCATTCCGCAGCTTGGCCCAGCCCCATCTTCCCCTGCATCTTAGCCGCAAACCGTGCAATATTCACAATCGCCCGTTCGTGCGTACCCTCGCCGCACTTCTCCTTCTCGTCCCAAGCTTCCACTTTGAAATTCACTCGCCGCCCCTCCACCCCGATCACCTCGGCGGTGAAAGTGACCGTCATCCCCATCGGCGTGGCCGCCAAATGGTAGACATTCACGTGCGTGCCCACCGTGTCGTGACCCGCGTCCAGCAAAGGCAGCACCGCATCGCGGCAAGTGCGCTCCATCCAGCCGATCATCCAAGGCGTGGCCAACACCCGCGCCCCCTCCAGCCCCAGGAAATCGATGGCCACCTCGTTATCCACCAACAACTTCTTTTCCAGCCTCGTTCCGATAGCTATTCCCATTCTGACTTCTGTCTCCTGACTCCTGCCTTTACCCCTTCATCCCCGCCAACACTCCCCGCATATAACTGAACGAATTCTTCATCCCCGGCAGCGGATTGTCTCCATTAATCTCATACTCCAGATTCACGCACCCCTGATAGCCGATCTTCTGCAGCCCGTTGAAAATACCCACGATCGGCATGATGCCCTCGCCCACATCGCATTGCACCGCGTGCGGCTCGAACGTGCGCAGGTCTTTGATGTGCATGTCGAACAGCCGGCTGCCCGCCTCGGCGATGGACTCCACCACGTTCGCGCCCGCCCGCGACGAGTGCCCCACGTCCATGCACAGCCCGCAGCGCGGGTCCATGTTCCGCACCACCGCCAGCACGGATTGCGGCGTCGGATACTGCTTGTCCTCCGGACCGTGCGTGTGAATCGCGATGCGGATGTTGTACTCCTTCACGAACCGCTCGATCATGCCCATGTTAGTGTGCGTGGGCGCGCAAACCATCATGGGCATGCCGCACATCTTGGCATATTCGAAATAGCGGCGGATGTCGTCCGGATCGTCCTTCGCCAGCGTGATGTTCCCGCCGCTCACGATCGTCAGTCCCGCGCGCTCGAATTCCTTCCGCCCGCTCTCGAGTTCCTCCGGACTGCTGTGATACGGCAGGTGAAATTCCTTCACGCTGACATACGGCGTGCGCAGCTCCTTGATGCACCGGATGGCCAATGCCCGGCTGTACTCGCGCAGCGAGTAGCTGGCCACGCCCAGCTTGATCCCGCCGGCTGTCTCCTCGGCGGCGGCGCCGCTTCCCGTTGCGCCCAGACCCGCCAGACCCGCTGCCGCCAGGAACCCGCGGCGATTCAGTTCAAGTCGCATAATCCACCCATTTTACATCGCAACGTGGCGCACGCACTCGTGCGTGCCGCGTCCCCACTCATGGGGACGCCTCATTTTCCCTGAATCCCACCGCCGTCTCCGCTACTCCATAATGATATCTGGGTGATTCGCATGGCGCCTCCACAAGCCGACCAACCCTATCGCCTGGCCTGTCTCGAATTGCACGGCGGCAACCAGGCCGCCGCCTACTCCGCTGAGCTTCCGGGTCTGGCTGGCTGGGTTTCCTGCCGCCCCTTAGGCTCTGCGGGGGGCGGAGATCTCTATTACTTGACGGCGTGCAGCCACGGAGTTATCGCCAGGATCGCGCTCGCCGACGTTGCCGGCCACGGTGAAATCGTCAGCGACGCAGCCGTCCGCCTGCGCGACGCCCTGCGCGAACACGTCGATCACTGGGACCAATCCCAGCTCATCCGCCGCCTCAACGAAAGCATCCTCAAAGGCGCACCGCACTCCCGTTTCGCCACGGCATTTCTGGCCAGCTTCTACCGCGAGTCCGGCGAGTTGCTGTTCACCAACGCCGGCCATCCGCCCCCGCTCTGGTATCGCGCCGCCGCGCGGGAGTGGAGCCTCTTACAGGATTCCACGCCTTACAGCAAAGAGATCGCGGACCTGCCCCTCGGCATGATCGCCGGTACCGCCTATACCCAGACTGCCATACAACTGGAGCCGGGCGACCTGCTACTCCTGTATACGGACGGCATCAGTGAATCCTGCGACGAATCGGGCGAACAACTGGGGCTCGACCGCCTCCTCTCCCTCGCAGCCGCCCTGCCCGTCGAATCCGCCGCGGCTGCCGGCCAGGCGCTGCTGTCGGCCGTCGAACGATTCCGCGGATCCGTGCCACAGGAGGACGACGAAACCATAGTGGCCCTATGTAGCGCACGCACTCCTGCGTGCCGTGTCGAGACTCCTCTCGACACCGGAGTCGCGTCATGACGAGCCCCAGCCTGCACCTCAAAGTCGTCTTGCCCAGCGACCCGCGCTACCTGCCCGTCGTCCGCGGAGCCATATCCCCCCTCGCCGCAGCCATCGGTTGGGACGAATCCGGCTGCCGGGAAATCACGCTGGCGTTGGATGAAGCCCTTGCCAATATCATCCGGCATGCCTACCACGGCCGCCCCGATGGTCTCATCGAACTGGAATGCCGTGGCAGCGACGACGGGTTGGAAGTAACATTGCTCGATCACGGCGATCCTCCGGACAAAACCAGAATATGCGCGCGTGCCATAGCCTGCGATCAACCAGGCGGACTCGGAACTCATATCATCAAGGATGTGATGGACACCGTCTCGTATCAGGCGACCCCTGCGGGAAACCGCTTCGTCGCCACCAAACGGCTCAGGAAGACCATATGAAAATCTCTATTCGCGATGCCGGCGCAACAAAGATCGTGGAGATCGAAGGCGACGTCGATCTGGGCACCTCCCCCGACCTCCGCCGCACCCTGTTCGAAACCCTGCTGGAAGCGCCCAAACTGGCCCTCAACCTGGCCGCCATCCGCTACATCGATAGCTCCGGCATCGCCACTCTGATCGAGGTCCTGAAAGACTCCCAGCGCCGCAATAAGGAATTCGTCCTGTTCGGCCTCAGCCCCGCCGTGCAGCACGTCTTCCACCTCACGCACGTGGTCCGCATCTTTCAGGTTTTCCAAACCGAGGAGGAGGCCCTGGGCAGCGCGTGATGCATCTCGTGGCGGAGGTGGGCGCCGCAACCGAGCGCAGCGTCGCCTACGTAGGCGGCCTCGCTCAGCTCTTCGGGAAATCTCTGCGCCTGCTGTTTCTCTCGCCCCTGAAACCCAGCCGCCTCCTGCAACGCGCCGTACACCAGGCCATGGCCGTCGGCGTCAGCGCCCTACCCATCGTCTCGCTGATCACTTTCTTCGTCGGCGTCATCATCGCCTTGCAGGGCGCGTACCAGTTGCAGCGCCTGGGAGCCATGCAGTTGGTCGCCAGCCTGGTCTCCATCTCCATCACCCGCGAGCTCGGCCCGCTCATCACCGCCATCGTCGTCATCGGCCGGTCCGGCTCGGCCTTCGCCGCCGAAATCGGCACCATGCGCGTCACCGAAGAACTCGACGCGCTGGAAACCATGTCCCTCGATCCCATCGCGTTCCTGGTCGTGCCGAAATTCCTGGCTATGGCCGTCATGATGCCCTGCCTCGCCGTATGGTCCGACTTCATGGGCGTGCTGGGCGGCTGTACCTTCGGCGTCGTCAGCGGCAATTTCACCTTCGGCAGTTACGTGATCTCGACGCGCGACGCGCTGGTCGCGCACGACATCGCCACCGGCATCGTCAAGGCCCTGGTCTTTGGGCTGGTCATCACCGCGGTGGGCTGCCAGGAGGGCTTCTCCACAGGCGCAGGCGCCGAAGAAGTCGGACGCTCCACCACCTCGGCCGTGGTCCTTTCCATCCTGCTGGTCATCCTGATCGATCTCGTCTTTACCACGCTGTTCTACCTGGCGCGGGGAGTTGCCTAGCATGGCCGATCCCATCGTCTCTACGCGCGATCTGCGCATCCAATACGGGGACCGCGAAATTCTGCACGGCCTCACCTTCGAAATCCTGCACGGCGAAACCGTAGTCGTAATCGGCGGTTCCGGCTCCGGAAAGAGTACCCTGCTCCGGACTCTGGTCGGCCTCGAGAAACCCTCCTCCGGCGAGGTGCACATTAAAGGCGTGGACATCACCAAGGCGTCCGCCCGCGCCATGGATGGCATCCGCAAGAAAATCGGCCTGGCCTTTCAGGGCGGCGCATTGATCGGCTCGCTGTCGGTCGGCGAAAACATCGCCCTGCCCCTGCTTGAACACACCACCCTGAAACCCACCACCGTTGAAGTGATGGTCCGCATCAAGCTCGAACAGGTAGGCCTCAGCGGCTTCGAAAACTACAGCCCCGCGCAGCTCAGTGGCGGTATGCGCAAGCGCGCCGCGTTCGCTCGCGCCATGGCCATGGATCCCGAGATTCTGTTCTTCGATGAACCCTCCGCCGGCCTCGACCCCATCACCGCGGCCGGCATCGACGACCTCATCCTGGATCTCAAAAGGGCTTACTCCATGACCATGGTGGTGGTCACCCACGAGCTAGCCAGCGCCTTCCTGATCGCCGACCGCATCATCCTGCTCGACCGCGGTACCATCGTGGCCATGGGTCCCGCCCAGGAAGTCCGCGAAAGCCGCCATCCGCGCGTCCGCCAGTTCCTCGACCGCGTGGCCGACACCACCCAGGACGACGACGTGGACCACCTCCGCATGTTCACGGAAGGGATAAGGTGAAAGGATGCAACCCATGCGCGAACGCACTCTCGTGGGTCTGTTTGTTCTGATTGCGGGCGGCCTGTTGATCGGCACCATGCTGGCCATCTCCGGCGGCCTCGGCGCTTCGACGGTATCTCACCGCGCCTATTTCAAGTTCGCCGGCGGCGTACAGTCCGGTGCGCCCGTTCGCTATGGCGGGTTGACGGTCGGCAAAGTCACTCGCGTGCGCGTGGACCCCGGCAATTCCACGCGCATCGAAATCGACGTCGCCGTGGACCGCGATGCGCCGGTGAAAACCGATAGCGTCGCCAAGATCTCCACCCTCGGGCCGTTGACCGACAACTATATCGAGATCGCCACCGGCACCCAAAGCGCGCCGCTCGCGCCGCCAGGTTCCGAACTGCCATCCGCCGAGGCTTTTGGACTGCCTCAGTTGGGCGACGCCGCGCAAGCCATGCTGCCAGACATTCACAACGCCTTGCAGAAGGTGAACCAGAGCCTCGACGGCCTGCAAATCACCATCGCGCGCGCTAACGATCTGCTCAACGACCGCAACCGCGCCACCATCGGCAGCTCGCTCGATAACGTGAATCACCTGGTCGCCGACGCCCGTCCCAAAGTGACGGACTCGCTCAACAACCTGAACGGCCTGCTCAACGACGCGCGGCCCAAAGTTTCCACCAGCCTATCCAACGTGCAGGACCTCACCAGGGATCTCAACGCCAGACTGGGACCTCTGCTGGACGACGTGAAAACCATCACCGCCCGCGCCAACGATACTCTCTCGCATGTGGATTCGACCCTGCTGGAGAATCGCCCCGACATCCGCGCCACGGTCGTGCGCCTGCGCGACACCATGGCCCAGTTGAATCAAACACTCGATCAAAACTCCGCGAACATAGATGAGTTACTGGATAACATCCGTATTTCCACCGAAAATCTAAGATCGCTGACCGAAACCTTGGAGCGCGCCCCCGCCAGCCTGATTCGAGGCATCAAAGTGCCCGAGCGCAAACCGGGAGGCCCTAACTAACATATGCGCACTCTAGTTGCACTTTTCCTCCTCCTCCTAACAAACTGCGCCCCCACCCGGCCCGTGCATTACTACACCCTAACGCCCGCGGCTCCCCCAGCTAATCAACCCAAACCGGACGGCCCGATTATCCTGGTAGGCGCCATCGTCACCCCCGAATCCCTGCAAGACGCTCGCATCCGCTACCGCACCGGAGCCAACGAAACCGGCTCCTACGAATATCACCGTTGGGAAGAACGCCCCGGAGCAATGTTTCGCCTATCGCTGGTGCGCGCATTGCGCGCCTCCGGCAAATACCGGCGCGTCATGGAGTCATCCAGTTCCGCCGTAGGCGACTACCTGCTGCGCGGCAAGCTCTACGAATTCGCCGAAGTAGATAACCCGGCGATTCAAACCAAGATATCTCTTCACCTGGAACTAATCGAAACGAAGACCAACCACAGTATTTGGGATCACCCCTTCGAACACGAAGAGCCGGCCGCCGGAAAGGATATCAAGGATGTGGTCGCGTCCATGGACCGCAACCTGCAGCAAGTAGTAACCACCGCCGCCGCGGAGATCGACCGCTTCCTGTCCAGCCGTGGGGCCGGCACCCTGCCTGCGGCGGCCTCGCAGGCCGCCTTTTCTGAACCCTACAGAATCGGATACTGATGACACATCTCGTATTCCCCGTACCCCATGAAACGAAACGCTCATCGGGACCCAGCTAACCGCATCGCGCCCGCCGCCATGCTACTCTCACATCGGGGGTAGGCCAAGCGCAACAGATCTTCGCTCGCTTTTTGAAAACCGAATATTACCTACACACGGGGGAAAAACTCGCGAAACCCGCCCGGAGACTGGAGAAATGGCATCTAAGAAATTGACAACAAGAGCCCTACAAGAAATTGGCTTTGATCGGACAGTTTTGGATGCATCGAACTCCATGCACAATTCCGCCCAATCCTGCCCAACAATGCACAAGAATCGGCCGACCCGACCACCGCACCCTTACCTCCCAGCCCGCCGGAAAACCTCCACCCCAAACGACCGCCGCACCACCCCCCGCGCCTCCTCCAGCCCCCCCAATTCCCCCGCGCCGATCGCCTGGATCAGCACATTCCCAATCGCCGTCGCCTCGCTCGGCCCCGCGATCACCGTCCGCCCCGTGGCGTCCGCTACCAACTGATTCAGCAGCGCATTCCGCGACCCGCCGCCCACAATGTGGATCGCCTCGAACCGCCGCCCCGCCAGCGCCTCCAGCTTTCCCAGCACCTGCCGGTACCGCTCCGCCAGGCTCTCCAGAATCGTGCGCGTGAACTGGCCCGGTGTCTCCGGCGCCGCCACGCCTCGCGCCCGGCAATGCTCCGAGATCTTCGCCGGCATCCCGCCCGGCTTCAAAAATGCGTCCACGTCGATAAGCCCCCGCGCCGGCCCCGCCTCGCCCGCCAGCCGCACCAACTCCTCGTAACTGTATTTGTCCCCCTGCAGCGCCCACGCCCGCCGGCATTCCTGCAGCAGCCAAAGCCCCGCGATGTTTTTCAGGAACCGCACCTTCCCCGCCGCGCCGATTTCGTTGGTCAGATTCTCCGCCAGCACCCGCTCGTCGATCACCGGCTCATCCAATTCCGCGCCCATCAATGACCACGTCCCCGAGCTGATGTAGCACCAGTTCGCGCCTTCCGCCGGCACCGCCGCCACCGCCGACGCCGTATCGTGGCATCCCGTCGCATACACCGGCACGGCCCCCAGCCCCGCCGCCTCCGCCACCGAGTCCAGCAGCGGACCGAGCAGCATCCCCGGCGCCACAATCTCCGGCAAAATGTGCGTCGGCAGCGCCAGCCGCTCCAACAGGTCGCGCGCCCACGTCTTCTGGCGCGGATCGTAAAACTGCGAAGTGCTGGCAATGGTCAGCTCCGCGCGCGCCACGCCCGTCAGCCAGTAGTTCAGCAGGTCCGGCATGAACAGCAGCGTGCGCGCGGCCTCCAGCGCCGGCGATCCGGCCAGCTTCAGCGCGTAGAATTGGTACAGCGAATTGAGCTGCATGAACTGGATGCCGGTCTGCGCGAACACCTCCGCACGCGGCACCACATTGAACACCTTCTCCATCACGCCGTTGGTGCGTGCGTCGCGATAGTGGCGCGGATTGTCGGCCAGCGCGCCGTCCGCGCCCAGTAGCGCGAAATCCACGCCCCACGTATCGATGCCGATGCCGTCCAGCCGCAGCTTCCGTTCCCGCCCGGCGATGGCCAACCCGCGCTGGATCTCGTGCCACAGCCGCAGCGTGTCCCAATACAGGGCGTCGAACACGCGCACGGGCGTGTTGGCGAAGCGGTGCAGTTCTTCAATGGCCAGCCGGCCGCCGTCCAGCGTGCCCAGCATCGCGCGCCCGCTCTCCGCGCCCAGATCGAAAGCCAGATAGTGCCGCATCAGGAGCTATAATACCCGACAGCATGAAGCTCGATTCCAAATACGATCGGGAACACGGCGCAGTCTATCTCACGGGCATCCAGGCCCTGGTGCGTCTGCCCATGGATCAAATGCGCCGCGACCGCCGCGCCGGCCTCTCGACCGCCGCCTTCATCTCCGGATACGAAGGCTCGCCGCTGGGCGGCTACGATCTGGCCCTTGCGCGCGTGAAACCCCTGCTCGAAGAGCATCGCATCCATTTCGTGCCGGGCGTCAACGAAGACCTCGCCGCCACATCCGTCTTCGGCAGCCAGATACATCACTCGCTCGGAGAGTCGCGCTACGACGGCGTGGTCGGCATCTGGTACGGCAAAGGGCCGGGCGTCGATCGCTCCGGCGATATCTTCCGCCACGCCAACATCGCCGGCACCGGCAAAAACTGCGCGGCGCTGGTGCTGGGCGGCGACGATCACGTTTCCAAGAGTTCTACCATCCCGCACCAGAGCGATCTCAGTTTCTACAACCATGCCATGCCCGTCTTCTACCCGGGCAACACGCAGGAGACGCTGGATTACGGCCTGCTGGCCATCGCCCTCTCGCGCTTTTCCGGCGCGTGGGTGGCCATGAAGATGGTAACGAATGTGTGCGATGCCGGCGGCACGGTGGACATCGATCCCGAGCGGCTCGCCATCCACATTCCGCAAGGCTACGAGAAGAAGATCGACGCGCGCCTGCTGATTCCCATGACGCTAATGCTGGAGCCGGAGGTACTCTACCGCCGTCTGGACGCCGCCCGCGAATTCGCCCGGCTCAATCAGGTGAACCGCAGCTTTGGCGCGGGCGACGGCGCATGGCTGGGCATCGCCAGCGCGGGCAAAGCGTATTACGATCTGATGCAAGCGCTCGCCGACCTCGGCCTGCGCCACGAAGATCTGGAGCCCGCCGGTATTCGCATCGCGAAATTCGGAATGACTTACCCCTTGGAGCCGCGCTTCACCGCCGAATTCGCGCGCGGTTTGCAGACCATCTTGGTAGTCGAAGAGAAACGCAGCTTCCTGGAGTTGCAGCTACGCGAGTCACTTTATAACTCCCCGGACCACCCCGCCATCTTAGGCAAGGGTGACACCATCGCCGCGCCGCTGTTCTCCGCCGCCGGTGAACTCGATCCGGAAATCATCACCCGCGTCCTAGCCCAGCTCATCCAACCCTCCACCTCTCGCATCGCCCTCCTCGATGAAATCGAGAACCGCGAACGCCGCTTGGTCCCCGCGCGCTTTCCGAATTTCTGCTCGGGCTGCCCGCACAATCGCTCCACCCTGTTGCTCGAAGGTCAGGCGGCGGGCGGCGGCATCGGTTGCCATGCCATGGCCGCGCAGCTCGGGCACTCGCATCATGCCTATACTTTCCTCACCCACATGGGCGGCGAGGGCGCGCCGTGGATCGGTATGGCCCCCTTCGTCGAGCGCCAGCATATCTTCCAGAACGTCGGCGACGGCACTTACTTTCATTCCGCCTCGCTGGCCGTGGAAGCCTGCATTGCCGCGGGCGTGAACATCACTTACAAGATCCTGTACAACAGCGCCGTGGCCATGACCGGAGGCCAGCAGGCCGCGGGTGCGGTGCCCGTCCCCGCACTGACTCACAAGCTGGCCGCCGATGGCGTCCGCCAAATTGCCGTACTCACCGATGACCTGGCGAAATACGAAGACGTCAAACTGGCCGCCAATGCCCAACTCCGCGATCGCGACGACTTGCCCGATGTGCTGCGCGAGTTCGAGAAGCTGCCCGGTGTGACCGCCATCATTTACGATCAGCAGTGCGCCGCCGAGAAGCGCCGCCTGCGCTCGCGCGGCAAGCTTGCCGAACCTACGCTACGCCTCGTCATCCACGAAGAAGTCTGCGAAGGCTGCGGCGATTGCGTCACGCAGTCCAATTGCCTGAGCCTGCATCCGGTCGAGACGGAATACGGCCCTAAGACCCGCATCCACCAATCGTCGTGCAATAAAGATTACTCGTGCGTGCTGGGCGATTGCCCGTCGTTCGTCACCGTGAAGCTGAGGCCGGGTACCGGACAGCGCCGCCAGCCATTACCGAAGTTGCCGGAGACCGAAGTACCGCCGCCGCGCGAACGTGCCTTGATCGGCGAGCGCTACTCGATCCTGATGCCGGGCATCGGCGGCACTGGTGTGGTCACGATCAACGCGCTGCTGGCCACCGCGGCCTGGATCGACGGTCTTTCCGTCATCACGCTCGATCAGACCGGCCTCGCGCAGAAGGGCGGAGCCGTCGTATCGAGTGTCATCTTGAGCGAGCGGCCCATCGAAGCGTCGGCCAAGGTCGGCTTTGGCAACGCGGATCTGCTGCTGGGCTTCGATCTGCTCGGCGCGGGAAGCGCGGATAACTTGAAACGCGCGCATCCCTCGCGCACTGTGGCCGTGGTGAACACCGCTGAGGTGCCTACGGGTGACGCCATACGCGGAGGCGCGCGGCTGGCCGGTCCGGGTGCGGTAGTCGATCTGATCAACACTTACACGCGCAGAGACCGCAACTTGTTTCTGGACGCGTCACGCCTGGCCGAAGGACTGTTTTCCAGCCACATGGCGGTCAACATCTTCCTGCTGGGCGCGGCCTGGCAGGGCGGCCTGATACCGATTTCCGACACGGCCATCGAGGAAGCTATCCGTCTGAACAAGGTGGATGCCGAACGTAATGTGCAGACATTTTTGTGGGGCCGCAAGTATTATCACGATGCGCAAGCCGTCGAGTCACTGATCGCGCCGCCTGCCACGCATTCCGACGATCGGTCACTCGTCGAGCGCCGTACCGCTGACCTGGTGCGCTACCAAAACGCCGCGTACGCCGAACGCTACGCCGCGTTCGTGCGCGAGGTCGAAACGCGCCAGCCCGATCTTGCACAAGCCGTCGCGCGCAATCTATACAAGCTGATGGCCTACAAAGACGAGTACGAAGTCGCGCGCCTGCTGACGAATCCCGAGCGCGAAGCGCAAATTCGCGGCATGTGGGAGCAGGTGGAATCGATCGGCTACAACCTGTTCCCGCCGATGCTCCGCGCCATGGGACTAAAGAAAAAGCTGAAACTCGGCGCTTGGTTTCGCACGCCGCTGCGGGTGCTCGCATCTCTGAAAGGACTCCGCGGCACGCCGTTCGATATCTTCGGTTACGCCGAGGTGCGCCGCGAAGAGCGCGCGCTCATCGCCTGGTACGAGCAGTTAGTGCGCGATTGCCTGGACCAAGCCACGCCCGATAACTTGTCCCTCGCGCAAGAAATCGTAGCGCTGCCGGGCCAGATTCGCGGCTATGAGAATGTCAAACTCGCCAGCATCCGCAAAGTAAAGGGACAGGCTGCTGAAAAGCTCTCCGCACTGAAGCGGAGCCTCGTACAATTATTGATATGAAATGCCCGGTGCCGGCGCTTGTCTTCGTGACGGCCGCACCCGCATCCGGCGTTGATGAACTGCGTGTAACCCAGCGGAAACTAGTCGGCGCAAGAGATAGCAAGAAGCTCCCGCGCGACGAAGTGCCTTTGGAAGACGTCGCGATCGCAAAGCGGCAGCTTTTGTCCTGGGCTGAGTCCCGGCTACAGACCTTCGGCGCCAACGCGGACCCGGAGGTTCTCACCAAATCGCTCAGCAAGGAATTGGACGATGCCATAAAACTGTTTCCCATGTCGATGACCAGGACCGCCTGGGCGACCTTGATCTCGATTTTTCGCGCCCCGAACGGGAACCGGCTTGGCTCCGCCTGAACACCGATGTCGGAATTCCCGCCGGCTACGACCAATCCGTCTGTCTCTACGAATGGCACGATAACCGATGGAACCGGTGGTTTCGACTGGACGCAAACGACTATCGCGAGGAGCGGTACGCTTGACGCGACCACTCCCTGCTGGTGGAGCAAGCGCCGGAGGCGAACATAGGAGAGGAGATGAATGCGGGCCTTGAACCAGAAGGTGCATTGATCGAATTCTCTGGCCGCGGAGACACTGAGACCTGGGTTCGCAAGCACGTGCTGCATTATAAGGTCGATGCGGACAAGGTTGAGCGGATCGAGCCGATCGCACTCTCACCACGCGACTTCGTGGAAGAATGGCTCACGCGTCCCTGGGCCGAAATCGCCGAGTGGAGCGAACCGCAACTCGCCGAGTGGCACACGAAGCTCCACAAGGATTACGTTTCGGGTGAATTCGACGCCGTGCAGCGATGCACAAAGCCCGGCGAGTGGCAAATCTCCATCGCCTTTGACGACAAGATTTCCTACTTCTCGGTGCTCGATCGGGGAGACTACCGTTACCGTATGCTGCGGGTCAGCACGGATTCACGGCCGGAGTGTTCAGGCGAAAACGAACTGGGGCACGAAGGCCCCGTGCCCACGCTATTTCCCAAGAAGTAGCCACGCACGAATCCCTGGATCTGTTAGACTATACACATGAAACGCACAAATCTTGTGTTGGATGCGCACCTCCTCGAGGAGGCCACGCGGGAGTTGGGTCTCAAGACCTATTCCGCCACCGTGAACTACGCGCTGAAAGAGGTCTTGCGTCTCCGGAGGGTCGAGGGGTTGGCGGAGTTCTGGGGGTCCAACCTTTGGCAGGGCGATCTGGCAAAGATGCGGGAGGATCGCACCGTCCGTAAGCCGCGGAGACGCCGGTGATCCTGGTCGATTCCTCCGTTTGGATTGAGTTCCTGTGCGGGCGCATGCAGCCGCTGCAGACCGGCGACTTCCACCAGTTTGCGACCTGCGGTCCGATTCTGCAAGAGGTGCTACAGGGTTTGCGGGCGGGTGCTGCCAGCGCGAAATTTGAACAACGGATCCGATCGTTGCCTTGTCTTAGCGACCCGCTCCCGGTCGGATTATTTCTCGAAGCCGCCGAGATCTATCGCGAAGGGCGACGCAAAGGCCACACCATTCGTTCGGCGACCGACAGCCTGATTGCGGCCATTGCGATTGAAAACGCGATCCCGATCTGGCACAAAGACCGCGATTTCGACGCGATTGCGGAATATACCCCGCTGAGAATCTCGCCGCAGGTTGTGCCACGCATTCAGTGAATGAGGCGCGCCTAAGCCACCACATCCACGCCCATGCTGCGCGCGGTGCCCCTGACCGAATTCATGGCCGCTTCCACCGTAAAGCAGTTCAGGTCCGGCATCTTGATCTTGGCGATCTCTTCCACTTGCTTCTCGGTGATCACGCCGACCTTGGTCTTGTGCGGCTCCGGTGATCCCTTGGCCAGGTTCACGGCGCGCTTGATCAGCACCGGCACCGGCGGCGTCTTCGTGATGAACGTGAACGAGCGGTCCGAGAAGATCGTAATCACCACCGGAATGATCAGCCCTTCCTGGTCCTTGCTGGACGTCTTGGCGTTGAACGCCTTGCAGAAATCCATGATGTTGACGCCTTGCGGGCCAAGGGCGGTACCCACTGGCGGCGCCGGCGTAGCTTTCCCGGCGGGAATCTGCAACTTCACCTGAGCGGTAACTTTCTTTGCCATCTGAGAATCCTTGCGATCGTTATTCTTTTTCTACTCTTTTTCGACTTGGAGGAACTCCAACTCGACGGGCGTGGCGCGGCCGAAAATCATCACCATCACGCGCAGCGTGCCGCGGTCGGTATTGACCTCGTCCACTTTGCCGCGGAAGTTGGCGAACGGACCATCCACAATGCGCACGCCGTCGTTCCTCTCGTAAGTCGTCTTGGGACGTGGGCGCTCCGATGAGGAAGCCTCGCGGTACAGGATGGAATTCACTTCGTCGGCGCTGAGCGGGACCGGCTGCGTACCGCCGCCTACGAATCCCGTTACCCGCGGCGTGGCTTTCACGGCGTGCCACAACTCGTCGTTCATTTCCATTTCCACCAGCACGTAGCCGGGGTAAACCAGGCGCTTGCTGGTGACTTTCTTGCCGCCGCGCAACTCCACCACTTCTTCGGTGGGAATCAGAACCTGGCCGATCTTGTCGGCGAAACCAAACGCCTGCGAGCGGCTGCGCAAAGACTCGGCCACCTTTTGCTCGAACCCGGAATAAGTGTGAATGATGAACCACTTCTTGGGCGAGGACTCGTCGTAGGCCGGAGTGGCGGGCGCTTGCGCCCCCTCGGCAGCCGGTTCGGCCTCGGGTTCAGGCTCTGGCTCGGCGGCAGCCTGCTCGACCGGCGCAGGCTGTTCTTCGGCCGGCCCTTCGGCTAGCTCTTCGGCCCGATCGCCGATTCCCGGCGCTTCCTGAACCTCTTCTTCGTGCATGGAATCCACGTTTTCGTCGTCCATAAGGCTACCGCGACAACGCATGATACAGGCGCGTGACAGTGTCTTGCAGCACCGTATCGACCACCGCGAAGAAGGCCGCGAAAGCGAACACCGTGAAGATCACGACCACGGTGGTGCCCTCCACCTGCTTGCGATTAGGCCATGTCACCCGCTTCATCTCGAGCTTCAGTTCGTTGAAGTAATCGCGTGTACGCGTGGGCCAACTCGTTAAGCTTTCAAGAAAACCGCTGCCTTCCATGCTGCCTCGCTCCCCAACTCGACTCAGTTTCCAAAACCTGGTTGGCAGGGGCGGAGGGATTCGAACCCCCACTCGCGGTTTTGGAGACCGCTGGTCTGCCGTTAAACCTACGCCCCTATGCCTGTCCTTCCTAATTCTACTTGATTTCCTTGTGCGGCTGGTGCTTCCGGCAATACGGGCAAAACTTCTTCATCTCCAACCGCTCCGTAGTGGTCTTCTTGTTCTTGGTGCCCGAATAGTTCCGGTTTTTGCATTCAGTGCACTGAAAAGTAATAATCTCTCGCGGCATGTTCGTTGTCCTTCTCTGCTTGCAGCTTTGCTTGCAACTTTGTTTGCGGCGTTATTCGATAATCTCGGTGACAGTTCCGGCGCCCACCGTCCGTCCGCCCTCGCGGATGGCGAACCGCAACCCCTTGTCCATAGCGATCGGCGTGATCAGGTCGATGGTCAGGTTCACATGGTCGCCCGGCATCACCATCTCCGTGCCTTCCGGCAGTTCCGCCACTCCCGTCACGTCCGTCGTCCGGAAGTAGAACTGCGGCCGGTATCCCTTGAAGAACGGCGTGTGCCGCCCGCCTTCTTCCTTGCTCAGCACCACCACGCTGCCCTTGAACTTCTTGTGCGGCGTGATCGACTTGGGCTTC